>JAEHJW020002686.1_pt1 | contig 45255 bp, 48 predicted proteins | sample 9271431 | NCBI WGS metagenome assembly JAEHJW02
GATAGGCCCTGCCGATGCGCAAGCCGCCAGCGGCCGCCCCACTATCGCGGCAAGCCCCGGCCTGGGGCTGCCAAGCCACCCCTCGATGCCGGCTGCTCTCGATATGATGCTCGCCATGGGCATTCAACCGCGCGCAGACGCTGGACGTCCGCCACGGATGTGTTCGGACACCGCAATTCTTGCACCGTGGCCGTGTTTTGGGCCCCATCGCCCGCCAGAGATGATGGCCGCCTCAACCCCCTTCCTCCTCCTTGCAATCGGATCGCCGGAATACGATAATAACGTGTTCTTGGGGGACGATCGGTTTCGACGTGGATTGCGACGCCTTCAGGGCATGCCGAGGTGCAGGGTTCCTCGTAAATCCAACTGCAAAAACCATAGTTGCCAACGACGACAACTACGCCTTAGCGGCTTAATCCCCGCTAACCGTTTCCCGGGTTCTTCCTGTGGGCTTGGATGAAACGGTCATATACGCAGGATCGTGTCGCGGTGCGCCTGTTACCGCGCCATTAAATCCAAGCAGGCTCAACCCGTAGCCGTCCTGTCTGTCGGAGGGCGACGGGCGAAACCGTAGACAGACTACGCATGTAGAACTGACTGGCTGAGGATTTGCGGACGCGGGTTCGATTCCCGCCGTCTCCACCATAATGTGAAATCCCAACCCTTATCCGGTTGGGATTTTTTTGCCCGAAACGCCAGTGTTGGCGCGGTTTCCGGCCTTTCTCTCTTGAGCATGCACCTTCCGAAGTGGCCGTTTCCGGCTCACATTCCGCCGTTTTTCTCTCTCTGTTCTCTGCGGCCCTCTTGGGTATTCAAGGCTCGAAGTCATTCATCCGCGCGGGTTTGAGGGCTGCGGGTTGTTGTTTTCGTCAGCCCAGCGAGTGCGACCAAGTCTGCGGCAGACACGAAGAGGCCGCGCCCGAGCCATACCAGATCGCCGGCGTCGATCAAGCGCTTAAGGTAGACCAACGGGATGCCGGCCGCCTTGAAGTCCTGCGCGCGCGATTCCTCGCGCTCGGGTCAGGCTGAGGGCGCGGCCGCGATAATTTTTATGGCATTCGGCCATGATGTTATCTGTTATCGACAAAAGAGAATAATTGCAAAATTTCGACTGATGTCATATATTTTGTATGATTATGATCTCATCCAGTTCTCCAATCGATCTTACCCCCCAGCACGTCAAGGCCGCACGCGCGCTCCTGGCCTGGTCCCAGCAGGATCTCGCCAAGGCAGCGAAAGTGGCCACCTCGACGGTAGCCGACTTCGAGCGCGGCCAGCGGACCCCGGTCGCCAACAACGCCCAGGCCATCCGCGCCGCCCTGGAGGGCGCCGGCATCCGCTTCCTGCCCACCGGTGCAGTGATCGGCCCAGCGGTGCCGATCAGTGATCGGCCCAGCGGTGCCGATCGTCACCCGGTCCAACCGCTCCGGCTGCCAGTCCGCTGGGTGAGCGCCGAGGACCTGTCCGACTGGGCCAACCGCACGGACGGCGCCGTCAGCCTGCCGACTCTGCTGGCCTTCCTGATCCGAGCCACTCACGGGACCGCCGCCCGGCTCCGTTTCCCGGCCGACGAGGGGGTCCGGCATCCGGGCTGGGACGGCCAGACTGACGCAGACGTCGCCAGCGAATACGTGCCCCAGGGCGTGGCCGGCTGGGAGATTGGCGCCCAGCGCAGCGGCGTGCCCCAGAAAGCCGCCGACGACTACCGCAAGCGCACCGACAAGCCCACGCCGATCGACCCAGCGACCGCGACCTACATCTTCGTCACGCCGCGACACTGGCCGCAGAAGGACGAGTGGGCGAGGGCGCGGAAGACCGAAGGGCCGTGGCGTGACGTCCGCGTCTACGACGCCGACGACCTGGTTCACTGGATCGAGCATACACCGGCGGTCGGTCTGTGGCTGGCGACACGTCTGGGCAAACGCCCGTCGGGCACCCGGGAGCTGGACGAGATCTGGGAAGAGTGGTCGCGCGCAACCCAGTGGCCGCTGACCGAGGATCTGGTACTGAGCGACCGTGACCAGGACGCCGCCGAAGTATTGCGGTGGCTCCGCGCCGAGCCGTCGGTCCTGTCGATGCAGGCCACCACCACCGACGAAGTCGTGGCTTTCGTTCACGCCACGCTGAGCGAGCTGCCCGATGACCTGAGCAAGCCCTATCGCGCCCGCTGCCTGGTGGCGACCACCGCAGCGGCCGCTCGCGCGCTCGCCAATGCACAGGCGCCTCTGATCATCCTGCTGACCGAGCTGGAACCGGGCCTTGCGCGCACCCTTTCCGAACGCGGCCACTACGTCCTTCAGGCCTATGACGAAGGCCCGGTAACGAGCGGACAGGTCCGCGCGTTGCAGCGGCCGTCGCGGGAGGGTATCGCCAGCGCCCTGACGGCGGCTGGCATCGCAGAACCGCGCGCCAAGGCCCTGGCGCGCGATAGCGCGCGCAACCTCGCCGTTCTGCGCCGCCTGATCCCGGCGGCGCCCGGCCGCAAGCCCAAATGGGCGGAGGACCCGCCGCCGCACGCCCTGCTGGCCGCGTTGCTGGCAGGCGGTTGGGACGAGAACGGCGAAGCCGACAAGGCACGCCTTTCGGAGTTGGCCGATGCGCCCTACGACTCGGTCATCGCCGCCCTGACGCCCTATGTTGGCAGGTTCGATAGTCCCCTCCAGAAGGTCGGCTCGACCTGGCGCATTGCGTCCCCGTCCGACGCCTGGCTGCTGCTGGCCCACCATCTGACAGCGGCGGACCTCACGCGCTTCGAGGCCGCCGCCCATGCCGTCCTGGGGTCGGCGGACCCGCGGTTCGACCTGGACCCGAACGAGCGGTGGATGGCCGGGGTCCGTGGCATCCACCGCGACTACTCGGGGATGCTGCGCCACGGGATCGGCCAAACCCTCATCCTCCTTGCCCTCTGGGGCGACCATGTGGTCACCGTGTCTGACGCCAAGCAGCGGGCCGACGCCATCGTTGCCAAGCTGCTGCAGAACGCCGATAAGCGACGGTGGTGGTCGCTGTCCCGCGACTTCCGCCTCCTGGCCGAGGCTTCGCCCTCAGCCTTCCTGTCAGCGGTCGAAGACAGCCTCGACCAGGACGATCCACCGATCAGCGCCCTGTTCGGCTCTGACGACGGCGGAATCTTCGGTGCTGAGCACCTGTCCGACCTGATGTGGGCGCTGGAGTCCCTGGCTTGGTCGCCGGACTGGATGCCCCGGGTGACCCACATTCTGGCCCGCCTGGACGCTATCGACGTCAAGCCGCGCCGCTATACGAATGGACCGGCCAACAGCCTGCGCGAGATCCACCTGCTCTGGATTCCCCAAACATTCGCCACCCTCGACGAGCGTCTGCGCGCGCTGGACCTGATCCGGAAACGGGAGTCGGATGCGGCCTGGAAGCTCATGCTCGGCATCTTGCCTCGTGGGCACGACACCTCCTCGCCCTCGCCAATGCCGCGCTGGCGGGACTTCAGCGTTGATAAGGTCGAGTCGGTGACCTACACGCTGATTGGCCGGGGCGCCTCAGCGGTCAGCGAACATCTGTTGGCGGATGTCGGGACGAGTCCCGCGCGCTGGGTGCAATTGCTCGATCGGATTGGCGACCTAGCGCCGGGGCCCGAAGCGGTCCTCGACGCGATCGAGTCCACCGAACCCCGCATCGCCGACAAGGATGATCGGGCGATCTTCTGGGACAAGCTGCGCAGAGTCCTGCACCACCACCGGCAGTTCCCCGACGCCGGGTGGAGGCTGCCCGACTTCGTGCTAGACCGCCTTGAGGCCATCTACGACCGCTTCGCGCCCGCAGATCAGATGGAGCAGATTGCTTGGCTTTTCCAACAGGCGGTGCAGCTGCCCAAGCCCTCGGCCGAAGGCTGGCAAGCCGAGCAGCGGGATGTCGAGGCCGCTCGCCTGAAGGCGGCGCGGGCCCTCTACGCCGAGGAGGGCATCCCGGGGGTATTGGCACTCGCCCGGCTGAGCGATGCGCCGTGGTGGCTGGGGAAAGCGCTGTATGATAGCGGCCTGCCGGCCGCTGAAGTGGATGCCCTAATCGAGGCGGCGGTGCGCGGCGACGACTCCCATGAACGGGACGTCGCCCGCGGCCCGATCATCTCGGCCTTTCAAGATCGAGAGAAGGGCTGGGGCGCGGACCTGATCGCCGAGGCGCGGGAAGAACATTGGGGTGACGTCGCCCTGATGACGATTCTTCTGGCGCTGCCGGTCGAGAGGTGGACGTGGGATCAGGTCGCCGCGATCGGCGGAGAGATCGAAACAACCTATTGGAAGCGCACGCCCATTTTCTGGACGAGCGACGACAGCGCCGACGTCAGCTATGCCCTCCGCAAGCTGATCGGGGTTGGCCGCGCTCGCCACGCCCTGGTGCTGGCCGGTCGTGGCGATAAGGTACCTCTGGCGTCCGATCTGTTGGTGGAGTTACTGCAGGAAGCGTTGCGGCAGCCCTTCGAGGGCGACGGCGACAGCAACGAAGCCACCATGTTCCAGCACTATGTCGCCGAGATCCTTGGGCTGCTTGACGAACGCGACGACGTCGACGAGAACGCTCTGGTCACGCTGGAGTGGAACTACCTTCAGCTGTTGGAGCATTCGCGGCGTCCGCCGAAGGTCCTGCTTCGCGCGCTGTCGGAGCGGCCGGCGCTGTTCATCCAGATGCTGAGCGCGATCTTCAAACCCACCGAGGAGAGCGGAGTCGTCGACCCCGAGCCGCCGGACCCTGAGCAGGGCCGCGCGGTCGCCACCCAGGCCTATCGCCTGCTCGAACTCTGGAACCGCATCCCCGGCACTCGCGACGACGGCACGATCGACGGCGAGGTGCTGGAGTCCTGGATCAAAGAGGCTCGGGCTCTTGCCAAGAACGTGGGCCGCGAGGACTTCGCCGACAACCGGATCGGAAAGATGCTTTCGGCCTCTACGATGGGTGTCGACGGAGTTTGGCCGGCGGAGCCGGTGAGAGACGCTCTCGATCTCTTCCGCAGTAAGGTGATGATCGAGGGCTTCGAGGTCGGAAAATCCAACCGAAGGGGTGTAACGACGCGGATGCCGCGCGATGGCGGCGCCTTGGAACGCCATGAGGCAGCGCAGTACCGCACCTGGGCCAAGGAGGTCAGTTATGAGCATCCCTATACTGCCAAGGCCCTCGACCACTTGGCCGAACAGTACGAACGGGAGGCACAGCGGCACGACGAAGACGCCGAGCGCCTGGACTGGGACGCCTAGACTTCGTTCAACAGCCAAAAGGTCGGGCTGGCGAGCAGCGCGAACCTCGCGACACCTACCCAACGGCTGCTATGCCGATCAGCACTCGTAGGTCGTTCGGCAGGTTCCAGGGTTGAGCAGTCACTCAAAAACGGCCGCGGAAAACAGTTGTCAGACCGCTCTTGGCCGTTTTGCGTCGTAGAACATCGATTACGAGCCACACTGCGGTTTGCTGCATCGCACAAGCAAAAAGCAATCGCAGATTTCGAGGACTCAACGAAAGCCGCCTCGGGCGGCGTGACGGCGTAGACGCCAGTCAGCACCGGCCCGCGACCAGCGCCTCTCGCTGTGCCGGCCAGGACACGGACAATTTGCCGCGCAGCAGCTGGCTGACGCCCACCTCGAGTTGTCCTAGGGCGATGGCTTCGATCAGGTCGGGGGCCAGTTGTGCCAGTCGGCTCATCTTGCTGGCTTGGCCGAGGTCGATGCCTTCGGCCGCCGCGATCTCGGTCATGGAACTGAATCGTCCCTCGTCCAGCAACCGCTGCCAGTGGTGCGCGAGGCCGAGCGCCCGCATCAAGGGGATGTCCTGCGCCATCTCGCGCACCTGCCGCTCGCGGCGGGCCTCGTCCAGGAATTCCTGCGGCACATCCAGCGGCGTGATGACCTGCTTCTTCAGACCCCGGCGCACCAGCGTCCAGGGCAGGAAGGTTTCCATCTGCACGCCGCCAGCGGGCAACGGCGTCTGGTAGGTTACGGGGTCGCCCTTGGCTTGGCCGCGATGTTTTTTGCTCATACATCCTCCTCGAAGCTGGCCATGAGCTGGCGCTGGGCGTGCCAGTCGACCATCAAGCGGTTTCGTTGGAACCACATCAGCGTCAACCGGCGCGGCTGTTTGCCCGCCATGAACTGCTCGATGATGTCGGGGGCCAGCAGGGTCAGGCGCAGCAGTTCGTTGACCACCGAGTGGTGCAGCTTCTCGGCCCGGGCGATGGCCGACCCGCTCTGCATCGCGCCGGTGTCCAGCAGGTGCTGCCAGTAGAAGGCGCGTGCCACACCGTCGAGCAAGGTGACGTCGTGGACGCTGCGCTCGTCAGTGGCCACGCGCTGGACGCCCCGGCGGCGAAACGTCAGTGGCACGAAGGTTTCCATCGAATCAATCATCAGGCTTCGACCTCCAGCAGTTCGGCACCAATGCCGTCCGGCGCGAACTCCTCGATCAGCGCATTCCAGCCCACCTCACGCCACTTCACCTTGATCCCTTGCACCTCGCCCGCGTGGACGAGGTCGATGCGTTCGATCATCAGGTTGGCAATGCGATGGCGCTCGACCGGGAAAAGCTGATCCCACACGTTGTAGAGCCGTCCCATCGCCATCACGGTGGTGGCCTCGTCGATCGGGGCCCCGTTGCGCTGGATGTGCCGCACCACCGACGCGACCGATTCCGGGCTGGTCAGCACCGTTCGGATCTGGGCCACCACCGCCCCCTCGATTTCCGGCGCGGGCAGGCGCTCGTAGCACTTGCCCGGAGCACCGAAGCGACTTTCCGACTTGGACACGTAGTAGTGGTATTTGCGCCCGTTCTTACGCGAGTAGGTCGGGTACATCCGCTCGCCCGAAGGTGCATACAGCAGGCCACGCAGCAAGGCGTCGGTGCGCGACCTGATCTTGGTTTCCACCGACCGGGTGTGACCGTCGCGGGCCAGCACCTCGTGAACCCGCCCCCACAGTCCTGGATCGATGATGGCTTGATGCACGCCGGGGTACCAACTGCCCTTGTGCGACAACTCCCCGAGGTAGATGCGGTTGCGCAGCAGCTTGTGCAGGTACTTCTTGTCGATGCGTGTGCCCGGCCGCGTCTGGCCATTTTGCGTCGTCCACGCCTTGGTGGTGATGCCATCCAGCGTCAGGTTGGCGGCGATCTGGGTCGGCGAGCCGATGGTCAGCATTTCCTCGAAGATACGGCGCACCACCGCCGCCTCGGTTTCGTTGATGACCAGCAGGCGGTTCTCGACGTCGTAGCCCAGAGGCGGGACGCCCCCCATCCACATTCCCTTGCGCTTGCTGGCGGCGATCTTGTCGCGGATGCGCTCGCCGGTGACCTCGCGCTCGAACTGGGCGAAGGACAGCAGCACGTTGAGCATCAGCCGCCCCATCGAGGTGGTGGTGTTGAACTGCTGCGTGACCGAGACGAAGGACACCTCGTGGCGCTCGAACACCTCGACCATCTTCGAGAAGTCAGCGAGACTGCGCGTCAGGCGGTCGATCTTGTAGACCACCACGATGTCGATCTGGCCGCGCTCGATGTCGGCCATCAGACGTCGCAGCCCAGGCCGATCCGTGTTGCCGCCGGAGAAGCCGGGGTCGTCATAGTCGTCGGCCACCGGAATCCAGCCTTCGGCCCGCTGGCTGGCGACGTAGGCGTGGCCGGCCTCTTTCTGCGCGTCGATGGAGTTGAACTCCTGGTCGAGCCGTTCGTCCGACGACACCCGGCAGTAAACCGCGCAGCGTTTGCGCGCCTTGGGAGATGCAATCTGTGCGGCGTCGCTCATTGCGCACCTCCCTTGCCATTCAGACCGAAGAAAAGCGGCCCTGACCAGTGGGCACCGGTGATCTGCCTGGCCACAGCCGTCAGGCTCTTGAAGGTGCTGCCCTCGTATTCGAACAGGCCGTCGGCGGTGACCGCCACCTTGTGCTCACGGTCGCCCCATTCGCGCAGCAGCACGGTGCCAGGCGCGAAGTGGATGTCGCGCGGACGCGCCCGCAGCTTGATCTTGGAATGCTTGGCACCGATGGCCTCCAGACGCTGGCGGGTGTTGTGCGCCAGACCGCCGAAGGCTTCCTCCTGCATCTTATAGGCGATGCGCGACTCGATGAAGGAGCGGTTAGGGTTGATGGGGCGGCTGCTGAAGTACCGATCCCACACAGGCCAGAGCTCAGCGATGGGCAGGCTGGACAGCTCCACGATCCGTGCGGCGACGGATGCTTGTTTCTCGTTCATCACAACTTCTCCTCTTGATAGGGGGTTGTATGAACGCGCTGGTCGGGCAGGAAGCCAAGGCCAACTTCTCTCTGTTTTGGCGCTCCTGCGACGACGGTGCGGACGATGGCGGCCGCAAGAATGGCGGTGATTTCGCCAGCGCGAGCGCTGGCGGTCATCTCCGAGGGAGATGCGAGTTTGAGGTTCTTCATGACGGCTCCGGGGAATAGCAACCGTCAGGGATAGTGAGCCTGATCATCCGAAGAGGATGACAACGCAGGGCAATCGATGAACTTGCGACTGCTTTGTTGCAAGAATCTCTTGCGTTTGCCAATCAGCAAGACTAGAATGCGGGTTTAGGAGGTGACTGCCATGCTCGAAAAAATCTCGCACAAGCTGATCGGCTACCGCGTCAAAGCGGCGCGCGAGGCCAAGGGTTGGACGCAGGATCAGCTCACTCAAGGCCTCGGCCTCAATGACCGCCAGACGGTTTCCGACATCGAAAACGGTAAGCGCGCCCTCAAGCCGGACGAGATGCTGACGCTTTCCGACCTGCTGGATCGCGACATCGAGTTTTTCATCGACCCGTTCGCCGTTGCTGGCGAGGCGCAGTTTTCCTGGCGTACCGCACCGGAGGTGCCCGAGGACAGCCTGGACGGGTTCGAGCTCAAGGCCGGTCAGTGGATCGGTCTGCTGCGCTGGCTGCGTGAGCAGCAGGACAGTCGGGCCAGCGTGCTCAAGCGCGCGCTGCGCCTATCGGCGCAATCCTCGTTCGAGGATGCCCAGGAGCGCGCCGAGAGTCTGGTCGCCGAACTCAACCTCGGCGTCATCCCTGCCGAAACCTTGATCGACAAGATCGAGCGTGAACTGGACATTCCGGTGCTGTTCGTCGACACGGTGGAAGCCGACGACGGCAAATCCATTTCTGGTGCGACCTGCCACCTCGAAGAGATGGGTGTCATCCTTATCAACCGGAACGAAACCGAGGCACGTCGCTTCTACGACCTGGCGCACGAGCTGTTCCACGCATTGACCTGGGATGCGATGAAGCCCGACCACCGGGAATCGAATTCCATCGAGGAGCGCAGCAAGGGGAAACGCATTGAGCAGCTGGCGAACAACTTCGCCGCTGCCCTGCTAATGCCGCGCGCCTCACTGAACAAACTGATTGATGGCAATCGCCAAGACGACATCGCCCACCTGTGCGAAGTCGCAGCGCTGCTGCGCGTCGCGCCGGTGGCGCTGGCATGGCGACTGTTCAACCTCAAGCTCATCAACGACGACACCCGTCGCGCGCTCTCCCAGGAGAAACAGCGACCATCGGTGTCGGGCCCACCCAAACGCTTCTCCATGTCCTTCGTGAGAATGCTGCATGAGGCACTGGAAAACGGACGCCTATCGGCTCGCAAGGCCGCAAAGGCAATGGGTCTGGGACTAGGCGGTCTGACCGAATTATTCGCTCAGTACGATCTCCCCGCACCGTTCGAGCTTTGAGGTGCGGACCGTATGCCGAAAAACCGAGTCTTTGCTGATACCAATGTCATCCTCGAATCCTTCCGCACCGGCTGCTGGACTGCGATTAGCAGCCATTTCGCCATTGAGACCGTTCAGAAATGCGTCGAGGAAACGCTGACGGGCAACCCCGGTGATCCTCGCCATGTCACGGTTCCTCCCGCCGACCTGAGGGCGGGTCTCGCGGGCGAACATCTGGTGACGCGCAAAGAGCTTGTCTCCCTGGTGCTCGCCCATCCTTCCTGCGGCACGCTCGACGACGGCGAAAAACACCTTCTCGCGTGGCTGTTCTCCAACAAGCTGCTGCCATCGGCAGTCATCGTCGTTACCACCGCCGACAAGGCGGCGTTGGTGGCGTCACATGGTCTCGGCTGGCTCGACTGCACAGTGTCGCTGGAGGATCTGGCCCGCAAGGCGGGCGTTGGCCGGGTCAATCTCGATGCGCTCGCTCTGCAGTACCGCGAGGACTGGCTGTCGAGCATCAAGACCAAGATTCGGATGGGGATCATCCCATGACTGTCGTAACGCTGGCGGCGTTGCCACTTCATGGGATGCAGGCCACACGGCATTGTTAAGGAGTAACAAGTGGCCAAGAAGTCCCTCAAGAACGGTAAGCATCTCGTCGAACTGATCGGATCGGCAACGCTGCCCGCCATCGCTCAGCTCTCCAAAGTCGACAAGTTCGCATTCCTCGGCGTACTGGATGCATCAAAACCCGAGGACGTCGCCCGATCGACGCTGCTCGACACCCTGTCATCCGTCAAACCGGAAGCCATCGCCATTGCCGACGAGGAAGCCGTGCGCCTCCTGCAATTGGCGCGTTTCCGCACCGAGGAAATGCTCGAACACGCCTACGCGGCCATCGAGTTCGAGGGGCACGCCGAAATCGATACGTTTGACCGCACGTCCGATGCGATGACCCGGTTGATCTGGGTGAGGGTCAAGGTGCCAAAAATCTTCGACCAGATCGAAACCATCTACCTCACCCATCACTTCCACGGGCATAAAAAATTCCTGGGCTTCAGCGTTCGGGACGGCGACGGGCGTGATTTCGTTTGGACTGACGAAGTCGCGCAGAAACTCCACGAGGGCGTGGGGGAGATTCTGGAATTGGACGACGAGGCCAAGGCAAGCTGCGAAATCATCCACTTCGAAATGGATGATGGCGATGAAGCCGCCAAACGCCGGCTTCATTACCTGGTCGTCTACCACCCCGGAAAGATGCGCACGTTGCGCCAGATGAAGGATCGGCGACGCGACCTGCTGCTCTACATCCCGGCGCTGGAAGCGACCCTGGTCTATGACCCTGCCGAGAACAAAGTCCATGTGCTCTCCGACCGGCAGAGCACGGCGAAGCGACTGGCCGACCGGTTTTCGCTGATCGGCTTCGACAAGCCGCTCTCGAAACAACCGGTGGACGCCATCAGCTATGAGTTGGCCATGTTCAAGAACGAGGTCGATCTGAAGGCAGCCAAGGCGATCGGCGCGCTGGTCGTGGACGCTTGGATCTCGTCGTTGAACGTGACCCTTGGTCATAGCCGCCACAGCATCACACTGGCGCTGGCCGACAACGATGACATCTGGCGCGTGGCCCGCGATCATTTTGGCGAGCACAACCCGATCACCGCCTGTCGTTCCATTCAAGAAGTGGATCTGTCGTTCGTCGTGCGGTTCGACGGCGAGACGGAAACGCGTGCGCTGGACATCACCGTCGGGCAGCGCGGCTCCTGCAACCTGCTCACCTTTCCCGATCCTCGACTGCGCAAGTGTGGCGAGGACATCCTGACATCGCTCGGCGTGATGAAACGTGTCGAGCCGGCGAAGGCTGGCGCAGACATCGCGTTGTTCCGCGCCGAGATGAAGCTGCTCGATCTGGCTGCGGACGAAATCGATGGTCATCTGCTGACCACGCTGCAATTGCCCACCGCCGATCTCGTCGCCAAGGGCCTGCTGAAGAAAAAGACCCCGGGCGACCACATCACGGTACCGGTGGAGGACAACGACGGCCAATCCGGTTTCCTCCGGTTGAAAGTGCAGTCGAACAGCACCAGCACCTGGGCGCAGGACGACCTGACCGGTGAGCGGTTTGATCTCGGCGAAGGCGATCTCTGCCGATATGCGGTCGACAAATCCTATCTGCGCGAGCGGCTCGACCTACTGCTTAAGGATCAACTGATCGACAAGCCCCTCAGTCCCGACGAGCGCGAGCCATTCGTTCTCGGCAACTACCGCATGGGCGACCAGCGACTCCCCATTGCCCTGGTGTCGCGCCTGTGGGAGCCCAAACATGCCGACAAGATGGATGCGGAGCTGCGGCAATCCAACCTTGGCCTGACCATCGTCCTGACCACGACGGCCGACTCCCATCGGCGATTCCTCGGACCGGGTATCGTGGTGCCCGTGAATGCTCTTCTGGTCGAGGGTGACGGCGAGGTTAGTCTGGACCTCTCGCGTGTCGAAGGCGAAGTGCGCCGTCGACAGAATGCGGCGGCGGCTACCGATACGCCTCATCTGATCAAGGAAGACAGCCGTAATGCCCTGCTGGTCGGCCCGTGGCCAGATCCGTGGACGCTCACGAAGAAGGAATGGGTGGACGCCGTCGAAGTTCTCGTGGACGCTTGGACGTCCCAAAAGAAGAAATGCACGAAACTGCAACTGGAGAATGCCGCGAATGTGACCATCCGCGCGATGAGCGAGTTTTTCCGTGGGGCGCCGGAGTGGAAGAACTACATCCGCGGTGCCGACGGCAACAGCAAACCCCGTCTGTGGGAACTCAACATCGGCATGCCCGACTACCAGACCTTCGACTCGGGCACGGTCAAGGACGTCGTCGACCGCGCGCAAGCACCTGCCAGTGAGTCGGATTCAGCTTAGAAATCAAAGCATTGTAATTCCTGCGTAATTTCTGCGGGAAGACTGCGAAATACCGCAGTCCGATATGCGAGGAAATAGGAGCACTTCAACAAAAGGAGTGCTCCAAATGCAAAACCAAGTCCCACCCGTTCAATCCGGCCGGAACACCTCCCGGCCACGTCAGGACGGTGCCACGCGCATCGCCCTCGACGAAAACGAGCTCGCCGCCCGCTGGGGGCTCTCCGTCAAAACCCTGCGCCGTTGGCGGCAGGAACAGCTCGGGCCCGTCTTCTGCAAGCTCGGGGCGCGCGTCACCTACCTGATCTCCGAAGTCGAAGCCTTCGAGCGGCGCGTCTCGCGCTACTCGACCTTCGCTCGGGCGTACCAGTGAGGAGGACGGCCATGACGAGCCTCACCATTTTCCCCGCCGACATCGCCGAGATGTCCGTGAGCCAACTGGCCGCGCTGCCGCCCGAGCAGAAGCGCGAGGTCGACAAGAACCTCGATGCCGCCATCGACTGGCTCAAGAAGGCCCGCACCAAGTTTGATGCGGCGCTGGATCAGTGCTACGGCCAGCAGGCCCGTGCCGCCCTGCGCGAGGCCGGCCGCGACTTCGGCACCGCACACATCAGCGATGGCCCGCTGCACCTGAAGTTCGAGCTGCCCAAGAAGGTCAGCTGGGATCAGAAGCAACTCGCTGAAATCGCCCAGCGCATCGTGGCTTCGGGCGAGAAGGTCGAGGGTTACCTCGACATCAAGTTGTCCGTCTCCGAATCCCGGTTCACGAATTGGCCCCCGGCCCTGCAACAGCAGTTCGCCACTGCCCGCACCGTGGATTCCGGCAAGCCGTCTTTCACCCTTTCCATCGATTCGGAGTAATGACCATGAGCAAGAGCCTCATCACTTCTCTGCGCAAGCAGATGCCATCACTCTACGGCGAACACCTCCCCGACGAAATCCGGTATCACCGCGCGGACGGCCAGGAAGTCTTTGTCGCGCTCGACGCCGCTACGGTGGACGAGCTGGCTTTCGCCATCCAGACGGCCAACGCGGAATCGCTTGCGCTCGGTCGCCGCCGCACGGCGCTGGAAGAACTACACACGGAAGTGCGCAAGCGTGCCGCTCGTGGGGCCGACCGCATCGCCGACGTGTCGTGGGAGGGCTGATCATGAGCGCGATCATTCCCTTCCAGTTCGAAGCGCACGCCGTGCGCGTCCAGGTCGATGACCACGGCCTGCCGTGGTTCAACGCCAGCGATGTCTGCGATGCGCTGGAGATGGTCAATCCGTCCCAGGCGATCAAGTCCCACGTCGATGCCGAGGATCTCCAGAAATTGGAGACCCTTACGGCAGGTGGCCGCCAGCGCCAAAACCACGTCAACGAATCGGGCCTCTACGCCCTGATCCTCGGCAGCACCAAGGAGGCGGCGAAACGCTTCAAACGCTGGGTGACCAGCGAGGTGCTGCCCGCGATCCGCAAGACCGGCGCGTACTCCGTGTCCAACGCTCTGGCTGCCTTGCCCGCCCCGACCCACGACCGTGTGACTGCAATCCTGCTAATCGGCGAAGCAGTTGCCAAAGTGCCCGGCGTCAAAACCGGCATTGCGATGGCGGCGACGCTGACCTGCATTCAGGAGAACACCGGTCTGACCACGGAGGTGCTGCGCCGTGCGCTGCCTGCAGCCAACGAGCCGATCTGCTCGCTCAATGCCACCCAGCTCGGCAAGGCGCTGAACCGTTCGGCCAAGGCCACGAATCGGCTGCTCGCGGACCATGGTCTGCAATTCCGCAACGACCGTGACGAATGGGAACTGACCGGCGCGGGAGAGTCCTGGGCCGAAGCCATGCCGTACTCACGCAACGGGCACAGCGGCTACCAGATTCTCTGGAATCCGGCGGTCGCGGAACAGCTGAAGGAGGTGGCGTGATGTCGCTCCCGATCATTTCGGCGCAACAGCGCATGGCCGAGCGCAAGGGCGTGAAGCTGCTGATGCTGGGCAAATCCGGCATCGGCAAGACCACCCGGCTCAAAGACCTCGAACCCGCCACCACGCTGTTCCTCGACATCGAGGCGGGGGACTTGGCCGTGGCCGACTGGCCGGGCGACACCATCCGCCCGGCATCGTGGCCGGAAAGCCGCGACTTCTTCGTGTTCCTCGCCGGCCCGGACAAGTCGTTACCGCCGGAGAGCGCGTTCTCGCAGGCGCACTACGACCACGTCGTTGAGAAATTCGGCCACCCGACACAGCTTGACCGTTACCAGACCTTCTTCCTCGACTCGATCACGCAGCTCTCGCGCCAGTGCTTCGCGTGGTGCAAGACGCAGCCTGGAGCCACCAGCGACCGCTCCGGCAAGCCGGACCTGCGCGGTGCCTACGGACTGCTCGGCCAGGAGATGGTCGGCGCCTTGACCCACCTGCAGCACGCCCGAGGCAGGAACGTGGTGTTCGTGGCCATCCTCGATGAACGGCTCGATGACTACAACCGCAAGGTGTTCGTGCCACAGATCGAAGGCAGCAAGACGAGTCTGGAGCTGCCCGGCATCGTCGACGAGGTCGTGACGCTGGCCGAGATCAAGGCCGAGGACGGCAGCGCCTACCGCGCGTTCGTCACACACACCGTCAATCCCTACGGCTTTCCGGCCAAAGACCGCAGCGGTCGCCTCGACCTGCTGGAGCCGCCCGACTTGGGCGCATTGATCGCCAAGTGCGCGGGTACACCCAGCACGCCCGCCAGCTTCGCCGCCCACGCACACATCGACTCTCAGGAGTAACCGCCATGACCATCAACAAGTGGAATGACTTCAACGACGCCGACGCCCAGCAATCCGGCTTCGATCTGATCCCCAAAGGCACCGTCGTCCCGGTGCGCATGACCATCAAGCCCGGTGGCTACGACGATCCCGAGCAAGGCTGGGGCGGCGGCTACGCCACCGAGTCCTTCGAAACCGGCTCCATCTATCTGGCCGCCGAATTCGTGGTCACCGCCGGCGACCATGCCAAGCGCAAGATGTGGAGCAACGTCGGCTTGTATTCCAAAAAAGGGCCGACCTGGGGCCAGATGGGGCGCAGCTTCATCCGCGCCGCGCTCAACAGCGCCCGCAACGTCCATCCGCAGGACAACAGCCCGCAGGCCGCCGCCGCGCGCCGCATCCAGGGCTTTCACGAACTCGACGGCCTGGAGTTCCTGGCCCGCGTGGACATCGAGAAGGACGCCAAGGGCCAGGACCGCAACGTCATCAAGATCGCGGTCGAGCCCGATCACCCAGACTACGCCAAGTTGATGGGCGTTCCGGCGAAAGCCAAACCGGGTGGCGGTACCTCCGGTGCCCCGGCGCAGGCGACTCCCACCTACGCCGCACCTTTGCCGCAACGCGCGCCGGTGACGGGCAAGCCGTCCTGGGCTCAGTGAGGGGGACGGATGAAAACGAGCGAAGCGAAGTTTCGCGATGCCGAAGGCGAGAGCGAATGCAATGAGCGGCAAATGCTGGATCTGCAAACGACAAGCACGCGGCTACGGCCACACGGATGGTCGTCACAAGACGGGCGATCCCCGGCGCTATCCCATCGACTGGGTGTTCTGCTCGCGGCGCTGCCAGAACGCGTTTCACGCGCTGTACGGCAACTGGCTCCGGATCAAGGAAGGCCATATCGACATCAGGGAAGTCGCCATGATCGATCCGTCTGATGTCGAACTGGCCAGCATGCGCAAGTGCCTCAAGGCCTTCGGCGAGGCGGCGGGCGAGATCGGCTTTGAGAAGCCCTTGGGCGACTACTCCGAAGCCGAAGCGCTGCGGGTGTGTGAGGCCATCGTCACCTGCTACACCGAGGCGATGGTCGAGCACCACGAGAAAGCCAAATTTCCGCCGGTGCGCGGTATGGATCCGACACCCGATCCGATGGCCGGCCCCTTCGCCGACCTGGAGGACGACCTGCCTTGGGAGACGAAGCCATGATCGACTTCAATTCCTCATCGAGCATCTCCGGCCAGGTCACCGCCTTGGTCGATGCCGGGATGCAGCAGACCCGCGCCCTCCAGCCCGAGCGCCGGTATCTCGGCGCGTCGCGTCTGGGCGCGGCCTGCGAGCGCGCGCTGCAGTTCGAGTACGCCAAGGCTCCCATCGACCACGGGCGCGACATTCCGGGACGGATGCTGCGCATCTTCGAGCGCGGCCATGTCATGGAGGACTGCATGGTGGCGTGGCTGCGGGACGCGGGTTTCGACCTGCGCACCCGCAAGGCCGACGGCGAGCAGTTCGGTTTCTCGGTGGCTGACGGCCGCCTGCAGGGCCACATCGACGGCGTCATCGTCGGCGGCCCGGAGGGCTTCGCCTATCCCGCGCTCTGGGAGAACAAGTGCCTGGGCAACAAGTCCTGGCGCGATCTGGAGAAGAACCGCCTCGCCGTGGCCAAGCCCGTCTACGCCGCGCAAGTGGCAATCTACCAGGCCTATCTCGAGCTGCACGATCACCCGGCGATCTTCACGGCGGTGAACGCCGACACGATGGAGATCTACACGGAGCTTGTGCCATTTGATGCTGCCCTGGCGCAGCGCATGTCGGATCGGGCGGTGAAGGTCATCACGGCCACCGATGCGGGCGATCTCCTGCCGCGCGCCTTCAATGACCCGACCCACTTCGAATGCCGGATGTGCGCCTGGCAAGACCGCTGCTGGAGGATGCAAGCATGAACAATAACGCCAACTTGGCTCGCGACATCGAGCCGATGGTCGACGCCAAACAGGCCGCCGCTGCACTGCGCCTGCCGTACTACTGGTTCGCCGACCACGCCATGCGCAGCAAATACCGAATTCCGCACTACCTGATGGGCGGTCTGGTGCGCTATCGCCTGTCCGAACTCTCCGCATGGGCCGCGCGCAGCAACGCCGTGCACGGCCGCAACAACGGTGACGCGGATGCCGCTGTCGAGAAAGCCGAATGATCGACTTCAACGACACCACACCACCACCCGAGCACAACCGCGACACCGAGCGCGAGGAACTGCGCACCGAGCTGCTGGCACGTCTGGAATCGGTACTGTTCACGCTATTCCCTGCAGGCAGGAAGCGCCGGGGCAAGTTCCTGATCGGCGACGTGCTGGGTAGTCCCGGCGACAGCCTCGAGGTGGTGCTCGACGGCGAAAAGGCAGGCCTGTGGACAGATCGCGCCGACAATTCCGGCGGCGATGTGTACGCGTTGATCGGCGGCCACTTTGGGCTCGACATGCTGCACGACTTTCCGCGTGTGCTCGACACCGCCGGCGATTTGCTTGGTCGTTCACGCTCGTTGCCGGTGCGCCAGACCGGCAAGAAGGGCGCACCCGTCGATGATCTCGGCCCGGCCACCGCCAAATGGGACTACCTTGATGCGGACGGCAAATTGATCGCCGTCGTCTACCGCTACGACCCACCCGGGCGCAAGAAGGAGTTCCGACCCTGGGATGCCAAGCGGCGCAAGATGGCCCCGCCCGATCCGCGCCCGCTCTACAACCAGCCGGGGCTGGTCACTGCCAGTCAGGCGGTACTGGTGGAAGGCGAGAAGTGCGCGCAGGCGCTGATCGATGCGGGCTTCAACGCCACCACCGCGATGCACGGTGCCAACGCGCCGGTCGACAAGACCGACTGGTCGCCGCTGGCTGGCAAAGCAGTGCTGATCTGGCCCGACCGCGACAAACCGGGTTGGGAGTACGGGGCACAGGCGGCGCAGGCCGTTCTGTCGGCGGGCGCAAAGATCTGCCACATCCTGTACCCGCCCGAGGAGGCTGCCGAAGGTTGGGATGCGGCCGACGCCATTGCCGAGGACTTTGACGTCGCCGCCTTCCTCACCCACGGCCCACGTCTGCAGATGCACGACGTTGCCATTGATGCCGAGCCGGTGGTTGGCAGCGACGAATCGGTCTGGGGTACGGAAGATGCGCTGGCGCTGGCCTTCACCCGCCGTTACCACCGCGACTGGCGCTATGTCGCCGCCTGGGGCCGCTGGCTGGTGTGGGAGGGCAGACGCTGGCGCACCGAGGACACGCTCGCCGCCACCGATCTGATTCGCAGCGTCTGCCGTCACGCCGCCGTGCGCGCCGACAATCCCAAGGTCGCCGCCAAGCTGGCCAGTTCGGGCACCGTCAGCGGTGTGGAACGGCTGGCCAGGGCGGATCGCAGGCACGCGGCCACCACCGACGAATGGGATGCCGACCCGTGGTTGCTCAACACGCCTGGGGGCGTCATCGATCTCAAGACCGGCAGGCAGCGTCCACACGAGCGTGTCGACCGGATGACCAAGATCACCACGGCAACGCCGGGTGGCCGGAGTGCTGAAGATTGCCCGATCTGGCGGCAGTTCCTCGACGAAGTCACGGGCGGCGATCTGGCGCTGCAGGCCTACCTGCAGCGCATGGCGGGATATGCGCTGACCGGGTCCACCCGGGAGCACGCCCTATTCTTCCTGTACGGCACGGGCGCAAACGGCAAGTCGGTGTTCGTGAATACCTTGGCCACCATCCTCGGCGACTACGCCGCCAACGCGCCGATGGACACCTTCATGGAGACGCGCACCGACCGGCACCCCACCGATATGGCGGGCCTGCGCGGCGCTCGCTTCGTGGCGGCCATCGAAACCGAACAGGGGCGGCGTTGGGCCGAATCCAAGGTCAAGAACCTCACGGGCGGCGACAAGATCTCCGCGCGCTTCATGCGCCAGGACTTCTTCGAGTTCTTCCCGCAGTTCAAGTTGTTCGTGGCGGGCAACCACAAACCCGCCATCCGCAACATCGACGAGGCGATGAAGCGGCGGCTGCACCTGATCCCGTTCACGATCACCGTGCCGCCCGAGCGCCGCGACAAGCACCTGCAGCAGAAATTGCTGGCCGAGCGCGACGGCATCCTGGCGTGGGCGGTACAGGGCTGCCTGAACTGGCAGCGCCTGGGCAAACTCGATCCGCCGCAGCAGGTGGTGGAGGCGACCGAGGAATATTTCGAGGCTGAGGACGCACTGGGTCGCTGGCTGGAGGAGCGCTGCGTGCGCGCGCCCAACGCCAAGTCGCTGACCGCCGAGCTCTTCAATGACTGGAAGCAGTGGGCCGAGGCAGCGGGCGAGTTCATCGGCGCACAACGGCGCTTCTCCGATCTTCTCATCACGCGCGGGCTGGAGAAATGGCGCAACGGGATGGGCGTGCGCGGGTTTCAGGGCATTGGCCTCAAGTGTCCGCCGACGCCCGCCTACACCCCCTACGCGGACAACTGACCCCTATGAAAACCACGCCGTCTGACGCAGCTGACGCAGTTTGTCGTAACTCCTACACGTGTGCGCGTGCGCGCGCCTCATGGAAGGTTTCGACATTCCGTGTCAGCTGCGTCAGACCCGCACCGAACAAGGACTGACATCATGACCACGACCCTCCTCGCCCTCGACCTGGGCACCACCACTGGCTGGGCGCTGCTCAGCAGCGACGGCCACATCAACAGCGGCTCCGAGAGCTTCCGGCCACAACGCTTCGAAGGCGGCGGGATGCGTTTCCTGCGCTTTAAACGCTGGCTCACCGAGATCAAGCAATCCTGCGGTGGCATCGACGCACTGCACTTCGAGGAGGTGCGCCGCCACGTCTCGACCGATGCCGCCCATGCCTATGGCGGCTTCCTGGCGACACTCACGGCTTGGTGCGAGCACCACCAGATCCCGTACCAGGGCGTGCCGGTCGGCACGATCAAGAAGCACGCCACCGGCAAAGGCAACGCCAACAAGGACGAGATGATCGCAAGTGCCCGCGCGCGTGGCTTTCTGCCGGCAGATGACAACGAAGCCGACGCACTGGCGCTCCTGTACTGGGCCATCGCGCAGCACGATCTCAGCCTGGAGGTGTGACATGAAGATCCCCACCCCGAGCTACCGTTGCCCCCTCGGTCGGTTGCAGCCTGATGTCCAAGATCTGGACGCCATCAAGCAACGCGGCTGGCGAGACCAGCACATCCTGGTGGTCAACGCCTTCGACGAACGCCTGGACTTCATCGAGCGTGAGATCGTTCGGCGCATTGGCGAACGGCTGTACGGCCAGGGAGGGACGCGTCGTGGCTGAGTGGACGATTGACGACGTGGCTGCACGCTTCGAGGAGGCCGCCACCACCGGACGCCGCCTTCCACCCGTGCGAGTGCAGGGGTACTTCAATACGTGGCCGCCTATCCTGCGCCAGCAGTGGGAAGTCTTCTCGGCCAAAGATCCAGTCTACCGTCCGCTCCCGCCAAGTCCGGAAGCCGTCGATCGGATGCTGGAGGCGATGCGCTGGGTGCTGTGGCTGGAAATCGAAGAGCGGCACCTGATCTGGATGCGCGCCAAGCGCTATGGCTGGCGGGACATCACGATCCGCTTTGCCTGCGACCGGACGACAGCGTGGCGTCGCTGGCAACGGGCGCTGGAGATCGTGGCGGCACAACTCAATAGCGACGGCGTGCGTTTGCCTTCCAAAAACGTGGGCAATGTAGGGTAATGCTTGCCGCGTTTGTCCTCGCCTTGCCCTGTTTGTCCGTTTCGAGGCTGTTTGGCCCTGCAACAAAACACCCCGGTCTGGGGTAGTATTTCCGCTATCTTCTGGACAGCAGTGTGAGCAGGAAAACGCTCCGACTCGCACCCACCGCCCCAATCGTCGAACCCGCCCCCGAGCACGTCTCGCGGCGGGTTTTTCATTTTCTGGATTCCATGTCTGACCTTTCCATCGAGTATCAATCGATCGAGTCGCTGATCCCTTACGTTCGCAATGCGCGCACGCACAGCGAGGAGCAGATCGCCAGCATCGCGGCCAGCATCCGGGAGTTCGGCTTCAACAATCCGATCCTGGTGGACGGCCGGCGCGGCGTCATTGCCGGTCACGGCCGGATCCTGGCCGCGCGCAAGCTCGAGATGACGGAACTGCCGGTTATCGAACTCGCGCATCTGACCGAGACGCAGAAGCGAGCCTTCATCCTGGCGGAGAACAAACTGACCGAGCGGGCCGGATGGGATCAGGAACTGCTGTCCCTGGAAATGGCCGATCTGGACGCCGCCGGTTTCGATCTGGAACTCACCGGATTCGATGCCGGCGAGATCGATTCCCTGCTCGCCGGGGTTGACGAGAAAACGGATGCGCCGTCGGCCGAACCGGCCGAGGAAATCCCCGAAGCCCCCGTTCAGCCGGTATCCCGTACCGGTGACATCTGGCACCTGGGTGCGCACCGCCTGATCTGCGGCGATGCCGCCGATCCGCAGGTGATCGCCGCACTCATGGATGGCGAACCGGCGGCGCTGTGCTTCACTTCGCCGCCCTACGGCAGCCAGCGCGACTACACCCAGGGCATCGGCAATTGGGACGACCTCATGCAGGGCGTCTTTGCCCGGCTGCCCATGGCTGGCGACGGCCAGGTGCTGGTCAACTTGGGCCTCATCCACCGTGACAACGAAGTCATCCCGTATTGGGACGGTTGGCTGGCGTGGATGCGTGCTCAGGGGTGGCGGCGCTTCGCCTGGTACGTCTGGGATCAGGGACCGGGAATGCCCGGTGACTGGAATGGGCGACTCGCACCCAGCTTCGAGTTCATCTTCCACTTCAACCGCGAGGCGCGGCGCCCGAACAAGATCGTGCCGTGCAAGCATGCCGGCCAGGATTCCCACCTGCGCGCCGATGGTTCCTCGACGGCGATGCGCAAAAAGGACGGTGAAGTCGGCGGATGGTCCCATGCCGGCGAACCCACCCAGGACACGCGCATCCCCGACAGCGTGATCCGCATCATGCGGCACAAGGGGAAGATCGGCGCAGGCATCGACCATCCGGCGGTGTTTCCGGTGGCACTCCCCGAGCATGTCATGGCGGCCTTCTCCGATCCGGGCGATGTGGTATTCGAGCCGTTCAACGGTTCCGGATCTTTGCTGCTCGCGGCTGAGCGCACCGGTCGGCAATGCCGGGCGGTGGAGATCGCCCCAGAGTATGTGGACGTGGCAATCCGGCGCTTCCGGCAGAACCACCCGGACATTGCCGTAACGCTCGCGGCCACCGGGCAATCGTTCGACGAGGTCGCCGCCCACCGCCAATTGCCGGAGACGTTCCATGACTGACCTGCGCCATCCGCTGACCGGTATCCATATCGAGATGCGTCCCATCGACGCACTGATTCCTCATGTGCGCAATGCGAAACAGCATTCGGACGCCCAGGTGGCGCAAATCGCCGCCAGCATCCGCGAGTTCGGCTGGGGTGCGCCGATCCTGGTCGACGGGCAGAACAACGTGATCGCCGGCCATGGGCGCCTGCTCGCCGCCCGCAAGCTTGGGCTTGCCGAGGTACCGGTCGTGCCGATGACACACCTCACCGACATTCAGCGCCGCGCGCTGATCCTGGCCGACAACAAAATCGGCGAGAACGCGGCATGGGACGAGGAGTTGCTCGGTCTGGAACTCGCGGAATTGAACGACGCCGGTTTCGACCTCGGGTTGACCGGCTTTACCCCCGAGGAATGGGATGCGCTGATCGCCGGGGACGAATCCACCAAGGACGGGCTCATCGATGACGATGCCGTGCCCGAGGTACCGGAGACGCCCATCTCCAGGACCGGGGATCTCTGGCTGCTGGGCGAGCACAAGCTGCTGTGCGGCGACGCCACCCAGGCTGACGACTACGCTGCACTGCTGGGCGACGAATTGCCCGATATGGCCTTCACCGATCCGCCCTACAACGTGAACTACGCCAACACGGCCAAGGACAAGTTGCGCGGCAAGAACCGTCCGATCCTCAACGATAACCTGGGCGAAGGATTCGGCAAGTTCCTCGTCGCGGCGTGCCAGAACATTCTGGCGGTGACCAAAGGCGCGGTCTACATCGCCATGAGTTCCTCGGAGCTGGACACCCTGCAATCAGCGTTCCGATCTGCCGGCGGCAAGTGGTCGACCTTCATCATCTGGGCCAAGAACACCTTCACGCTGGGCCGCGCCGACTACCAGCGCCAATACGAGCCGATTTTGTACGGCTGGCGCGACGGAGTCGACCACTACTGGTGCGGCGCCCGCGATCAGGGCGACGTCTGGCAGGTCAAGAAGCCGCAGAAGAACGATCTGCATCCCACCATGAAGCCGGTCGAACTCGTGGAGCGCGCCGTGCGCAACAGCAGCAAGACGCGCGACATCGTGCTCGATCCGTTCGGCGGCTCCGGATCCACCTTGATCGCCTGCGAGAAAGCAGGACGGCGCGCGCGTCTGATCGAGCTTGATCCCAAGTACGTGGATGTGATCGTGCGCCGCTGGCAGGAATTCACCGGCCAGGAAGCAAAACGCGCCTGTGACGGCGCGAAATTCGCGGATCCTGCGACCTCCGATCAGGCGACGATCTTGTAGATGCGCTCGGTTCCCGATTCCTTGCTCGAAGTGAGCGTGAGCCCGAGCTTTTTCTTGAAGGCACCGGCGAACGTGCCGCGCACGGTGTGCGCCTGCCAACCGGTAGCCGCACAGATCTGCGCGATCGTGGCGCCTTCGGGTCGCTTGAGCATCACGATCACCTGCGCCTGCTTGCTGTTGTCCCGGCTGCGGGGCTTGCCCTCGACCTGGGTCGGTTGTGTGGCGATGGCGTCGACCTCTGCTTGTGTCATCGGCCCTTTGCGCGGTACACCCAGGGCATCGTAGCCCTCGGCGGTGATGAACCATTCTTCATGCAAGGGCGTGATCAGGGCGCGGTTGAACATCCCTTCGAGCACCTTCTTGCGCGCGCCGCCTTTGATGTTGTCGGGAAACCATTCGATCCTGCCGTCGGTGTGGTGGTGGGCATGAGCCAGGATGGCGTGCTGGGCCGGGGTGAGTTGGATGGTGTTCATTCGATGCTCCTTCGTAGTGGTTGATGGTGTGGTCATGAACGCGCTGTTCGAACGAGAAGCCAAGCACTTCATCGCGATTCGTCGCCAATAAAGATTCGATGCCGACCGCTGCTCCCACCCCTTGCCGTTATCCAGGATGCGCTGTGGTGCTCACCACACCGGGCTATTGCGACAAGCATCAGCGTGCGACCCGCAAGCAGCAGGACGAGCGTCGGGGATCGGCAGCGGCGCGTGGTTACGGCGCCCGGTGGCGCAAGGCGCGTGCCTTGTACTTGAACCGGCATCCGCTGTGCGCCGAGTGCCGCCGCCTTGGCAGGACGGTCGCCGCCTCGGTCATCGATCACATCAAACCCCACAAAGGCAACGAAACGCTTTTCTGGGACGAGCGCAACTGGCAGGCGCTGTGCAAGCGCTGCCACGACGCCAAGACGGCGCGCGAGGACGGCGGCTTTGGCAATTTGCCACCGGTAGGGGGGTGAAATCCTTGCGGCCTCGCCGCGCGGGACCGCGCGCCTGCTCAAAATTTTGTGCTGCCAAATTCAAATGACTGCTTTTTTTCAAATGGAGAGTGTCCGTGGCCGGTAAGCCCGGGCGCAGCGGGGGCTCCCGCACCGGTGCCGGGCGCAAGCCCCTGCCGACCGCCGTCAAGGCGGTCAAGGGCACCCTGCGCAATGGCCGCACCAACCCGGCCGAGCCTGGGCCGACCGCGACCCTGGCCGATCCGCCGCTGGATATGCGCGAAGCCGCCGCCGATCTGTGGCGCTATCTCGTCGCCAACACCCCGACGGGGGTCCTGCACGCCAACAACGCCGCGCTGCTGGAGCGCTACTGCGAGCTGCTGGCACAGTACCGCGATGTGGTGCACGAGATCGCCAAACGCGGCGTCGGCGGCCTGCTCGCCAAGGATCGCTTCGGGCTGCCCACGCGCTCGATCCTGTTCGAGTTGCAGATGGAGTTGTCGCGGCTGCTCAGGGAGTGCGAGGCGGAGCTTGGATTCACGCCGGTTTCCCGCAGCCGGGTCCAGGCACCCCAGGTGCCGGCCACCCGATCCGACGACCCCTGGGCGGACATTGCCGGCTGATGACGGATTCGAAATACACGACCATCGCCAGGCACTATGCCGAAGCCGTGGTGGCCGGCGACATCCCCGCCTGCCGCTGGGTGAGACTGGCCTGCCAACGGCAACTGGACGATCTCGTCAGATTCCGTGGCAAGGCGAGTCCCTATCGGTTCAACCCGGCCTTGGCCGACGGCAAAGGCAAGAGATATCACCCCGCCGACAACCTCTGCGCCTTCATCGAGCGCCTGCCGCACGTCAAGGGACCGCTGGCGGGCGAACCGATCCGCCTGGAGCCGTGGCAGGTGTTCATCCTGACGACCGTCTTCGGCTGGGTGAAACCGGATGGCAAGAGGCGTTTTCGGCGCTCCTACATCGAGGTGCCGCGCGGCAACGCCAAGTCGACGCTCTCGTCTGCTCTGGCGCTCTACATGCTGGCAGCCGACCGGGAAGGCGGCTCCGAGGTCTACAGCCTCGCCACCACCCGCGACCAGGCGCGCATCGTGTTCGGCGATGCCCAGATGATGGCGCGACGCTCGACAGGGTTTCGCAGCCGGTTCGGTGTGTCGGTCGGCGCGCACAACCTGCATGTGCTGGCCACGGGCTCCAAGTTCGAGGCGCTCTCCGCCGAGGGTTCGACCCTCGACGGCCTCAACATCCACTTCGGCTGCGTGGACGAGCTGCACGCGCACAAGACCCGCACCGTCTACGACGTGGTGGAAACCGGCACCGGCAAGCGCGACAACTCCCTGCTCTGGGTCATCACCACCGCCGGCAGCAACCGCGCCGGCATCTGTTACGAGATCCGCACCTTCGTCAGCCGACTGCTCGAAGGCTTGTTCGAGGACGACTCCCAGTTCGGCATCATCTACGGGCTGGACGACGCCGACGACTGGACGAGTGAGGCGGCGCTGATCAAGGCCAACCCGAACTGGGGGATTTCGGTGCGCCCGGAGGTTCTGCTGCCGCTGCAGGCCAAGGCCATGCAGATGCCGTCCGCCGCCAACAACTTCAAGACCAAGCACCTCAACGAATGGGTCAACGCCGATACCGCCTGGATGGACATGCGGGCGTGGGACGCCTGCGCGGATGCGAGCCTCTCCGAGCAGGATTTCTTGGGCGAGCCGTGCTTCATCGGGCTCGATCTGGCGTCCAAGGTCGATATCGCCGCCAAGGCGAAGATCTTTCAGCGCGACGGCCGGTTCTACGTGTTCCTGACCCATTACCTGCCCGAGGCAGCCGTGGAGGACGGGCGCAACAGCCAGTATTCGGGCTGGGCGCGCCGGGGACTTTTGACCGTGACGCCGGGCAACGTCACCGACTTCGACCAGATCGAGGCGGAGCTGGTGGCGGACGCGAGCCGCTTCGAGGTCAGGGAAGTGCCGTTCGACCCGTTCCAGGCCACCCAGTTGTCGAGCCACCTCATCGCGCAGGGACTGCCGATGGTCGAGATGCGCCCCACGGTGCTCAACTTCTCCGAACCGATGAAACAACTGGAGGCGCTGGTGCTGCAGCGGCGCCTGGTGCACGACGGCGACCCGATCCTCGCCTGGATGATCTCCAACGTCGTCTGCCACCGGGACGCCAAGGACAACATTTATCCGAGGAAAGAACGCGAGGAGAACAAGATCGACGGCGTGGTGGCACTGATCATGGCATTGGGACGACAGATGGCGCACGACAGCATGTCAAACACGGTGATCGACACCGACTACCGCATCATGGTGATCTGATGGGGATCCGCAGCTTCTTCTCGCGGCTCCTGGCCTCCGGCGATCGCTCGCCCTATGGCGGATTCTGGTTCGAGCCGGTGGGCGTGCACACCACCGCAGGTCTGCGGGTATCGGCCGACGGCGCCCTGCAACTCTCCGCCGTGTTCGCCTGCGTGCGCATCATCGCGAGCCAGTTCGCGAGTCTCCCCTTCACGCTGTACCGCAACCGGCCCGACGGCGGCAAGGACCGGGTGACGGATCACCCGATCTACCGGCTGCTCGCCAGGAAACCGAATCCCTACCAGAACGCCTTCGAGTGGCGCGAGATGATGGCTGGCCACCTGGCGCTCCGGGGCAATGCCTACAACCAGATCGTCACCGACGGGCGCGGCAACATCACCGCATTGATGCCGCTGCATCCGGACCGGGTGCAGATTCTGTTGCAAGCCAACGGCGATTACGGTTATCGCTACACCCAGCCGAACGGATCGATCATCACCTATTCGCGCGGCGAGATCTGGCATCTGCGCGGGTTGTCCTCCGACGGCGTCATCGGCCTCTCGCCCATCGCGCTGGCGAGGAACGCCCTCGGCGGGGCCATGGCGGCCCAGGATTACGGCGCACGCTTCTTCGCCAACGATGCCACCCCCACCGGCGGCTGGATCGAGTATCCGGGCTCGTTCAAGGACAAGCAGGCGCGCGAGCAGTTTCGCGAGTCCCTGCAGGAGGCGCAGTCCGGCATCAACCACGGCAAGCTCGCCGTGTTCGAGTTCGGCATGAAGTACCACCAGATCAGCGTGACGCCGGAAGACGCGCAGTTTCTGGAGACGCGTAGGTTTCACGTCACCGACATCGCCCGCTGGTTCGGCGTGCCGCCGCACAAGATCGGCGACCTGGATCGGGCGACCAACAACAACATCGAGCAGCAGGCGCTCGAGTTCGTGCAGGAGACCCTGGGGCCGATGGCCGAGCGCTGGGAGGCCTCGATCGAGGCCGAACTGCTGTTCGACGATGAGGATCTGGAAGCGGAATTCCAGTTCTCGCAGCTGATGCGCGGCGACTCGCAGTCGCGCGCCACGTTCTACAACATGGGCATCCAGTCCGGCTGGCTCACGCGCAACGAAGCGCGGATCGCCGAGAACCTGAACCCGCTGCCCGGGCTCGATGCTCCTTTGCGCCCGCTCAACATGGCCGAAGAAGGGGCAAGCCCGCTGCCGCCGCAGAACGCCGATACACCTTGAGGACGACATGGCCCTACAACTCAACCCCAAAGCAAAAGCACACGCCCGCCGACTCATCACCGAAGGCCAGGTGGACCGGGATTCGCCCTGGAGCATCGATGCCGAGGAGGAGAACGCCCTGCTGGGCGACGACGACTGGGCGCAGTACGGCCTGTGGTTCCTGGGGCTCGACGAAGCCGAAAACGCCGACACCAAGGCGCATTACCGCTACCCGGTGGGCAAGGCCGGCCGGGTGTACCGCTCGGCGCTGATCGCGATCCGCCAGCGCGCCGGACAACAGGACGCGGCGGGAATCTTCGATGCGGCCGGTGAACTGATCGAGCTCATCGACGGGGATCGGAACGAACCGGATCACGAAGGCGCAGCCCAGGACGGAAACGGTCGGGACACGATCGCCGGCATCGTGCTCGATCCCCATCGCCTCGCGATGGCTACCAGTCCCTGGGCGCTGATGCCGGAGTGTCTGGCGGCGGTGACCCATCCCTTTGCGCAGCCTCCCCAGGCGCGTCCGGTCGTGAGCCGCAATCCATCTTCCTCGCCGGCTGCGATCGCCGTGCTCTCGCTCACCGGCGTCATCACCCAGCATCCGGACTGGATGGACGACACCAGCCTCGACGGCTTCATGGCGGATTTCCTGACGGCGATGAACGATCCGGCGGTGGGCGCCGTCCTCATTTCCATCGACTCGCCCGGCGGCTCGGTGTACGGCGTGCAGGAGGTGTCCGAACTGATGCGCGCCATGCGCGAGCAAAAGCCGGTGGTGGCGTTCGCCAACAGCCTCGCCGCCTCCGCCGCCTACTGGATCGGATGCAGCGCCTCATCGTTCTACTGCACGCCGGGCGGTGAAGTCGGTTCGATCGGCGTGTGGCAGGCGCACATGGACATCTCCGGCATGCTCGACAGCGCCGGCATCCAGACCACGGTGATCTCGGCGGGCAAGTACAAGACCGAGGGCAATCCGTATCAACCCCTGGATGAGGCCGCGCAGGCCTTCATGCAGTCGCGGGTGGACGATTACTACACGGCCTTCGTCGATGCGGTGGCCCAGGCCCGCGGCGTCACGTCCGACACCGTGCGTAACGGCATGGGACAGGGGCGGGTGCTGGGAGCACGTGATGCCCTGCAACAGAACATGATCGACGGTGTCATGACCCTGCCGCAGGTCTTGCAGGGCATGGCGCGGCAACTCTCGGCGAAGAGCCCGCAGCCCGTGCGGAAGGGATCCGGTGCGATCCGCAGCCGCCTGGCCATGCTGGCGTAAGTCACCTCAACCCGAATCACCCAACCCGCCGCCTCAGGGCGGCTTTTTTATTCCCGAGAGGAACATCATGAGCAAGAAACTGCGTGAATTGCAGGCGAAGAAAGCAGCCGTCGCCCAGGACAAGGTCGAATGTCTGAATGCGGCCTCCGCGCTGCTGGATCAGGCGGAAGCGGCCGGACGGGATCTCAACGAAGACGAGAGCCGGGAATTCGCCCGGCTCAAGGCCGAGGCGCAAGCCAAAGGCAGCGAGATCGAACGCATCCAGACGGCGATCGACCTCGAACAGGAGCGCATCGCAGCCCAATCTGCCGCCGGATCGGTGGTGGTGCTCTCCGGCAACGGCCAGGACATCACGGTGGAGGATCGCAGCGCAGGCGATGCGACGGCGGGCTTTCGCAACTTCGGCGAATTCGCCCGTGCGGTGTTCCAGGCGTCGCTTCCGGGCAATGCGCCGGATGGCCGGTTGCTGACGCAGCGACTGGCGGCGGCACCCACGGTCTACGGCTCCGAGACGGCGGGCGCCGATGGCGGCTTCCTGGTTCCGCCGCAGTTTGCCAAGGACATCTTTACGCTGTCGCTGGACGACGAGGCCTTGCTGCCGCTCACCGACAACACCAACGTGGCGGGCAATGCGATGGTGTTCCCGAAGGACGAGACCACCCCCTGGGGGACGGACGGCATCACGGTCGCCTGGCAGGCCGAGGGGCTGGCGGCGGCGACCAGCAAGCCCAAGCTCGGCACCTCGGCCCTGCGGCTCAAGAAGCTGATGGCGTTGGTGCCCATCACCGACGAGCTGCTCTCGGACACCGATGCGCTGACTTCTTACTTGCCGAAGAAGGTGGCCAGCCGCATGCAGTGGAAGATCAACGAGTCGATCCTGTTCGGCTCGGGCGCCGGCATCCCGCAGGGGGCGCTGGCGGGGAACGCCGTCATCACCCAGGCGAAGGACTCCGGCCAGGCGAGCAATACGCTGACCCCGGCGAATCTGGCCAACATGATCTCGCGCCTGCCGCCGGGTTCGTTCAAGAACGCGGTGTGGATCGTCAACAACAGCGTGCTGCCGGCCTTGTTCACCCTGACGCTCGGCAACTACCCGATCTACTTGCCGGTCGGCGGCGGTGTGGGCGGCATGCGGGGCTCGCCCTACGGCACGTTGCTCGGACGCCCGGTGTACGTCTCGCAGCATGCGTCGCAATTCTCGAGCCAGGGCGATGTGATCCTGGTCGACCTTTCCTACTACCAGACCATCACCAAGGAGGGCGGCATGGAGACCGCGACCTCGATGCACCTGTACTTCGATGCCGATGCCACGGCGTTTCGCACGCTGTTTCGCATGGATGGGCAGTCGAAGATCGCCGCCCCCATCCTGCCCGCCAAGGGGGCGGCGACGCTTTCGCCCTTCATTCAACTGGCGGCCCGTTGAGCTTGCCGTCCACTTCCCTGAAAGGAGCACCACATGATTCTGAACGAGAAACTCTCTGAAGCACTCGCCGTGCTCGCCGCCATCCCTCCTTCGACCCAGGCCGTGGGCGTCGTCTTCAGTCCGTGGATTTCGCTCTCCGAAGTCGACCGCATCCTCGCCGTCATCCAGGTCGGCACCTTCGGCGCCCTGGCCACGGTCGATGCCTCGATCGCGCAGGCGCAGGATGCCAAGGGCACCAATGCCAAGCCGATCGGCGCCGGCAAGAGCATCGCCCTGGCGGCTGCCGCCGGCAACGACGTGCAGGCCACCATCGATGTCGCCGCCACCGAGCTCGATGCAGCCAACGGCTACGGCTTCGTGCAGCTGGGCGTGTCGGTCGGGGTGGCCGCAACCGAGACCGCCGCGCTGATCCTGGGCGGCTCCGCGCGGTATGAACCGGCCAGCAGCTTCAACGGCGCGAGCGTCGTCGCCTCGGTCTGACCTGGATCGGGCGGCGTTGAGCCGGGATGACCGGACGGCTGCCGCCCGGTTGCTGCCATGCCCTTGCAGATCCTTCAGGAACCGGCGGTCGAGCCTTTGACGCTGGTGGAGGCCAAGCTGCACCTGCGGGTCGACATCCCGGATGACGACGCGCTGATCTCCGCCTTGATCACCTCGGTGCGCCAGTATGCCGAGACGATCACCCGCCGGGCCTTCATCCAGCAGGTATGGAGTTACGTGATCGACTCGTTTCCGGGGCCGACGCTCATCGGCGTGCCCTGGGGCAAGACCTTCACGCTTCCCCGACACGCCATCGAGATCGAGAAGTCCCGCGTGCAGCAGGTGCTGGCCGTCAACTATCTGGACATGAGCGGCACCCCGCAGGGGATGCCCGCTGCTGATTACACCGTCGACTACACGTCGGAACCCTGCCGGATCACGCCGGTGTTCGGCCAGATCTGGCCGATTCCGCTGCCGCAGATCGGAGCATGCAACGTCCAATTCGTCGCGGGCTATGCCGCGCCGGTGGTGTTCAGCGGCAGCACCGTCGCCGTGCAGGGGGCCTGGAAGCCCTACGCGGTGGGAGACGCGGTGCAGTTCTCGAACGTCGGCGGATTGCTTCCGGCCGGCCTGTCGCCCGGCACGAGCTATTTCATCGCGTCGGTGGTCGCGCCCAACGTCTACACCCTGGCCACCGCGCCGGGGGGACCTGCCATCGTGCTCAGTGATGCGGGAAGCGGCGTGAGCTTGATCGGCGTGGTGCCGGAGGGCATCAAATCCTGGATGAAGATCCGCATGACCTCGCTCTACGAATACCGGGGTGACGTGGTGATTCCGGAACGCGGCAAGGTCGAACCGCTCGCCTACGTCGACCGCCTGCTCGACCCCTACAAGGTGGTGTTCTGATGCCGCTCGTCTCCGGCGGACGCCTCAATCAGCGCATCACGATCCAGGCCATGACCCGCGTTCGCGGGCCTCTGGGTGGCCACGACGAAACCTGGTCCGACTTCGCCGTCGTCTGGGCGGAAGTCACCGACCTGTCGGGCCGGGAACTCTTCAATGCCAAGGCGATGGGCAGCGCTGTCACCAAGCGCATCACGATCCGCTACCGAACCGACATTCTGGCGGCGATGCGGGTGATTTTTTCCGACGGCTCCATGGCGCGCATCGAATGGATCCGGCGCGTCTCGCCCAAATTGTGGGTGGAGCTCTATTGCCTGGATCTGGATGAAGGAAGTTACGAATGAGCGAGATCGAAGTCAGGGGGTTGGCCGGACTGCAGGCGCTGCTCGATGAACTCCCCGCCCGGATCGAGGGCAATGTCGTGCGCGGCGGCCTGCGGGCGGCGGCCAAGGTGGTCGAAGCCGAGGCCAAGCGGCTCTGCCCGGTGGGCAAGAGCGGGGATCTGCGCGATTCGATCCGGGTTTCCCTGCGCTCGAAACACGGCCGCATCAGCGCCACGGTTAAGGCCGGCGACGCCAAAGCCTATTACGCCCATATGGTCGAATTCGGCACCGCGCGGCACTGGATCAAGCCCAAGAATCGCAAGAGCCTGTTCGTCGCGGGGCTGCTGCGGGAAGCCGTCGATCACCCGGGGGCGAAGAAGGAGCCCTTCATGCGTCCCGCGATCGACGGCAAGGCGAATGAGGCCATCGACGCCATGGCGGTCTACCTGCGTGAGCGCATCCCCAAGGAGATCGACCGGGCGGGCAGGAAATGAGGGCGGAGTCCATCCTCTATGCCCTGCTCGGTGCATCGCCTGGGCTTTCGGCACTCGTCGGCACCCGGATCTATCTCGACACGCGCCCCGAGGAGGATGCGCTGCCCGCCGTGGTGTACGAGCTCATCCACGAGAAACAGGACGACGCACGGATCGGCGAACCCGAGACCGTCACGGCACGCCTGCAGGTCAACTGCCTCGCGGCCGTTGCCGAGGACGCCGTGGCCGTGCGCGAGCAGGTGCGGCTTGCGGCCCATAATCAGTCGGGCGTGATCGCCGGATACACGGTGATCGCCTGCCTCGAGGAGTCGGCAGGCCCGGACTCCTACGACCATCTGGTGAACATTTACGCCAAACCGATGGATTTCATCATCCACTACCTGAGGTGAGCATCATGACCGAAGAAACATCCCCGAACACCCCGGCACCGCCCGCCGACAAACCGGCGCCCCGCAAAGGGGCGGCGGCGGCCGTCGAGCAGGCCGCGATCGATGCCGGGCGGCATGTCGAGACCTGGTTCCAGGACCTGCTGGCGAGCCTGCCGCACCTGCGCGAGACGGCGACCTACAACCACCTGCGCGGCGCGATCGACGAGTTGAAACGCCGTCTTTCCTGATACGTATCCGCTGATCCAACCCTTCGGCCCGCCTCGAGCGGGCTTTTTTACGCCCAAAGGAGTCAAGCATGCTCGCATTCGGTTCCGGCAATTTCTACGGGATCTCGGCCGCCGCCAATTCCACCCCGCGCAAGTTCGCCACCCTGCAGGACGTGCAGTTCGACCTGCAGTTCACCACCAAGCAGCTCTACGGCCAGAACCAGTTTGCCGTGGACGTGCGGCGTGCCCAGGCGAAGTTCACCGGCAAGGCCAAGTTCGCCCAGATCAGCGGCGCGATGTTGAACGATCTCTTCTTCTCGCAGGCCGCCGCGACGGGCCTGCTGCTCTCCGCCGTGGGCGAAGCCGGAACGGTCGCCGCCGCCACCCCCTACACGGTGACCGTGGCCAACGCCGCGACCTTCGACACCGATCTGGGCGTCGTCTATGCCGCAACCGGCGTGCCGCTCACCCGCGTCGCCTCCGCGCCGGCCCAGGGGCAGTATTCGGTGGCGGCAGGGGTCTATACCTTCAACGCGGCGGACACCGGGGCGCAGGTCTTGATCGACTACCTCTACACGGCCGCCGCCGGAGGCACCAAGGTCGCGCTCTCCAATCAGGCCATGGGCACCACGCCCACCTTCATGGGGATCTTCTCGACCACCGCCTCGGGCAGGAACGTGACGCTCAAGCTCAACCTCTGCACGTCCAGCAAGCTCTCGCTGCAGACCAAGATCGAGGATTACACCATCCCCGAGCTCGACTTCGAGGTGATGGCCGACGCCGCCAACAACATCGGAACGCTCTCGGTCGCCAACTGAAAGGAATCCCCATGATCGACGGACAACGCATCACCCTGGGCGGGCGCGAGTTCGTAGCACCCCCCGTTCCCTTCTCCTGCATGCGCCGCTTTGCCGACGTGTTCGAGGGCCGCGCCGCGCCTACGGTGGAGGTCATGGCCGACATCGTGTTTGCGGCGATGAAGCGCAATTACCCCGATCTCGACCAGAAGGTGTTCGAGGACGAGTGCCTGGACGTGGGCAACCTGAACCTCGCCTTCCGGGCCGTGATGCAGGCCTCCCACGTCAAGGAGGCTGCAACGCCGGGGGAAGGCTGAGGCCGGTGCCGGTCGATTGGGACGCGGTGTATTGCCTCCTCATCGAGCGCACCGGCTGGACATGGGACTATGTCGACCACCACATGGATCTGCCGCGCTTTCTGGCACTCGATGCGCACTGGCGCCGACACCCACCGTTGCGCGACATGGTGCAGGCCTATCTCGGCATCAAGCCGGCGCAGCCGCCGAACCCCCCCGGCAATGACCAGACCGACCTCGACGCATTCATCGAACTCTTCCGGGCCGCGGGCGGGAGCATCGCATGACCAAAGTCGCTGAACTGCAGATCGAGCTCGCGGCCAATGTGGCGCGGTTGACCTCCGACTTCGGCCGCGCCAAGGAGGAGGTCAATCGCTCGATGGGCCACATCCAGCGAACCGTCCGCGAGCAACTGGATGGTGTCAAGGAGTCGCTCAAGTCCATGAAGGAGATGGTCGAGGCGATGGGCATCGCGATGCTCGCCGAGCACCTGGTCGAAGCCGCCAAGAGTGCGGCCGAATTCGGCGACCGGATCGAGCACGCCGCGCAGCAGACCGGGATGAGCACCGAGTCGCTGCAGGGCTTGGGCTTTGCCGCCAAGATGTCGGATGTCGATTTCCAGTCGCTCTCGGTCGGGCTCGAACACCTCTCGCGCGCGATGCTGCAGACCCAGCAGGGCTCCTTGCAGTCGGCCTCCGCCTTCCGGTCGGTGGGCTTGTCTGCCCAAGATCTCAAATCCATGAGCATGGACGAGGTGCTGGCGAAGGTCGCCGACCGCTTCCACGCCACGCGCGACGGCGCGACCAAGACGGCGCTTGCCATGCAGCTCTTCGGGCGCTCCGGGGCGGAGCTGATTCCGCTGCTCGACCGGGGATCGACGGGGATCGACGCCCTCAAGGCGAAAGCGAAGCAGCTCGGCATCGTCATGAGCGAGGAGTCGGTGCGCCAGTCGGCCGCGTTCGCCGACAAGCTGAAGGAAATCTCGGCCGAAGGCCAGGCGGTCACCCGCAACCTGATGGGGGAACTCATGCCCGCCATGAACCGGATCGTCGACGCCTTCCTCGAGGGCAGCACCGACGGCGGGGTGCTGAAGGAGATGTTCCGGCAGATGGGGGACGCCGCAGTCTGGATGACCGGCTTCATCGCCAAGCTCGCCGCGACGGTGGAGGCGCTGGGCAAGACCATCGCCATGGTGGCGGCGGTCGTCTCGCACCCGCTGTCTGCCAAATCCATTTTCGAGGCGTGGAAAGAGGATGTCGATGCGCTGCAAGCCAAAACCAACCGGTTTCTGGCCACGCTCAACACCGCCTCCGCCGCCTCGTCGCCATCCGAATCGGAGGGAGCGACCGGCACGGGGACGCTCGCGGTATTCCGGACGAGCGGCGGTCGCGGCGGCGGGCGTCACCACGCCGGCGGCGGCAAGTCGCAGATGGCCGAGTACGAGGAGCGTCTTGCCGAGGCGAAGGTCTACTACCAGCAGACGAATGATCTGCGGGAATACTCGAAAGCCCGGGAGATCCGGTACTGGCAGGACATTCTGGAGACGCAGAAGCTCTCCGCCAACGATCGCATCGCCATCGAGCGCCGCGTCTCCTCACTCACCCTGGATCAGATGAAGCAGGATGCCGCCGAGCGCCGGAAGCTCGCGGAGGAAGCCATCCAGGCGCACCGGGATCAGGCATTGAATGAGGTGGCACTCGACGAGCAGAAGGCGCGCACACAACGCAAATCCGGCCGGATCACCCACGACCAGCTGCTGCAGATGCAGCAGAACTTCGAGGACGAGAAATTCCGCATCGAGGTCGACGCCCAACAAAAGCGCATCGCGCTGCTGCAGGGCGACCCCAATCACGACCCGGTGGCCTTGCAGCGCCAGCTCGATCAACTCGCGCAGATCGAGCAAAAGCATGCGCTCGACATGGAGAAACTGCACACCCAGGCGGCCACCAACGCGGTCGCTGCCTGGCAGAAGGCCTTTGCTCCCATCACCCAGGCGTTCGACACCACCATCAAGGGCATGATCATGGGCACCACCACCTGGCAGAAAGGGGTGACGAATCTGCTCAACTCGGTGGTGGCCGAGTTCGTCGGTGCCGGTGTGCGGATGGTGACGCAGTGGGCGGCGAACGAGATGGCCAAGACCGCCGCCACCCTGACGGGCACGGCCACGCGCACGGCGGCCGAACAGCAGGCCAGCGCCTCGGGGCTCGCGTCCTCCGCCATGGCGGTCATCAAAGCCATCATGAACGACGCCGCCAAGGTGTTCTCCGGCGTCTGGGCGGCACTCTCCGGCATTCCCTATGTGGGTCCGGCGCTCGCCGCCGCCTCCGCCCCTGCGGCCATGGCCACCGTCGCGGGGGTGGCCGGCAGTGTCGCGTCCTCGGCCGGCGGCGCCTGGCAGATTCCGACCGATCGGCTCAACTTCGTGCACAGGAACGAGACTATCCTGCCCGCCGACAAGGCCGCCGGCCTCGACCGGCTGATCAACGGGGGCGCAGGCGGCGGCACCGTGCACATCCATGCGCGCAGCGACGCCGATGTGGTGCGGGTGGGCGACCTGCAGGCGCTCCTGCGGCAGATGGGACGCAACTTCGTGCCGGTGACGCGCTTCCCATGAACATCCTGCTGGCCTGGGAGCTGGGCGGCAATTGGGGGCACGTCGCGCGCGATCTACCGGTGCTGCGCCGCTTGCAGGCGCAAGACCACGATGTCCGGTACGCGGCGCGCGATGCGACGATCGCGGCTTCCCTGTGTGCAACCATCGGCATCCCTCATGTGGCCGCGCCCACGGGTGCTGCGATCCGCCGGATGCCGCGCGGACTTGCGGGCTACGGGGCGATCCTCTTTGCCGACGGCCTCAATGATGCGGCGATGCTGGAGGGGCGGCTCGCCGGCTGGATGCGGCTCTTTGCCGAGCACAGGATCGATGTCCTGCTCGCCGACTACGCGCCCGCAGCGCTCCTCGCCGCACACGCAGCCGGCATCCCGTCCGTGGCCGTGGGTAGCGGATTCGAGATTCCGCCGGATACGGCGGAACTGCCGTCGTTTCTGACGGATGCCGATCGAGACGCGCCGGCGCGCCGGTTCTCCGAGGACCTGGTGCTCTTCAACGTGAACCGGGTGCTGCGCGTCCTCGGGGCGCCCCCGCTCGAGCGGTTGGCGCAGGTGTTTCAGGGTGCGCGCAATGTGCTCACCACGGTTGCCGAATTGGACCACTGCGGTGCGCGCCCGGATGCGATCTATGCCGGCCCGTTGCAGGACCTGCCGGGCGGTGTGGCGGCGAATTGGAAAGGAACGACCGGACCCCGCGTGCTGGTATATCTGCGCGGAACGGGGTCGATCGTCGACCTGGTGCTGCAGGCGCTGGAGAAAATCGACGCCGAGGTCATCGCGGTGCTGCCGGATGTTGCGCGACGCCCCGACGTTCGCGCCGAAATCCAGGTGTTCCGGCAGCCGGTGCGCTTCGATGGTCTGCTGGAATCAGCCGATCTCGTGATCGCCGCAGGAATCGGCACCGTCACCACCGCCTCGATCGCCGGGGTTCCGGTGCTCGTGCTGCCGGGCAACGCCGAGCAGGCGATGTTGGCCCGCAGGGTCACGCAAACGGGTGCCGGAATGTCCGTGGATGGCGGGACGGCGGCAACCGTTCTTGATGCGATCGATCGCCTGTTGCGTGATGCGTCATTCCGGACTGGCGCCCGGGCGCTCGCCGCGAAATACGCAGGACTCGCCACGGAATCCGCCTTGCGCACGGTCATCGACGCCATCCGCCACGTTTCTTCGGGTCATCCATGAGCTTCGCCATCGTCACCCCGCCGCCGCCCCCGGGTTGCGGCAACGTCTTTCCGACGCTGCCCGGCATCCAGTGGGGCGTGCAGAAATCGCCGCAGTTCAACACCGCGACCCACCGCGCTGTATCGGGTTATGAGATTCGCGCCGCGCGCATGCAATATCCGCTGTGGACCTTCACCCTCTCCTACGAATTCCTGCGCGACGGGGCCTACGCCGAAATCGAGACCCTGATGGGATTCTTCCTGCAGCAGCGGGGCAGCTTCTCGGCCTTCTGCTATTCGGATCCGTCGGACAACGCGGTCGTGAACCAGACCTTCGCGACCGGCGACGGCGTGACCAGCACCTTCCCGCTCACGCGCGCCTACGGCGGCTTCGTCGAGCCGGTGCAGAACCTGAACGGCACACCGGAGATCTTCGTGGGCGGCGTGCTTCAGACCCCGGCCGCCTTCTCCATCGTCAACGGGCAGGTGACGTTCGCCACGCCACCTGCCGTCGGTGCCGTGCTCAGCTGGACGGGCGCGTTCTTCTACCGCGTGCGCTTCGTGAACGATCACGCGGACTTCAACCAGTTCATGTACCAGCTCTACGAACTCAAGCAGATCGCGTTCGTGGGCAGCCCCTTGAACAAGGTATGACCGCATGAAACAGGCCTCCGCGCTCACCCGATCGTTGCTCGCATCGAACCAGCTGCTCTACGCCGATCTCTACACCCTCACGCTGATCGAGGCGGATCCGGGCGCATCACTGGGGGGATATGGCGGGTATGGCTACGGTCCGCCGGCACCTGCTCAACTCTTCTACACCGACGCCGACCAGGATCTGGTCTACGCCGGCAACACTTATCTGTGCACGCATCCGGCGGTCGCCAGAACCGGCATCAAGTGCTCCTTGGATCTCTCGGTCGACACGGTGGAGGTGTCGATCTTCGGCAGTGCCGCCGATCTCGTGCTGGGCGTGCCGTTTCCGCAGTTTGCCGTCAACGGGGGATTCGATGGCGCGACGGTCAGCATCGACCGCTGTTTCATGCCCACTTACGGCGATACATCGGCCGGGGTGGTCAACCTGTTCTTCGGCAACGTCTCGGAGGTCAAACCTTCGCGCTCGAGCGTCGTGCTCACGGTGAGTTCGCAACTGGAGTTGCTCAATCTCGACATGCCGAGAAACCTGCTCTCGCCTGGCTGCATCCATTCGCTGTTCGATACCGGATGCGCGCTGATCCAGGCCTATTACGCCGAATACGACTGGGTGAGCAGCGGATCGGCCCTCACCATCGACAGCACCGGCCTCAACCTGCCCTCTGGCTACTTCACCCAGGGCACGATGCTCTTCACCTCGGGCGCCAATGCGGGGGCCGCCGCGACCGTCAAGCAGCATACGCTCGCGAATGGGGTCAACACCTTCGCCCTGATGACGCCCCTGAACGCCGCCCCGGTGGTCGGCGACAACTTCACCGTCTTCCCCGGCTGCGACAAAACCATGGCGACCTGCCAGGCGAAGTTCAACAACCTCGTCCACTTCCGCGGCTGGCCCTTCGTGCCGTCGCCGACGGCGAGCACCTGACATGAATGGCACGCGAGAAGACGTCCTGACCGAATTGCGGGACTGGCTCGGCACGCCCTATCACCATGCCGCCCGCGTCAAGGGCGCCGGGGTGGATTGCCTGATGCTGCTGCTGGAGGTCTACGGGCGCACGGGCGTGTTCGCGCGCCAAGGCGTGGATGTCGCGTCGATCGCGATCCCGCGCTATTCCCGCGACATCATGCTTCATCGCAACGAGGAAACCTACCTCGAGGGCATTCGCCGGTACGCGGTCGAGACGGATCGCAGGGATCCCGGCAACATCGCGCTGTGGAAGTTCGGCCGGATCTACAGCCACGCGGGCATCATCACCGACTGGCCCGCCATCATCCATGCCTACGCCCCGGAACAGAGGGTCGTCATCGGCAACGCCGCCATGGGAGCGCTCGCTGGCCGCCCGGTGCGCTTCTTCGATCCGTGGGGAATGCCATGAGCGGGCTTTTCGGCGGCAACAAGCCCCGGCCCTCGGGCTGGCAGACCCCGGTGCTCGCCGGGCTGCAGATCCAGAAGACCGGCTACAGCCAACCGGTGCCCATCGTCTACGGCACCGCGCGCGTCTCACCCACGCTCATGTACTACACCGACTGGCAAGTCCACCCGCATACGAGCTCGCAAAGCACCGGCGGCGGCAAAGGCGGCGGCGGGGGCGGATCGATCACGACCACCACCTACACCTACTCGGCCACGGTCTGTTTCCTGCTCGCCGAAGGGCCGGTGGCAGGCGTCTCGCGCATCTGGCGCAACCACGTGTCCTACGCCAACCCGGCGGCGGTCGGCTTCACGATCTTCCCCGGCACCTATCCGCAGACGCCCTGGGGATTTCTTTCCTCGGCGCATCCGACCGAGGCCCTGGGCTACGCCGGCAGCGCCTATGCGGCGTTCGCCAACTACGACCTGGGAAGCAACGGATCGCTCGGCAATCACCTCTTCGAGGTCGAGGGCGCCCGGATCGCGGCGGGCACGCAGGACGCCAATCCGGCCGACGTGATCAGCGACTTCCTCACCAACCCCTACTACGGCGTGCTGTCCGTATTCCCCAACGCCTGGGCGCCGCAGTCCTTCCTGGGGGACCTCACGGCGCTGCGCAACTGGTGCGCGAACAATGGGCTCATCATCAGCCCGGCGGTGGCCACCCAGCGCGCGGCGCACGATTGGATCGCCGACTGGCTGCTGGTGGCCAATGCGGGCGCCTTCTGGTCCGAGAAAACGCTCAAGATCGTGCCCTACGGCAGCGTGGCGGCGCCGGTCTACGACCTCGGGGACGACGATTTCATCGTCAAGGGAAGCGAAGATCCGGTCGTCGTCACGCGCAAGCGCCGAGCGGACGCCTACAACGACGTGTCGGTGGAATACCTCGATCGCGCCAATGAGTACACGGCAGCCCCCGCGCGGGTGACCGACCAATCGGCCATCGAAACGTTTGGTGTGCGCACCAAACCCACCGTCACGCTGCACTCGATCTGCCTGCCCACGGTGGCGCAACAGGTGGCGCAGGCCATCCTGATGCGCGAGCTCTACATCCTCAATACCTTCCAGTTCAAGCTCTCGCCGCGCTACTGCCTGCTCGAACCCATGGACGTGGTGACGATCACCGACGCCATGCTGGGGCTCGACCACACGCCGGTGCTGATCACCGCGATCGAGGAGGATGCGAGCGGGCTCTTGACGATCACCGCCGAGGAGTTCAACCCGGCGTTCTATGCGTCGCTCGCCTACAACGCGCAGGCCGCATCCGGCTACATCCCGAATCTCGGCACGACCCCCGCCCGGCTGTCGGCCGCGACGATTTTTTTGGCGCCGCCCGCTGCGACATCGAGCGGCAACGAGATCTGGATGGCGGTGACCAACCTCGACCCGCTCTATGCCGGTTCGCAGATTTATCGCGGCTACGACGACGTGAGCTACCAGCCCATCGGCGTCCTCTACGGGAATTCGACCTGCGGCGTGACGACGACCCCCTTGGGTCCTGCGCCATCCGCGTCCCCCGGGGTGCTCGACACCGGCAATACGGTGAGTGTGGATCTGTCGGCAAGCCGTGGCACGCTCGTGAGCGTCAGCCAGGCCACACTCTTGACCTACGGCACGTTGTCACTCGTGGGCAACGAGTTCCTCGCCTGGCGTGACGCCACGCTGACCGCCACCTCGCGCTACACACTCGATACCCTGCTGCGCGGCCTCTATGACAGCGCAGACCAGGGTGCGGTTGCAGCGGGCGCGCGTTTCGTGCTGTGCGACGAAACGCTCTTCCGTTATCCGTACAACCCGGCCCTGAACGGCAAGACGATCTTCTTCAAGTTCGTCGCGTTCAACGCCGGGGCGGTGGCGGTGCAGGACATCGCCCAGGTGCCAGCGGTGGCCTTCACCGTGGGCGGGCAACTCTCCGTTCCGCCCGCGCCATCTGGGCTCACCGTATCCCAAAGCGGGGCAACGGTCGATTTCAGCTGGATCGGATCCGGCATGGCGGGCGCCCGGTATGAGCTGCGCTACGTGCCGCAAGGCAATGCCGCCACCTGGAATGACGGCGTACTGATCGCAACAGGCATCACGCAGACCTCCTACACGTCATCGCAAATCGCGCCCGGCGCCTGGACCTTCCTGCTGGCGGCGCAGGATTCCGGGGGCAATTATTCGGCGCCGGCGCGGGTGGATTTCACCGTCACGGATACGCTCACCGTGCAGGCCACACTCGACTGTGGCCCGCATTGGCCCGGCACCTTGACCGGCATGGTCGCGCACTGGACCGGCAAGCTCGTCCCGCAGGGGCAGAGCCCGACGGTCGACGACGGGTGGGACACCTTCGATGCGCTGGTTCCCAATCCGATCCCGACCTGCTCGTTCGAGTCCGCAACCCTGCTCGATTTGGGCTCCATCAAGACCGTGCGCGCCTGGGCCGCGTTTGCCGCAACACTCCCCATCCCGGGCGGGGTGACGCAGCCGCAGCTCTGGATCCGCAGCAGTTCCGACGGGGTGAGCTATTCCGGGTACAACCCGTGGGGCAACGGCACGCTCGCCGCTCGCTTCGTCCAAGCCATGGTGGTCGTCAACACCGCGCAGGGGACACCGTGCCTGTCCGCATTCCACGTCACGCTCGATCTGTAAGGAGGGAACCACCATGCCCGTTGCAACGTTTCTGCAGAACGATTTCACGACGCAGGACGCGACCACCTACAAGGCGACCCTCGACGGGAATGTCTCCGTCATGGCGCGCCTGTCGGCCGCCTTCGCGCCCGGCCAGCAGGCGACGCCCAATATGACGGTGGCGGTCGGCGCGGGGGCGCTCATGACTTGGGGGAACGTCGTGCCGGTTGCCGCGCAGAGCACCGGCGTCATCGTCGCCCCGGTGGCCAACCCGCGCATAGACCGGGTGGTGATCGATGCGGGAAACGGCGCGATCGCCACCGTCACCGGCACGGAAAGCGCATCTCCTGTGCCGCCGGCGATACCGGCCGGATTTTTACCCGTCGCCCAGGTCCTGCTGGCACCGGGTGCTACCAGCATCACCAACGCCATGATCACCGACGAGCGCATCGGCGGCAACCTGCAACCGGCGGGAAGCGTGCGGGTCTTGGCGCAGAGTGCTGTGCCGCGTTCGTTCATCGCGGTCGCCGCCACCTTCACGGCCGCGACCTATGCCGACAACGGCGGCAACGTGCAGTTGGCAAGCAGTGGCGCGCACGGACTATCTGCGACGCCTGCCATCGGAGCGAATGTCTATGTCGCGTGGTCGGGTGGCACAGGCATCTCCGGGTTCTACAAGGTGTTGTCGGTGGACAGCGCCACGGCCTTCACGATCCAGCTCGCCTTTGCCACTGGGTTGGGCACGCCGACCGTGACGCCGGTCGCCACCGACGTGGTGATGGCGAACATTCCGATCCCTGCAGGATCGGTGTCGGCCAACGGCTCGCTCGACTGCGAGGTGTTCTTCGACGGCACGCCGTCCGCCAACGGCAAGACGACCTCCTGGTACGTGGGCGCCACCCGCATCGATTCCAACGCGTTCACCACCGGCCCGCAGATCAGCCACTGGCGGCTGATCAACCGGGGGGCGATCGGAGCCCAACTCTACGCGCTGAACGGCAGTTCGCTCGCCGGCGGCCTGGCGGTCGATTTCTCGCAGAACCAGACGCTCACCCTCCGCGCCCAGGCGGCGGCCGCCAACGAGATCGTCACCCTGGAAGGCTACGTGATCCGCGCCCATTACTGACGGCCACCCGCAATCCCACCACCGACCGCCTTCGGGCGGTTTTTTTACGTCTGAAGAAAGGAGAAGTGACCATGACCGACATCCAGCAAACCCTGGAAACCCTGCGCGCCGAGATCGACAAGATCGAGTCGCCGGAATACCGCCTGCTCGCCCACTACATCGAGGCCTTCCACCAAAAGCATTCGGAGGAGATGAACGAGATGAAACAGACCTTCCTCGCCGCCAAGTTCGGCGCGCGCGTGGTCATGTGGCTCTCGGTGGTCGGAAGCTCCGTTGCCGTGATCTGGGGCGTCATCCACGGCCACGGAGTGATCAAATGAACGACATCCTCGCGTCTCTCGGCATCCTGCACGAGCGGGCCCAGCAGACCCGGCTCATCACCCCCTACGCCGACGGCCTCTCGGCCTTCGAGGCGTTTCTGGCAAGTGGCGCGCAGCCGGGGGTGCGGCTTCGCACCATGATCTACGGCTGCACGCTCGCGCCCTTCTTCGACGCGCTGATCGCGGCACATCGAGCCGGATGCGACGTGCGGGTGATCTTCGACCACACCCAGGCGGCGGGCAAGGCGGAAGCGCCGCAGATCGAACGTCTGCTCGACGCGGGACTGGTCGATGGCGAGCAGTTCCTCATCGGCACCTCGCCCGTGCACCACCAGATCGTGCATCTCAAGGCGACCGTCATTCGCACGCCCGACGGCAAGGCGGTGGTCGAGGACGGCTCCTGGAACTACTCGGTGAGCGC
>JAEHJW020008090.1_pt1 | contig 45252 bp, 63 predicted proteins | sample 9271431 | NCBI WGS metagenome assembly JAEHJW02
ATGTATGACAAGCTTTTATTTACTGACTTTCATTTGAAGAAAGAAAGATTAGTTGAACAGTATGAAATTCTTAAACAAATAGTTAGCATTTGTATTAATACAAAAGTTAAAACTGTATATTTTTTAGGAGATATGTTTAATGATAGAAGGTATGTAACTATTTTTGAATTAAATGTTTTTAAAAGCTTTAGAAAAAAACTCAAGGAAAATAATATTCAATTTATTGCTATAGCCGGCAATCATGATAAGCCAAATAATGAAAGTGATATAAGTTATTTAGGAATATTTGAGAATAGTAAAGAAGATAAAATATTTGAAGGAAGAAAATTTTTTAGAATAAATAATTTTGGATTCATACCTTATTTTCCAGATAATATAATTATTGATTTAGTTAAAAATTATGAATATAAAAATAAAATAGAATATATGTTTATGCATTGTGGTTTTAATGGTGTTAAGAATAATAATGGTTCAGTCGTTGAATCAGGATTAACGCTTAAAACATTTAAAGATTATAAAAATCTTAAAAATATTTTTGTCGGACATTATCATGAAAGAATAGATTTATATAATGGAATAGTAAAATATATTGGAAATAGTTTTCAGCTTAATTTTGGTGAAAGAGATAATAAAAGAATATATTTGTTTAATGGAATTGATTTAAAACCTATTCCTTTAAAATATTCTAAGTATAAAACTTATAATCTTGAATGCAATGCAAATGATTATAAAAGAGCAAGAGAAATAGTTTTATTAGAAAAAGATAATTATATAAGATTAAATTTTGTAGATGATAAACAAAAATTATCTTCAATACCAGAAGAGTTGTTAAGAAAAATTTCTTTGTGTAAAGAATTAAAGATTGAAAAAGATTTTTATGATTTGAAGAAGCCAGATGATTATCAATTAAATTCTAATGATAGTATATTAAAACTTTTTACAGAATATGCTTTACAGGAAAATATGAATAAGGAAGAAAAAATATTTGGTTTGAAGATACTTAATCAAACAACTAATGAAAAAAATATTTATGGAGATTATGAATAATGAATAATGAAAAAATTGTAGATTCATCAGTAGACTCATCATTAGTTTTATTTGGTTATTATGAAAAAATATTTATTCATATAAATAATGCAGTTTTTGCTTTATTACATAAACAAGATATTCTTTTAATTAAGAATGGTTATATTTATAACGACAGTGAAGAAATTTTTATAGGGCAAAAAATTAAATGTGATTTTGATGATACTTTTTATAATTATACTTTAGATATGTATGTGGTTGATATATTAGTTAATGATAAAGATGATTTTGGCATAATAGTTGTTCCTGTAAATTATAAAAAAATGTTTGGTCAAAAGATAAGTCCTATCTTAAAAGAAGTAGGAGTTGAAAATCAAGATCTTCCACGTGATGGATGTTTTTTTGCAAAACATATTGGACATGGAAGATTTGAATTTGATCTTGAAGAAAGGCATTTTAACATATTTGGATGTGATACTAATTTTGTAGTTCCTAAACTATTTAGTTTACCTAAACAAACTTTTGAACGTATTAAAATTTATAGCAATCTTAGAAAATTAAAATTGCCAACAGCATTAAAAAGAATAATGTTTATTTTTTAATAAAATATATAATTTAGGAAAATTAAGATGTATATTGAACCGAGTTATTTAAAGATAAAAAACTTTTCAAGTTATGAAGATGAAATTTTTTATTTTGAAAAAGGATGTCATTTAATATTAGGAGATAATAAAGATGATTCTGAATTGCCTTCAAATGGCTCAGGCAAGTCAACTCTTCCAGGTGAAGCTCTTCTTTATGTTTTAACCGGATCTACTTTTAAAGGATTAAAGGGAGATAGTATAATAAGAGATGGACAGAAAAGTTGTTTATTAAAATTTGGTTTTAAAGTAAATAAAGAAAATGCTTTTATTTTGGTTAAAAGAAATCCAAATAAAATAATATTTAAAATTGGTGAAAAAAATATTTTGAAATCTCATTCTTTAGATGAGAAGAGAAAAGAGATACAAGATTTTTTTGGATATGATTTTAAGATATTAACTAAATTTATAATTGTAGGCGAAGATGAAAAATATAAGTTTAGTTTTTTAGGATCAAATGATTTAGAAAAGAAACAACTTTTGACAAAATTAACTAATAGTCAGTTAATAGATAAAGCTTATAAAAAAGTAAACAATGATCTTTCTAATGAAGAATCTAATTTTATTAAAATACAAAGTGAGATAGAAAATATAAAAGGAAATATTGTAAATTTTATTGATGATAAGAATCGTATTAATGATGATATTAATAACTTGTTAATAAAAAAGAATAATGATAAAAATTACAAAAGAATAAAAGAAGAAGTAGAAAAATATAAAATCAATTATGAAAAATATAAAGTAGAATTTCAAAATTTATCTAAAGATGTTTCTGATTTTGAAAATGAAAGAGAAGAGCAAGGAACAGATATTAGAAATAAAATTGTTAGTTGTAATCATGATATTTATGATCTTAATACTAAGATAAATAAAATAGAAGTTGAATTGGCTTCTATAATAAAGTGTCCTAAATGTGGTACAGAAATAAATACCTTAAATAAGGATAAAAAATTATTGTTATCTGAAAAAGAAAAATATAAAAATAAAATTAATAGTAAAAATATTGAAATAAAAAAATATGAAGATGAATATAAAAAGATACTGGAATATAAAAAGAGTCAGGCATATTTTTCTTTAGTTAAGAAGAGAAATTATATAGAAGAAAAATATGAAACTAATTTATCTCTTTATCGTGATAAGAAAACTATATTTGATAAAATTAAAATAGAAAAACAAATTGAATTATCTTTATTAAAAAAACAAATTAAAGATTTGAAAATAAAAATATTAATTGAGAATACAAAACTGCATAAAAAAATTATTAATAAAAATGAGATAAGTAAAAAAATTGATTTATTTAAAAAGTATGTATTTTATTTTGGTAAGGAAGGATTTAAGAATTATATCTTTGGTAAAAAATTAAAGTTAATTGAATTAACTGTAAATGATTTCTTAAAGAAGACAAAAGTCTTAATGAAGGTTGAATTGTCAGGAATGACTAAGCTTAAAAGCGGAAAATATAATCAAAAAATAACAGGTTATGTTTATATTAATGGTCGTAAAAGAAATTATAATAACCTAAGTAAAGGAGAACGAAAGAGAATTGATTTGGCTTTTATTTTAGCTTTAGGTAAATTATTAAATTTTAAGAATGATATAAATTTAAGAATATTTGATGAGCCATTTGGCGGTTTAGATGAAAAAGGGATGGAGAATATTGTTTTAATGCTTAAAAATATTGGTTATAATACTTATATAGTAAGTCCTAAAAAAGATATATCTATTTATTTTAATAAAGATGAAATTAAAACAGTAATAAAAGAAAATGGAATAAGCAAAATAGAAAGAGAAAAAACAAATGATTAAAGCCATAGGAATAGATCCATCATTAAGTGGAACTGGTCTTTATTATTGTGAAGACTTTAAAGATAAAAGTTCATTGTTAATAACAACAAAAAAAGATTCTTTTAAAAGTAAAGATGAATTGATTATTAAAAATAAAGCTAAAAAGCAAACCAGTTTAGAATTGGTTGATAGGTTCAAAAGAGAATATAAGATTTATAAAGATGTTTTAACATTTTTAATAATAAATAAGCCAAATATAATTTGTATAGAGGGTTATGCTTTTATGGGAAGTAACTTAGCAGTACAAGCTGAAGTAATGGGAATTATAGGTTTGGCTATTAATAAATATTTATTAAACAATAAATGTGATTTGTTTGTTATTACGCCACAGGCAGTTAAAAAATATATAACTGGAAAAGGTAGTGGTAAAAAACAAATGATTATTAAAGAAGTTTATAAAAAATATAATATTGATATAGACAATGATAATATTGCGGATGCTTATGTAATATCTCAAATAGCAAGCGATATAAAATATATTATAAAAAATAAAAAGTTTAGGAATGGAATGTTGAGTTATGAAAAAGAAGTTTTTAAAGGAATGTTTAGTTTAAAAGATATTTTAAAAAATATTAAACAATAAGGAATATAAAATGCCATCATATAAATATAAATGTAAAGAATGTGAATATATACAAGAGGAAATACATTCTTATAAATTAATAACAAATGATATTGATGACTATAAAGAAAAATTAAAATGTAAAAATTGTAATACTTCTGGAAGTATGTTTAGAATCATAGAAGCTCCAATGTATGGTACTTATGAATCTTCAACTCCAGAACAAAGAAAACAAATTTTAAAAAAACGTTCACATGATCATTTTAAAAAAGAAATAGAAGATAAATTTCATGAATTAAATCGTCGTAAATACTAATATGCAGAATAAAAAACATTATGGATTAAAAGAGATTAAGAAGAGTGGCAATACAAATTATTTAAATAATAAAGCCAAAGAAAAGTATAATGAAAGATTAGCTAAAATTTATATTATTAAATATAAAAAAAATGGAGATGAAAAAGCTAGACAAGATTTAATTAAAATGTGTTACCCGATAATCTTTACAGTTCTTCAGAAGTTTGGTAAAAAAGTAAATACTACTAATAAGTTATTTGATAATGAAGATTTGTTTAATGAAGGAATTTTAGTTATAGACAAATGTATTAAGCTTTATGATATGAAATATAAAGTAAAATTTATTACTTATATATGGACAAGTTTATACCGAAGATTTGTACGTTTTACTAGCGAAAATATAATGCGCCAAGATAATATGTTTATTTCATTAAATCAAACTAATGATGAAGAAGATGAATTAGATATATTAGAAAAACCTTTTTATAAGAAGGAAGTAAATGCAAATGATATTAATAAAATATTTGAAGATAATGAACATATAATAAGTGATGTGACTGGAAATTTAGATTATCTTCAGATTAATATTTTATATTTGAAAATGAAAAACTTTGATATCAGTGAAGTTTGTGAAATTTTAGGAATAGGAATATCAAAATATTATAAAGTGTTAGAAGGTTTAAAAGAGAAATTAAAAAAGGAGTATAAATGAAATTAGTTAGATATGATGATAATTTATATTTATCTAAAAATGTTTCAAAATTATTTTATGATCATCAATATGATTTATTATATTTAAAGGATTATGATTTACTATTTGCTATTAGCACAATTAGTTATCCTAATCAAGATAGTCCGTATATACAATTTAAAGGCTTTAATTGTAATACTTTTAGAGAAATTGAAGATGTGTCCGAGCAATTGAAAAATTTATTTAATAAAAAAATAAAAGAAGAAGAAACTTCTTATTATATATCTACAAAAGAATGGTTAGTAATAAAGAATAATTAAATGAGAAAAATTAATAAAAATTATGATAAAAAATTCTTTGTTAAAAAAATTCCTAAGCATGCTTATAAATTAGATTTTCAAGAATTTCAAAAAATAATTAATGATTATCCATTAGAAGCAAGGAAAGTATATCTTAAAAGATATCGTTCAGTTTCTGCAGCATTAAAAGCACAAGCTGAAAGAAAGAAATTGAATCAAGGGAAAGAAATAGATGGCAATCCTCATTATTCATTATCTGCTGAACAGAGAAGGATAATTGTAGAATTGTCAGGAAGATTTTATAGTAATCGTCAAATTATGAAAATAATAACTGAAGATTGGGAAGTTAAATATAGTTTTCCATCTTTAAGTTTATTGTTAAAACGTAATAGAGAAATAATAAAACAGAAGAGAGATCGTTATGCAGCAAACACGGAAAATTTAAGATATGTGCATGAAAGAGCTAGAATTGAAGAGCTCAGTCGTGTTGTTGAAGATACTAAAGAAAAGGGAGAATATAGATTATTAATTGAAGCTTTAAAAGAAATTCGTAATGAAGTAAAGGGAGACAAATTAACTATTGATAATAATATAAAAGGAGAAATAAATATAAATGTAAGGCAGCAAATACTTTCTGAATTAGATGTGGATATGTTTGGAAAGTTAGCGATAATGAAGCTATTAAAAAAACATGGAATAGATTTTCAAAAAATGGCTCATCGTATGACAACTGTTTTGATTGAAAAAGATCCTGTTACTAATGAAGTAATAAACAAAACAGTTCCAATTGAAGTTAAAGGTGTTGGTTTACTAAAAGATAAAGAAGTTAAAGAAATAAACAAAATTGAAGAAGCAGAATATGTATCTAATACAGATAATGTAAAAAAATTATTGAAGAAAAGACTTATTGCGAAGATGAATGAAATTAAAAGTTCAGAAAATAAAATAGAGGATATAGAAGAAAGAGTGCAACCAGAAAAGAAACCGAAAAATTTTAAGAGGAAAAATGAAGAGTGATAATAGTGTAGCATTTATTTGTTATGATATAGAAACTGGTGGATTGAATGAAAACAAAAATCCAATAATAGAATTAGCTTTTTTACCTTTAGTAAGAAATAAAAAAGGAGCATTAGAAGTAAAAGAAAATTTAGGATTTGAAACTTTAATCATTCAACCTTATGATAATAAATTAGTCATTGAAGCATCTGCTTTAAAAGCAAATAACATTAAAGAAGAAGATATTAATAAGTATGGTAATACCATTGAAGATATAAAGGTTACTTTTGAGAATATGATTAAAATATTGAATCCTAAAAATAATGATAAATTAAAACCTATTTTAGTTGGTCATAATATAGGAAGATTTGATAATAAATTTTTAAGAAAATTTTTTAATGATAATGGTTTTAGAAATATTGAATATTATTTTAGTGAAGCTTTTATTGATACATATGCAGAAGCAAGAAGATTATTTGATGGAGATGCCAGAATACAAAGTTTGAGTTTGGGAAATTTATGCAATTATTTTGGTATAGAACTAAAAGGAGCTCATCGTGCATATAATGATTGTAAGGCAAATGCAGAATTGTTTTTATTATGGACAAAGATGTTTGAAATGAATAGAAAAAAGATTTTAGATTTAAATAAAAATAATAAATAATAAGGAGATCGTTTTATGATAGTTGTTGAAGAAGTTAAACCAGTAATTGATGATGATAATTCTAATGAGGTTTGTTATTTTAAATTTAAGAATACCAAACGATATTATGGAATTTCATTGAAGAAAAGAAATGATGAATTTTTGTTGTCGATAAGTGAACGTTTTATTACTGCTGATGAAACTAATTTTAAACCAAATAAGATTAGAATCTATGAAGAAAATTTAAATGATTTTTTTGAATCTATGGATAAAGTAAGGCAACAAATGAATATTATAAAAAGCACTAATAATGAAAAAAAGAAAAGAAATATTTAAAGATGCTTTGGATTTACAAGAGTTTATTGTAAACAGTATAAATAAAGTTGAAAAAATTTTAAGTAAAAAATATAAAACATATTTTAATATTGTAAGAATAATTAATATAGATTCAATAAATGAAAATATAGAACCATATAATATAATGTTTGATTTTTATGTTAATGACTTAAAATTAAATGAAACAAATTTTAATTTTATTTATCTTGGAGATAAAATTTATTACATTTTAGAAAAGCTTTTAAAGGAAAAAGTAAATGAAGAACTTAAAAAATATAATGGTGAAATAGTTTTTCAAAATAATGAAAATGATTTTTCTTATAAAGCTTTTATAAAAATAGATTATCATAGTAATTTTTATAATAAAATGATGCCAAATAAAATAGAAATAAATGAAAAATTACGGATTGTTAAATTTAACATAAATTAAGCTATTTTTGTTGAAAACGTATAAAGTTAAGGGTTATATGATAAAAATGTCGTGGTGAGGCTCTCATAAAGCCAGATAGTGTTTTACAAACGTTAATAAACGGTTATTTTTGAATAATTTTAAAGGAATAATATAATATATGAAAAATATGAAAGAAAAACATAAACGTATAGATATTTATGATTATAAAATGGAAGTAGAAAATTATGATGGTTTTATATTTGAATATTCTTTAGAATTTGAAGAAGGAAAATTCAATAAAATTAATTATTTGATAATAAATGGAAAAAGTATGGATAGTAAGGTTATTTTAGAATGGAAAAAAGAAAATTTATTATTAACTAAAATCGTATATGATAAAATCATAGCATTAGAAAAATTTTTTGAAAATAAAAAGAGAATGAAAAATTTAAGAAGTTAAAAGGAATCATTATATGAATGAGAAAAAGATTAAGAAAGTTGCAGTTAGTGGAATTAAATATGAATTAAGATTGGGAATTGTTGTTCCAATTAATATTAGATCTAATTATTATGGTGTATATGGATTTTTTTCTAATTTCTTAAAAAAGAAATTTTCTGAAATGAAGACAGAAATATTTCCAATTAAATTTACATTAGATCCTATAGAAAAATATAGTCAGCAAAAAGAATATACTAAAATTGAAGCTTTACAATTTTATTTAGTTGAAGATATTGATAAAGCTATATCATCTTTAAAGAATGAACATCTTAGTATTAATATTGAAGATGTTATTTTAGATAAAGAAGACAAAATGAATTTTTATATGATTTTGCAAAGCACAATGAGTGGTGCAAAATATTTGAAAGAAGTCTACATTGATAAAACTGTTGCTGATAAAAAGGCAAAAGATATGGAAGGAGAATTTGTTAATTATGTAGTACATAAAAAAGAAGGTGAAAAGCTGGGAAAAGATAGATGTATAATTGATGATGTCGTTTATAAATTAAATACACAGACGATCAATTAAATCCAGGACATTTTAGGTGGAACAACAGTGCTAAAGCAGCATAATAACGAAAGGAAAGGTGTAAATGAAAATTAATAAAAAAAACATTGTAAAAGATTTGATATTTTTGATTATGCTTTCAATTTTATTAATGATGTTGTTTCGTCTTATTATAATAGATGAACCATTAAAAACAATTATTAGTGCTTTAACTGGAACCATTTCTCAAATTCCATTTTTGTACACACACAAATATTCAATTTTCAAATAAAAAAGAAGTAAAATGAGAGAAGTAAAATGAGAGAAATAAAATTTATGACACCGAATGAGGAATACGTTAATCAAAAGTATAAAGATCTAAATTTTTCAATGTATCAGAATAAATTACTTTTTGGGATTTTAGTTAAGAATGGATATGATGAACATGCCATTTTAAATGGTATCATACAGCATTGGGAAGGAATATTCGTAAATAAAAGAGGAGTAGAAAAAAGAATACCTACAACGGAAATGAATTTATTAGATGCTATAAATGATTGTTGTTATAAATATCAATCATTTACTGGCGAGAGTTATGAAAAAGATTTTAGAGGGATAGAGGCGAAAAGTCTTCATAGGGCATAATAGATTGTGGAAAGGAATATAAATTTTTTATTGGAGAAAATATTATAAAATAAAAATGAACATATAACATAAAATAACACATCCATAATGTTATGAAGCAGAATTACCAGATAAATAAAAAGTAATAATAAAATTATTATTACCAGATTATTCTAATAGAAGATGCTCGATTATTTGCAAAAATATATTCTAAAAATAAATGGTTGGAATATTTGAAAATGCAAGGCAAATTATAACAGAGTTGCGGCTTGTGCCGCAGCCGGACATAATTTTTAATTTTTAATTGGAGTAAAAATATGAACGAACAAAAAACAGAAAACCAAGACAGCCGACAGGCTGTCGGACACGAAGCCGTTGTTAGTAAGCCTCTTAGAATATTTTGTTTCTCTGATGGAGATGAACTGTGGGCAGATTATTCTTTAGAGGAAACAAAGAAAAATTTTAAAGAATTTTGTGGACTTGACGAAGAAGATATAGAAGATGCCTTTGAATTGGATGATGAAAAATACGATGAATTAAAAGTTACCATTGATGATGAATTAGACCCCAATATTGATTTACAAAAAATTACTTATAGAGAATATTTAAAAGAATTCACCGAGCCAGGTTATTTTGCTTGTTCGGCTGATTTGTGTTAAGGCTTGCTAACTACTGATTAAGCCGCAATGAAATGTTATTATAAATATAGCTCAAAAAGAAAAGATTTGCACAACGGAAATTCTTTTGCAAGAAATGATAGAGTGGAGTGATTATTCATTAAATATTTATCAAGGCAGCTATAATGATGAAGTTGGTATTTATTTAATTATTGATAACGATACAACATATTTTGCTAAAAATATGGAAATACTTTGGTTAATGTTTATTATGAAAGAAAAATATAATAAAAAATGGAATGGTAAAGAATGGATATAAACATTAAAATTATTATACCTGGTACTGCTATTGTAAAAAAGAATACTGCTAAGACTTCTTTATATTGATAAAGATAATCATTTCTACAATAAAGGTAATAATATTAAAGTATGTATAAAATTTAATATGTAAAATAAGAAAGATTATAACCAAAAATGAAACTCATCGAAGAATACCAATTTCCAAAAATAAAACCTAAGAGAATTCCTTATTCAGCGGATAAATTCTATTCAATGAATGATACAGAAAAATTGAAATCAGTTTTAGAGATAGTAGAAAAAACCATTGATGGAGCAGATGATATTTTATTAAAAGCAATATATGGAGGGTATGAAAAAGATATAGATACAATGTTTAATGATATGGTAAGGGAGACCTATAGGATATTGTATGGAGCAGATAGAACGTCAAAAGTGAGACCCATGATTGATTATATTATAGAGATAAATAATGCTCTAAATGAGGAGATTAGAAGGAGTAGTTTGGCATACTTTGCTAGTGATGTAATGAATATGGAAATCAATTGGCATCACTTGGAATGGAGTTGGTTGGTAGAGAATTTTATGATGATGTGTATACAAGCAGCAAGAGACCACGGAAAGTGTTTAGCTCCAGGAACAAAGGTAGTAATGTATGATGGAACTTTTAAGAAGGTAGAAGATATTAATGTTGGTGATAAAGTGATGGGGGCAGATTCTGAATGCAGAACAGTTTTATCTTTGCATAGTGGAACAGATAAAATGTATGAAGTGAAACAATCTCGCGGAGATAACTATATTGTTAATAGTAAACATATTTTAAGTATCTATAAAAAATATAGAGATAGAAGAACTCCCACATTGGAAAATGTAGAAATAGGAGAATTTAAAAAATTAAGTCCTTGGCATAGAACTACATTTTATAGAGGTTATAAAGTTGCCACTCATTTTTCAGAAAAGAAAATAAAAATAGATCCCTATTACTTAGGATTATGGTTGGGAGATGGACATAAACATAATACTTCAATTACTTCTATGGATGAAGAAGTATATTTGTTTTTAAAAGAATATGCACAAAAATTAAAATTAAGATTATCTATAAATAAAAAAACAAAAGGGAATAAAGGAAGAAACAATAAATCAAGAGATTATAAAATTTGTAGGGTAAATGGAACAAATTTTAATAATAAGCTATTAGATAAACTTAGAAAATATAATGTATTAAATAATAAACATATTCCTAATGATTTTATTTTTAATACAGAAGAAATTAGATTGCAAGTATTAGCAGGATTAGTAGATAGTGATGGCTATGTAAGAGACAATTGTATTTATATGGGATTTAAAGATAAAAGATTAACTAAAGATTTAAAAAGGCTTGCTGATTCTTTAGGCTTTATGACTGTTTATAAAAAAAGTAAAAAATTTGTTAAACAAATTAATAGATATTATACTAGCTATGGTTTAACTATAAGTGGAGATACTTATAAGATTCCTACAAAAATAAAAAGAAAGCAAATAATAAAAAATGAAAATCTTAAAAATCATAAGAACCCAGAAAAATTAAATGGATTAGACATAACATCTTTATCTTCTTTGAAAATAAAATATAAAGGAGTTGGGAAATATTATGGATTTACATTAGATGGAGATGGATTATTTTTATTAGAAGATAATACTGTTACGCACAATAGTTTCTTCTTTAGTAATGCTTATCCAATATGGATGATGTACAAATATAATCCTTTAAGTAAAGATCAAAGAGTATTAAATGGTAGGCATGGATTTTTATTTAGTAATACAATGACTCAAGCTTTAGATTTATTAGAAATAGTAAAGGATCAAATTAGTGATAATGAAATATTAAGGGAGAAGTTATTTCCAGATTATAGAGATAATTGGTCTAAAGGAAGTATTAAAACTAAAAATGGTTGTAGACTTAGAGCTAGGTCTTGGTATAGCACAGTAAGAGGCGCACATCCAGGATATATAATATTGGATGACGTATTAAAAGATAATGTTCTTTATAGTAAAATGCAACGGGATAGGGGTAAGGCTTATTTTAATGGTAGTATATTCCCATTATTAATTCCAGGTGGACAAATGATAATAGTTGGAACACCTTTTCATCAAGAAGATTTATATAGTTTATTTAAAAAGAGTATTGATTTTGTGTATAGAGAATATCCTGCTATTGATGAAGCAGGAAATGTTCTTTGGAGTAATAGACATAACAAAGCAGATTTGGAAATGCGTCGTCGTTTCCAAGGTACTTTAATATTTACAAGAGAGTATTTAGTTAAGCCAATAGGTGATGGTGCTTCAATGTTTCCAGATAGAATATTGAAACGTGCTATTAATGGAATGGATAGTTTTGAATTAGTAGAAAATATAGAAGCTTTTCCTGTTAAATTTAAGAAAGTAATTACAGGATGTGACTTTGCTATTTCAAGTGAAGTTGGTGCAGACTATACAGTATTTGTTACTTTTGGAATTGATGAAATGGACAATATGTGGTTATTAAATGTATATAGAAAAAAGGGAGTTGGCTTTACTGAACAAAAAAGAATGTTGCGTTTGATTTGGCATAACTTCAAGCCAGATGTAATGTTTTTAGAAGCAAACCAATTTCAGCGCATTTATACAGAGACAATTAAAGAAGAAAGTTCAATGCCGGTTAAACCATTTTTGACTACAAGTCGTAAGCAGAATTTACAAGATGGAGTTCCAGGTTTAGCAATATTATTTGAGAATGGAAAGTTTCGTTTTCCTTATGGGAAGAATAGTAAATTAACTATAGATATTATTATGGATGAATTTCGTAGCGTAGGATGGACAGATCATGGAATACAAGGTATTGGTGAACATGATGATTCTGTGATGGCTATATGGTTAGCTAGAATGGCAAGTTTATATGGAAGCAAAAACTTTTTGTTTGATTTTGTTGGAGATGAATCTATGGGAATGGTAGCATAGAGATATGTTTTATAATAAAAAATTTAGAATTAAAGAAGTATTTGAATTTGAGAATGATAAATTAACAAATATCAATTATAAAATTCAAGTAAAGAAATTTTTATTTTGGTTTGATTATAAAATTCCAATTATTTATGCAGTAGATTTTTATAAAGGTTATTATGGGTTGATTTATTATAATATTTTATCATCTTCAAAGAAGATTGCAGAAAAATTATTAGAAGAGTTTAAATATAGATATGTTTATAAAAAACAAAAGATAATAAAAGCACTATATAAGTTTAATGGTTTTTCTAATAGTTTATTTGATTGTAAGTATGTTAATTTATCTAATGTAGAAGGATATTATTTTAAAGATAAATATTATTATGCTTATGATTCTTTAGAAAAGATTAAATGTAATATTAATAGAAAAACTTTTAGTTAATAAAACGTTTTATTTATATAGATTTTAATAAAAATATAATTAGAAAGGAATATAATGGAACAACAAAATTATATGCAAGTAGTTGAAATGACTGATGAAGAAAAACTTAAAATGTATCTAAAAGAACCGAAAGAAAAAATTGCCAAGATGCTAATTGAGTGCAACAATGTTTTCGGTCGGCTACAACCGCAAGTTATAGCGAAAACTGCGGACGCAAAGCCGACTGAATGGCTAATTGCACAATATGAATTAGCTTCTAACAGGTATATGTTTGATGAAAAATTTATTCTTGAGCTACATACTTCATTTTGGAAGAGATTGTTTGTTAAACATTATACACGAAAACATTTAAAAGAAATCCTTAACAGTTTTTCGCCGGACACATATTCACAAACTAAAAAGGATACAACAAAAATGATATTAGATATTAAAGGCAATATTGGTGGAGATTATCAACCAAACAAAAGATTGTGGGTTGAACCGAGTGGAGAGGTTACTATATCAACCGCTCAATATAACAATTTAACAAGGGATAGCGAATGGGAATTATTGGGTGCTTATTATAAAAATAATTGCTATATGACGAAGTGGAAAAATAAAAAGACCTTAAAAATATTTGAAGGAATTGGGACACTCCCTCCTGATGAAAGATTGATAATTGATTCTTGTAGAATTGGTATAGGAACGGATGGATTCAAAACAGATTTACATATAAAAACTGGAACAAACGGGCAAGCCAGTGAGTGAGATCAACCTAACGGTTTGTGTTTAAGGTGCAACGGGAATTTTTTAACAAACTTATTTTATAGGAGAAATGATGAAAACATTAATAAATAAAATTATGGCGAGCAAATTAGTTGTCGCCTTGAAACGCTTGTTAGTTGCCGATACCAAAAAACAAGCAAATGTTGGTATTGGCGATGGCGAATTTTTATTTGTGTCAGATAAACCAACTCAACTTAAAGGAAAAGTTTGTCCTAAGTGTAATAAGCAAAATGTTTGGTTTACTTGTTATATTGGTTTTAATGTACCAAATGTTAAATGCCATTCTTGTGGATTTGAATGGCTTATGCTGCCAGAAACTAAATTAGAAATAAAGGGGGAATATTAGTCTTGCTTCCTCAAATCCTAATAAAAAATTAAAATTATAAGTCCGCCTAACGGAGTGGTGGTAAAGCACAACTTTATGAATATTTATTATCTAAAGGCAGAATAATAAAGATCAGAAGGAATAAAGGAATATTAAACATGGAAAATAATAAAAAGAAAGATTTTGTTATTAGTTTTAGATTGTTGACAAATGAAGGTTTGCCAGCAAAATATAAAATATTTTTATATGAAAGAGAGATTAATAATAGAAATGTTGGATCAACCATTATAATTATGAAAACTTGTTTTTCTACTCAAGGGTATTTGTTGGGTGAATGTAGAAAATGGAAAGATAAATTTTTTTATAAAGAAGAAGTTGTCATGAAGGTAAATATATTTTTAATGATCTCTAAATTTGCATGGTTATTTGAAAATAAAGGTGAAGAAGCTTTACGAAAAGAAATAATAAATACTACTGATAGTATAAAGACAAATGAAGACAACAAAACTGATAGCATAAATGAATTGAAAGCAATAAGTAATTTATTGAAATCTTATAATGCTATAAATAGAAAGTTACAAACAGAAATGATTTGGAGTGCTTTTAATTATTTGATAGATGAATTAATAGAAAATCCGTTTAATAACAAAACTAAAAAACAATTAATAAATGAAGCTTGCAATTTTGGAATGAATGAGTGGATTAAATAAAACTTTTAGATAAAGAAAATGTTTATATTATTTATAAATAAATAACAAAAAGAAAGGATCAAACAATGAAAAAGACTATTTGTATGATAGTCTTTGCTGATTCAGTAATTGGTGTTTTATATTGGCATGAAAAGAAACAAGTTTTTGTAAAAGAAAAATCTGTAGGATGTTTTTATGATGATGAAAAAATTGCAACTCATAGTGCAATTAATCTTAGAAAATATTTTTCTATGGATTGTAATATTTCAGTAAAGTATAAAAAAATAAAGAAAGGAAGTATTTTAAAAACAAAGAAAACTTTTAGATAAAGAAAACGTTTATATTATTTATAAAACAAAAAGAAAGGATCAAACTAAGATGGCTAAAAATAATAATAACAAGCCAATGTCAAAGACTCAATTGATAAGTGAGTTAGCTGAAAGTTCAGACTTATCTAAAAAACAAGTAGTAGTATTAATGGATAATTTAATTACTATTGCTTATAAGGAAGCACCTAAGGGATTTTCTTTTCCTGGATTAGGAAAGCTTTTATTAAAGGATCGTAAAAAGCGTAATGGAAGGAATCCTTCTACCGGAGAAAGTATTGTTATTCCAGCAAAGAAAGTTCTTAAATTTAGAATAGCAAAAGCAGCAAAGGATGCTATATTACCCAAAACAAAAAAGAAGTAATGTAGTCTCTCAATAAAAGAAAGAGCCAGTTGAATAAAATTATTTGACTGGCTTTAATTAAATTATGAAAAAACAATTATGAAAGAACAATTAAAGAAAGTTTTAAAAACTTGTGATGATGTAGATTTTGGAGAACTGCAGCAATTATGAATTGCACTTATCCAGTTGATATAATGACAATTTCTGTTTTTGAAACAATATTATTTGAAGTGATAAAAGAAGAAAATCCAGTGATGAAGATTTTATCTATAGAAAAAAATTATGATGTAAGGGGAACAACGGCTTAAAACACAAATAAAAAATAAACTTATAAGGAATAACCATATGAATATACTTATAATATATGGAATAGTTTCAATAGTTTCAACTATAATCATTCTTTATTTTATGAAATATTCCTGTTATACTGAAACAGAGGATATTAATAATATCAAATTAGTTACACCAGCTTTCAAAATTGAAAATGGTATTAAGATTATAATTGATCCCAATGATCCATTATGGAAATATTTTCCAGAATTAAAAACAAAAGTAATTTTTGGAGAATCTGAGATAACATATATGAACTATGAGGAGTACTATTTTGACTTTTTACTTTGTGACCCAAATCCAGACAAAATATTAAAAATTAAATAAGGAATAACCATATGAATATACTTATAATATATGGAATAGTTTCAATAGTTTCAATTTCAGTTTTGCTTTACTTTATTAAAAATTCTAATTATGGTTATGAAGATGAAAATGGCTTCCATGAAGGCATACCTTTATCTTATAAAGATAAATGTTTAAAGGCATTAGATGAAACTATTTATAAGTATGAAAATCCCTTTAATAATATTGGCTCTTTAAAAGAAATGTTTAATACAGATACTTGTGCTTTATGTAATGTTTATTATCATTATAATAATTATAATAATAATACTTTTGAAGAAACTTGTCTTGGTTGTCCTATGTGTAGTGAAACAGGAATAGCTGATTGCACGAGTTTTAATTCATATCAAAAAGCAGCTTCTGCCTATACTAAATATTTACAAGAAAGCAAGGAATCAGTAGAAGTTTCTCTTGAAATTAGAAATGAGCTTATAAATACTCTAAGTGATAGAAGAGATTTTCTTGTAATGCTAAAAGATACTATTCTGGATTTACCAGAAGAAAGATTTACTCCCGCAGGATGGAAATATTTAGAATTAAATCATTTTTTATAAAATGAAAAAAATAATATTTTTAATATTATTAAATGTAAAAGTAATGAATGCATGGTGCTTTTATGAAAGACCATATTTGCGTATGGAATTAAAATTATTAAAATCAAAGCATAGTAAATTATTTATTTGTAGAAGATAAAAATTTTTTAATAAAATGTTTAATATAAAAAAGAAAGGTGTAATGTTATGAACGAGATATTAGAAAAAGAATTTAAAGAAGGTAAGCTAGCTAAATTTAGATTTACTAATAATGATTTTTTAGAAGAAATAAATAAGCTTGTTGTCAATGAAGTTTTTGAATATGCAAAAAGATTTGAGGAAGATCAATATGATGATACTTTAATATTTCAATCAAAGCTTGGAATAGTAGTAAATAGAATTGCTGATAAATATGCAAGATATGTTAAAGAACAAACCTTAAAAATAGAAAAAGGAGAATTTAAAAAGGAATTAATAAGTGAATATAAATTATGAAGTACGTAAAAAGTAGAGAAGGATTTCTACAGGAAGAAGCTTTTTTTTATAAAAAGAGATTTGGTTATCTTGCAAATTATTATGTGAAAGGTAAATTAAGCTATTTTGAATATTATGGAATGGTAATAAATAAAATTAAATTTTTTCCTTTAAAGAAGAGAAAAAGCTATTATGTAAAAAAGAAAAGATAATTTTATCTTTAGAGAAAGTTAGATGAAAGATATTAAAGCTGAAATTTATAAAAAGTTTATAGAAATAGTTGATAGAAATATTCTACCTTTTGCAGTAATATTAGATATTAAGACTTATGTTCTTTTTAAATTACAAGAAACCAAAAAGATAAAAAATTTAGAGGATAAAAAGAATAATAATTTTTCTTTTATAAAAATTCATCATAATGATACTGATTTTAATTTACCAATATTTGTAATAAATGCTAAGCAGCAACAAATTATTATGTGTTATGATACGCAAAAAATGTTTAGAGATATTATTAAGCAGAATAAAAAGAAATAAAAAACTTTTTAATAATAAAAACGTTTATTTATAATGTATACCTCTTTTTATTACAGAAGGTTATGTGAAAAAATTAATTAAGTGATTTTCATGTAACCTTTCTTTTTATTTATTAAGTTGCGTTAAATAAATTATTTTATAGGATAAAGATTAATGAATAAAATTTCTTTCTTCTTAAAAGATTTGATTAAATTAAACCGTTTGATATTTAAGATTGCTAATGAAGAAGTTAGAGAGTTGTTGTCATTACGAATAAATGAAGCTTTTAAGTTTAAATCCAGATATGTAATAATTTCATTTGAAGAAATAGAATTAATAAAACCATTTGTAAAAAATGTATTGATTTGTAATAATAAAGATTTTAATGTTCAAAAAAACTTTTTTAATGATATAAATTTTATTTATAATAAAATAAAGAAAGGTTAATATAATGGCTGAGTTAGTATTAAAAGCAGGTTCAATAGTTCAAACATTTAGTGCTAAATTAATTGTGTTTGATGTTGTTTTTGAAGAAGATGAAAAAAAGCATATTTATAGCGAGACACAAATTTTAAGTGATGTTTTAATAGAAAATGGAATTGAATATTTTCTTAGACCAAATTATTTTTATGATAGAAGTGAAAAGAAAACTATTAAAGTAACTTTTTTAATAAAAGAAAGTGATCTTGATAAAGCTACTGATTGTATTACTACATATTTAGGTACTTGTATGCGGGATGAAAAAGATTATGAAAATTTTAATTCTAATGATTGAGATAAATTCTTATGTTAAGAACTATTAATAATAAAGAGATTAATATTAATCCTCCAGAAGTAGTAGCAACAGAACAAACACAACAATCATTTGTAGAAAATAAAAATGTGATTGATGAATTTAGAGGAGAATATTATTTTTTAAGCAATTTCTTTTTTTTATTGTAAGGAAAAAATAATTTATCAAGACTTACAAAGTAATTATGCAGAGTCTATATATCAAGCTTTAAAATTAAGAAATTATGAGAGACAAAAAGAATTTTGTTTATTAAAACCTAGCGTGGCAAAGTCACGTATTAAGTACCAATTAATAAGAAGTGATTGGGATAATATTAAGTTTAAGATGATGTTAGATATAGTATCTATTAAATTTTTGGTAAATAAAGATTTAGCAAAGTTGTTGTTAAGCACAGGTGATAAAGAATTAATAGAAGGTAATTATTGGCGAGATACTTATTGGGGAGTTTATAATGGAATAGGAAAAAATTTGTTAGGCAAGATTCTTATGAAAGTTAGAAGTGATCTTTCTATTAGCACTAAAATACACTTTTGATATTTTATAACAGTAGAAAAATTATTTGGTTATCCTAATTAGATTCTGAAAATTGAAAGGAATAATTTTGATTAAATTTAAGTTTAATGATGCAATAAGTGAAATTAATAAATTAAAAGATAATAGTGTGGATTTGTTTTATGTTGATCTGCCTTATGTTATTAAATATAAAGAGTGGGATAAAAATAGAGAAGACTTTGAAATATTTACAGAACCATGGATAAAAGCATGTGTTAAGAAATTAAAGCCAACAGGTTCAATGTATGTTTTTATGGCAAAGGATAATTTGTTTGCAAATAAAAATAAAAAGCGTACTAAAGGATTAGTAAATATATTGGAAGAGTATGGAACAGTTCATATTGATAATTGGATAACATGGAAAAGACAAAAAGGAAGAGGTAGTAAGCATAAAGCCAAAAGTTTAAGGGAAGAAATAATTCATTTTACAAAACATCCTACAAAATATACTTGGAATAATGTCGAAGTTCTCAGAGATGTTGTTATTCCTTATGTCAAAGATGGTAGACCACGTGGTTGGTTTGTAGATGAAGCAACTGGAAGACGAGTTCGTTGGACTGGAATAGGAGATGTTTGGATGTATAGTTCTCCTCAGTGGAATGGTTTATTAGATAAACAGAGACATTCAGCACAAAAACCTTTTTTATTAGTTGAAAGAATAATTTTAATGGGATCAAATAAAGGAGATTTAGTTGTTGATCCATTTATGGGTTCAGGAGTTGCTTCACACGTTTGCAAATATCACGAACGCAATTATATTGGTATTGATAATGATAAAGATATTTATAAAGATGCAGTTAAATATTATTTTTTAAATTACAAAAATATTAAAAAGATATTTGAAGCTGGCATCCAAAGAGTTGTTAAATAAAATAGAGGTAATAATTATTATGGTTATATTAATTCTTTTAATAGAAATTTATATTTATGCAAGTATAGGATTTTATTTAATAGCAATATTAACTTATATGAATAATTATTTGTTTGATAAATTTCAAGTAAACATCAAAATAGTATTCAAAGATTTTTGGATAGGAATTTATATTGATGCTAAAAATAAAAAATGTTATTTATCAATGTTACCTATGATTATTGTGATTGTAGATTTTCAACCAGATAAAATAACTTTGTATCTTAATAGACTTAAAAGATAAAAACTTATTTATAATAAAAACGTTATTATTATTTATAAAACAATAATAACAAAACAAGATAAAGTAATTATAGATTTGTTAAATAAAATTAATATTTATTAAAAGAAAAGAGGCGTGAATGTTTTTAGTTGAATTATATTATTATAACAATGTGAATGCCGGTGAGTCTTTAAAATTAACCAGATTAGTTTTATCTGGAGTTAAAGAAAAGGCAGAAGAAAAAGCAACTAATTGGTTCTATAGAGATTTTAATAAGGAAAAGAAATACTCTTTATTAAGAGTAGTTGTATTAGAAACTATAAGTTAATAAATAAGTAAGAAGGAATAGTAGAAGTTTTTCTTAGAAAAAATTTTTTAAAAATAGAATTAGGATTTCTTCAAAAATGAAAAGTATAAATTTATTTGTAATAAATGGTACTATGGCAACCGGCAAGACTTCTTTAATAAAAGAAATAAAAAATCAAAACATTAATGTTGTTAACAAAATACATTTCTTAGATGAGGAAAATTTTTATAAGTTTAAAAAAGAACATTATAAAAATTTAAAAATAAAAGAACAAATAGATAATTTTAATTTTAGTGTGCAAGTTTATTTGTTAAATAATTTTATGAGCTTATTAACTAAAACAATAAGTGATTTTGTTAATAATGATATTAGTGAAATAGATATAGTCAGTGATACATTTCCAATAACTACAGGGATAATTTTTACTACCTTTAAAAGACAATTCGATTTAATAAATAAAAATGAATATGATATACTTATGTATAAATATGATGTGGCTATTAAAGACTTAGGAAAAATATTTAATCTAATTAATGTTAATGAAATTAAATTTAATGTGTTTCATTATTATAGAATAATTGAATATAATTATGGTTTGCAAAATATAAAAATAAGAAGTTTGGATGAATTTGATTTTTATAATAAAAATTTAGATTATTATAAAACAATTAATGAATTTATGAGTAACAGTCAGTTTGCACCTGAAAAAGTAAATAATATTTTTAAGTTAATTGCTAATACTTTTGAATATAGTTTACAGAAAATAAATTGTAAAGAAGACTATGATATTTATAATAAAGTTATTTTAAATAAACTTTATCAATAAAATAATAAATGCTGTTAACATTATCTTAAAAAGGAAAGTAAAATGCCTACAAATATTCCATATAAAAAAGAAACCAACAAAATAAAAAATTTAGAAAAAATTATAAAAAAGAAAGTTGATGATTTTATAGAAGAATTTAAAAAACATCCTGATGTTTTAATAATAAATAAAAAAATATTTGAAGATTATGAAAAACAAAAATCACTTGTTCGTAAAAAAAGTATTTTATTGAACGATGATTTTAAAACAAATACTCCATATTTTAGTTTAGGTTATATTACTTTAGAAGTAATTAAAGTAAAAGATAAAAATAAAATAGAAGTTAAAATTTCATTTAAAGAAAGTTAATATGATTGAAGATAAAAATCTTAGTTTGCAACCGGTAATAGTTATTGATGCTTCTAATTTAATTTATAGAATGTATTATACTTATATAAATTTGAGTAATAGTAAAGGTGTAATGACTGGAGCAATATTTGGATTCTTTGATATGATAATAAATTACGTTGATAAACTTCAAATAAAAAATGTTGTTTTAGTTTGGGATACGCCGAGTGAATATAATTGGAGATTAAATTTATATCCAGATTATAAAAAAAGAAGAAGGATTAAAAATATTACTGATACTAAAAAAATAGAAATTAAAAATAATATAATAGAAAACCAAGTTAAGATTTATGAGCTTAGTAAGTTATTAGGTTTTATAAATCTAAAAAAGATGTCGTATGAGGCTGACGATTTAACTGGTATGCTTTTAAAGATTTATAAGAATGAAGTTAAAATAATAACAATGGATAAAGATTATCTTCAATTTGTTAATGATAAAAGAAAAGTTAGAGTTTATAGACCTGGTATAGGAGTAAGAAAAGGTTACAAGGTTTATAATGATGCAGAAGTAAAGAATGAATTTTTTGTTGAGCCAAGACAAATAGTTAATTTATTAGCCATAGCGGGTGACGACGGTGATGATGTTCCAGGTATAGGAGGTTATGCTTATAAAAAGGCAGCGGTAATTATAAATGAAAATAAATATTCAACTTTTACAGAACAACAAAAAAGTGATTATGAAAGAAATTTAATATTGGTTGATTTATTTAAAGTTCCTGGCGATTTAAAGTTAAAGGATATTGAATTTAACTTTCCAAAATTTGCAGAAGCACAAAAAATTTTAGATGAGTTAGAAATTAAGAAGTATATGTCGGTGGATTTTTTAAGAATAAATACGAGGGAATTTAAGCTTCATTTTATGAAGAAGTTTTTATAAAAAACTTTTTTATAAATAAAACGTTACTTCTTAATAAGGTTATAATATTAATAATCTTCTTGTACAAGATAGCGTTAGCTCTTAATGATATGTTTAACAACATAAGGAGGAAGATGATAAAAACAAAAGTAATAAGTTCTAAATAAAAAAGTTGGTTCTAGTTTAGTATTCAGTAAGAGGTTCTGATTTAAAACCAGAGCCTCTTTTATTATTTAAGGAAAAAATTATGAATAAGAAAAAAATTGTAAAAGGTAAAGGGAAAGCTAAAATAAAAAAAGAAAATATCATAAATAATGATATAGATGATTTAAGTAAGAGTATTTATAATGATATAAACGATGATACTTACGAAATAGAAACAATAAACGCAAGTCGTTATGAAAAAGAGGAAGAACTGAAGAGTATAAAGAATAAAAAATAATTTTATTTAATAAAAGAGAAGGAAGTATATTATGTTTAGTTTAGTATTCAGAACTTATTTATCAATGTCTTTTTTGTTCTTAAAAAGAAAAGACAATAAAAAAATGAAATTCTACTTTTTTAAAGCAATAACTGAATTGAAAAGAAATATAGTTGTTTTTTATAAAAATGTTTTATTTCTTTTTAATGTTAAGAAAAATAAAATTGTGGAATATGAACTACTTCAACAGAGAAAAGAAGAAAAAGAAAGAGCGGAAGAATTGGAAAATAAATTAGCTAATGGAGAATTAATTATAGTAGACAAGGAAACATTTAAAAAAATAGAAGAATTTGATTTATTCAAAAATAAAATAAGATCTAAAGAATTGTTTTTAGTTAAGAATAACCAAATGGTTGTTAATAAAAAAGTTGTGAGTTTACAAAAATCAAATATTCTTAGAAATAAATCACAATTTAAAATTGCTTTATTGAAAGAAGGATAAAATATCTTGGCAACTAAATATGATAATGATGCTCTTAATATTCAATTAAATCTTACTACAGAAATTAATGAACTTCTAAAAAATAGAGGCATTAATGTAAGTGAACTCAATATTAAGTTAAAAACGTATACAAAGGATAATAAAAAAGTTTTGAAGAATACTAAGGAAGTTTGGGTCAGTGGTGATATTCAATTTAAAATTGATGGGAGGTTAAATAAAGAAAAACAAAAGTTCGATTTAATTGACGGTGATGATTCTTTTTATATAGGTGATGAGGATTTAGATTAATCCACTATAAGATATCTCGAGAGTAAAGCAAAATCTAATAAAAAGATTAATCATCTTTAGATTTTTGTAATAGCTCAATCTCAATTGAAATATTGTTAGAGATATCTTTTTTACGATAAAGAACTATCAGGAATGTAAAAGTTTTTGATGGTTCTTTTTTTATGTATAAATGATAAAAATAATTGAAGAAACAGTTATAATATTTCTGTAAAGTTTAATTTAGTAAATTTTTTAATACCTTGGAGACAATTTTTAGTGGATAGTAAGAAAGTAAATAAGATCAATAATGTTGTGAAAGTAAAAGTTCACAATAGAAAGACTAAGCAAGGGAAACTTACTACAGTAAAAGAACATAATCGTAAAAATAAGATAGAACATCATGTTGATGGCGGTAATGAAAAGATTATTCAAGGAATAAAGAAGCTTAGAAATTTAGTCTTAAAAGAATCCGTTGATACTGCTATAAAATTAAAAAATTCAACTATCAATGAAAACGTTTATAATGATTTAGAAAAGAAATTAAAAGCTCAAGTTGTAAAATTTGTAATAACTAATTATGGTTACAATAAAAATAACATAAGTGAAATTAAACATAAAAGCGATTCAATATTTAACAACTTACAAAGTATAATGAAAAATGTTTTTCATAGTAAGCGATTGAATATAAAGTTTTTGCCAGATAAAAAACGAGACAATGTGCAAAGCAATGTAATTGTTTCAAGTAATAAACCGTCAAAGTTTAAATATTATTTTGGTGCAAGCAAAAATATAGATGACTTAATTAAAAATCCTTCTTCATTAAGAGAAGGAGATGTATTTTATAGTCAAAAAATATCTAATAATGAACCATGGAAAGAAACCGCAAAAAGAAAAGATCTAAGAATAATACAGTTAGGTACTAAAGACAAAAATCTTTTTAATGTCAGTTTTATGACGTTTAAAAACGGTAAGCCAGTTGAAGTAAGTAAAAAATTAGATAATAAAAAAGTTTTTATGTTTATTAAGGAAGGTAAGTAAGATGAATAATGAATTTGGAAATATTGTTAACAGAAAGAATAATATCTTAAATGGATTTGAAAGCCCTTTTGAGAAAGGAATTGAATTCATAAAAACTGAAAAAGATATTTATGATAATATTAATTCTGTAATTATTAAATTAAAAAAACTTCAGAACATGAATTTAGCCGTCCGAAAAGAAATTCAAACAGCTTTAGGTTATAAACCTTCTGAATTAAGAAGTGCATATTTAGGTTATGATCCATTAACAGATGAAAATATAAATAAAGAATATTTTATTTATAAAGTGGAAAATGATATTAATGGTATTTCTAAGAAAATTTCATCTTCAGAAGATGTCCTAAAAGTTACTTCTTATATTGATAATACTAATATTAGAAAAACAGAGTTTGATGATGATGAATATGATCGCATGAAGAGACAATATAATAATCTTTGTGAAAAATATTTTCATCTTGAAAGAAAGATTAATGAATTAACCAGACTAAAAGGAAATTTGAAAAAGAATTCTAATAGACAAATTAAATTGTCTGATTATGATTTAAGACAATATGGTTTTTAATAAATGAATAATAAAAGGATTTTATAAAATGATTCAAAATAAATTAGTTAAGCGATATGATCCTAACATAATTATAAACACAAATTCGGAAGTCTTTACAACTGCTGATAGTTATCAGCAAGTTTTAGTTATGGATACCAGTCAACATCCAACTTATGTTGCACAAATTATTAATCTCAATACTACTAATACTTTAACTTTTAAGATTGATACTACTTTTGATGGAACAAATTGGATAACACAAAAAACAGATACTGACGTGCTTCCTTTAGCTAATAGTTTTTATACTGATAGTAGTTTAGGAACTTTAACTAGGATAAGTGTTAAGTCCAAAGTTGTTTCAACACCGGCAACTTGCACTGTATGGACAAGACTTAATCCGGCATCAGCTATTTTGTAAAAATAATTTTTTAAAAAGACTTATAAATAGAAGTATTAAAAATGCGAAGAAGAAATATTCCTAATCGGAAATTTTATACACCTACAAAATTAAATAATAACATTCAAGAGGCAAATGTTATAGATTATAGAACGTTTAGCAAAGCGATTGATGATTTAGAAAAAACTAAATTATTACTGTTTGATAAAGCCATTAAAAGTGATGATCCTAATGTTGTGCAAAAAGCTATAGGATATTTTAACAATGGAAAAAATGAAAATGTAAACGGGGAAAAAATAAAATCAATGCTTGTTGATCCTTTGGATATAGCAAGCTCTTTTGGTTATAAAGATAAACCTACACGTTTAACATACACTACACTTCAGCGTATGGCTAGCACTCCATTTACTGCTATTACATTAAATACAAGATTAAATCAAATTAGCAAATTTTGTGTTCCTCAACCAGATGAATATTCAGCTGGATTCAAGATACGTATGCGTAATCGAGAATTAAGACCAACCGATGAAGATAAACGTAACATGGAAAAGATAACTAATTTTATATTAGATGGTGGATTTGGAGGATATCGATGGGGTAGAGATGATTTTGAAACATTCATGTCTAAAATAATGCGTGATAGTTTGACTTATGATCAATACACTTATGAAATATTAGAAAATAGAAAAGGAATCCCACAAGAATTTCAAGCCACTGATGCTGCTACTTATAGAATTGCTTATCCAGATTATAGAACTGCTGAAATTAAAAATGATCCATTAACCGGACAAGAATGTTTACCTAATATAGTACAAATATATCAAGGCGGAATTGAAAATGAATTTTATCCTTGGGAATTATGTTTTGGTGTTCGTAGACCTAGAACAGATTTGTCGGTTAGTGGTTATGGATTTTCTGAACTTGAAGAATTAGTAAATGTAGTTACTAGTTTATTATATAGTGATGAATATAATAGAAGATTCTTTAGTCAAGGATCTGCTCCTAAAGGCATTTTAACTTTTAATTCATCTAATGTAAGTGAAACAGCAATAAAAGATTTTAAACGTGCATGGCAAATGCAAATGAGTGGCGTTTATAATAGCTGGAAGACTCCAATACTTGAAGCAGAAAAATTTAATTGGATAGACTTAATGAAGTCTAATAGAGATATGGAATTTACTCAATGGCAAAATTATAATATTAAACTGCATAGTGCAATATTTTTGATTGATGCTTCAGAATTAGGTTTTGATATTAGTCGTGGTGATAGTGGTAGTAGTTTGTTTGAAGGTTCAATTGAAAAAAGAATAAAGTATAGTCGTGACAAAGGTTTATTACCGCTGCTTCGTAATAGTGCTAAAAATATAAACAAACATTTAGTTTGGAGAATAGATAATCGTTATGAATTTGTTTTTGCAGGTGATGAGGAAGATGAAGATGCAGTTTTAGATAAAAGCATAAAAGAATTGTCTAACTTTAAAACGGTAGATGAAGTACGTGCTAAATATGATTTAACTCCATTAGGAAAAGAAAATGGTGGAGATTTAATTTTAAACGGTTCATGGATTTCCGTTTATAATAACCGTATGTTACAACAAGCCAATCAACAACAAGATGAAAATGAAGGCAAAGATTTTGGTGATGAAGGTGGTTCTTATAATCCATTACAGGACGAGGAACAAGATAATAATGAAGAAGAAAATGTTCAAAAAGCACAAGATAATCCATTTGTTAAAGATTTACAAAATTATTTAAGTACATTGAATTAAAAGAATTAAAATATATGAAAAAATTTTTATTATTATCTGCTGGAATAAGTTGTTATGTGTTTTATAGATTTTTAAAGAAAAAAGTTAAGATAACTTTTGATGATATTAATTTTAATGATATTGTAGGAATATAAATTTTAATAAATATAAGGAATAAATAAAATGGAAAATAAATTGACTAATTTCGTAATACAAAAACCTAGCACTCAAAAGAGAGTTGGGCAAACTTTTGAAAAAGGAATTAATGTTAAAGAAGAATTAAAGCAAGAAGCTTTTCATATTTTAGATGGTAACGGTTTAGATATAGAAAAAGCTCATGTAAAAGCTCATCAACGTAAAACTAAGTCCGGTAAGTTAGTTCAAGTAAAAGAGTATGAAGACAAGAGACAGAAGAAAGAAGATAATAAGAAAACTAATAAAAAATTAAAAGTTCAAATAAAAGCTATTTATAAAAATGGTGAACATTTTTCAATAGTTGAAAATTATGATCAATTAAAAAAATTAAAACCTGGTGATAAATTTATTTATGAAGGAAATGAAGCAACAATAAAAAGTCAAGATTCAAATGGAATAAAAGCAGTTTGGCATGGTTGGAGAGGCGATAGAAAAATATTTATTCAGAGAGAACAAGAAGGAGAGATTAAACAAGGAAGTTTAAGTAAATCTATTTTATCTGATCCTTTATACTTTGAAAAAGCTATCGTCCATTCTCATCAACGTAAATCTAAATCAGGTAAGCTAAGTCAAGTTAAGGAATATGAAGACAGTCGTCATCAACAATTATTGAATGATTTATGGAAGATAAAAGAATATCATCATAAAATGGCTAATCATCATGAATTGATGTATGGAAAAAATAAATATGATAATAAAGAAATTGCTGAACATCATAGTGAATTAGTTGGTCAACATTATGATTTAATGAAAAAATATAATAATTTGTATAATGATGTTTTTGATACAGGTTTAAAAATTAAAAAACAACAACAAGCATTAAATGAATTAGAAGGTAATAAACAATCTTCTAAGAAAGAAGATAATAATAAAACTAAATATTTAATTAGTTCTAAAGGAATTAAATTTAAAGTTGGTGATAAAGTAAAAGCTAATGCTTATGGTGTAGAATTAAAAACTAAAATAATAGGATTACGTCCAAGAAGCAATGAAGTTATATTAGAACATAGAAATACTTATATACCTGTAGATAAATTAGAACATTTTAAAAAATCCATTTCATCTGATCCACTTTATTTTGAAAAAGCAAATTTTGATACCGAACAAAGACGTAAGCTTGCAAAGAAAGGTCATGCTTTACCAGATGGAAGTTTTCCGATACGTAACACAAATGACCTTAAAAATGCCATACATGATTTAGGTCGTTCAAAAAATTATGGAATTGCTAAACGCTGGATTATTAAAAGAGCAAAAGCATTAGGAGCTACTGATTTATTACCAGATAAATGGAATGTTAAGAAAGCAAAAAATGATATGTATGAAGAAGAAGATGAATTAAAAAAAGGTAATAAAGGAACTGGTTCAACTAATCGTGTTCGTTCAATAAGTGATAGTGGAATTTATTGGTAGAATTGTAATTTAATAAAAGAAAGAAGTTAGTTATGTCAATTACATTTACTACGTTGAATAATCCTAATAGTATCTTTAGCAATTTTAGGCAACCACGTACTCCACTTGAAATAGCACGTGAAGCAGCTGAATCAGCTAAAGCAATAAAAGCTGATCAAGATCGTTATAAGATAGTTGGTAATTTAGAAGAAGAAATAGAAAAAGCTAAAGCTGATAAAATTGTTGATAGAGTTAGAAAAAAAGATGCTAAAAATCTTCTTAAGAAAAAACAACAGCAACAACAAGCTGAAGCTATTAAAAAAATAGAACAACCAGTTGTAAAGAAAGAAATTGTAAATAATAATGATAATAAGATTAATGAGAAGTTAGAAGAAAATTTTATTAAAATAAAGCAAAACTATTATAGTGTTACTAAGCGTATACCTAATGTTGTTTTTAATAAAATATTGATGTCTATGATAACTGATATTAAAGAGAAGAAAGCTTTAATTAGCAAAGAAGCAGTTGAACAATTAGATCTATCAAAGAAAGATGGTTCAAATTATAAAGTTACCTTAAATGGTAATACATTTTTATTTAAATTTATTTAATAAAATATATAAGGAGTAAGTATTATGTTTACAAATCCATTATTGAATTTTGTTGTAGGTGAGATTTATCAATTGGTAATTTATGTATTGTTGATAATGTTGCTAAGTGGCTTGGTTATTGTTCAGCTTGGAAAAGTTTTTAATAAGTTTAACGAAGGTGATTTTATTAAACAATTGATAACTTTAGTAGTTGCAATATTATTAAGCTGGATTGGAGAATTTTTCAAAGTATATGTATTTAGTGGATTAGGATTTTGGGGTGGAATATTTTTTGGTTTGATATTTGCTTTCGTCAGCAATGGAATATATAATGTTCCAGTAATTAAATTTATCTTTGAAAAGTTGGGAGTAAAAGTTCCTACAATTAAAAGTGTAGTTTAATAAATATTATTAAAGTGTAATAAATATTATGTTACCTGGAACCAGAAAAAGACTTGAACATAGATTAAATGTTCATGGTTTAAAGATTTCAATTGAAAATCATAAAGGATCTACTCGCACTGGGGTAGATCCTAATGGTAAAGAATGGAAAACTTATCTTAACCATCATTATGGTTATATAAGAGGTGTAAAAGGACAAGACAAAGATTATTTAGATTGTTTTGTGAATGATCATCCGGAAGATAGTGAATTAATATTTGTAGTAAATCAAATTAAACCATGGACTAAAGATAAGCAATTTGATGAACATAAAGTATTAATAGGTTTTAAAAACAAAAAAGAAGCTAAGCAAGCTTATTTAAGTAATTATGATAGTCCTAAATATTTTGGTTCTATTAGTGAATATACAATTCCAGAATTTAAGAATATAATTGGTCATGGTAAAAAAGTTGTTAGAACTATGAATGAACATAGTTTTGAAAAAGCTAATGTCACTTTAAATGATGCTAAGAAAGCTAAAGCACAAGCTGAAAAATTTTGGATTAAGAATTATGCAGATCCATTACGTAAATTGAATAGAGATGATTTAGGTTATCCTGGTGATAAAAATTTTGATAAATCAATCATACATGAACATCAAGCTCATTCTAAGTCTGGTAAGATTTTTAATGTTAAAGAACATGAAGACAGTCGTAATAAGAATCTTGATGATTGGGAAAAAGAATTAAATTTAAGAGCAAGTAAAGGTATAGAAAAAGCTTTAAAAGAAAGACCCGAAAGAATAGAACACGGTGATACTAATAAGAATGGTTTTTGGATTGATACTGAAGGAAATATATATCAATATAATAAATTGCCAAAGAATAAAACTAATTTAATATCTGTTCATTCTCATTTAGGTTCTACTGATGATAAAGATTATATTTGTGATCAAACATTAAATGGTGGAGATATTTATTCTTTTATTTGGGCAATTAAAAATAAAGTAGGAATGTCAATTGCTGTTATAACTAGTAAAAAAGGTTTGTTTGATTTAATTTCCTTAAAAAGAAATACTGATCCAAAATTATTTAAATTAAATATGAAAAAATTATCCGAAGAAGCAGATGAAAATAGTTTAAGAGAAGGAACACATAGAGAAAGTATTAGAAAATTTTGTAATAAATATAATTTAAGATTTGAAGAAAATTTAAAATTTAATATGCCATCTAAAGAAGCAGAGAAGTCTCAACTTGATGATTTTGCTCATTATATTGACTTTGATAAATCTTATTATATAAATGTTCAAGGTTATTTGAAACATGATCATAATGGTAAAATAATAAATGTTCAAGGTTATGGAAAAAATGTTTATGTTACAGATAAACAAAAATCAGAAAATGCTTTAAGATATATTCAAGATTATTTTGGAGGAAAATATAGCCATGAAATGTTACCTAATGGTAAAATTTTAAAAATTAGAATAACAGATCATAGTGGAAGAATGAAAAATGATGAAGGTGAAGATGAAGCTTTACATGTAGTGATTGCTCCTATAGATAGAACTAAATATTCATTTAATGATACTCCAGAAAATACTTTAAGATTTGATGGCACTGAAGGAAAGAAAAAAATATTATTTAATATTATCAAAAGGATTAAAGAAATCAAAAATCAAAATCAACATATACCGGAGAAATATTTTGTTAGTATTGAAAAATCTCAACAAAATGATTTAGAATATTTTATAGATATAGAAAAAGCTCATGTTCATGGTTACTTAAAACATAGTAAAAAAGGTAATGTAATAACAGTTAGACAATATGAAAATAAAAAAGTTGGTCGTAAGGAAAAAGGCGTTCAAGCTAAGAATCCTTGGATAAAAGAATTTGGTAAATATAAATTGACAAGATTTCCAGATCCTTCTATAAATAAAAAAGATGTAACTGTAGATTTAGAAGGTGACTTAGATAAACATGCTGTATTAAAATGGCGTGATCCTAAGACTAATGATTTAATTACTAGTTATACACAAGGTTATATGAAGGTAAAGAAAGATGAAAAGTATAACAGAGTTAATAAATTATTGAATGATAAAAAGTTAGACAAAATAAAAAGTCAATCATTAAAAAATTTAAATAGCAAAAATAGAAGTCTTTCAGAGACAAGTGCAATATTATTTATAATAGCAGATTCAGGATTAAGAGTTGGAAGCCACCGTTTATTAGAACGCACAGGTAATAAAGGTGTAACTACAGCATCTCCTAAAGAGTTTAAAATTATTGGTTCTAAAGTTGAAATAAATTATACTGGAAAAAGTTATCAACATAATACTACAACTATAGACAATAAACAATTGGCTGATTATTTAAATAAATTAAAGTCTGAAAGAAAAAATGAAAACACTTTATTTAATGTTAAGCATTATGATGTTGCCAATACACTTAGAGATATTTTAGGAACAAGCAAAGTTAAGACTAAAGACTTGCGTACTTTTGTTGCTACAAGATTAGCAAAAGAAATTTTAATGAAAAACAGAATTAAAGAATTACCAGAAAAGATAAGTCAACGTAAACGTTTAATTAAAGAAAAACTCAAACAGACTTATGAAGAAGTTTCTAAAAAATTAAATAACACTCCTGGTATGGTTAAGAATAGTTATATAAATCCAAATGTAATTCATGATTGGTTGGATAGTATGAATATAGATAATCATGATATGTATAAAGCAATTTTAGAAGTTCCTACTCAAGATATGATTAAAGAACATACAAGATTAACTAATGTTTTAAAGCATGGTAGCAGTAAACAACTTCATAAAGAGTATGATGAACAAAATTCTGAATTAAAGGAATATAAAATGGAAAATAAATTAGGTAAGAAGAAAAAAATAAAAGATAGCAAAGTTGAAAAGGTTATGCATGAATTTAAAACTGGAAAGCTTAAAGATGGTCATGGCAAATTAGTTACAGAATATGATCAAGCAATGGCTATTGCTTTAAGTGAACAAAAACGTAAGGATGAAGGTAAGAGTTTTAAGAAGGCTAATTTATTTGTTGATAGCGTTTATTTAGATATAGAGAATGTTGATCCAGTGCCATTTATCAGTATTGAAAAAGCTCATATTAAAGGGTATGAACGCCATACTAAATCTGGAAAAATAGTTCAAGTAAAACAGCATGAAGATAGTCGACAACAAAAGATTGATAAATTAAATGAAGACATAGATTATTATACAAATAGAATTTCTTTTGGAAGTCATAAGAGTTATAATGATTTGAAAAAATTAAAAGATAAATTGAAGAATGCCATTATTGAAAGAACAGAATTAAAGAATTCTAAAGATTGGGATAAAAAGTATATTAAAGAAAATAAAAATAAGAAAATTAATTTAAATACTTATAATAAAGGGTTTAAAGATGGTTTTCGAGATTATAATCCAGAGGGCTGGGGGAATGATAGAATTTATGAAAATGAAAAAAATGTTAAAAAGCGTTTAAAAAAACTTGAAGAAGAAAAACATTATGGTATTAATGATAATTATATTAATGGTTATGTTGATGCTTTGAAAAAATTAAAAGTTATTAAAATAAATAAATCCCAACAAGATGAGTTTGGTTATTTTATAGACATCGAAAAAGCTCAAGTAAAAGCTCATCAAGCTCATTCTAAGACTGGTAAGATTATTCAAGTTAAACAATATACTAATAAAGTAATGAAGAAGAATGTTCCAATAAAAAATAAAAAGAAAGCAATAAATGATAAAAAGTCTATTACTAAAAATAAATTACAAAACAGAACAGGTGAACCTCCAGAAGAAATAAAAAGAAAAAAAGAAATGTCTGGAATGACAAAGAATAAAAATATTGTTAATAAAAAAGATTCTGGTATGGAAGGAACTGAAAAGAATAAAAAGAATATTATTGCTAATAATATGAAAAATACTAACGATAAAAAAGTTAAACAAGATAAATCAGTTAATAAACAAGATCAGCAACAACAAGTTCAACAACAACCAAATAATTCTAATCCTGACTTAGCTAAACTAAGTAAGGAAAAAAATCAATTGTTGTATATGAAGAAAAATTTTCCAGATTTAGTAGATGAAAAGAAATTAAAATCAAGAATAAAAGATATTAATTCAGCTACTGATAAAGTTACTAAAATAATTAGAGATGTTCAAGATAATCTTGAAGAAGATAAATCATCTAAGACAGAAAAAAAGGTAGTTGCAAAAACTAAGAAAGTTGATAAAACTAAACCTGCTGTTAAAGAGTCAAAAAAATCTGAAGAAGAATCTAAGTCAACTAAAGAAAAAAGTAAGCCAGCTAAAGAAAAATCTGAAAAGGTTGATAAAAAAGTTACTAAAGAAAAAAAGAGTCCTTCTAAAAATCCTGAACTCAATAAATTTTTTAGTGAATTAAAATTAAATAAAGAACAGAAGACTGGCATGAATACATTGTTTGTTACTTATGGAATAAAGACTGGCGTTGATGGAAAAGTAATTATACCTAAAGATCATTTTAATAATAGAAAAGATATTATAGAAAAAATGAATAAAATTTTAGGTAATGATTTTTTGGTAAAAGATATGAGTAAAAAGAAAAATGGAATTTTAACTTTTATTTTAAAGATAATTAATAAGATAAAAGAAAGTCGTTTATAAAATTAATAAAATGAATATAAAGAAAGTAGTAAATAGCGGTATTGTTGAAGATGCTTTAAAGGGAATAACAAAAGTTAGAACTTTAGAATTTCCAGTAAAAGCTTTGCGTAAAGATAAACATGAAATTAAAAAACTTCCACATTTATTTGAATTCAATAAGGAAATGGAAGAAAATTTTAAACAAGATTATAATATTCTTTTTAAGAAATTATTTTTAGATAAGTTGAATGAAATTTTAAAACAAATTTAAGGATAAAATAAAGTGAAAAATTTAGAAGAACAAAATAATATGAATGTATTTACTTCAATACAGAATCGTTCAGCTATGATTACTTCTGGGTTTGTAAATAAGCCTAAAATAGTAAAGAAGGAAGAAAATGAAGATGATATTGAAAAAGCTATCGTCCATTCTCATCAACGTAAATCTAAATCAGGTAAGTTAAGTCAAGTAAAAGAGTATGAAGACAAGAGACAGAAGAAATATTTAAATGAAAAAACAGATTTTAATAAATTTAAAGATAAAGAAGGTGATTTTTATTGTTCTTTTAATAATCTTACTTCTTTAGAAGGAGCACCAAAAATAGTAGAAGGTGATTTTTATTGTTTTTATAATAATCTTACTTCTTTAGAAGGAGCACCAAAAATAGTAAAAGGTGATTTTTATTGTTCTTTTAATAATCTTACTTCTTTAGAAGGAGCACCAAAAATAGTAGAAGGTGATTTTAATTGCGGTCATAATAATCTTACTTCTTTAGAAGGAGCACCAAAAATAGTAGAAGGTGATTTTTATTGTTTTTATAATAATCTTACTTCTTTAGAAGGAGCACCAAAAATAGTAAAAGGTGATTTTTATTGCGGTCATAATAAAGTTAAATTTACAGTTGAAGAAGTTAAAAAAGTTTGTAAAGTTAGTGGTATAATAATAGTATAGTTATATTAAAAATAAAAGTAAGATTTAAGTTATATTAATAAATAATTTTAAAATAATATAAGGAATAAATAAAAATGAAGAAAACATTTTTTCCTGTTTTATATTTTAACTATATAAGAGTAAAATAGAAAATTAACAAATGTTTTATTTTAGTAGAAGTGAAATAAACGAAATAATAGATGCATTGGAAAATATGCATCTATTTTTTATTGCTAAAAATATTAATCCTAATTTTATTAGTTCAGATAAAATAAAACAACTAATAAAGTTGGGATTTAATAAAAATGATTTTGTTAGTTATCCACAGTTAGCTTTTCAATTTGGGTTATTATCTAAATATTTAAACGATAGTGAAATTCGTAATTTTACTTTCAGACAATTAAAGCAAGCTATATTGGCAAAAAAGTTTTTGCCTCTTTCGGCAGAAGAAAAAAGTGCAATTAGTTTTTTAGAAGAACGTGCTTATAATGATATAAAAGGTTTAGGAAATAGAATTAGTAGTAGTTTAAGAACTACTATGATAGAAGCTGATTTGCGGCAGCGTCATAATTATGAAAAAGTAATTAAGAATGCAGCAATTAAAACTATTAAACGTAGAGAATCAGTAAAATTTTTTCGTAGTGAAGTTGGAAATAAATTAGGAGATTGGAGTAGAGATTTAGATCGTATAGGAGATTATATATTGCATGAAGCTTTTGAAAATGGGAGAGCATCTGCAATAAAAAAACAATATGGAAAAGATGCTTTAGTTTATTTTAAGGTTCATAAAGATGCATGTGATAGTTGCCATAGGCTTTATATAAAGAATAAAAAAACCGGTGAACCTAAAATTTTTAAATTAAGTTATATTTTATCTAATGGAACTAATATTGGCAGAAAGCAAAAAGACTGGAAAACTACTTTACCTCCACTTCATCCATATTGTCGTTGTGACATAGAGCCAGTATTACCAAAGTTTATTTGGTCTGATAAAACTAAAAGATTTATACCAAATAAAAATGTAAAAGAAAATAAATACAATTTTAGAGGATTAGTAACAATAAATAAAAATAAATAGCAAATTTTAGTTAAAATATTAATTATAATATATATTATTAATCAATAAACAATAACAAAATATAAGGAGTCCTTATTATGTATCCTAAAATTAATCCAACTTTGCAATCACAACAAGATACTTGGGGGCAATTTAACGCCGTCAGTGTTGGTCAACTTCTTGCAAATTTTTCTGTAAATGTTAAAACTGGAATTTTAACTGGTGGTGCAACTAGTACTACTGTTACAGATTATACATTCATTGCTCCAGATGATATTAGAATTACAAAAGTTAGAGCTATTGTAGTTGTACCTAATGTCGGTGCAAGCAATACTCCTACAATTGAAGTTCTTAATGGTGCAACAGTGGTTGCTAGTTCAGTAATAGCATTAAGCCATTCTGCAGGTGATGTAGTTGCATTTACTTTAAATGCAACAGATGCAAATCTTCTTATTCCGAGAGGTACGGTTGTAACTACTTCAATAGTTACCCCTGCTTCTACAGTTACAACTGCTTTAGAAACTGTTGTTCAAATTGAATATAATACTACAGCTGAATTAAGCTAAATAAATAATTCAATATAAATTATAAGGGCAAAATTACTTTTGCCCTTCTTTATTTTATGTTAAAAGAAAAAATTGAAAATATTTTAAGTAAAGATCAATTATATAATCTCAAAAATAATTTTAATAAAGGAAATAAATTTGCTACAAAAATATTATTTAAAAATAATACATTTGTAGCTGATGATTTTTCAAAATCAATAAATGTAAATGATATTATTTATTTTAATGAGAATGGCAAAATCATAAAAGCAATTGCTACAGCAAAAGGAAAACATGGTGTTTCTGCCAGAGATAAAAATCAAAGCTTAATAAAAATTCGTTATCGTGACATTTTAGATTATAAAAAAAGAAAATAGAGTTATGCCAAAAACAAAAGTAAAACAATATTTAAAGAGAACTAAAAGAGGTGGCATTGAGCAAGTTCGTGAGCATTTACGTTATGTTAAGGGTAAATTATTAAAAGAGGAAGAAGTCAATGATATTAAAAAACAACCAAACAGCACACATGTAGATATTGATGGAAAAAAATTAAAAGTTGCCGTAGGCACTAGAAGTCGTTTTTCAGATAAAGAATCAAGAGTAGTAACTAACAAGGGAAAAATAATAGTTCAACCTCTCTCACCTGAATTTATAAAAGATAGATATGAAAAAAAGTTTCCAATGACTTGGAAGATAATGACTTCTGGTAAATTTGATTTAAAAAAATTGAAGAATGGAAAAACAGAAAGTCGTATAAAATTAAATGAACAAAATTGGAAAGATTTATTAAAAGAACATGAACCATTAATAAATACTTTAGCTAAGAGATATTCTTATAACCAGAATTATGGTGATCGTTATGAAGAAAATAAAGCTATTGCAAATTCTGGTTTTGTAGAAGGAGTAAATGCTTATGGAAAATTTTTCAATCCTAAAAATCCTCCTGATTTTAGTAGAGTAGTTTTTGCTTATGTTCAGGGAAGATTAAAAGAATCTACTGCTAATAGATTAGATGCAGGTTTAAGAATACCTAATGGTCTTCAAAAACCATATCAACAATTCTTAAAAGTAAAACAAAAATTTAGTGAACGTGGAATTAATAATCCTACAGATGAACAAATAGCTGATGTATTAGATAAAGTTTGGAACAAAAACACTTTTTATCCTCAATATAAATTAGCGGAAGAAAAATCTTATAAAATAAAACAAGAAAAAAAGATTAAAATTTTAAAAGGAAAAAATAAAGGTAAATATAAAAAAGTTTATGAAACTAAATATTTAAGCTTTAATGAATTGCCTAAAGATCAACAAAATGCATTGAAAAAGTTAGATCGTTTGCCAATGAATGGTTTTGTTACTCTTAAAAAAGAAGGAACATTAAAAGGTAAAGAAGAAAAACATGATGAAAAATTAAAAGATATTGACAAAAAATATGAAGAGGAATTTAATAGATTAGAAGAAGATTATCTTTTAAATAAAACCATGTCTCCTAAAGATCGTAAGATAGGTGAAAATATAATTGAAGATAAGAAAAAAGCTTTTGATGATTTAGATAAACAACATAAACAATTGCTTTCATCTAAGATGGCAGAAAGAATAAAGATAGAAGCTCAGACTAAATTTTTAAAAGATCAAGCTGATAAATTAGAAACTGAAATAAAAGGAAAAGAATCTACTAAGTTAAGTCCATCTGAAAAAGGCAATTTAACTAAGACTAAAAATAAAGTTTCTAAATTACTTGATGAAGTTAAAAAAATAAATTCAAATGAATATATAGATTCTCAAATGAGAACTATAAATAAAGATATAAGAGATGTTCAAATTAAAATGGAACAAGCAGCTAAAGATTATAGAACTGCTGAACAGTTTTATAAACCTATAGATGAAAAAGAATATGAAAGCAGAAAAGAAAATATTGAAAGACGTAAGCAAGCTGATATAGCTAATGAAACAAGTCGTTATAATAAAGATCAATCATCTACTTTTTTACCTGGAATAATACAAAGAATAAGAGAGTTTAGTCAAATACAAAGCATTAAAGATGTTCCTTTGAATTTAACAATTGAAGGTGATGAAGGTGCAAGTGGTGATCAAATGCATGATTTAATAATAAGACCTGATGAATTGCGACAAGATGAATTGGTTGATTTGTTAGACACACATCGTATGGCTAAAAATTATTTACGTAGTAATATAAATACTTTAATGCCTGTTTATAGAGATGCTTTTGGTCTATATACAGGGTTACATGATAAGAGTCCTTTAACTACGGATAAGTTGTGGGGGCAATTATCTACTTATGATGACATAGAAAAATTTTTAGATAAAAAACATAAAGTGATATTAGAAAATCCTGACAAGTTTAGTGAAGTCATGAAACGTGCTACTCCTGAAAATAGAAAGTTATTAATAGGAGTTGTTCCATATATTGCTTCCAGATATAGAAATGATCCTGATTTAATAGTTAAAGATTATAAAACATGGGAAGATAATAAACCTAAAGTTGGCAATGTAAAAGAAAAACTTGATAAAAAGAAATTTACAAAATTATTAAATGATTGGAAAAAGAATAAAATTAAAGCAAAAAAGGAATGGACTATTTGGCGTAAGAAAAATCCTAATGCTAAACAAGAAGCTAGTACTAAAAAATATAATCAAATAAAAAGTGGATTAAAAGCTAATGAGACTAATAGACCAAAGAATTTTGTTTTAGTAAAACAAGTGCCAAAAGAAAAAATAGAAAATTGGAAAACTAAAAAACCTCAAATATTTAATTTGAGTAAACCAGAAAAAGATAGATATTTAAAAAATATTATAGAAGATAGTATTGATATAATGCGTAGAATTACTCCTATTAGGAAAGTAAAAGACTTATTAAGTGCCCATCGTAAATTGGTGGAAAATGGAATTGAATTGGAAAAAGCAAACACAACTATAAATGAAGTCTCTAATTATATGCATAGCTATTGGCTTGCTGTAAGAATGGCTCAGTTATTCGGACTTAACGAAGCTGCTTTACCAGTCAATGTAACATTCAATCAGATAATTGATGGGCATAGTTTCGAAAAAGCTAACGGTGATGATAATTTGATGGCTTTTATAAAAATAAAAAATAATAATAGCTTAGTAAAAACAAATAAAAATGAAAAAACTTTTTCTATAGTTTGGTCTCAGAAGCCAGAATTTGAAAATCATAAATTAGTTCCTCAACAATAAAGGCAAATTAAAATGAAAAGCAATAATACAAATTGTGTAAAGTGTGGTAAACCTTTATTGTTTAATGATGGTAAGAAAATAAAAATTCGAACCAATATAATTGTTTTTGAAAAAGCTATAGATGAAAATGATTTTACAAACAGCACGGCAACAATAAAATGCGGTAATTGTCATGCGGATAATTTTGTGCCTATACGATTGGATTTAGATAATAATAATAAATTTAAACATTTTATTTTAGAAAAATAATTTAATATAAGGATAATTAAAAATGGAAAATCAATTAACTAATTTTACAATAGATAATATTACTAACAATCGTAATGATATTATTAATCAATTTGGAGTAATTGAAAAAGCTATCGTCCATTCTCATCAACGTAAAACTAAGTCCGGTAAGTTAGTTCAAGTAAAAGAGTATGAAGACAAGAGACAGAAGAAATATTTAAATGAAAAAACAGATTTTAATAAATTTAAAGATAAAGAAGGTAATATTGATTGTCATAATAAAAATCTTACTTCCTTAAAGGGAGCACCCAAAGTAACAGAAGGCGGATTTGATTGCGATAGTAATAATCTTACTTCTTTAAAAGGATCACCAAAAGTAATTAAAGATTATTTTAGTTGTTCTTTTAATAAACTCACTTCTTTAGAAGGATCACCAGAAATAGTAGGTGGAGATTTTAATTGTAGTAATAATAAAATTACTTCTTTAAAAGGAGCACCAAAAGTAAAAGGTAGTTTTGGTTGTTCTGAAAATAGACTTACTTCTTTAGAAGGAGCACCAAAAATAGTGAAAGGTGATTTTGATTGTGCTAATAATGAACTCACTTCTTTAAAAGGAGCACCAGAAGTAGTAGAGGGTAATTTTATTTGTTTTGGTAATAAAGTTAAATTTACAGCTGAAGATGTTAAAAAAGTTTGTAAAGTTAGTGGAAAGATTTATTTTAGACCTAAATTTCCTTATTAAATAATAATGAATTTAAACATTTTATTTTAGAAAAATAATTATTAAAAGAATAAAAAATGGAAAATCAATTAACTAATTTTATAATAGATAATATTACTAATAATAGAAATGATATTCTAAATCAATTTGGGATAATAGAAAAAGCTCATGTAAAAGCTCATCAACGTAAAACTAAGTCCGGTAAGTTAGTTCAAGTAAAAGAGTATGAAGACAAGAGACAGAAGAAAAAGAAAAATATTGAAAGATTGTTAAAACATGGTTTTAAAGAAAATCATAAAGCATTACATTCCTTCTTAAATGATGGATTAAAGTCTAAGACTTTTAAAAAAATTTATAATGCCCTAGGAAGCAAATATCCAGATAAAGATAGACAAGCATTAACCGTTATATTAGGAAATAGAGTTATGAATACTGGTTTTGTTAGTAACGATAGGAATGTTATTTATAATGGAAAAGAAAATGATTTTGTTTTAAGAACTGTTGCTTCTAAAATTAAAAAAAGCACTATAGATAAGTATAAGAAAATAATGTTTCATAAAAATGATTCTAATAAAGATTCTGCTTTAGATAAAAAAGTAGATAAAAAGTTGCGATTAGAAGAATTAAAAAATAAATTAAGGAAAGAAAACAAAAAGTTACAAGCTATAATTAATAACAATTATTATACATCGCACGAAAAAGCAATTAATAAATTAAAAGAAAAATATAAAAATGATAAAACAAAATTGGAAATACTAAAAGATTTAGCAAATAATACATTTGCAGCTAATTTAGAAAAATATGAAAAAAATCAAGAAGCAAAAATTATTTCCAATGAAGTTGACACTATTAGACAACGTATTTTATATAAAGTAAATAGTGAAAATAGAAAAAAAGAAAAAATCAATGATAATAAAATTAGAGATATAGATAGGAAATTAAAACAATTTTATCTAAGAATAAAAAATAAAAATAAGATTTAAGTTATATTTAATATAATTTCAAAATAATAAGGATAGAATAAAATGAACAAATTAAATGAATTTTCTGTTATTCAGAATCGTTCTGAATTAATAGCATCTGGTTTTATAAATAAACCACAAATTATTAATCAAGAAAATGATATAGAAAAAGCTCATGTAAAAGCTCATCAACGTAAAACTAAGTCCGGTAAGTTAGTTCAAGTAAAAGAGTATGAAGACAAAAGACAGAAGAAATATTTAAATAAAAAAATAGATTTTAATAAATTTAAAGATAAAGAAGGTGATTTTTATTGTTCTTATAATAAACTTACTTCTTTAAAAGGAGCACCAAAAATAGTAAAAGGTGGTTTTTCTTGTTCTTTTAATAAACTCACTTCTTTAGAAGGAGCACCAAAAATAGTAGAAGGTGATTTTTATTGCGGTCATAATAAACTTACTTCTTTAAAAGGATCACCAAAAATAGTAGAAGGTGATTTTAATTGTTTTAATAATAAACTCACTTCTTTAGAAGGAGCACCTAAAGAGGTTAATGGTGATTTTTATTGCTATAATAATATAGTTCAATTTACAACTGAAGATGTTCAAAAAGTTTGTAAAGTTAGTGGAAAGATTTATCTTAAACCTAAATATCTTTATTAAATAAGAATAAAATAGATCATAGAATAAATAATTTTATCTAAGAATAAAAAATAAAAATAAGATTTAAGTTATAATATTAATATAAATTTTCATTTGTTCCCATAGAGACCTGTATATAGAGGTAATGGAATATATACGTGTATATACGTGTATTCTGTTACCTCTTTTTTATGTAAAAATTGCTAATAATTAGGAAATAAATTAAATGTCCGAAATATTAAATAAAAATATTATTATTGAAGATCAGGATTTTGAATTTTGGACTCCAATAGAAGAAATAGAAAAAGCCGAATTAGACAAGCCAGATTATAATAATATGGTTTTAAAAGGAATAGCTTCCACGGAAGATCTAGATTTAGATAATGAACAAATGTTGACTTCAGGTTTGGATATATCATATTTAAATTCTAATGGGATTGTGAATTGGCATCATCAATCAAAAACTTTACCTTCTGCTGTTATTGGAGAGCCAATTGAAGCAAAGATTGTAGACAAACCAGTTAAAGGTTTATTTATTAAAGCTAAACTGTATGATACTCCGATAAGCAGAGATGCTTATGATTTAGCTCGCACTTTGCAAAAACAATCTACAACAAGAAGATTAGGATGGTCTGTTGAAGGTAAGATAGTTGAAAAGGATAAAAATGGTGTTGTTCATAAAGCTAAAATAACTGGAGTTGCATTAACGCATGCACCAAAGAACAATCATACATTTGCAGAATTGTGTAAAGCCATGGTTGATGGTTCTACTACAGAGCAACTTTTAAATAAAGCTAGAGATATTAATGATAATAAAATAATAATTGAAACTGCTGGCGGTATTTTTAATATTAACAAAGAAGGTAATTTGCATTTTGTTGAAAAAGCTATTAGTATGGCTAGCGATGGTATATTGGCAAGGGAAGATTTAGAAGGAGGTAGAAAATTACAACATCCACCTAAAGTAAAAATTCTAAATAGAGTTTTAATTACTCATCCAGAAATAAGTTTTGAAAAGGCATTAAGAATAACAGATAGAGTCTTAAAAAGATTAAAAGCAAAATAGTTTTTAATAAACATTTAATTAAAATAATATAAATATATTAGGAGTAACTTTGTTATGAAAAACAAAAAAAAGAATTCGATTGTCGATGAAGAAATCGAAAAAGCTTTTGATGAGCTTGATGAACAAGCAAAATTGATTAAAGCTCAGGAAGATGATTCTGATGAAGAAGATTTTGACGAAGAAGATTTTGGTGAAGATGATGATGAGGATTTAGATGATGACGAAGATGATGTAACTAAAGCAAAAGAAGAAGACGATGAAGACGAAGATGAAGAAGATCAAAATGAAGACGAAGATGATTATGATGACGAAGATGAAGACGAAGACGAAGAAGATGAAAAGCCTAAAAAGAAAAGTAAAAAAATTAAGAAAGCAGTAGACAAAGATGATGAAGATGAAGAAGAAGATGAAGAAGATGAAGATGATGAAGATGATGAAGATGAAAAACCTAAAAAGAAAAGTAAAAAGATTAAGAAAGCAACTGATGATGATTTAAGTTCAAGCCGAAATCCTGAAGTGCAAAAAGGAATTGAAGTAAGTGCTTTTCTAAAAGGTATTGTTAATGATATTGAAAAGTCTGCTCAAGAAACTAAAAGCGTACTCGCTAATATTTCTACA
>JAEHJW020009098.1_pt1 | contig 45244 bp, 60 predicted proteins | sample 9271431 | NCBI WGS metagenome assembly JAEHJW02
AAAAAAAAAAAATAAAAAACAGACCTAAGAGGGTTTTTGGGTTCCAGGTTCCGGGAATGAATCGACCCCGTATGCCGTATGGTCACAGGAGGATGGTGAGGAGGAGGAGGAGGAGAATCCTCCCCTCCGGGACATCCCTGTCCCGTTGCGCCTTGGCAATTACAGTCCCGCCAAGAGTTCCTCCCCGTCGATGTCCTTCGTTTGCTCCGCGCGCATCCGTTCGAGGATCTCCTTAACTTTCCCTGTCGCCGCCACGCTTGCTCGCTGAGCCTTCGTCAATCCGTGCAGGTACTCACGAATCCGCTCAGGAGTTTTCTCCGGGAATGCCTCGGCGAGCGCCTGCGCGAGCAGCACCTCGTCAGAGCCAATCCGGCTTCCGCTCTGCCGCGCAGGACTCCATTCCGGCGAGCCGCTCTCGAGGTGCTCCACGAGTGCCTGCAGGGCCGCGCGCTTCTCGGACCATGGCGCGGATTTCCCGTCCGCTCCGGCGGATAGCGCCGCCGCGCGAGTGATCCGCACGCCGATACCGTACAGCGCGGCATAGCTCTTGTTGTCCTGGTGCAGACGGTCGAGATGCAGGACGACATCGGGCTGTGACGGAACCTGCACCGTTACGGTGCGCACAGCAGAATCAATCTGAACGTTCATGCGCTGAATGTCTTTGGTCTGAGCCATGATGTGAACCTCTGGTTAATGGATTCGTCGGATGTCAACAGCGCCACGGTACGCCGACCCGCCGTTGATGTCAATACCCGATGCGAAATTCTTTCGTTGTATTTTCACCACTACAGTCGCGCATCCACCACAGCAACCAAACAAGCGTTCGTTTTAATCTGAACCATCCAAACGTTCGTTTGAAATCCTTGGCATGGGGAGGGGCAAATTGTTGCAGCTTGCGCGCGCGGGGAGATGCCCCTCTGGTAACTCGCGCACCTGGGAATCTTAACATCAATTATCCCTTCATAACCAACATCAACATTAAACCAAGCATCACCGCCGAATCCCATGTCTTGGTTGACAACCGCCGGGAAGTCTGTCATTGTGCTCGCGTACACGGGCGAGCCGCCGGTCCAGCATCCCAGGCGTTCTCGGTGGGCCAACAGATGACTGATTACAGCTTCGACGAGCTCCTCGAGTCTTTCCCCCAAGACTCTGGCTCGCCGTCGTCTCCCGGCGGCTCGCCCCCCGAGGGTCTTCCCTCGGCGCCTGACCCTTCAAATTCCATCCTAAAGCGTGGCATCTCCTATTCCCACGACCAGATGGTCGATCTGATCATCGGTAACCCGGGGATCTCCCAGGGCGAGATTGCCCGCCGGCTCGGCTACAGCGAAAGCTGGATCTCCCAGATCCTCAATTCGGACGCCTTCAAGAGCCGCCTTGCCGAACGGCGGGAGGCCCTGGTTGATCCGTCGATTCGAGAGCAGGTTGAGAAAGGCTTCGACGCACTAATCCAGCGCTCCGTCGAGATCCTGCAGGAAAAGCTTCAGAACCCCTCGAATCTGGTCTCCGACCAGCTTGCCATCCGCACCCTTGAGATCGCCTCCCGTGCTCGTGGCTATGGCGCGAGGGAGAACCCGCCGCCGGCCTCGGTGAACATTGAGATGCACCTCGAGAATCTCGGCGGCGGATTGGTGAATCTCCTCCGCCGCCGGAAGGCTGAGACGATTGATGGCACTGCTGAGCCTGCGGGCTCATCCTGAGTGGAGTCTTCCTATGTCCAAGTCCAAGCGCCGAAACCTCTCCGACCGCCGGGCCACTCGTGACTACGGCACTTTCGAGTGCCCGAGCCCGGTGCGCCTGCGTACTTCTGAGCCCACCGCCGAGTCCCCGCCGACTCCCAAGAGGCTAATCCCGCAGCGCAAACAGCTCGCCGGGATGGAGTAGCCACCGTGGCTCGGAAGTGGATTGGCAAAGCCATCAAACATCCTGGCGGTCTCCACCGGGCCCTCCATATTCCTCAGGGCCAGAAGATCCCTGCCTCGAGGATTCGCTCGGCGGAGCACTCTTCCAACGCCCATATCCGCCGGATGGCCCACATGGCGGAGACCCTGAAGCACCTCCGTAAGCACCACAAGTAGGAATCGCTGCTATGCGTCCTGTAGAGATCTCTCTTGCCGCCAACGGCAATTCCGCCTGGGCAGCCCAGGATTACTACCAGACCCCGCCGGCAATCACTCTTGCCGGTTCGATCTCGAGTGGTGCTTCACTGACGTGGACTGTACAGGGAACCGCCGACGACCCGAGCGGGCCGGCGGAGACCCGAGAGGTTACTGTCTCTCAGGCCGGCACTGTCATCACCGTCACCGACGTTGGACCCGCCAGCCGCCTTGGCACTCACGGCCTTTCCGTCGGGGATTACGTCAACATCCTCGGAACGAGCCAGAATGGTGTCAAGGGAGAGTACTCCGTCGCAACCGTCGTGAGCACGACGCAGTACACTGTAACCTCTCTGGTCAACCAGAACATTACCCTGCTCGCCGCCAAGGTCATCACCGCCAGGGTGTTCAACCATCCTGCGCTGTTGAACCAAACCGTTCGCAGCCAGGGCCAGTGGGCATTTCCGGTTCGCGCCTCGCGGCTGCAGGTGACCAACTACGTCTCCGGTGTGGTGTCCCTTGTTGTCCTGCAGGGTGGATCGCCGTCATGAGAAAGTTCCTCCTGTCCACCGGCTCTGCCGCTGCAGTACTTCTTGGGCTCGTCTACTTTTTCCCTGCGCATTCTCAGCTCGTTGGGCCCGTATATCCTTTTGGCCAAGTTACTCCGGGCCACTGTATGCAGTGGTATGCGTATGGATATGCAGAGGACTCGGGAGCAGCGTGTGGCGGATCTATCACCCTCCAGACCAACGGCACGAACAATCTCAGCCAGACAACTCTGAATCTTGTCAACAGCAACAGCTTAATTTTCACAAATACTTCGGGGGGCGACGTTACCGCATCCGAGATGCAGCCTTACCGCACTGTGACAGGTACCACCGACACGATCAGTTGTACGACGGACGCCAATGGGGCGATCCTTTACAACAGTGCAAGCGCGGTCGCGGTTAACGTTCCACAGGCAACCGGGTCCTGCGCGGCCGGATTTAGTTTCACCGTCGAGAATGCCGGGGCTGGCACTGTCACTTTGACTCCGACGACCAGCACCATCAATGGGGCGGCTTCTTTGACGCTGACGAATAATCAAGGCGCGTCGATTGTCAGCGACGGGACGAATTATCAGGTCTTCGCCTGCACGGCTTGTGTGGGCGGCTCAGCGAATGCCGTCGTGACCAATCCGAGCGCCACCCAAACGATCACTGCACAATCTGCGACCGTTACGCCCTTGATTGTGCAAGGCGCAGCATCGCAGAGTGCCGATATCTTTGACGTAGAGGGTAACGGCGGCGGCAAGGATTTTTATGTGACAAGCAGCAATGCATGGGGCGACTCCAGTGCTGTGAATATTGAGGCCGGGTACGCGATAAACCTGTACCCCGGATCGGGAGCGGCCTATTACGTCAGCACGAATGCCGGCTATCTAGCAACTGGCAGCGGGACGAACAAAGGGGGCGGCTTCGGCGTCGCATTCATCCCGAACGCCAGCACTACGGGCACGACCGTGGATACCCTGACGAAACTCTCGGGCGGCTCAGCGGTTATCGCAAGCATATCAGACACCAGCGGTATAATTGGTATCACGGAAAGTGCCGCAGGCACGACTGGCAACGCCAACCTGATTATCTCAGGAGGAGTTTATTGCGTATTCGACGGTGCTACGACAGCAGGAGATTACGTGCAGATCAGCGCCACGACGGCGGGGGACTGCCACGATGCGACTGCAACTCGTCCGACAAGCGGCGAAATCATTGGCCGAGTACTCTCAACTAATGCAGCTGCGGGTACTTACAAAATTCTAGAAGAGCTTGAAAATGAGTAAGTGGAGACTGCTGGCGGTTCTCCTGCTTTCGCCTATCGCGTACGGCGGCATCGCTGGCGTACTGCCGGGCGGCGCTCAGTCTGCGGCAGCTAATCCGACATGGTTCGGCGCGACATTGCCGACTCTACCGGAAAAGTTCTCGACCGCAATGCCCGCGAGCCTTTCGTGTACGAACACGAATGCGGGGAGCTGCTTTACGCCGACCACCGGAGCGCAGCTCCAGACCGATCTCAATACGGCGGCATCCGATACCGGGACAAAAGGCGATATCATCGAGTGTACCGCCGGTACGACCTACTCGGCATCTGCATTTACATTACCACAGCGGGCTGCGGGATCCAGCGGCGTCATTTATGCTATCTCAAGCGACGCGCCGGAGATCGGTGGCACTGGACTGCCCGCAGCCGGTACGCCTGTTTGGGCGGATTGGCCTCCTATCGGCTCCCTGGCATTTTCCAGTGCCAGCGGCACCCTCCCAGCGGGCACCTACCACTACGGCGTCACCTCGACCACAGCATCAGGAGAAAGCACGGTAGCGCCGATTCAGTCCATCACAACGAGTGGGACAGGGGAAGTTACGATTACCTGGGCGGCACAAGTAAACGCGACTGGGTACAGGGTCTACCGCAGCACGGACCCAAATATATTTGATTCAGGCGCCGTCTATTTTGCGGTCTCTGGAGGTTCGACGACGAGCTTTACCGATACGGGTGCTGCGGGAACGGCTGGGACGCCCCCGATCACCAATACGACGGTTGACATTGGGGCGATGTGCTCCCTGAGATCGACGGCATCCAATACGGGCGGCCCAGTCATCAATCGCGGTACGGCGGCGTCTCAATACCGACTCGTCGGCATCGATGCAGAGGTAACGGATGCCAACGTCGCTACCAACACAAACTATTGGGTGATGGACTTTGATAACGGAGACACTTCACAGTCCACGCTGGCGTCGTATATCACTATCGACCGCAGCTACGTGGCGGGCAGTCCGAGCTACGGCGTGCGACACGCTATCCAGCTGGACGGCGATTACATGGCGGTCGTGGACTCTTTCGTCAATGACATTCCGCTGTCGGAAACCGAGGATTCAGACAATAACGCCATCTTAGTGATCAATTCATTAGGCCCTTACCAGATAGACGACAATTATCTCGAAGCTGGCGGCGAAACAACTCTATTTGGGGGATCCGATACAAGTCTGGCGACACCATCGGAGCCGTCAAATATAGACATTGAGAACAACCACTACTACAAGCCGGCCGTGATATTTAACGGGACTACAACTGCGGGTTCGCCCACCGTCACCGTAAATTCTGTTTCGTATGGGGTGCCGTTGGCGGGGATGCAGGTGCAAGGCGCCGGTTTATCCGGCGGCCCGAAGGTTAGCTCCGTGGTGGGCTCTACTATGACGCTGGCTTCCAATGCCTCTTCGACTGCGACCGGCACTTTAGTAGGCACTCCGTTCGGCAAAAATGCTCTGGAATTCAAGACTGGCGACCGCGTTCTGTTTAAGAATAATTTCGTCGAAAATGCTGGAGCCAATGGCCAGTCACGATCAGCTTTCGTCCTGACGGCGAGAGATCAGAGCGGGGGCAATCCGTGGTATACGCTGACAGACTTCACTATTGAAGACAACGTCTTCACGAATGCGACCAATGGGGGAACGAACTGGCTCGTGCAGGATAGCAGTACGAGCTCACACGAAACCGAACCGGCGTTCCGCATACTGTTTAGAAACAATATGATAATTCAATCTGCCAACCTAGGGAGCGATTGGTACGGAGAGGACAGTATCCTATCCAACGGCTCGTCCGGGAATAACTCCGGGGTGAGCTACGATCTGGTGATAGACCACAACGATTTCATCGCCACCACCACAGCAAATTGTTTTCTGCTGCTCGATATAGTAACTGGTGGTCCGTGGCTCTCTAATGTGGTCTGGTCCAATAATATTTTCGACCAAGCGGACTACCAATTTGAAGACCCGACGGTGACAACGAATTGGGCAAACATGGCGGCGCTTCTCACCGATCCTGCTCTCGTGTCCAACGTGTTCGTTGGAGGGTCTGCTACAAATCTGCCTGCCGGAATGGGTAATGCCGAGCCCGCTAATGATGCGGCGGTTGGGTTCACTTCCTATGGATCGAATCTGAGCGCCGGAGGATACGCGCTCACGAGCGGCAGCCCTTACCATGGCGTCGGAGTGAGCGGCCTCAATCTGCCATACACCAGCGCGGGAACGGCAGATGGGACGGATATCGGCGCAAATGTTTCTTCACTCCCGGTGAACTGAAGTGAACGCCCACATCGCCAGCCATTTAAAAGCAGCAGACGCAGGAGAAATCTTGTGTGGATCGGAGTAGATCTTGATGGCACTCTCGCCCAGCAAATCGACTCAGTCGATTCCATCGGTCCGCCGGTTCCTCGAATGCTTCGATTTGTCCAGGACCTCCTTGCAGCTGGAGAGGACGTACGAATCTTTACTGCGAGAGCATGGCCTCCTGATTCCATTGGCAGTACGAAAAGAATTGCTCAAGTCCAGAGCTGGTGCCAAATCCACCTCGGTTTCCGCCTGCCCGTCACCTGCATCAAAGACCCCGATATGCGGGTCTTATACGACGATCGAGCAGTTGCTGTGGAGCCCAATACCGGTCGGAGGTTAGGCTATGCCAAAGGGTACTAGAGTCTCGAGGACGAAGTCCGGGCGCCGGGTCGGAGGCCGTAAGCGGTGAGCAGGGTTATCCTACCAACGAAGCTGGCGAGTGAAGTCAAGCTGTACAACCAGTTCGACTTCACCTCGATCCTGCCCTCCGGCGACTCCATCACCGGAACGCCTACATTCACGGCTTCTGTGTATAGTGGCACGGATGCAAATCCTGGAGGGATAATCGTCGGCGGGAGTACTGTCATTGTAGGTGCAGTAGTATCTACAAAGATTCAAGCGGGTGTCCTGGGAGTAATCTATGAACTTCTCTGCTCCGCCTCAACCGTCGGCGGCTTGACTCTTGAACTCGCCGGCTACCTTGCAGTCGTTCCCGACCTTCCATGAAATTAACCTCTGAACTCATCGAAGGCTTCGCCGGAGTGTTCCTATCCGGCAGGTATGATGATGCACAGCCAACTCCTGATTTCCACCGGGAGTGTTGGGATCTCTATTGCAGCGACTATCCGGCCTGCGCAGTGGCAGCGCCTCGCAACCATGCGAAGTCAACCGCCCTCACTCACGACTTCGTGCTGGCCAATGTGCTTTTCCGAACCGAGCGCTATGTCATCATCATCGGCGCCAGCGAGGAATCCTCCATCGAGCACCTGGGGGACATTGCGAATGAACTGAGGGAAAACGAGGAACTCCGGGCGCACTTCAAGATCAAGGGATTCCTCCAGGACCAGAAAACCGACATCATCATAGAGTGCGCTGATAGCCACAAGTTCCGTATCCTCGCACGAGGCGCCGGACAGAAGATCCGTGGCCGAAAGTGGATGGGAGCCCGTCCGGGCCTCATCGTTGCCGACGACCTCGAGGATGATGAACTCGTTCTCAACAAGGACTCCCGCCGGAAGTTCCGTCAGTGGTTCTTCCGCGCCTGTAAACCGGCGCTTCGAGACGGCGGCCGCATCAGAGTGCATGGCACAATTCTGCACTATGATTCCCTCTTGTCTCATTTGATGAAGGCCAACACTTGGCGGTCCCGTCGATACCGCGCGCACAGGTCCTTCTCCGAATTCACTAACATCCTGTGGCCCGAGAAGTTCCCCGCCGAACGCCTGCTGATGATCCGACAGGAGTTCATCGACGAAGGTGATTCCGCCGGCTATAGCCAGGAGTACTTGAACGACCCTCGCGATAACGACGACACCTATCTTCGCCAGGAATATTTCCTCCCGATGACCCCGGAGGACCATGAGAAATTCAAGCTCTTCGCCGTCGGTGTGGACTTTGCGATCTCTAAGTCGGATAGTGCCAACCGGACTGCTTTTGTGGTGGGCGGTAAGGATGCCGAGAATCTTGTGCACATCACCGACGTTCGTAAGGGTCGGTGGGATGCGGAGGAGATCATTGACGAGTTCTTCTCCATTGAAGCGCGCTGGCATCCACAGGTCTTTTTCGTCGAAAACGGACAGATCTGGAAAGCAATCGAAAAGGTTCTGCAGTCTGAAATGCAGCGAAGAGATATCTGGCTGAACATCGAGGCGAAGACTCCGATTTCGGATAAAGCTGCCCGGGGGCGATCCCTGCAGAAGCGAATGAAGTCCGGCGGCTGCAGGTTCAACAAAGAAACCTCCTGGTATGCTGAGTATGAAGAAGAACTTCTCTTGTTCACCGGCGTTGGTGAGGCACTCCTCGATGACCAATTCGATGCCAGTGCGAACCTGGCAAAGGGCTTTGAAACCTTTGAGGTTTCTCCTGAAGATGAGTGGACTGAAGAGGAAATCGAGTTCGAGGCACAGTCGAGGTCTTTCATCCAGAATAGCGGACGATCTCCAGTAACAGGATATTGAAATGCTCAAACTAGATCGTCATATTCGGCTGTCTTCGGCGGTTGTGGAGTCGAAGAACCTCGCGACTGTGTTCGATGAGGATGATCAGTCGAGGATCGCTGGACACGTCTGGGATGGCTATACCCACGATTGGGCCTCGAATCAGCCCTGGAGGAAGCGAATGACCTCGGCAATGGACTATGCCATGCAGATGCAGAAGGCAAAGACCTTCCCCTGGCCCGGTGCATCGAATGTTGTCTTTCCTCTCATCACCATCGGAGCACTGCAGTTCAGCGCCCAGGCATACCCTGCATTGATCTCAGGAACCGATGTAGTTCGTTGTAGGGTTATTGGTGAGGATATTGGGCCGGCGCGAGAGCGTGCCTTGCGTGTGGGCCAGCATATGAGCTGGCAGGTTCTGGAAGAGGATGAGTCTTGGGAGGAACAGCACGATCGGCTGCTGTTCAACTTGGCGGTAATCGGAACCGGCTTTGTGAAGTCATTCTACTCCGCCAACCGGGGCTACCCGGTGGACGAGTTTGTGATGGCGCAGGACCTCGTCGTGAACTACGGCGCGAAGTCTATCGAGGGTGCGCCTCGCAAGACCCACATCGTGAACAAGTTCCGGAATGAAATCTGGGAATCTTCGGCTCGTGGGATCTATCTGGATGTACGGGATGCTGGCTGGTTCAGGGGCAACCCGTCGTATCAAACTCAGGATACCCGCCGGCAGATCCGTCAGGGCGTTCTCGAGATGGTGATTGACGAGCAGACACCCTTCCGAATCCTCGAGCAGCACTGCTGGTTGGATCTGGATGGAGATGGCTACGAAGAGCCCTACATCGTAACGATTGAGGAAAACTCGAAAGCCCTCCTTCGGATCGTTGCTCGGTGGGACCGAGAGAGTGATGTTGAGCGAAGCGATGGGGGGAAGGTTATCAAAATCACCCCGACGGAGTACTTCACAAAGTATTCTTTCATCCCGTCTCCCGATGGAGGCTTCTATGATCTGGGCTTCGGAACCTTCCTTGGTCCAATCAACGAGGCGGTGAACTCTGCGATCAACATCATGATCGACAATGGGACACTGCAGAACTCGATCGGCGGTTTCCTGGGCCGCGGCGCGAAGATCCGCGGTGGCGTCTACACGATGGCGCCTTTCCAGTGGGTCCGGGTGGACTCGACAGGAGATGATCTGCGGAAGAACATCGTGCCTTATCCCGAGCGCAAGGCGTCGGATATTCTGTTTCAGCTGCTGCAGCTCCTGATCACTTATTCCAACCGCCTCGCCGGCACAACCGATACCGTCGTCGGCGAGAATCCCGGCCAGAATACTCCCGCCAGCACTTACCAGGGCATGACGGAATCTGGCCTGCGTGTTTACAGCGCTATCTACAAGCGTGTATGGCGCTCGATGAAACATGAGTTTGAAAAGCGCTATCGGCTGAATGCAAAGTTCTCTCAACCTCATCAGAATTTCGGGAGCGGAGGAACCTTTATCCGCCGCGAGGACTATCAAGGCCCAAGCGATCAAATTGCTCCTGTTGCCAGCCGACGGGTCACTTCGACCACGCTGCGTTTGCAGCAAGCTGTGGCTATTAAACAGGACTCTCACGTCACCGAAGGCTACGATATCGCCGAGGTTACTCGATCGTATCTACGCGCCATCGGTGCTGAGGATGAAATCGCACGGCTTTATCCTGGCCCGGGCAAAGTGCCGCCGCTCCCGAACCCGAAGCTAATGGTGGAACAAGTCAAAGCACAAAGCCTTCAAGCGAAGGCAAAGATGCAAATGCAACAGTTCGCGCAGAAACTTATGGAGGACCGCCGGCTCAACAACGCGAAGATTGCAGAGATGGAAGCACAGGCATTGCTGTTCCTTAAGCAGGCAGGTGCCAAAAACGCCGAGGTTCAGATTCAGGCCTTCGACTCTGCTATCAACGCAATGAAAGAGCACTCAAAGGCCCTCACCAGCCAGATCAACGCCCTGCTTCAGGGCAGCGGAGAAAGCGATGGCACTCAAGGTAACGAAGGAGGAATGGGAGGATTGGAAGGCGCACCCGGTAACTCAGGTGCTGGAGGTGTATCTCAAGGCCCGCCGGCAGGCCCTAATGGAGCAATGGGCGGCGGGGCAGTTTCAGAATGAGGATAAGGATGTTACTCAGATAGCGAACCAAAATGCGCTTTCCGAGATCCATGTAGCGACAGAAATCATTGAACTTGAATTTGAACAAGTAAGCGAGGTACTGAGAGATGAATGAACTGAACAAAAGCGGACTTCGACCTTTGGGCTGTGCGGTTCTCGTGGAGCCCTATGAGCCGGAGTTCAAAGCCAGCAAGATCGCGATTCCCGAGACGGTGAAGGACCGCTCGCGGATGATCGAGAACCGAGTCATCGTGATCGAGGTAGGACCGAACTGTTGGCCCGACGAGGCGCCGAGGGCGAAGCCCGGCGACAAGGTGCTGATCAGTCGACTGGCCGGCTCCATCGCGGTTGGGCCGAAGGATGGGAAGTCCTACCGCGTGGTGAACGCCGACGACATCTACATGGCACTTGAGGACTAAGACATGACCGAAGAAACTCAGACAACTCAGCAACAGCCGGATGCGGCGGCGATCGAAACTCGCGCTCGAGAAATGGGCTGGAGGCCTCAGGAAGAATTTCGCGGGTCCGCTGACAAGTGGGTCGATGCGAAGACCTTTCTGGAGAATGGTGAAAAGGTCCTTCCGATTGTACGGGCGGAGAACCGGCGGCTGCATGAGCAGTTCAGTGCTCTTCAAGCCAAGAGCCAGTCTCTCGAGGCAGAGCTTGCCGCGTCTCGTGAATCCATTGAGGGCCTGAAGGCCTTCCACAAGGAGACCGCGATAGCTGCCCTTAAGGCGCAGCGGCGGCAGCTTCGAGGGGAGCTGATCGAGGCACGAAAAGAGGGCAATGCTGAGAGGGAACTCGAGATTCAAGATCAGCTGGATGAGCTGGACGACCAGGCACAGCAGGCAACGACTGAGGCGGGAAAGCCTCCTGCGAACGGAAATGGAAATGGCTCTGTGACTCCGCCGGGTGACGACCCGACCCAGCGGCCCGAGTTCCGGCAGTTCATGCAGGAGAATCCCTGGTTCCAGGAGAATCCGGTGATGCGGGCGGCGAGCCTGGCAATCATGCAGCAGCTTACCTCCGAAGGCAAGCTGGCGAATTTGTCTCCGGCGCAGCGCTTCTCGATGGTTGCCGCCGAGACCCGGAAGGCCTTCCGAATGGAAGAGCCGAATCCGAGCCACTCGAAGGTGGAGTCGACGACCGGGCCGACTGGCTCTGGCGGCGGTGGTCGGTCCTATCAGGACCTCCCGGCGGATGCCAAGCAAGCCTGCGACCGCTTCGAGAAGCGGATGGTCGGGCCGGGGAAGGCATTCAAAGACTCCGCCGAGTGGCGGAAGCATTACGTTCAGAACTACGACTGGAGTTAATCATGGCCGAAATCAGACAGACCAATCCTGCGAATGAGGCAGGAGCGAATCCGGGGCACACTGCCACGGCGGCTCCGCCTCGCCGTCGGCGCATTCCGATGAGCACTCCCACTCGCAAGATGGAAGTGCCGCCGCTTCCTGGCTATCGCCTCTATTGGTTCCGCGAGGGCAATGTGCCTCGCGCCATCGACGCGGGCTATGAGTTCGTCCATAAGGACGATGTGAAGCTCCTGAACATCCCGATTGCCTCTCACCCCGGTGGTGATGGCAATACTGACCTTGGCTCCCAGGTGTCAATCATCGGCGGAGTCACCGAACATGGGCAGCCCGAAAGGGCAATCTTGATGAAGATCCGTCTGGAGTGGTTCCAGGAGGATCAGATGGAAATAGCCAAGAGAAACGCTGAGCAACTCAAGAGCGTGTTCTCCGGCGAGGCACTGATTGGTGAGAATGGACAGATAAATGAGCTTGGACAGCTTGTGTACGTAGACAAGAAGCGGACGTCTCTGATGATGCGTCCCATCCGCAAAGCCAGAATCGGGCGCTAACGCGCACTTGTAATAACCCTAACTGGAGACTGACATGGCAAACACAAATCGCCCTGCCGGCCTCGTACCCGTCACCACGCTCAGCGGATCTCCTTGGACGGGTAAAGGCCGACAGTACTACATCGCTTCGACGGATGCGAACGCTTACTATCCTGGAGATGTTGTGAAACTCTCCGGGTCCGGCGACGCATCCCGAGGCATTCCGGGGATTACCCTTGCTGCGGCAGGTGATCCGATCCTTGGCATCTTCATGGCCGGCGGTACCTTCGCCGACGGCGCAGGGTATGCCAATCCGGCGGACCTGGATATCGCATACATCCCGGCGGCGAAGACTCAGGCATGGTATGCCCTGATCATCGACGACCCGAACGTGATCTGCGAGATCCAGGAGAACAATGGCACGCTGACTGCGGCGAACATCGGCCAGAATGCGAATCTGGTTGTCGCTGCGCCGGCGGCTGGAGTTCGAGTCAGCGGAACGCAGTTGGACGACGCCTCCGTCGCCAATACCGCGACATTGCAGCTGAAGCTGCTGGGCCTTGCCCGCAAACCAAACAACGCCTTCGGGACGAACGCGAAGTGGTGGGTCAAGATCAATAACCACGTCTATGGAGCAGGCACCGGTACCGCCGGGGTCTAATCTATAATATTACCTTTCAGAGCGACTTAGAGAGCCTCGTGCAATCTATCCTCGTAATCTGGATGAGTTAGGAGACTCCGATGGCAATCGGCGGCGTTATCACGACTGGTGCACATCCAAAAGCCCTCTGGCCTGGTGTGCACGCATTCTGGGGTCAGATCTACGACGAGCACCCCAAAGAGTACCCGGACCTGTACGACGAACAGGACTCCGAAATGTCATACGAGCAGGATGCTCAGGTCACTCCATTCGGCCTTGCGCCGATCAAGCCGGAAGGCGGGGCGATCACGTATGACTCCGAGGTCCAGGGCCCGGTCCAGACCTACAACCACATCGCTTACGCGCTGGGCTACATCGTCACGTTCGAAGAGCTTCGGGATAATCTCTACGAGAAGATCTCGATGAATCGGGCGCGGGCGAACGCCTTCTCGATCACCCAGACGATCGAGACGGTGGCGGCGGCAGTGTACAACGATGCCTTCACCGGCAACGTCTACACCAACGCCGACGGTCAGCCGCTTTGCTCGGCCAGCCGCCCGAATACCACGGGTGGAACCTGGGCGAACGAGCTGAGCCCCGGCGCGGATCTGATGGAGGCGAGTCTCGAAGACATGTCGATCCTCGCAATGGGCCTGTTGGACGATCGGGGGAACTATATCTCCATCGTTCCGATGAGCCTGCACATCGCGCGGCAGGAGTGGTTCAACGCGCATCGGATTCTGAAGAGCGTTCTTCAGAGTGGCACAGGGAACAACGATATCAACGTGCTGAAGGCAACGAATGCCTACCCGAAGGGAATCAAGATGAACCACTACTTCACCAACCCCCATGCGTGGTTCACCCGAACCAACTGCATGAACGGGATGACGATGTTCTGGAGGGACCGTCCGATCTTCGACCAAGACAACGACTTCGATACGAAGAACGCCAAGGCCGCCACGTACATGCGCTTCTCGGTGGGCAACACTGATCCACGCGGGATTCTGGGCAGCAACGGGTCGTAAATCAACGTCGATTATGAGACAGTAATCAACATCAATCCTGCGCTCATCAGAGCGGCCTTAGTGCCGCAGGAGATTCGATCATGACACAGCCTTCACAAACCCCGGTTCGATACACGACGGGAGTGGCAACCGACGCGCCATTCCAGCCGCTGGCCTTCTACGGGAACCGAAACCCGTTCTTCTACCATGAGTGGGAGGATGACTTCGATACCCTTCATGCGACTTATACTCGCACGACGACGGGCAACGGCACGATTGCAGTGACAGCCGGCGATGGTGGCCAGCTACTCTTCACCACCAACACGACGACTCCCGCCGGAACGGACCTGTGTTCGATTCAGCTACCTGCGGCTGGCTTTAGCTTCACCGCCGGCAAGAAATCATTTTTCCTCGCGCGCCTGCAACTCGCCGACGCAACTAATGCGGCGTTCATTGCAGGTCTCATCCAGACAACGGCTACGCCTTTTACGGTCACCGACGGATTGTACTTCACGAAGGCTTCGGGAAGCACGACGGTAGCGCTGGTTTCTGCGAACGCTTCGGTCCTGACGACCTTGGCTCTCCCATCCACCTATGCAACCATGGCGAACAACACTTGGCTCGACATGGGCTGGTACGTGGATAGGAACCAGAACGTCAAGGCCTTCATCGGCTACCCACTGGTCGGCTATCAGCTGCAGAGTGGAACTGGTCAGGTGAATTCGAGTGGAGTTACCGTCGAGCCGTTCCCAGGACCGAACGCTTCGTTCGCTCCAGGACTGACTGTAGCCACGCTGAACTTTACCGTCGCGGTAGAGTCGGGTACAGCATCCAGCAAGACAATGCTGGCCGACTTCGCTATGGCGGCGAAGGAGAGATAGATGAGCATTTCCTCTCGGGTAGTTCTCGAGGGAGGGAAGAACCTCATCCTGCAGGTACATGGTTGTCTGCAGGATGAGGCGAAGCCCTGGATAGAGATACTGGATGTCGATAAGCTCCAGGTGCCCAACCGCCGGCTTCGGATAGACGGAGCCTCGTGGTTGATCCAGGAGAAAGGAACCTTGTTCCTTTGGTGGGATAAGGATAATCTTATCTTCCCAATGGAAAGCCGAAACAAGGCGGATTTCTACCATCCTCTGGACTGTCCAAAGGATAATTGGAGCAGGAAGCTATATATCAGTTGGGAGAACTGCCCAACGTCGAAGCAATTCATGTTCCAGATCAACATGGACAAGCAACTATGACCGCCGTAGTACCAGCGCTGAATACTCCAAATGCAGTCATAAACGATGCATATATCAACGCAGGGATACTGGAGGCAGGCGAGTCGCCGGATAGCGAACAGGTCGCTTTTGCGATGCGGCGACTGAATAATGTTTTGAATCAGCTGCAGACGCAGGGACTTCGATTGTGGCTGCAGTCGGACGTTTCCGTCCCGCCGGTTGCAGGACAGAATCTTTACACCCTCGGTTCTACTGGCAACGTGGCAATGACAAGACCAACGAGGGTCATCTATGCGTACTATAGAGATTCTTCAGATCAGGATTATCCGTTGATTCCTCTGTCTTGGAATGACTGGATAACCCTGTCGGAAAAGGTTCCGAATAATCCTGCGTTGGAAGGCGCAATCAACAGCTATTTTGTAGATAAACAGGTAAATACTTTGAATGTCTACTTGTGGCTTACTCCAGATGCTGTTGCTGCCACAGGCACGGTGCATCTTATCCTGCAACAGCAGCAAACGAATGTGGTGCAGCTGAACGACTCCATGGTCTTCCCGCCGGAGTGGTTCTTGTGCCTTGGCTGGATGCTCGCAAGCGAGATCTCAACCGGTCAGCCGCAGGCGATTGTGGCAAGGTGCAAGCAGCTTGCAGATGAGTACAGGGAGAAGCTGGATAACTGGGATGTCGAGGATGCGCCGACGCAATTCCAGATTGACACTCGGTATCAGTACCAAGGGAATTCCTTCACATGAGCCCGTCGAGAGAAGATCTGGCCCGCGACCAGCAAGCGTGGCAAACGCCGCAGGCACGTTCTATTGCTGTCCCCAAGCGGTTGCCGCTTGTTAATCACCTGCAAACTCGTGTGGTTGGCTCGGTCCTTACTAAGGACGCGCGGCTGATCAACTGCTACGCAGAGTATGATCCAGAGGATCGTGCGTATTGGGTATATAAGAGAGTTGGACTGGCGCCGACACCCTCGTTCAGTGCAGTTTCTACTGTTCCAAATGGATGCTATACCGATTCCGCGACAGGGGCATTTCTTTACTCTTTCGGTGCTACCCTGCGCGCAGTTAACCCATTTAACGGAGTAAACGCAAGCACAACCATTACAGGTGCACTTGGGCTCTTGAGTTTTCAGAGTATGATCGCAGGAGGAGAATCAAAGGTTGCTGTTTTGCCTCCAGGGCAGAATGTAATCTGGGTGGTAGGAGGACTTGGGTCAGGGCCTGTATTTAATTCTTACATCTTACCACTTGCCGCTGGAAATTTAACTGTTCCTGGCCTTGCTGTTCTCGACGGAACACTCTACGTAATGGATGTACAAGGAAATATCTTTGGAAGTGCAATCAACGATCCGACGACCTGGAATGCATTGAATGTTATAGAGGCTTCATCGGACGCGGATACCGGAGTGGCACTTCTAAAGCACCTTTCCTACGTTGTTGCGCTGAAGCAATACACTACACAGGTTTTCTACGATGCAGGGAATACCACAGGGTCTCCGTTGAGGCCGGTCCCAGAAGCGCAGCTGCCCTTCGGTTGCTTTAATGCCTATACTGTAGCTACCATCGACAATACTGCGCTATGGCTTACCTATGATAACTCGGTTTCGCCTCAAGTTGTTCAAATGGACAACCTTTCGGCAAAGGTAGTTTCGACTCCGGCGGTTGAGAGGATACTGGATGAGGCAGGTGTTTCTGCCGGCTCAACGGTGATCAATGGGCAAGGCGGCTATGGCTTATACACCTCTTTCTACGCCATGACACTCAGGCATGGTGGTCATCGCTTTTACATTCTTACCTCACTGAGTTTGAATATTACCCTTGTCTATGATATCGACCAAAAGCTCTGGTACATCTGGACGGATTCTCAGGGTAACTATTGGCCAGTGGCTTCAATTTCGTATCAAGGCCCAGGAGCCACATCGGCAGGTGCAGTTATTCCAACTGCGCATTATGTGCAAACTTCTAATACAGGAGAGATATTTAAACTGGACGACTGCTATACATATCCCACGGATTATGGCACTATCGTCCCGATGGATATCTACACTCCAAACTACGACGGCGGGACAACCCGTCGGAAGTATCTTCGAACCATGTACATCGACGGGGACAAAGTTCCCGGGTTCCTCCAGATCCGCCACAGCGACGATGACTTCAATACCTGGAGTAATTTTCGCTCGGTAGATTTGAGTCTGAAGAAACCTCGATTGACTCGCTGCGGGTCGTTCGACCGTCGGCGAGCCTACCACTTTCGCTACGCCGCAGCAACCGGCTTTCGCATCCGCGACGTAGATCTGCAGATGGATATAGGTACACTCTGATGGCTGTCAGCTCATTTTCAGGTCAGGTCTCTCAGCCGCCGCCAAGGGCTATGCCGGCGCTGCAGGATGCAGCCGGAGCAACCTATGAAGGAAGGATCTTCTACCGTCCCTGGAGTCTGTGGTTCAGCAACCTTGCCGCGACAGTTAACAAGCTAATTGCTACCGTGAATGGGAACTTGGCCGCAGGGTACAGCGGAACCATTTCGCTGGCGAAGCTTACAGGCACGGGAACGAATGGAAGTATTACAGTAGTCAATGGTATTATAACTAGTGTGGTGCAGCCGACATGATTAGATTCTATCGTGGAATACTCGAGGAAGAGTTCAACGAAGCCCTTCCGCTGATCCAGCGGCACTGGAGTGAGATTGCCTGGAAGCGCGATAAGATTCCACTTTCGGTTAACAAGGAACAGTACCTGATGATGGAGGAGAAAGGAATCATCGCTTGCTACATCGGAAGGGACGATGGCCAGATGGTAGCCTATGCGCTGTTCTTTCTCATGCCCCATCCGCATTATTCCAAGACACTCTACGCAACAAACGATGTAATCTACGTTCGGCCAGAGTCTCGTGGAATGACCGGAACGAAGTTCATTGATTTCATTGAAGGGGATCTCCGCCGAAGTGGTGTGCAGACGATTCTCTATCATGTGAAGGAATCTTTGAATTGGGGCAAGTTGCTCGAACGGAAGGGCTTCGAGCCGGTCGATAAGGTTTGGCAGAAGTGGATTGGAGATTAAAATGGCAATCACTACTGCAATAGCAGCAGTTGCTTCGGCGGGAGCTGCAGCCTACGGTGCGTACAATACCTCGCAGACGCAGGGTCAAATGCTAGACATGGCACAAGGTACGTATGGAGAACAGCAGGGCTTTGCGCAGCAACTTCAGGCACTCATAGCAAATCCGTCGAGTGTAACTTCGCTGCCTGGATACCAGTTCCAGTTCCAACAGGGCTCCGACGCGGTAGCAAGGGAGATGGCAGCTAGTGGCTTCCTTGGCTCTGGCAACGAGGCGACGGCGCTTACCAAGTACGGACAGGGAATGGCACAGAGTGCGTATGCACAGCAAGAACAAATGCTTGCAGGATTAAGTGGGCTTCAAGCGGCCTCGAGCCCTGCACAGTATGGTTCTGTTGGTCTATCTGCCGGGAACCAGGCATTCAGCCAGCTCGGTCAGGCCTTTTCGAGCCTTGGTTATGGCCTTGGTCAGTATAACATGGGGGCTGCCTTTACTCCTGAAGATATGTCAATTATGGCCTCTGGAGGCCCGTCTCCTACCATGTCGATGGGTAACTACACCGTAAACACTCCGTGGTGAACTAATGGCTAACCTCTGGGGCTTTGCCGCTGGCCAGCAAGCGGCGCAGGAAATGGCACAACGGCAGCAGATGGCTAACATTGCTACCGCCGAGGCACCTCTGCAGATGCAGCATATGGAGATTGCAAATAAGATGAGTGAACTGGCGCTTCGCCAGCAGGAGTTCTTCACTCAGCACATGCAGGCGCAGATGAGCAGGATGACAGATGGAAAGCAAGGCGGTGATCCGCTTGCCAACCAGATGCACGACATGGCGATGCTGGCGCTGGATAGTGGAAATCCTCAAATGGCTGCGAAGTATATCGACAGCTATACCAATTACGAGCGCAACAAGGAAACCATCGCAAACAACAAGAATAAGCTGGCCATCCAACATGCGAAGCTCATCGACAGCCTCATGCAGAATGTGCATGATCAGAGGTCCTGGGCAGCCGCCAACATGAGCTATATGCTGGAGACCGGACAGCCGAGTCCTTTCGCGCATGTACCTTATGAATACGCGAAGCAAAGTGGGCTGCTGGATCGAGTCCAGGCAGCTACTTTGAATGCGGTTCAGAAATCGCAAATCCAGAAGAACACTGCGCAGGCTCGAGCTGCCGACGCGACCGCCGGGCTGGCTCCGCTTCGCGCGAGGTTGATTGAGAGGCAGACTAGGGAGTCTACCGTTCGGACGAAGCATCTAGAGAAGGAAGGCGTGCCGACGGCTACGAAGGGACTGAATGATAACCTTAGAATGCTGACAGATCTGGCAAACAAGTCCTATGAAATTGATCCGACTCGACAAGCCGCTTTGCGCGCTATACTTCGGCCCTGGGCGGAGAAGATGGCACAGCAGGTTAAGAACCACGGTGATATGAGTCCGAGTGAAGCCGCCGACATGGTTTTCAAGGAAGCAAAGAAGGCTCATGCTTTCGCAGGATTCGCCGACTTCCGAGGGCTTCCCGGCGGAACGCCCTCGAATGCAATTCCCTACTCTGGAGACCCGAAGAGCCTTCAAGACAACAAGTGGTACATGACCAACAAAGGTCCCTTGCTGTACACGAAGAAAGGCTTCGTGAGCCAGCAGGAGGTCCAGTCGGAGCAGTTGCAATAATGCCAATTGATCCAAGTCAGGTCGCTGCGCCGGGCGCTCCGATTGACCCAAGTGAAGTAGGACCGCCGGAAGGCAAGCCGACGGAAGGGCCTTCGATCCTCTCGAAGGCTGAGGGGCTTGCTGAGCGCTACGATCCAACGGATGTTAATCGACTGAAATCTATCTACCACGGAACGGAGGCAGAAATTAAGGACATTCGTTCTGCCTTTCATGGCGCACAGCATGATCCTAATATTCTCCATGCTGCAACAGACTTGTATGGAAAGTTGCCCTGGCACGCGCTGAATGCACTTTTCACTCCAGTTACTACTGCCTTCCAGCAGGGTGCTATTGATCCGCTGGACCGCGCGATCCAGGCGGTGACGAACAAGATTGCTGGAGTGTTTCCTAAAGGCCCGGCGAATCAGCCGGGGCTGAGAGTGACCCAGTCTGATGTCAGACAAACTGGTCGTGGGTTGGAAAGTGGAGCGAATGCTCTCGCGAATGCAGCTTTCATGGTATCGGGAGGGGCTGAGGCTGAGCCGCATCTTCCGACGGAGGAGCCGCCGGTTGAGAAACCTCCTGAGGAAATCGGTGGCGGTAAGCCTCGGGTGAGGGTTACAGGAACTACTCCTGAGGGCAAGCCCCGCGTGCGGGTTATGACTCCTGAGGAAGCCTCGGCGGGTGTATCGAAGGCTGCAAGGGAAATTGCAGAGCCAGCTCGAGAGATAAAGCAGAGTCCCCTTTGGGATTCCTTTCACTCGCTCGAGGCTAAAGTTCGACCGCTATTTAACAAGATGGGAGATGAAGTACTTAAGCCCGAAGGCCTCCCACGAAACAACACGATCAAATCTGGCGATCTCATCGACAAGATCCTCTTACCGAACTCTGATCGACAGATCGCGCCTCTGCTTCGCAGGCTGAGACAATTCGTTCCAGATGTAGAGGTCTCTTTTCGGCCGGTCTTGATTGGTGCTACGGATTGGGGCCTGGGACCGGACTATGGAACTCTTGGAAAATACAGATGGCATGGAGGGCCAGATATAACAAAGCCAGGAGAGATCGAAATTGCCACCGGCGAGCATAATGCGTATACAGGAAGAACAGTTATCCATGAGCTGGTACATGCGGCAACCTCTCGGTTTATCGACTCACATCCAGATAGTCCAGAGGTGCAAGAGTTAAAAGAGCTCTACTCAAAAGTCCGCCGAAGCACGCTTCCCCTTCGACAGCTTCAGTCGAGTATGGGTGAAGAGCTAGCACGTACCTCGACGGGTGCCAGCCGGCTGTTCTATGGCGAGCATGACATTCATGAGTTCGTCGCGGAGGCACTCTCGAATCCAAAGTTCCAGAACTTCCTTGCGAAGCTGAAGGTAGCTGGTAAGAACGCTTGGCACGCGCTTTCCTCAATTATCCTTGATATGCTTGGGATGAAAGGGCCTCAAGACCAGAATCTCTTGCACCATGTAATGTCAGTTAGCTCAAGGATCATGGAGCGCCAGCAAGAGATGGACAAGGCGGGATTCGAGCCGCTGGCGCCGGGTTGGGATGAAGAAGTGGAAGCTCGGTCCCAGGCAATGAAGGTTAACGAGGTTCCCAAGAACGTAAAGGACTCCCCGCCGGTTCGCAAGCTGGCTGCTTGGATTGACGAGCTTCAGCGAGCCTTTGCGCCGGAGACCCTTGGGGAGCGCGCTAAGAAAGCTGCCACGATTATTGCTTCTCGAACTTCCGAGTTCATGCACGAGAACATGGTCTGGAGGAATGGCTCGGCGGAACGACTGAAGTATTGGGAGCGCAACCGCCATCTTGCTGCGGAGTTCATCCGTCGAGTCGAGACCGGAACACCTTTCGAAGATCCCAAACTCGAGAACCTCCGTCAGTCCTACCGACGGTGGAACCAGCAGATTGCACAGAGGGACCTGGAGCATCTCGGACTGGATTATATTCCTCGTGATAACTACCTCATGCATATCTTCAAAGATCCTGAGGCAGTTGCGAAGTGGATGAGTGATAGGTTCGGGAAGAAGTGGTTCAATCCAGGCTTCATCAAAGATCGCACCTTTGATCTGTATCAGCAAGCTATCGAGAAGGGATTCAAGCCGAGGTTTGAGAATCCTGAGGAAATCATGCTTGCCCGTCAGATGGCTTCTGATAAGGCGGCAATGCAGATCAACATTCTCGAGGACATGCGGAAGAATGGCTTTGCAATGAGGAAGCCAAAGGGACTGAAGCCAAAGCCAGGGATGCCGGTGGAGACCTGGCGGGCGCCGAACGGGCAGATGTACCTGATGCACAGGGATGCCTGGACAGTAATGTCCAACGCCTTCGGCCCCTCCATGTGGCAGATGCCGGGGATTCGAGGGGATATCTTCAGAGGCTATATGCATCTGAAGAATGCGGTGATTCCGCTGAAGCTTGCCTTCAGTCTCTTCCATCCAATTCATGTGGTGCAGCTGGATAATGCCAATGCGGCTACCTATGCACTGGCGGAAGCGCTTTCAGGAAAACGAAGTCCAATCAGTACCCTGGGTGAACTGGCAAAAGGTTCAAGCATTCTATACAAGCCTCTTTACGAGAATCCAAAGATCGGCTCGAGGCTGGTGAAGGTCTGGCGAGGCGAGATTCCGTCGGATCAGCTAACCGACACGGACCTGCAGGCACTTCAGTACATGACGGAGGGTGGCTTTGTCCCAAGGCTCTCCGATGTGTTTCGATCGAAGGCGGTGGAGAACTTCAACAAGGCACTACTGCAGCACTCGATCAAGTCTGTCTGGCGGTTGCCAATGGCGATCCTGCATGGGATGAGCTATCCTATCTTCGAGGTCTGGATTCCGAATCTGAAAGCTGCTGCGTATATAAGAGGAGTGTCTAGCGCGCTGATGCGAGACCCTTCGCTTTACGACGATGCGATGAAGCGAGGGATGGCGTTCCGCCGGATCGCTAAGAGCATCGACAATCGCTACGGCGAGATGTCCTACGATACTCTCTTCATCAACAAGTACATCAAAGATCTTGGCGTCGCCAATACACTGTCTTTGGGCTGGCAAATGGGCTTCATTCGAGAGTACGGCGGCGGCGCTCTCGAGCTCGGTCAGTGGGCAAAGGATGGATTCACTCCGCAGGCGGTTGGAAAGGGAAATCTGGATCGAGCGCTCTTCAGCGTTGTGAGCAGCACGATGGCGCTTGCACTTGGTGGCTTGATGACCAAGGCACTCAGTGGGCAGAACCCACAGGGCATTGAGGATTATATTTGGCCGAGGACTGGAGATACCAACTCGAGCGGCCAGCCACACCGATTGCAGACTCCTTTCTACATGCGGCAGTTTGGAGAGATCCAAAAGCACATGCAGAATGAGGGAGTGATTGGTGGACTGAGTGATATGGTTAGGTCGAAGTCGGCGGGGATCTTTGGGCTGATGTATGAATGGATGAGCGGCGTAGGGTCGTATGGGAAAGAAATCCGCGATCCTAATGCGCCGATTATCACTCAGGCTCAGCAAACCGCCAGCCAGATGCTGAAGGACCTCGAGCCGATTTCTTTCTCCTCCATGCGCCGGGCGTACACGGAGAACTTTGGTAAGGGACTTGGGCTGGCCCTGGCGGGATTCACACCGGCGCCGAGGTATGTGACGGAGACTCCACTGGAAGGACAAATCTCAAAGGCCTACGATCGGTACGAAGGACACGCAGTTACGCCTTACGATCAGGCACAGCGATCTGATGACTACCGAAAACTCCGTGCGTATTACAATGACAACGACGGAAGGTTCTATCAACAGCTGAACGAAATGGAAGATAAGTATCAGCTTACCGATTCGGATATCTTTCGGATAACTAAGAGCCTGGAAGATAACCTAAGTCCCTCCGTCCGTATGTTCATGCGGTTGCCTTGGGAAGAGCAAAAGCGGTTGCTGGATCAGATGTCGCCGTCGGAACAGCAGATTTACCTTCCGCATTCCAATGTCGCACACCTTCGTTATTCCTACACCCCAGGGGCTGCACAATGAAAGTCCTTATTATGGACCTGGAGGGTGAGGGAACAGGACTCGACATTGCTCTTCGTGCGCACGAAGCGGATCATGATATTTTGTACTGGTTGCCAAAGCACCGAAATGGCGAGGATTATCGGTATGGAGAGGGAATGGTTCCTCGGTCGGCGGACTGGAAAGCCGACATCGAAACCGCCGACCTCACTATCCTAACCGGGAATTCTAAATATGAAGGCCAGCTCGTAGAATACTTCGGCCGAGGCTATCCAATCTTCGGAGCCAACGCCAAGGCGGCTTCACTTGAACTCGATCGGTCGAAAGGTCAGGAGGTACTGGCCGAACATGGGATCGCCACTGCACCCTACCATGTTGTTGATTCTCTCGAAGATGCGATTGCTCTGATTGTACGCACGGGAATGCCTTACGCGATTAAACCGTGGGGAGGCGAAGGTGATAAGTCCCTTACATACGTTGCAGCGACTCCAGATGATGCCGTATTTACACTGCAGAAGTGGGAAAAGCAAGGGAACTTCAAAGGGCAGCTCATGCTGCAGGAAAAGATTGAAGGGATCGAGATGGGCATCTCGGGATTCTTTGGTCCTGGTGGATGGAATGAGGCGCTTGAGGAGTCGTTTGAGCATAAGAAATTTATGAACGATGACCTCGGAGAGAACACGGGGGAGATGGGAACAGTTATCCGACATGTGCAAAAGTCGAAACTGTTCGATGAAATCCTCGAGCCAATTACAGATTATCTGCACTCGATTAACTACGTCGGGGACTGCTCGGTTAATTGCATAGTGGATTCAAAGGGCACTCCCCTTCCGCTGGAATTTACCTGCCGGCTTGGCTGGCCGGATTTCTGCATTCGGCAGGCGGTTATCAAATCTGATCCTGTTCAGTGGATGCTGGACCTGGTGAAAGGCAATGACACGCTCAAGGTTAGCACTAAGGTCGCTGTTGGTGTCTTGCTTGCTCACGGCGACTTTCCTGGTGGCGGAGATCCGCTTGGTACCTGGGATGGATTTCCGATTTATGGAGTTACAGATGAAAATTATTCTCGCCTGCATTTTCAGCAGGTGCGGGATGGTACAGCGCCTTTCGTGATAGGACGGAAGGTGCGGAATGAGAAAGTTCCGGTGACCGCCGGGAACTACGTGATGGTAGTGACCGGGACTGGGTCGTCGGTGAGCTCAGCTCAGAAAGCGGTGTACGAGACAGTTAAAGAGATAAGTATCCCCTCGAATCTTATGTACAGAACTGACATTGGCAAAAGACTAAAGAAAGAACTGGATACTCTTCACAAACTTGGCTACGCTGTAGGGCTGGAGTACTAAAATGTCATGGGCATACGATGTAAGTAAAGCAATTATAGGTCTAATCGTTCCGCCGACTCGGTCGGAACCGGGGAAATTGTATCTCTACCGAATTCGAGTTACGCTAGTTGCTTGTGCAGCCTTCCTTGGTCTGATGGCAACATGGCCTTTGGCAACTGGTATGATGCCGACGATCTTCGAAGGCTTCGCTCGAACATCGTCGGTTGAGAATGTTTATGATAAGCTAACCAGAAATATTGATCAGCTTAAGCATCGGATTAATGCTTTGCAAGATGCAGATGATAGTCATTGGGCTAATCAAGCAGCAGATTCTCTTCTGCAGTTGGACCAGCAACGCTGTGCACTTCCAGCCGGCGGTGCACGGCAGCTTTACGACCAGCTCATTCAGGACCGGTTGAGGGAATACCAGCGCATTACAGGGACATCCTATCCACTCCCGGATTGTCGGGCATTGTAGGTTACTCTTATGGGCGGCCCGATTAAAGGTAGAGCGGATTATTACAAGTTCGGTGACTTCAACGCTGCCTGTTCTATGTGCGGGCGGAAGCGGAAGGCCAGCGAACTTGTGAGGAACTGGCAGGGGCTCTTCAGGTGCCCAGAGCACAATGAACCTCGACAGCCGCAGGACTTCGCACGAGGGGTGCCGGATAAGATGGGTGTACCTTGGGCACAACCAGAGACAGATATCTATGTTGGGCCAACAATAGTTCCAGGATTTCCAGTTAGCATCACTCCAAATCCTCTGCAACTTGGAACTGCTCCTATTTATTACGTAGACGAGACCTTTACAAACCAATATGTTACAGAAGACGGCGCAGATTACTACATTGCAAGTGGTGCCTTTGATGGAGAAGCCTTTATAGTCCTCCCGGATTGGGTTATTCCGACGAACTTTGCTTGGTCATGGCAGAGTGGAGGGGCAGGGATAGTGATTGAAGGAGCAAACCAAGCGGCTGCTGTGTTTGTAGCTAGTGGATCGGGGCTAAGCGGCCTTGCTCAGTGCATCGTACAGAATAACCTCGGCGGCCAAGCAATTGCTACAGTACAGGTGAAATCATGAGCGGCGAACTTAAATTCTCATCCCTTCTTCCTGGAGGAGCGCTTACAGGTACAGAAGGGTATGTTACTGTGCAAGCTGGTGCTGATGTTTTAATAACTCCAGCGCTGCAAACCACGTATACCCAAGCACAAAAATGGGCGGCTGATTTGCTTCCTGATGCAGCGAACACGAGATCACTCGGGTCTTCTGCAGCTCCGTTCAAGCAGCTTTACTTGGGTCCTTCGCCAGGAGTTCCGGTTTTAAACGATGGGGTGATTGGCTATTGGCCACAAACCCCCGCCGAGATCGCAGCGGGGGTGACGCCGACGAATTATGCGTATCCTCCTGGAAACGTGCTGAGATATGGAGCAGATGCAAATGGTATAAATGACAGTGCCACTGCATTCAATTCGGCACGGGCTTCAAATTCCAGCTTCATCATTGTCCCATCAGGGACATATAAGCTCAATTCAAATCCAAGCGTTGGATTATGGCAGGTATCGGCTGGGGTTACATTTACCGGTACAGGGTCGATTTCTGGACAAATCATCGAGCAGCATGGATCTGCCAGCAATTACACCTTTCGCATCGTTACGAATGCCCAAACGGTAGGGCAGCTCATCCCGATTGATTTCGAGTGCGGGTTCTACCAGACCGCGACCCCGAACGCCGCCGATCAGTTTGGGCAGACCACCGAGTGCTGGACGCCGCTCACGAGCGCGGTAGTGTGGAACGGGCAGCTCACCGGCACCTATGGGTCTTTCTCTCATTTTGGCAGCGGAAACATCTACGGGATTTTCGGCGGCGCGTTCGAGGGCTTCAACTCTGGGCCGGCGACGGCGACCCTTGTGGTCGGTGTCAGCGGAACGGCCAACAATGGCGGAGTCGCCGCGGGTGATCCTCAGCAGAATCCGACCAATAATGGGGCGGCAACCAATCTGCGCGCGCTCGATGGCGTGTGCAATAATAGCTCGAGCGGGGTAGTCGCGAGTGCCGCGGCGATCTATGCCGAGGCGGCGACGAACACGGGCGGCGGATCGATCACCAACAATTACGGGATCGCCGTCGCAGATCAGACGGCCGGGGCGACCAACTATGCGATCTACACCGGCGCAGGCATCAACTACTTCGGCGACGTGGTCAAGATCGCCGGTAGCTCGAATTTGCCGGCGAGTGCGGGGCTGCAGCAGCTCATCATGGCTGGCGGCGGCGGGGCGGCCGTGGTCGGCCGCATATATTGCGGCGACGGCACGGGGTACCAACTGGAGTTCGCCAAGCGCACGGCTTCGGCAGATACCGTAATTGGATATATAACTGATGCTGGCAACATCATTGCATCAGGTGGTATTGCGGTTAATGGCGCCACCTCTCCGCCGGCAAAGCTTACTGGATGGGGTACTCCTACCGGCGGTTCGGTCGTCAACAATTTCCCTGGATCGACAGCAACGCTTGCGCAATGTGGAGAGGCGATCAGCGAGATTATCGCTACTTTGAAGGCAATGGGTATTTTCGGAGCCTAGAAAGCGCGCGTCGTATACGGACGGATTCCCGCCGCAGACTATCGGTGCGACCGCGACCGATCCTGATGTAAAAACCATTGTATGAGCGCGCAACCACAAGACGAAATCATCGGCATGGCGGAGGTGTTTATATGACCCTTGGCATGGACCGAAACAATCCCTTTGATATTGAGCCTAATGATATCCAGTGGATTGGCGAGACGGTTAAGACCTCGCCGGTTACCTTCGATACAATGCACGATGGACTGAGGGCCGGCATCAAAGTATTCCTGGCCTACCAGAGGCATGGCTGGAACACTCCGACGACCGCCATCATGCACTTTGCGCCGCCGAGTGAAAACCCTACCGCTGAATACATACAGCATATGTGTGACTGGTGCGGGGTGAAATTTGATCAGGCGCTGGACTTTCGAGACAAGTCCTTCATGCTCCTCTGGAGTAAAGGCATCATTCGACAGGAACAGGGGGAATCAGCTCTCCAGATCATCTCCGATGAGATGATTAACCTTGCAATAGAGGCAGCCTTTCAATGAACTGGTTCTCGGAGCACGGCGGAAAATGCTTTACTTTCCTCGCTTTATCCAGCGCATCTTTACAAGGTCTCGACGGATTGCCGAAAATCGTGTCGCAGGCAATCATCATCATCGGAATCTTAGCGACGGCGGCACACCAAAGTTTTTTTCAACGAAAGGAGACTCCCAAATGACGACTTCAGCACCAAATCCTGCTCTCGTGGCGGCAGCACCAACCCTCATCCAGATCGCGACGGATGTGAAGCAATTCCTCAACACAACCCTCACCGGCGATCCACTGCAGATCCCTGCACGGGCGGCGGCGGCGAATCTGGTTCTGATGGGCCAGATCCAGCTGCTGTTCCCAGAGCTGGCAGTGGCGGAGGAAGCGGTGATGCTCAATCAGGCCAATACTGGACTGGACGGGATCATCAACAAGCTCAAAGCGCTCTCGGCGCCGGCTTCTCCTACTCCACCAGCGGGTTAGATTATGGACTCGCTGGTGGTGGGATTCGTGAGAGGACAGGGACTGGCCTCGGCGGCTATTGAATGGTTCGGGGGAGGCGGATTCTCCCATGTTACCACGCTGTGGGATAAGGAGAGTGTACTGGACTCCAGGATGGAAGGTGGAGTCCAGATCCGCCCGATTGGGTATCTAGCGAAGGACCAGACGGTTTGGCTGAAGATTCCGGCGAATCCGGGGAAGATTCTGGCTTGCCGGAATGCTCTCAGGAGCCAGGTTGGGAAGCCTTATGATAAGATAGGGATCTGGAACTTCGCCAACGGGTCGCTGGCAGATAGGAACTGGCAGGATCAATCCGCCTGGTTCTGTGATGAACTGGCGGTTTGGAGTTGGGAGCAAGCAGAGATCTGTCCGAGACTCCTACTTGCTCCCAACCGGATTACGCCTGGTGGAGCAGCCCTTGTGGCGTCTGCCCTGGGAGGGACCCAGGTGAATTTATCTGAGCTGCAATAACGTCGGGGCTCTCAAGGACCTCGTAGGCTAGAGGTCCTTGAGGGCCGATGACGTTGGTGATGACCAGAGTGATCATCTCGTTCTTCGGGTGGCGCTGGACAATACGAACCATATCAGCGCGCATGTAGAAACGAGATTTCTGGTCGGCGGAAGTGAGAGAAATAAGCATGGAGGCTCCTTTGTTGATTTCGAGAATGGATCCGTAATTAACATCAATCTGCCGCCGGCAGCTTTGCCTTCAAATACATCTTTCCATCGACTGCTGCAAGGGCAATCAAGCCGGCGGTCATGGCGCCCTTGAGGATAGTCTCAAACGAGCGGGCGTCAGGGAACTGAGTGTAGATCCACCGATAGGCTTCCTCGTAGGGAATCATCTGGCGGACCTGCATCATCTTGATGAACCGCTCGATTTGGACAGATTCGGGACTGCGCCCGATCCTCGAGAATACCTTCGGCATATCCTCTTCAAGTTCAGTTATCATGATGCTGGCGATCTGGAGATCATCGGCGGTTAGGATCAGATCATCACGTTGGGCTGCTGCGATAACCATTCCCAACTTATGAATGTGAGTCTGTTTTCGAGCCAGGTAGCCGCCAAATCTATCATCCTCGAGACCCGCCGGTTTGCCAGAATGATGCGTTCGATACCACTCGCGTCCCCAGGCAATCGCCTCCGGCTCCAGCCGATAAGTACCATAGAGCTTTGTGGATATATGTTCCAGGTCTGATGAAAGTTTCTCGCCAATTCCACGGAGACCAGCTGGCACCTCAAGATATGGATATGGAACAAGCTTTTCTTTTTTATCTGCATAGACAAAAAGACATCGGGAAGTAAATCCTCCGCCGATGAGATACTCAGGGAAGTTGCCGGCGATCCACGCGGGAGTGGTGCAGGCAACCAGATTGATCCAAGGATTCTCAACAATGTCATTTCCGTTCCCCTTTGTCATCTTCTGAAAGGCTCCGGTTTTGGAGTCCCAGAGGGTGACTAGTAGGTCAATCATATCCCGGTCGGCGGGGTTGACAAGATTGCCAAACTCGCTAGATTCCAGTGTGAGAGCACATTGGGTATACCACTCGCTGTTGATTTCAAACTGTTCGGCTGACCCTGCAAACGCAGATACCAGCGCGGGCCAAGTGACGACATCAGGTCCGAATTTAACTCCTTCAACCTTACGGAGGAGATCCATCGCAATTGCTGTAGTCGTTGACTTAGACACGACGCCTGGTGGAGCGACAAAGATAATGTAATGGTTAGGGAACCATTTGAAATAAGCCATGTCGATCCAGACATGCCGGCGGAGCGCTCCAGCAACAGCGGCAACGCCTGCAAAAAAGTGCATTCGGCGGGGGGCTTCAGAGAAAGAAGCATAATCGCAATAGGCCTTGAGCCAATCAGGGAAGTTTCTGGACACTCTAGCAATCTCCCCATGACGTCTCCGAAGTTTGGATTGAAAATGGAATGATAAGAGGATCCTCGTAGGGGATCTCAATCCTCGAGAGTTCCTTCATCCTCGCCAGCACAGCCGCTTTGACTTTCGTCGGGAACTGCCCGGCTAAGGAATCATGCACCATGATGGTGGTTTGGACCTCGGGGAGGTTCAGATAGAAGTTTCTCCATATACGGTTAATAACAAGCGAAACTGTAGACTGCGGTACCCAAGCAATAGCTTCTGGGATAATTGAATCGAGACGATCAAAGATATACCACCTGTAACCGAATCGGTTGTCCACGAAGTGATAGCGGGATATTTGTTCTTTAACTCTTTCATGCCAGCGTTTAATTCCTGGATGCGCACCAAACCAGATCCGCTGAGCACGTTCGACCTCTTGAATAGTTCGGCCTGTATGCGCAGCCATAGTGCGAGCGCTCCCTCCGTAGTTTGTTCCGTGGCAGAAGGTTTTTGCAAATTCACGGGAGGCCTTGCGTGGGCCTCGGTGATCGAGGTATCGAGGGTGGGTTTCACAGAGTTCCTCCAGCGGTGGTGGGTCTTTGCCGTCGAGGACAAAGGCGTTCATGAGATGAATGTCAGCGCCCATCCGCAGAGCGGATTTGAGCATTTGGTCGTTGGACTCCCAGACTACAACTTGGAGGTCCGCTCGATCTAGATCTCCATTGAAAAATGTATGAGAGATGTCTGGGATGAACATTTCCCGAAGGTTCGGAAGGTGGTACTCAGCCACAAGCGGATTCTTCCCACGAGCCGCCGCCTTGTTAAGGGACTTAGATTTCTCACTTGGAATGTTTTGGAGATTTCCTCCTCGCCCAAACGCATTCTCAGATGAAGACATACGGTAGGTTTTGGGGGCAGTTTTGCCGTTTGAAGATCCTCCAATATTGTATGAGCAGCGGAAACGATTATCGTCATCCAGTGGAGACATGAGGAAATTGGAAAGAAACACTCCAAGGGTCCGCATATCGGCCATGCAGTTAACGACTGGCTTGAGGAGAGGCTCCCGCCGGGAGATAGTAGTGAGTGCTTCATCATTGATAGTTGGCCTCGATGGAATGCCCTTTTTGGCACGGGTCATCACGACGGGTTGCTGGAGGTCTTCGTAGAAGAGGGTCTGCATGTGCTTGGGAGAGCGAACGTTGACCGGGTGGCCGAAGACATCCAGTAGAAACTGCTCGCGGGAGGCAAGCTCGGATTGAACTTCGAGGATGAGTGCATTGCGCTTTTCCCTATCGACCCGCACACCAGCGATCATAGCCTGGAGGACTGGCCAGAGCATCTGCTGTTGGGCGGCGTGGACCTCGAGGAGACCAAGGGTTGTTGCGGTTTGTAGGAGGACGTCGGCGACCTCGAGAGTATAGACGCAATCTTGGCAGTTGTAATACCAGAGCTGGTCCTCTCCGAGCTTTGGGTCCCAATCCTTGGATTCATCTTTCCAGTAAACATACCACTCGCAATACATGGAGGCAAGGAAATCTAATCCCTTCGGCATGTCGGAGAAGATCGAATGCTGAGAAATCATCGTGTCCTGGTCTATCCTTGGAACGAACCGCCAGTGTTTCCAGGTGTACTGTGCGTCGTAGAGGATGTTTTGTCCGACGACTCTGACGTTGGGGTGGGTGAGGAGGCGAGCGAGGAGCCATACGAGATAAGCCTCTTCAGACTCACTCCAGTATCCCGACGCCTGAGCCACAGCCATGAACGGAATGCAAAGCGCATCCGTGCGCGTCCAAGCGATTCCCGCACAGGCAATATGTCCTGATCTGGTTTCGATGTCGAAACTGATTCTAAGAGACTCACCACCGTCGAGTTTCGCAATAAGTTGTGAAAGTATGCTGTGGCAATCTTGCCAGGTTGGATGTATTCGGAAGTTCCACTCGGGCCTTGCCCACGGAAGCGCATTGCAATTACGCTTGGCTCTTCGGAAATCTTGCACTGCAATTGGGCGGTCGGACCATTGACGGAGAATAGCCGCCGGGTGGAGGGTGGGGATGACTTTGATAGAGGGGGCGAAGGAGCAAGAGAGCATCGAGCCTCGCCATTTGGAAATTCCCCACTTGCCAGTGAGAGCCCACATAGCAACGTTGCCAACGGCGATGATGATCCAGGGCTGGACGAGGGAGACTTCCCGCTGGAGAAGGGTGTAGCCGTCGAGGATCTCTCGGGTAACCCAAAGACCTTGGATTTCGGTGTGCGCATTTGTGCGGTCCTTTTTGGCTTTGGCGATGTAGCAGGAGATGTCGTTGCCAGGAGGACGGATGCGGGCGACATTTGTCAGAAAGCACTCACTGCGGGAGATCCCCGCATCGTGGAGCATTCGGTTGAGCTCCATGCCCGAGGCGCCGACGAAAGGGGAGTTCTTGATTTCCTCCTCGGCGCCGGGAGCCTCCCCGACGATCATGATGCGGGAGGAAAGAGAACCTTCAGGTTTGACTTGGATGGGCATTGCAGCGGTCCTCAACGAGCTTGGCGTAGCCAATAATGTCATGCCAGTGGTCTGCAAAACTAGGATTTCCACTGACAGCTCGTGCAAGTTTGTGGCATATCATGTCTACCGCCTCGCGCTGCGCGAAGGTCATAGCGTGCCACATAGGACCGCTTCGCATTATATTCTTGAGCTGTTGTGCTACGGCGGAATTGGAGTCAAAGTCCCCGTGCGTTTTACCCCGCTCGGCAAGGGTCTCTTCAATTGTCATGATGGGTGTGCCAGGCCTTTTTGATTCGATTGAACATTCTTCTAAGCGCAAATTGTCGCGTCAAAGATATTGCAGTATATAGCAATCCGATTTCGAAGTCAGAACCGTAGGTTAAAGACTTGAAACCGAATAAAGGAAGGATTAGAAGGTTGGCGCTGTAGTTAATGCTGAAGCCGATGAAGATATTTGTACAGGCTTCAACAAAAGAACCTCTGCGTGTTTGACTCATTTCAACTCCTCCAGCCTCTTCGCCGCAATAGCATAAGCCGCCGGATCCTGTTCAATCCCGGTCGCTAAGACCTTCTCCGCGTTAGCAGCAGGAAACACCACGCCGGAGCCAGCGAAAGGATCAATAACAGTATTACCAGGGATAACGCTGCGAAGCAATAGATTGCGGTACAGAGCAACAGGCTTCGCTGCAGGATGCCCAGGGTTCGGGTCAGAAGTGCACTCGATGACATCGGGGTAGATACGAGTGACATGGCGGTTGCCCTTGGTAGCGTAGAGGATTAACTGGTACTTTCGCTGCGGGCCGGAGTCCACCCACGGAACTCGGTTCGCTGTAGGATTGAACCAGACCAGCGGGGTTCGGAATGGCTTCCAGCCGGCGGCTCGGACGCGCTCGCGCAGATCAAGGAACCGCTCGATGTCACAAAACAGATAAAGATGCGCGAGGGGCTTGGCAAGGCGGAAGGTCTCGGGGATGAAGCCGGCCATAAGGCGCTGCCAGTTCTCAAGAGAATCGTCGTAAAAGTGGCTCCCATCGCCGCCGCCACCAGCGAGACCGCCAGAATCATTAAAATTCTGCGCGTCGATGCCATAAGGCGGGTCGGAAAGGATAACGTCGAAAGATGCGGCAGGGAGAGTAGGGAGGATCTCAAGGCAGTCTCCCTTTAGTAGGGTATGGGACGAGGACTTGAGGTTGCCCAAGGCGGCGCCGAGTTCAGCCCGCCGTTGGGTTTCCTCCTTTCGGCGGAGGATCTTGAGGGCCTCTTGGGCGGAGGAGGCTTTCTGGATGTCCGGGTCGTCGAGGTGCTTAGAAACGATGAGCTCCGCGCGAAGGCGCTGCGCTGGCTCGCCGCCGACATAGTCGGTTGAGTCGATCTCGGCGGCGACCTGCGCGATACTCGGCGGGCACTCATTGTTTTTTTCAGCCTGGAGACGGCGGAGCTCGAAGAGCTGAGATTCGGCCACCGCACGGTCTTGCCAGGACAGATCGGCGCGCTGGATGTTTTCCTCGAGTTCAATCTCGAATGCGTCGAGAGAATCGAGAGTGCTGAGGAGAGTGCAGGGCAGCTGGCCTTCGGGAAACTCGAAATCCGCCCAACGAATTCGCTTGGACATCTCCCAAAGGTTTTGTATGGCCTTGAGCCGTCGCCATCCGGCGATTAGGATGAACTTGCCGTCGGCGCCTGGACGCACGACGGGAGGATGGAGGAGGCTGTTCTTGTCGATGGAGGCGGCGAGGTCGAGGATCTGTTCGTCGGAGAACTCTCGGCGTTGCCGGGCCTCGGGAATCTCGAGGTCGGAGATGGAAATGACCTGGATAGAATTGGGGTTCATTTAGGCTCCAAAGAAAAGGGCCATCCTTGGCCCGGTGGAAGATTACACCTTGGCGACGGCGCCGACGGAATCGACGAGTTCACCGCTGTTGTTCGGGTCCTCGTTCTTGATCTTTACTCGGACCGGGCGGCCCTGCATGGCCAGAAGGCTGAAGGGCTCTCCCGGCTTGTTCATGTCGAGAGCCTCGCGGTACCGACGGAGCTGCCCGTTCTTGCCCGGCGCACCATCCAGCGTGCCGCTTGGGGTGATGTCCAGAATGCAGGAGTCACGGAGGGTCACCTTGGGCTGACCGACGAGTTCCATGACGGCGGGATTCTGGCTGAGGTCGATCTCGATGGGAATGTCGAGGAAGGTGTACATCTTGGTGGGGTCCTTCTTCCCGGCGTTCTGGCGAGGCTTGACCTCCCCAATCACGCCGATCAGCTCGGTTCCGGCAGGGATGGGTGGACGGCGGGAGAAGGACTCGGACGTGGTGGACTGAAGGAGTGCGTTGGGATCGAAGATGGAGGATTCCATAGAGATATACTCGCTGTAGTAGAGTTGATTGACGATAGATCGACGAATAAAAGGGTGCAATGAGGTTGCCTCCTTTTACTTAACGCCCGCTCGAGACTTCCATTTCGAGACGATCTGCCGAAAGTCGGGCTTGATGCCGTCGGCGATCGGCAAGTTCCTGGCCTTGAGGTCAGCCAGTGCACTTGCGGTGCTCCAGGAAAACTGTGTTCCGGTTCGAACTGCCATGATTACGTCGGAGAACATGGGAGGGAGCTTTGGTGCGAGCTTCCGCCCGAGGGTCCCGGTCATCACCTTCGTGCCGCCGAGGACCTCATCGTTCTCTCGGTCGATGTGGGAGATCAGGACGAAATGGCACTTGCAACCGTCGGTGAGCTTCTTGATCAGCTTCTCGATCTGGTCCATTGCGATTTGCCAGTCGGGCTGAGACTTCACCGGCTTGCCGCCGACCACCAGGGACATGGCGGCTGTGCCGATGCCGGTGAGGGAGTCGATCACGAGGACCTTATCTGTGCCCCACTTGTCTACCGGGCCGAAGGCCTTGTTGTTCTGATCGGTGAAGTTGTTGAGAGCGCCGAAGAGCTGGATGAACTGGTTGTGCTTTGAGCGGTCCGAATCGACCATCTTGGTCAGTGCGTCGTAGGTGAGGGAGTTGATCATCTTTGCGGTCTTGATCATCTCGTCGAAGCCGACAGATGGGAACTCGACTCGGGTGTAGTGGAAATTGGAAGGGAGGGGTTTGCCGTTGTCCAGGTAATAACCGAGCAAAGCCTCCATCCCGGTGGCTTCGCCGATACCGAGGTAGAATACCTCGAGGCCGGAGTCGATCAGAGTGCCGATGGAATAGGTCTTGCCCGTTCCGCCGGGACCCTCAAGAAGGGTTTTGAAGCCAGGAATCGAGGGCTGAGGAGCAGGAGACACTTGGACTGGTTGGGGACTGTTCATAATGGAGGACTCCGATGTCTAGAAGATGAAGGTACAGGTTGAACTCTCGACGGATGAGGGACTCAGGAAGGTCGTCTAGAGGATCACGGGAGGTGAAATCGGCGCCCTCGCCCAGGTTGGAACAGGCCCAGGCGTCCAGGATGGAACCTGGGATGGGCATGATGGGGCTGTACTGGTCGGGGGCAAACTGCGTAGTGGCTTGAGAGGCGTGGGTTTCACAGTAGCAAATCTCGGGCCAGCAGTCGGGAGAACCCTCACATAAAATGCGAGCCCAGATGTCTCCGCACAGTGGGCAGAACTTTGCGACGGAGCGGGAATAGAACTTCCAGTGATCGTGGATCTCGAAATGGAAGCTCTCGCCGGCGAGTGAAACAAAGCCTTTCACTTGAGGACCTCCTCCTTATGCTCCACCGGATTCCACCGGCGCTTTTCAAAGTACGTCTCGAGCCAGGGCTGTTCGTCCTGGCTGGTGCAGATCTCTCTGAACGCGCAGCCGCCGTAGTCCGCGCAGGAATCATCATAGCTGTGTGGCCACCGGCGGCGCTGCCAGTAGATCTTCATCAGCGCGATTTGGTCGAGGAGCTCTTCGTACCAGCGATTCAGCTGCCAGTCCGCGTGCATGATGACGGCTTGCTGAGTGTCGAACTTGGTCTTGAGGATGGCTACGCCGCGGACCAGAGCACCGTCGACTCGGATGCCGGCCTCGCGGGCAGCCCAGCAATAGCCGATGAACTGGCCACGGAGGTCCCACTTGCGAGACCAAGTTGGGCCGAGGGCGGTGGTGGTCTTCTCGTCGCAGATGAGGACGTTGCCGCCGTAGTTCAGAACCGCGTCCATCTTACCGCAGTAGATGAGTGGCTGGCCAGTCGCTGGGTTCTGGATGGGAAGGGGATGGGCGAAAGAGAACTCGATCGCTCGCTTGCCGCCGGGCATCAAGACCGGATAGGCGTCGTCGTGGTTGAGGGCGTAGTTCTCCCAATAGAACTCGAACGCTCCACACATGCGCTCGAGGGACTTGGCGGAATCGGCTGGGCACTGGAAATCGCCGTAAGCGACGATTAGAGCCTGCAGGCCGGCGGCAATGGCGTCCTCGCGCGAGGCAGAGCCCTCGTAGAAGGCCCGCCGAGTTGCCTCGAGGCCCTTGGCAAAAGCGCCGCCGGCATGGAGGTGGACGGAAACCTCGCGGGGTTTCCAGTCACAGACGTAGGTTTTGTAGAACTTCTCGGGGCATGCTTTGAAGGTGGAAAGCATGGAGGAATCGAGATAGTCGGGGAAGTATGGCTCGGTGGGGGGCATGATTAGGAATCCTCTTCGTCATTCCAAAGTTCAGGGTTAATCATTTCATGATCTTGGAAGAAACAAACGCCGCAAAGCTCGGTGTCGATTAAGCCGTTGTTAAGGACCTGCCGGCGGTCTCTGATGCCGACGGTGGGGGAGCGCCTGCAGTGCCAGCACTCGGAAGAATAGATGGGGGAATAGAGGTTCATTAGTTGCCTTCGCCGTTCTAGGTCAGCTCACTTGCTCTGAACTGACGTAACGGGAGGTTCTGGGAGCGCCATCCAGTGCGTGACCCGTCCGCTCTCAGGAACGCTGTTCGAGTACCACTCGCCAACGTCGCTCCGCCAAACCCGGATTCCGATGTAGCCCATCTCATCCTCCGTCACTATCCAGCACAGGCAGCGATAGTTTCGGTCATCAGGTTTGCTGCGGATCGCGTCGTTCCATTGACGGTTGATGAGTTTCCGAATAAATTCATCTGTGCGCCGAGCTTCTTCTTCGCGTCGGCGATCTTCTGGAGTCGGCACGATGCTCATGTTGCAGCCGCCGTATCGAGGACGCGCACTCCGAGCCCATGTTCCTTCGTCTGGTCGAGGCTTGGCACACCTTTTGACCACAGTCCAAGCAGTGCTACTCCAGCCATCATCAACCACAACGGACCCGGCTCCGGCACTGTTCGCCGCTTACAGCTCGCCGGGTCGTCTTTATCGTGGTCGCACTTTACGTCTCGAGGCACATAGGTGCCAGGATAGTCGGTGAAAGGCGCAGACCAAGTGGTCACTGGCGGCGCTGAAAGCGCCGGGCCTTGCGGCAAGCCGGCAAGGTAAACCGCCGGCGGAACGCTGACCGGAGGAACCGGCGCGGGCTTCGGTCCATCAAGATGATGGATCACTACAGCACTAAGCGCAACCGTGCAACCGGCGCCGACGACTGCATGAGGGAGAGCCTTCCATGCAGCGAAGGTGCCGTGCCAAGTGCGCCAGCGGCAGAGAGTACGAGACCAATAGTGGAGGGTCATGACTTTGAAAACCTCTAGAAATTCTCCAAATCCTGCAGGAGTTCCTCTCCGCTCTTCGCCGCGCGAGCACCTTTGGCGGCGGACTTCTTCGGCGCCTGAGCAGCCGACATGCGTGAAGCGCGCAAGAAGCGGATGGCCTCTTTCATTTCCTCGAGGGAGATCGTGTTGGTGAGGGCCTTTTGGCGCAGCTCGGCGATGCGAGACTGAGTTTCAATCGAGGGAATCATTTTGGGGGGTCTCCACTTTGGAAAGGAAGTCCTCGAGGAGCTGAGTCAGCAGGCGCTGGTGTGCGCCGTGAGGGACTCGGCCCTCCAGGGGAGAAAAGAGGTAGAGATCGAGGCGCGTCTTGAGCGGCATTGGGAGACGCACGGTGAGGGCGATGGAAGGGATGACGTTGGGGCGGCGCATGGCTAGAACTTTCCGCTGCCACGTAAGGCGGCAGCAAGGTCGTTCAGAGGATCATCCAGGATGATACCATATGGCTGGGCGCCTTGCCTCGGTTCCAGCTTCTCCACCTCGAAATCGAATTCCTTCAGCATCTCCAGCGCCCGGTCGGCGGCTTTGTGCCGCTCGTCGATTTGTGAGCACTCTTGTCGCAAGGCGGAAATCTGGTGCTGTATGAGCGCCTCGATGAAATTCCTTCCTTTGCCTTTGAACTTAATGCGCTTGAGCTTGCGCTCGAGCTTGGTGATGTTACGCTGAACAGTGGACTTTCGTTGCTGTTCGGAACGCTGGACACTGGAAATATGTCCAGCGATACGAATGAAGATGTTCTGAGTATCCGGGACTTTCTCCATCGCCTGGGAGAATAGCTGGATAATCAAGTTCTGCGCGGACTCGTCGAGGGTAGGAACTCTGTTCCCATCCTCGCCGGTTTGGTCATAGCGCTCCCGGCGAGCGGGATCGGAGAGAACATCCAGTGCCCGATTGATTTCAGCCATTTTTTCTGTATCTCCGCCGCGGTCGGGATGGTGCTGAGCAGCCTTCTTCCGGAAGGCCTTTTTGATTTCAGCCGCCGAAGCATCCGGCGGAACGCCAAGAGTGTCGTAGAGACTCATTTAAATTCCACCAACTCCGAAAGGAAATTGCACTGGATGCAGGCTTTCCGCCACTCGAGCGTGGTTCGAGAGAGGTTCCGCTCGAGCTCTTTCATCTCCCGCTCGAGAGCTTGCTTTCGGCGGATGGCCTGGGACAAGAGAACCTCGAGGGATTCGGGGGATTCTTCTATCATGATGGGTATTATGGCACAGAATGGGCAAGCCGTCAATCAAGACATGATGTTAATTACGAAGGCATAATCGACATCAACAAAAAAGGCTCCCAAGCCTTTCGACCTGGGAGCCTTAGGTGCAACCGCCGGAGGTTCAGAACGGCAGCTGCATGGACGGATCAGAGACCAGCCAGGACGGCTTCCGCATCGACCTTGGTGGCCTTCGCGGCCTTCTCGGCCTCGAGCCGCTCGACGATGGACTTGAGCGGGGACTTCGGATTGCTGCGGAGCCAGGTCTTCTCGGCGGCGGTCTTGGACTTGAGGAAGGCCTTGGCCTCCTCGAGGGTCTTCCGGCCGGCGGTGTGCTCCATGAGGGCCTTCAGGAGGATGCTGACTCCCGACATTCCGTTGGACTCGCGGACGACGTTCCACTCGCCCTTGGAGAGACGGCCGGCGAGATCCTCGATAGCGAGGTACATATCATCGACGTCCTTCTCGCTCGCGGCCTCGTCGCCGAGCTTCTGCTCGATGCCGTGCGCGAGGAAGCGCTGGAAGAGCTCCGTCGGCGGAACGAAGTGAATGGTCTGGCCGTTGCGGAAGTCGATGCGGACCTCGACCAGATTGCCGGATTCGTCGAAGATGGAATCCTTCTTCATCTTGCGCGCACGCGGAGCGTCGATGGCGCCGGTGAACTCGACCTTGCGGCCATCCTCCATCGTGACGACTTCGACGAGAGGAGTGACCTTGGTGGGCTTGGGGGACTCGGTGGTTTCGACTTGAGCGTTCATTGGGTAACCTCAGAATGGTTGATTCTGTCCATTTTGGCGTGGACGATTCGCCGCTATTACGGAATGCAACATATCATGCGGGAATGGGATAGTCACGCAAGACTAGAACGGAATGTCGGAAGACGTTTCGGTGGGTTCGTGGGTAAGGAGACGATGGGCAGCCTCTGCATCAGCGATTCGAGAAAGCTCTCGGAGATGCCGGGCGGTTTCTTCGGAGCGCTGTCTGTCAACGGCGCGCAAGGCGCCGGAGACTTGTTCCTCCTCTGTAATTGGTGGGAAGTCGATCTCGACGATTTCACTGACGCGATAGAAAGTGTCGCTGGAGTCGGCAACGCTAGGGTCGTGGACAGCGCGGACTTCGAGTTGCCACTCAGGATGTCCAACCCAACGGTAAGCTGCAATTTTAAGTTTCATCTTCATCATCCTCACTGTCTGGTTCGGACTCGAACCCTTCGTCCAGGAAGGGTTCGAGATACTCGTCATTGTCGGCGGATGGATCGGAGATCCAGTCGATCCAAGGGAAGGGTTCAGGGAAGGGCATTACTCAGGTTTCACTCCATAGTTAAAGTCCATCTTCGCCCGCGTCACCGCAACGTAGTGCAGGTTGCTTTCCTGTGCCGCGTTCGGAGACTCGGGATCGACCCAAGGGGGAGGGACCAAGTCGGGACGGAGGAGATGAACTTTCTCGGCCTCGAGTCCCTTGGACTTGTGGATGGTTGCGAAGATTGGGCCCTCGGTGGAATTGGCGATGCGGGAGACAAAGAGCAGAAGCTCATCAACGGTGGAGACTCGCTCTGCGAGGCAGAGGAAGGTCTCCCGGCGGTCGGAGAGTGCAGCGCGCCTGTTGCTGCGCTTTCCGACTCCCTGCGCGTCGAGCTTTTCCGACTCCTTCACATACCAAGCATCGACCTGCTTGCGGAAGTCTTCGATCTTCGTGATGCCCTTGCCGTGCTTTTTGACAAAAGCAGAAAAGGACTCGAGGAAGTTTGAGAGGACTCGGACGGGTCGCTCTGCGCGAATCTCTCGCATTACCTGGCGGAAGAGCGGAGCGTTGGTGCGACAGACGATCATCTCGGCGGGATGCCAGAGATCGGGATGGTCACGGAGGTGACCGACGGAACCGGCGGGAGCACCCTCGCGGGCTTCGATCTGCGGGCAGATTGTTTTGGCTTCGTCCACCACGCTCTGCGAGCAGCGGTAGCTGACGCTGAGCGGAAGCTCTTTCATCGAGAACTTCCGCTGGAGCGCATCCATCGAGTCGGACATCGCGCCACGGAAGCCGTAGATGGCTTGCCAGCGATCACCGACGGCGATCAGGCGGGAGCCCATCTGGGCAATTCGATCCACGATTTCATGCTGGATGGGATTGAGGTCCTGAGCTTCGTCGACCAGAAGCGTTCCGCAAGGCGGGAACCGCCAGTTTTTGTAAACTGGAATATAGAGCATGTCGTCGAAGTCGAAGCAGGAGAGATCGTCTCGCGAAGCAAGAAAGATCTTGAGCGCAGCTGCAGCGGCTTCGCCGATAAGATCGGCGGGTATGTCGAGCTCGTAATCTCCCATCATGTCTTCGACTTCCGCCGGCCAGATACCAGAGGATAGCCCGAGGGCGTAGTTTTTGAGGAGCCCGACGAGGCGGGCGATGTCAGTGCCATACTCCTTTTGAAGTAATGTTCCTCTTCCGAGAACCTGGTCCATGTGCTTCCAGAGCTTCCTGCCATCCATCTTCGCCGCCGGCGCGTTGGCTTTCCAGAGAGCGAAGCCGAAGGAGTGAAAGGTTCGGGCGTTGAGGCCACGGGACTTGAGTTCATCCGCGATGGACTTGTTGAAGGCCAGCAGAGTACTGTCGCCGAGCTGGCGGGAAAGCTCCTCGAGCGTGGTGGACTTGCCGGAGCCGGCGACGGCTTGGATGATGAGGTTGTCGGAACTGAGCTCGCCGGCTTGGTAGATGGCCTTTTGGTAAGGACTCCACTTGCGCGGAGGTGCATCGGAGAGGATGATGGGATCGTTAAGATTAAACATCTCGATGGTTTCCTCTATTGTGCCTTTCGGCTGAATCCTCAAGCACACCCTCCTTGGTGTGCTTTGGGATTGAGCCGACTAGTCGAGTCCCTGCTCGATGCGGTTCGCTTCCCACTGTTCGATGGTGGGGGCTTTGAGTATGGCGCAGAGCATTTCGACTTTGGCCTTGTTGGCCTCGGCAAGGCCCTCAGTGCCCTTTATCGAAAAGGGAAAGCTCAGCAGCTGTTTCGCGGCGAGGAGCGAGCAGACGCAATCTGCGTACTCTTTGGCGGTGAGACCGCCGATGTCTTTCTGGACATAGTGCCTGATCTCAGTCAGGAGGGCATTGATGGCTTGAAGGCGGAGGATGTCTTCGGTGACTTTGTTCATGGCTTTGCTCCGAGGAAAATGAGTTGAGGAAGTGTGAGTGCGTTGAAACGCTCGCGTTGGTCGGGGGAACGAAGGTCAGAAGTAAGTCGGAGGCGGATGGTTACCTTTCTAGGATTCGGATGGAGGAAGGGCTGGTTCGCCGCCGAACGGATGAGTGCACGAATCACTTGTGAATCCTCCAAGTCCATCCTGCTCGAGCGGAGAAGACTTCCCGCGGCCCTTCGAGGGCTCCGCAGCCACTCACGCTCCCTCCATGCCAGCAGGGAGTGAGATTGTATCCTTCGGAAATCTCGAGGAAGGGCCCCTTTCGGCTTTGCCAGCGGGCGCTGATGTTCAGCGTGTTGTAACCGTAGTTGGTTGGCTCCGAACCAAAGTGCTGGCAGGTGTGGGAGATGTGCTCGGCGTAGGCGGAGAGGCGGTTTGGGAGAACCGCGCAGGCGCTTAGAGAGAGCACGGCGGCCCCACAAAGAATTAGCGGAGAAGTGCTTGACATGAAAGTTTCTCCAATGTGGGGGTCTTTGATTCCAGCGGAATACACTGGTTTCGGTTGTGGCAGATTCCAGCTGTGTGCCAATGATACTTGTCGCTTACAAGGAAGCAACCACAAGCACAAACGCCGTGGTTGGTTTCATCTTCGTTGGCATTGCCCCTTGCGTTATGCCCTGGGGCGTAAACAGCTTCTTGGGGCGGTCCACTTCCATCCTCGTTGGTATACACCTTCTGCCAGATGAAATTACAGGTTTTCATTTTCCTCAGCCTCCCATGAAAGTCAGAAAAGGCAGCCCGGTATCGACGCGGGAGATCAGCTCCCACCCGCTTGCTGCCATCCGGCGGATGAATCGCTCGATTTCGGACTCGAGCTTGGTGTGGAGAGAGACCTTGATGATCATTGGCTCGTCTCTATTCCCAGGAATGTCTCTGGGCGAGACTCCCGGTGGCATGTTGAATCCAGACATGATTTGAACCTCGCTTTACTTCTCTGTGAAATTCTTGAGTTCATCCAGCGGACGCTGTGCATCTCCCTGCAGCTTCCGAAGGAGCTCTTCCTGCCGTTCGGCGGAAGGCTCTGCAGCAGTTCCTCCGAATGGTTCGGCGCCGGTCCGTTGGACCGGGGGAGGAATATCCTGCTCCATATCGCTCTTGCGATCGGAGATGGTTCGCTCCTCGCTTGCGAGCCCAAATTCCTGGGCCATTCGGGCGGCGGACTCTTGCGCTTCGCGGGAGAGCTCTTCCGGTGAGAGCTGTCGGATTGGCGTGCTGGACTCGGCGGCAGGATTGCTGTATTGCTGCCAACACTCCCCCCGGACGATCCTGCCGACTTGTCCGATGGATATCCCGTACTTGCGCGCGAGACTTCCTTGCGTTGCACCGGCGGCATACTCCAGCCGCATGTCGTGGACGAGCGTGGGTGTGAGCTTTCCTGCTCTCACGTTGCCTTGATTGAATACTGCCATAATCTGTTCCTCTGTCAGTGATCTTTCTCAAGCAATCCCTCCCTGGATTGCTTTGGGAAGGTTACTCTTCAATCACAGTGAACTGAAAACGATCTTTCCAATTCGCTGGATGACAGAAGGTCTGATACCAGCCGATGTCGATTGAGAGATTTCCCAGTGAGATAAATATCCCTGGCCTTGTCAGGGAGATTTGCACTCCTAGCGCAATGGAACTTCGCCCGCACAGTCGGACGTCGACGGAGAATTGTCGGCGGAACGCCTCGTTGTCGTTTTCAAGCCATTCGTTAGCCATTGTCTTAAACCTCTGTGTTGAACGGTACTTGCCTGATGGTGCATTATCGCATATCGGTCGGCGGTTGTCAATCAAGAGATGTTATCCTCTTCCCATTCCTCCTCCTCACCATCCTCCTCCCGTGTCCACACGGCATACGGGCCCCATTCCCCCCGCCAAGGTTTTCGGTCTGGATTCCTTGAAAAAAAAAAAATAAAAAACAGACCTAAGAGGGTTTTTGGGTTCCAGGTTCCGGGAATGAATCGACCCCGTATGCCGTATGGTCACAGGAGGATGGTGAGGAGGAGGAGGAGGAGAATCCTCCCCTC
>JAEHJW020001700.1_pt1 | contig 45239 bp, 58 predicted proteins | sample 9271431 | NCBI WGS metagenome assembly JAEHJW02
GGGTGCGCCACGGCTTCCGGATAGTCGTCCCAGGTGCGACCACGGAAGATGCGCCCATTTGCCTTCTTGTGGCGCTTGACGCCATCGGCCCCCCATCCACCCCACTGCTTGAAGAAAAATGCCGCGCCTGCGGCTTCGGCCTGCGTCTGCACGTTTGCCACCCACTCCTCGCGCATCGGTCGCGCCTTGGGGCCGGATTCGCCGCCGACGATCACCCAGTGGATGTCGCGCAGATTGATGCGGCCTAAGTCTTCCAGCAGGGGTTCAACGGAAAGGAAGCGGATGTGCGCATCCACCTTGCGCAGATAGTCGATGCGCGGCACGCCGTACTTCTTGTCTTCAACGGACACGCCCAGCCACACGTTCCGGGGGCAAGCACGGTGCGCGAAATACTCTGGTAGCCGTTCGGCCCGCTTGGTGAGGATTTGATAGGTGTGCTGCGGCGTGACCTCTATGATCGAGAACGCACGATCCAGAAACTTGTCCGGCACGTCTTCGTGGAACAGGTCGCTCATGCTGTTGACGAAGTATATGGTCGGCTTCTTGCGCGCCAGCGGCTGTTCGAGCCGGTTCTCGTGCAAGGTGAGCTTGAACTCGTTCTCGTAGCCGGGCGCGCCCATGGCGTGCAGCCGCCGTGCCATCACCTCTGCGTAGCAGTGCTTGCATCCCGGCGAGACCTTGGTGCAACCGGTGGTCGGATTCCAAGTTTGCTCAGTCCATTCGATGGTCGATTGCGTTGCCATTTCGGCCTCCTATCTCATTGTGGCGCAGCGCCCGCCGTGCGAGTCTGCGCGTGTTCGGACACGAAGGCATCCACCAAGCGTGACAGCGCCGAGCGCACATGCCCCAAGTTCGGGTCGGCGAGTGCGACACGAACGCGATCCGCGAGCTGCTCCGCTGTCGGGGCGTCTTCACCGCCAGCCGTATGCACCAGACGCATGCAGTGCTCGATGACGCTGATCGGTGGGCTAGCCTTTCCGCCTTCGTAGCGGCTCACCGACGACTGCTGGACGCCCAGTAGATCGGCGAAGTCTTTCTGGCTACGCCCGCCGCGCGCCGCTCGGATGAGTTCTCCAACGCTGCTGATGGCCACCATTTCACCTGACAAAAAATGCACGTACAGCATACTATAGCGTACAAATGCTTATCGTGCATACCCTCTTGGCGTCCGGGGATTGGACAGATCAGCCTGCCGCCAATTCGCCCAGGATCAGGGCCGCTTCGACCTGACGCCGTAACACCAGTCCCCGGCAACACCTTGCCGCCGCCATACACCCATCGACGCAGTTCTTGCGCGGCTGCAACCCAATCCTGCTGGTTGACTCTGCGCCGCAGCGTCGACGTCTGCAGCCTCCTGGCGCCAAGGTTGAAGGTGAAATCCACGATGGCCGCGAGCCGCCCCTCGGACTCGGTAGCCAGTACCGGGCACTAACGTGGCAGCGATCACTTTGCAGTCGAGGCGAAAGCTTTCGCCTGCCCCCGATACCACTTCTGAAACTGCACCACCATCAGCGTCGTCTGCGCCGCATCCTCGGCTAATTGGTTGCAGGTGGTAGCGTTGGCTTGTGGTCCGGCAGCAGGTACAGGGTCGGCGGTGCCTGCATCAGTTCCGGCGGCAACGGCGGGAACTTCGGGCACTGCGCCGGAATGGGTTGCGGCGTGGTGGCGCACGCGGCGAGGAACACGGGCAAGCAGATGGTGGCGATCCGCCACAATTTCGGCTTTCTCCGTCTGGAATTCATTCGAGATCTCCTGGTTGATGGTGGTCTGATGGGTGGTGACGGCCGCGACCTGCGCGGCTTGCCTGGCCACGGCCTGGGCTTGCGCGGCTTTTTCGGCATCCCATCGAGCCGTGACGTGCTGCTCGCCATACCGGTAGCCGCCCATGAACAGCGCCAACGCGAGTGCGGCAGCGCCGATCAGCCGCCACGGCAGCAGCTTCAGAATGTCGAAGATCGGAAACATCACGCACCACCTCCCGGTTCGGTCCTGGCTTTGAAACCGAGCGCCGCACCCCCGGCGGCGAGCGTGGCGCCCAGGCCGATGCCGAAGGCTTGCATGTCGAAGGAATGGCCCTGGCCCACCACGCTGTAGATGGCGAGCCCCAGGAACACCATCACGCCCTGCGCCCAGAGCACGCGCCCGATGTCGAAGCTGTCGCCGTCGGCGGCGGTGAAGCAGTCTTTCAGCAACTTCATCATGCGGTTTTCTCCTCGTCGAACTCGGCCTCTTCGGCCAGGCGCCGGTGCAGCAGCCCGGCCAATACGCGTCCGGCATCGTGATCCCAGAGGGGAAACTGCATGGCTGCCGCCGCGAGATTCCCGGCGTTGAGATCCTTGAGCATCGTCGATCGGGCGAAGGCGCCCGCGCCGAGGTTGAAGACGAAGTCCACCAGGGCGTCGAACTCGGACTGCTTGAGTGAAATCTGCACCAGCCGGTTGACCGCATCGGAGGCCGCCTGGATATCCTCTTTGAGCCAGGCTTGCGCCTGCTCACGCGTACAGGTCATGCCTTCGTGAACACCGCGGGTGTGGCCGTAGCCGATGGTCCACACGCCGCCGGTGTCGGGATAGGCGGTGAGCCGGCAGCCCTCGAAACGCTCGGTGAGACGGATCCCGGTCTTGCTGTAGGTCATGGGCGGGTTCATTGCTTGTCCTCCGTGCCGGGTTTCTGGTACTGCGGTTCGTGGGCGCTGACCCAATCCCACAACCGGTTGAAGGCCTGCTCGTAATAGTTGGCGAGCGCGTCGGATTCGGTGAAGCACAGGTCGTTCAACTGCTGGCTCGCGCTCACCGAGTAGTTCCAAGAGCCGTCCTCGACCACTGCCTTGCCGTCCGGCGTGCGGATCACCGTGGCCTTGAGGTGCACGATCTGGTGGTGCACGGGCGAGGTGCCGATGAGGAAGTGCTCCCCGTCCGTAAGGCCCGCAGCCATGAGCCGCTCGATCTGCGGTGCCTCGGCACGTCCCGCCGCCTGGGTATGGTCGAAGATCACCCGCACATCGCACCCGGCTTCATGCGCCGCGATCAGCGCGTCGAAGAAGGGTTGCAGGGTGCAGCCGTAGATCATGGTGCGCAGCCTCGCCCCCGGCTGGGCGCTGCCGGCCAGAAACGCCTCGAAGGCCGCGAGCCCGTCGGCATACGGGGTGATGAGCCGGGTCTGCTGGGCCCGTTCGTGCAGGATGCCGAGAGAGGACAGGATGGCGTTCATTTGATCACCCCGTGTCCGTGAATGACGCCCCAGATCACGGCGATGCCGCTGCCGACGACCGACAGCCACATGACGACCCGTGCGCCGAACTTGGCGGCGAGGAAGGTCTGTTTCATCTCGTTCATCTCCTCCGAATGCTTCTGGTGGAAAGCCTCGATGTAATGGGCGAGCAGCCGGAATTCGGGCGATTCGATCTTGTCGATCTCGGCGCGCAGGCTCTCCAGGGTTTGTCGGATGTCGGTCATGTCATGCTCCTTTCAGACGTAAAAAAACCGCCCGGAGGCGGTCGATGGGGGTGCTGCGGTAAAGCCGTCAGTAATTGGCCCGGATCACATAGCCTTCCAGGGTGATCAATTCGTTGGCGGCCGCCGCCTGGGCGCGGAGGGTGAGCGTTTGGCTCTGCGAGAAATCGACTGCCAGGCCGCCGGCAAGCGAGCTGCTGTCGAGTGCATACAGCTGGCTGTTGACCGCACCGCGATTGATGAGCCGCCAGCGGCTGAGCTGCGGACTTGTGGTGTACGCATTGCCATCGATTCGGGTGGCGCCCACGTACCAGGAGGTCGTCTTGCCGTTGGCCGAAGACGTGCCGTCGAAGAACACCTGGCACTCGAGCGAGCCGTTGGCCGACATCGATCCCGCCGGAATCGGGATCACGGCCATCACCACGTCGGTCGCGACCGGCGTCACGGTCGGTGCGCCCAGCCCCGTGGCATAGGCAAGCTGAATGGTGAAGGCAGTCGGGCTGTCGACGGAGAGCACCTCGTAGAACCCGGACACCCCGGTGCCGCCGGACCACGCGACATAGACATTCGCCCCCACCGCAGGCGAGGCCGTCAGCCCGTGCACGCCGGTGCTGGACAACTGCACGTTGCCGCCATTGTCGGCAGCGGTCGCAGCCGTGAAGGTGGCGGCCACCGCGACGAACGGGAGCGGCACCGCGTTTTGTGCCAATACCCGTACACCGCCTGCCGGGTGCAGGTTGCCGGTGATGCGCTCGTCGGTGATCATGGCATTGGTGATGCCGGTGACCCCTGGCTGCAGCGAGACCTGGGCGATGGGGAGGAAGCCGGCCGGAATCGTGGGCGCCGTGGGTGTGGCGCTCTCTGTTCCGGTCAGGGTGGCGATCACGCCGTTTCCCGCATCGATCACCACCCGGTCGATGCGCGGGTTGGACACGGGGGCGGTAATGACGGCCGTGCTTTGGGCGGCGACCGGCACGGCGTTCCCCCAGGCCATCAGCGCGCCGGCATCGACCGCCACCGTCATGTCGGGTGTCGTTGCCTGTGCATGCGGCGCGAAGGCGGCCGCCAGGCGCGCCAGCACGCTGCCGTTGCCATCGATGGCCGACTTGTAGGTGGTCGAGTCCTGCGTCGTGAAATCGGTCGGTAGAAAGTTTGCAACCGGCATATGGTCTCCTTACATATCGAGCGTGACGTGGAATGCGGACAGGCAAGGTGTCCCCTGCGCGGTGTCGATGACGACCTGGGCCTGGACGAATCGGGCGGTGACCAGGCCGTTGCCCCACGGATTGAAACCGCTGAAATTGATGCCATCGGAACCGGTGCGGATCCGGAGCTGCGGTTGCGCCGCCCCGCCCGGAATCGGCAGCGTGCCGGCAAACGCGGCCCAGGCGCGCACGGTTTTGACCGAGCCGAGATCGAGTGTCTTTGCGGACTCGAACGAGCAGGTCGGGAAGGGATTGGGAACCAGCGCATCGAAGGTGTCCCACCCGTCGTTCACCGCCGGGCTCTGCCCCTGCGGGACGAGCTTGCCCGTCCAGTGCTCGACCATGTGGGTCAAGGTGCCCGGCCACTGCGGCCCACAGTCGAGTGTGGCCTGCACGGCCAGGGTGTCGGCGACGGTGAAATCCAGCACCGCGGGCGCCGAGTCATTCCCACCCGAATCTTGTGCCGCCAGCAGGAAGGTCCAGGCGCCGGGCGCCACCTGCGACGATGCGTAGGCGGTCTGCGTGATGCCGGTGGCGATCAGCACGCCATCGCGCCAGTCGGCGGCATGGCCCTGCGGCACGTAGCGCAGTTCATACCGGGCGCCCGCCATGCTTGAACCGATCCAGCTGAAATCGACCGAAACTCCGCTTTGCGTGACGGTAAACCCGGAGGGCGCGGGCGGAATGCTCAGTTGCCCGCCGGCGGTGAAGGCCACCGCCGGCACCTGGGCGATGTCCTGCACGGCGACCGCCCCCGCGTTGAACGCCACGAACTTGAAGTACAGCGTCTTGCCCTGCAGGGCCGGGTTGTACGGATAGCGGAACAGCGTCCGGTCGCACAGCACGAAACGCGCGCCCGCTGCGAGCGCGCTCTGGCCGGCACTGTAATAGAGGCCGCGCAGCAGGGTGTCGAGCGTGTAGCGCGAGGTCGCGGTGAGCGTGGCATCGCGCCAGGCGATGAATTCATTGCCCACCAGGGAGAGCGTGCCGTAGGTCAGGAGGGTCGCCTGGCTGACGCTTGCCAGCGTGCCGCGGCTGGCCGACAGATCGACGCCGAGCGTATTGCCGGTGTCGAGCACCCCGGGGGCGGCGGACGGCGCCGGCGCGAGGCCGGTCGTCGTCACCCCGCAGGTCGAATTCCCGTAGATCGCCCCGATCGGCTGGTAGCTCACGTCGTCGTAGCTGAGATAAATCTGCGAGCCGGCATAGAGCGGGTCCAGATTGGTCACCGCCATCCAGATCTCGTTGCCGCTTGCCGTGGCCGCCGGCGGCGCCGGGAAGATCGTTGCGGCCGACAACCGGGCGGGCGCCGTGCCCAGATTCGGGATGTAGCCGGAGGCGGCCTGCGTGTCGTAGACGAGCGACGTATGGAACGCCGGGTTGAACTCCTCGGCGGCAATCGTGAGCAGTCCGCTCGCATCCTCCTCGATCGCCGTGATCAACACCGGCGTGTGGTCGAGCCCCAGTAGGGCGTCGGTGATCGTCACCACATCCATGGGCTCGAGCAGGCAGTAACGCGGCGAGAGCTTGAACCGGAAGGTGTTGAGGATGTAGAGCTCGCGCAGCAGGATGGCCTGCGCCACCTGTTGCGCCACCTGCGGCAGGCAGATCGAGTGCAGCGTGACGGTGGGTCTGGTGCGCACGCCGAAGGTCTCGATGGCCGACTGATCGGTCACCCGCGCGGGCGCCGAGGTGTATTCGTTGGCGCGATCGAGGTATTCCACCGACACGTCGTTGTAGGCGTCGGCGCGGCGCTTGCGCGTGACGACGACCGGGTCTTCATGGCCGGTGACGATGAAATCGTCGTCGGTGAGGTCATGGACCGGTGCCGCCACGCTGCCGTAGGGCACGATCTTGAGCGTTTTCTCCGACCAGAAGGCGCCGGCGTTGGCCACCAGCAGCCAGTCGGCGATCCAGTCGTGCGCCGGACGCTGGGTCGCCACCGCCGGACTGATCAGAAGACCATTGCTTGCGCACCCGCTGCGCAGCGCCGCGAGATCGCCCAGGAAGGTCTGCGGAGTCCAGGCGCCGGGGAACACGGACAGCACGCCGTAGTAGGGGTTGCCCAGGAAATCGCTGATCACGTCGGCCGGATTGGCGTCCTGTGCGCCGGGGCTGATCAGGGCGCCCTCGACCTCGAAGAGGTGATTGCCGAGCGAGCCGTTGCTGCCCAGGTCATAGTTGGCGAACGCCGCATAGGCGCTGCCGGCGTAGCCCAAGGCCTCGGTCGGATGGGCGGACGTGAGGTATCCCCAGGGCGTCTGCGGATAGGTGCCGGGAAAGATCGTGAAGCCGACCGCCGCCGGGTCGGCGTAGGACACGTGATTGCGCCAGATGCGCGACACCCCCGCGACCGGCCCTTCGGCCAGCATGAAACAGACCGTGGCCGAATAGGTGTAGGTGGTGGTCGTGATCGAACCGCCCCCGCCGCCGCCTTTGCCCCCGCCGGTACTTTGCGAACTCGTATGCGGGTGGACCCGCCAGTCGGTGTAGTACATGAGCGTGGGCGACACGCGCGCGGTGCCGTAGACGATCGGTACCGGCTGGCTGTAACCGGTCTTCTGGATCTGCAGCCCGGCGAGCACTGGGGTCTGCCACCCCGAGGGCTGGGGCTTGTTGCCGCCGAAGAGCCCGCTCATGGTGCCCCCCACGGATCGAAGAAGCGCACCGGGCGGCTTGCCAGCGCCCCCATCGCGGCGTTGCCGATGACGACCATCTTCTCCGGGGCGTAGGCGTGGATGATCATGGGCCAGTCGGTGATGATCGCCGCGTGGCTGTAGATCCGGCCGAACTTCCACAGTGCGATGTTGCCGGGTGCCGGCTGATCCGTCTCGACCGCATACCGGCGCACGCCTTCGAGGTAGGTCTCCTCGTTTCGGTGCAGCATGATGTCTCGGGAATAACGCGGGATCGCGATGGCGGCCGCATCCACCCCCATGCGCGCGAACACGCCCGCGCGCCCGTAGACTTCCAGCAGCAGCATCAGGCAATCGACCCCGGCGCCCTTGACGCGCGCGGCATGGTGATAGGGCGTGCCGAGCCAGTCCCGCACCTCGGTGAGGACGTCTTGTCGCGTGCCGTTCATGTCAGGTGCTCGCCGTCGGCGAAGGCACGAAGGGCCAGCCGCGGAAATTGGCCAGATTGTTGAATCTGCCCTGGCAGGTCGCCATGGTCTTGTCGCAGCCGGGAAAGACGGTGAAGTTGTCACCGGCGGCGGGAGCGGCATCGAGCGGCGTCATCAACGAGAACGTGTTGACGCCGTTGGTCAGGGTGTGCTGTTTGATGGTGGCAGTCGCCCCCGTATCGGCGCCCGAGGTGAACAGGATCGTGCCCTTGGTGAAATAGCCCGACGGCATGTTGAGGCCGGTGCTGTTGACGGCCACGGCGGATCCGGCGGTGACCCAGTCGTATTCTGCGTAATAGGTTTGTGTCAGCGTGCACCCGGTATCGAACAGCGAATGGATGCAGCCGGGCGAGAGCAGGTTCCTCGGCATGTCGAGATTCAGGAGTTCCAGTTGCGAGCTCACCGTCAGGACGACGGACGAGCGCGAGGGCTTGACCTCCGAGACGTTGCCGAAGAAGAGGTTGACCACCCCTGCAGACGTGTCGCCGTAAGTGGGCATGAAACAGCGGTCGATGCCGACCGTTGCGCCATCGAAGCCGCCGTTGAAGGCGAACCGGGGGAACGGGATTCCCAGCACGAGATCGGTTGCTGCACCGAAGATCGACACCTCCACCGTGTCGACCGACAGGTCCAGCGAACACTTGACGCCGCTTCTGGACACCGCCGGATGCGTGCACAGATAGGTGTTGCCGTTGTAGACGAGATCCTGGTCGGCGTCGGTGTAAAAGAGCCGAGTGGCCGCCGGCGGCCCGTATCCGCCCGGCGACGCGCCGGGATCCACCGAGATGAGCGTGATGGTGTAGAGATCGGCGTACAGCAACTGGGTTGATGCGAGCAGCGACCGGGTGAAAGCGGATGCCTGTTTCATGTCACACCTTGTTCAGGGGGCTGCCCACGAACGAGATCTGCTTGAGTTCATAGATCTCGAACATGAACTGGTTGAAATCGGCGTGGTCACTCACGAAGCGCACGCGGTAGAAGAACGATCCCGTCCAGGCAAGCACCGAACCTGCCGCAGGCGGCGCGGCGAACGACACCTGCCCGTTGACGATGGAGAAGGCGGCCGGTGACTGAAGCGTTCCGCCCACGAAGATCTGCGGCGTGCCGTCGAGGTTCTGTACCGGCTCGACGAAGCCGCCGTAGGCGCGCGTGAGCGCAAACGTCGAGGTCACGCCGTCGCCGGTGGCGAAGGTCTCGTTGATGACCGCGTTGTCGGACGGATCCGAATAGCAGAAGGCCGAGAAACTGCCCCGCTGTTGCAGGAAGAATCCCATCAGGGTCTCGAGTTCGGCAGAGGCCCCGTCACGCAGGAATTCGTAGGAGAGCGTGAAGGTCCACAGCGGGTACTGCATGCGCGCGGCGCGAATCTCGTAGCCGGAGACGGCGCGGTGGGTCGCCGTGTTGAACTGCGGCGACTTGTGCACGCCCCACCGGATGCCGGGCAGCGCCGGAAAGACCTTGCCGCACCCCGGGGGAGGTGGCGGCGCAATGATGGCGAAGCTCATGAATGGCTCGATACAGCGTTGCGGATTTCGGCGATGACAGTGCGCACGGCGGATTCCGTGCGCAGGCCGGCGTATTTCGCGGCGAACACCCTGGCGGCAGATCGGAAGTCGGCGTCGTGCAACAGACGATGGATCACATGGGAAAGACCCTCTACGGCTTCGGCACCCACGGCCATCCCGGTGCCCGTCTCCTCGACTCTGCGCGCCAACATCGACTGCTCGGCCGTGGCCGGCAACACGAGCGCGGGAACACCGGCCAGCAAGGCGGTGGTGACGGCGCCGGACCCGGAGGCGATCACGAGATCGGCCGTCTCGAGCAGACCGTCGAAAGAAACCGGCTGCCGGAACACCTGGAGATCGGCGTGAACGTGCGGGAGACGACCGATGTCCGGGAGCACGGCGATGACCTCGGCGCCGATCGCCGCCAGCGCCTGCAGCACCCGGTCGACGACCGGTCTCACCCCGCGCAGATAGACCAGCACGCGGGGCTGGGTCGTTCTCCAGCTTGCCGTCACCCCGCCGGGCAGGTCCTGCACCGGGCCGGCATAGGTCGCATCGGGCCGCGCACCGCAGTGGTCCAGTTCGGCAACGGTGGTGAGCACGTTGCGCCGGCCCTGGAAGACCTGCGCCAGCCGTTGCAGCGAGGGCGCTCCCTGGTCGCGCAGCACCCGGTTCACGTTGAACGACACCAGTCCCTTGGAGAACCGGCGCGCCGCATCATCCGGCGCGCCATCCGCCGAGAATGAGGGCAGCAAGGCCGCATCCGGGGGAATCTCGAAGCCGCTGCCCACGGCCACGGACGGAATGCCATACATCCGCGCGGCCAGCAGCGCTGCGGGCGCGTAATCGCTCACCACGACGTCGGCAGCAAACTCGGCAAAGAGATCCATCCAGCCGGCCAGCCGTCGATCCAGTATCGCCGCGTCGCCGAACCCGTCGGCAAAGAGGATGGCGCCGTAGCCGGTAAGCCCGCGCGGCATCCGCCGGACCGCAGCACCGTGGGGCGCTGCCACACAACGGATACCGATGGACGCACACAGGGAGGGCGCGACCGTCGCATCGCGCACCGCATACCGGACGTCATGGCCTTCGGCCTGCAAGCGGCGCAGCACGGGGAGGTCGCGCGCAACGTGCCCCCAGTTGCCGCCCATCTCCCACGCGAGCAGGATGTTCATGGATGGCGCGTGACCGGCACGAAATTGCGTCCCATGCGGCGCAGCAGCGCCTGCAGGTCGCCCACCCGCACCACATCGGAGTCGCTGCGGGCATGGATGTGCACGGTGCCGCCGCCACCGCCCGCGCTGATCAGCCGGTCGAGGCCGGCGGCCTTGTCGGCGGGCAGGATGGTTTCGTTGCGGTGCACGAAGTTCAACCGGTCTGCGGGAATCTGCCAGGCGCCGCCCGCCGAGGAGGCGACACTGCCGGCAACGCCTGCGACGGTGGCCATGGCCGCCGGGGCGGAGGCCGCAGCGAGCGCCGGGCCCACATAGGGAATCCCGGACAGTGCGGCCCAGACTCCGGAGAACACCTTGGCGGCGTCGTTCATGATGGCCTTGACGACCGCCATGGCCGAAGACGCCAGCCCCGATGCATTCGCCGACTGTTCGGCGGCCGTGCGCGTGGCGGTTCCGGTCATGGTGGCGGCGGTCTTGGCCATTTCGTTCGCCGCCCACTGGGTCACCATCTTGACGCCGGCATCGATGAACTCGGCCACCACCGAATCGAGCAGATTCGTCACCCCCTTCCGCCAGGTGGTGGTGCCCATGATCATGCCCTTGATGGTGGTGTCGAACGCCTGGGTGATGGGGGCAAAGGCCTTCTGCCAGGCGGCGACGGAGTTGGTCGCGGCCCGGGTGTGGAGCTTCTCCATGTCGAGCGCGTGCTTTTGCTGGATCTGCGCGAGCTGGTCGAGCTGCCGCTGCAAGGCCACCGGGTCGTGATTCGGGTCGCCCTGCAGGAGCGCGATGCGCTTTTGTCGGGCGTCCACCTCGATGCGGTATTTCTCGCCCTGATACGCCTGCTGCATCTGCAGCAGTTGGTCATGGGTGATCCGGCCGGATTTGAGCAGCGTCTGCGCCTTCTGTTCGTCGAGTGCCACTTCACCCATCGCCCGGTCGCGCGAGGCCTGGATCGCTTCCTCCGCGAGCTTTTGCCGATCCGAGGCTTCCTGCTTCATCTGCGCGAGGCGCAGCGAGGAGACGCGGCGCTCGATCGCGAGTCGGTCGTGCGCGGAGACCTTCTCCGTCTCGAGAATGTCCTGCCAGTACTGGATCTCCTGGGCTTTGGAGTATTCACGCAGGTCATGGATCTCCTGGTAATAGACCTTGGCATCGGCCAGGCGTTGCTCGTACTCGGACATCTGCGACTTGCCGCCGCCCGCGCCAGCGCCACGGCGGCTCGTCTGGTAGACCGCGAGCGTGCCCGTGCCGGTCGCACCGATCGATTCGGACGGCGACGATGCTGCGGATGCGGTGTTGAGCGTGGAGAGGAAGGCATTGGTCTTGGCCTGCAGCGCGTCGACGTCCTCTTTCCACGCTTCGAAGATGGATTTTGCGGAAAGCGGGTGCGACACCACGGCGGCGACCATCGCGATGGTCTTGCCCAGCGCCTCCACCGTCGCGGAGAGCTTGGCGATGAACCCGGTCAACCACACCGCGCCTTCGCCGATGCTCTGAAAAATCTCCTTCAGCACCCCGCCGTCGGAACTACCCTTAAGGAAGGCGTCCACGATCCGGTTCATGGCGGGCATGAGTTCCCCCATCAGGTTGCGGGTGACCGCCTGCCCTTCGGCGCTGATTTCCTTCAGCCTGTCGGCAAACTCCGCCGACTGGCGCACCGCCTCACTGCTCATGACGATGCCGAGTTGCTTCGCCTTCGCCTCGAGCGCGTCGATGCCGGAAGAACCCTGGTCGAGGAGCGGGATCAGCTCCGCGCCGGAGCGCCCGAAGAGCTGCATGGCGAGCGCCGTCTTGGTCGCCCCGTCGCGGGTGGCGTGAAACCGGTCGGCGACCTTGGCGAGCACCTCGTCCATGCTCATGTCCTGGAGCTGCCGGGCGGAGAGCCCCACCGACCGGAAGGCGGAGGCCGATTGGAGCGATCCCTGCTGCGTCTGCAGCATCGCCCGCGAGAGGTGTTCGAGCCCGACCGACAGGGACTGGAAATCGACGTCGGACATCTTTGCGGCAAAGCCGAGCCCCTGCAGCGATTGGGCGCTCATCCCGGTCTTCTGGGCGGCGTGCTCGATCCGGTCGCCGAATTCGGCGGCGCTCTTGGCCGCTTCGACCAGGTGCTCGGCGAGGAGCGCGATTCCCATTGCCTCGACCATCTCCTTCATCGATTTGAGCGACTCCTTCACGCCGTCGAGTTGCTCCTTGACGTCGCGCCGGATGTGGCCCATCGAGCGGTTGACCTCCTCCTTGGCGCGACCGAAGTCGGAGGTCAGCCGCGCGACGTTGGCCGCGATCTCGATCTGCAGCTCAGCGACTTTGGTCATGTCGTGCTCCCGCCCGCAGCCTGGAAGAGTTCGATGAATTCGTCGAGGTCGGTTTGGTCATTGCCGGTGGTCTTCTTCGGCTGGGCGGGCTCGATGCCCAGATAGGCCTGCACCATGTCGCGCAACGGCGGATGGCGGCTCCAGTGCCGATCGAGCGCCAGAAAGCGCGGCAGATCCATATGGTCGTCGATGGTGTCCCAGGTCCAGCCGGTGCGCTCGATGAGGATGCAATAAACCGCGTCCCAATCTACCGGCTCCCGGCTCGAGCTTCCCCCGGGGCGTCGCTCTCCTTGGCGTTCGACGCCTGCATCACGGCCATGAAGGCCTGGTTCAGATTGCCCACGTCCAGGCACTCCTCCTCGAACACCTTCTGGTCGAGATCGGGGTAGTTGCGCTTGAGCGCCGCAAAGACGATGTCGGCCATGACCTCGACCGTGGGGGCGGTGCGGCCCTCGAAGACGCCGGCGAAGCGGCGCATGCAGGAGAAGGGGACGGGCGGTGCCACGAACTCGCGGCCGCCCAGGGTGATGCGTTTTCCGTCGATCATGGCCATCCCCTCAGTTCGCCACCGACAGCAGGCCGATGTTGTTGGAGGCGTCCGCCATCACCTCGAAGTCGAGCTCGGGGATCGTGTAATCCTCGATCTTGGTCTGCAGCGAGAGCTTGCTCGAGGTGCACAGATTGAGTTTCAGCGTCACGTTCTTGCCGGATGCGGTGGTCGAGAACACCCCCATGAAGGTCGGCGTGGTGCCCATGGTCTGGTTCGACAGTGCCACCTTGGTGCCGCCGGTGGGGGCCGTGTAGAGATAGTCGACCAGCACCGCCGCACCGGTGTCGGCCGCATTGAAGGTGTAGACGCCGGCGGCCACCGCGTATTGGCCCTGGGCCGGGGCGGACGCCACACGGGTGAGCGGCGCGCCCGTTGCCGCGTACACGACCCCGAGGTCGGTGTCGAAGGTCGCGGCGTTGGCCACGGTCACCGTGAAGGGTGTGGCCGGCACCGTGCCGGCTTCACCCACGGCCGAGAGCAGCAGGCCGGTCGCGGCGGTCTGCGAGAAGAACAGGTCGTTCAACATGGCGCCGCTGATCTGGGCGAACTTGGCCTTGCCGGTGAACTTCGCCTGGCCGCGCCGGATGTCGAGGGCGACCTGGTTCTGGCCGTAGAGCTGCTTGGTGGTGAATTGCAGGTCGAACTGCACGTCCTGCAGGGTGGCGAACTTGCGCGGGGTGGAATTCGCGGCGGACGAAATCCCGTAGAAATTGCCGGAACCGAATGCGAGCATGGCTTCACTCCTTTGGGCGTAAAAAAACCCGCACGGGGCGGGCCGAAGGGTTGGATCGGAGGGGGCGGATCAGGCGAGACGGTGCTTGAGGTCGTCGATCGCGCCGCGCAAACGGTTGTAGGTCGCCGTCTCGCGCAGGTGCGGCAGGCTCGCCAGGAGATCCTGGAACCAGGTCTCGATGTGCTGCTCGACGTCGATCGCGGCCCGTTCGATGGCGGTCGCCGCTCCCTTGCGGGGAGCCGGTTTTCCGGCGGGCGTTGCCAAGGTGCTCGGGGATGCGTCTTCGGTCATGATGCTTACCTCAGGTAGTGGAGGATGAAATCCATCGGTTTGGCGTAAATGTTCACCAGATGGTCGTAGGAGTCGGGCCCTGCCGACGCCTCGAGACAGGCGATCACCGTGACGCCGGCGATCACGCCCGAGCGGTTGTGGGCCGCGAGCCGCACCTGCTCGCGCACGGTCACGGCGTCTTCGGCATGGGCGCCGAGGCAGTTGACCTGCATGCGCGCCGTGACGGTTTCCGGTTCGCCGATCCTCGCGTCGTCCAGTTTCTCGTGGACGAGTTCATACACCACGGCGGGCAGCGGATCGTCCTCGGGGCGGGTGTCGAGGTAAATCCGGGTGCCGACCAGGGCGGAAAGTCCCGGTGAGGCATCGAGCAGGGCATAGAGGATGGTCTCCGCCTTCATTTCTTTCCCGCCTTGTCGATCTCCCTGGGGATGCGCTCACGCAGGTAGTTCGCCATGGCCTCGATCGCCTGATCGGCCTTGCCGTCGATCGCGGGACGCATGAAGGGCTCCTTCTTCGCCCCCGGATGATCGGCGGCTTCGCGCAGCAGCCCCGCGACGAAGAGGCTCTTGCGGTTCTTGGGCTTGATCCAGTGCCGCGCGGTGCCGAACTCGACCATGTGGGCATAGAACGCGCGGGCGTTTCCGGCCTTGACAGTGGCGCTGATATGTCCGTGTTTCGAGCGCAGGGAAACCCGGATCGACTCCCGCAGATCGCCGGTCTTGCCCACCGGGCAGAGGCGCTTGGCCTCGGCTTCGACCACCTTGGCGGCGACCCGCAGGCCGCCGCGCACCACATTGCCCTCGATCCTGGCGGGCAGTTCGTCGAGCAGCGCCTGCAGTTCGGCCAGTCCCGTGACGTGGATCTCGCTCATTCGAAGCTCCCCTCATCCAGATCCAGGCAATAGAGTTCCACCCACAATTTGGGCGAGACGCGCCGGATCCATTCGATGCGCGCCATGGAACCGTCGGAGAAGATGACGCGCATCGCGGCCGTGATGTCGGTTCGGTAGCGGATCGTGATGCGCTTGGTGACCTCACTGCCCACGGCCTTGGCATTGAACAGTTCCCGGCCCGACAGGTCGGTGACTTCCGCCCAGACGGCGGCGAAGTCGGACCAGGTTTCATCGTGGCCGCCAAGCGGCCCGCGAACGCGGGTCATCGCCTGGATCGTGATGCGCTGGTTGAGGCGTCCACCGGAGACGAGCGGCATCAGAACATCACCTTGTAGGGGTCGAGCAGGCGGTCGACGTAGGCGAGCGGCTCGACCTTGCCGCGCTCGGGGATGACGATATCGCCCCGGTATTCGTAGAGCGAGGTCATCCTGACCTTCATCCAGGACCGGATGCCTTCCGGCACCACGCCAATGAAGCTCGTGCCGCTTCCCGCATCACTGAGCGCGATGGCCGGCCCTCCCGGCGTGGCGGCCAGGGTATAGACGCCGGGGGCCGCCACCGACTGGATGAAATAGCTGGTATTGGCCGACAAGACGGCCGGCAATAGCCCTCCGACATTCGAGAGCTGCACCGCATCGTTTACCGCGTAGGGCCTCCATGCGCCCTGCACGGTCACGGTGCCGGCAGACGGATCGAAGGTCACCGGCACGGCATAACCCGCGACGAACTGCACGTTCACCGCCCCGATCTGCGGCAGGGGAATGGGCCAGATCTGTCCGAACACCGGCGTGATCCGGCACGGTTCGGAGCTGGTGTCGACGGTGTAATCGGATGGCGGCATCACCTGCGGGTCGCCGCTCATGTCGAGATAATTGATCGCGGTCACCCGCTGCACGCGCGACTTCTCGATCTCGATGGCGTGTGCCGGCAAGGTGAAGGTCTTGCCCCAGGGCACGCCGGTGAGCGTCGGCCCCGGGAAGGAGTCGATCACGTACTCCCAGGTCTGCCGAATGAACGCCCGGCGCGTGATCGTCTCGGCGTACTGGCGAACCGAGGTGATGAGTGCTGCGATCAGCGCGTCGTCATCCGGGAGGTCCACCCGCAGATGGAGCTTGACCTCCGCCAGCGACAAGGGTTCCGCCGCCGGTTCCTGCAGGATCTGCAATGGCATGGCTGTGCACGGGCGGCAACTCCCCGGTCATCCCGGATCGTTGCCGCTCGCTCCTGGTCAGGCGGTCTGGACGACGCTTGCGTCGTTGAAGCCGCTCGCCGGTTCGTAGCGCGCGGAGCCGCCCAGGATCAGCGCTGCGGTTTCGGTCGCGGCCACCCCGACCGACACGCCCAATTGCACGAAGCCGTAGCCGTTGGCCACATCGAGCTCGGTGGCGGCGACATCGATGGTGGCCTGTACGTCGTTGCCCATGGAAGCCGCCAGGGCGACGGCCTTGCCGGCGCCGATCGGCTTGGCATTGGTGCCCTTGCCGTCCTGCGCCTGCGCGATCGATGCATCCACCGTGGCCAGGGCGCCGAAGGTGCCGACCTGAATGACGGCGAGGATGCGGTCGACGTCGGCCAGTGACAGCCATGGACTGAATACGACACCCACGGCCTGCGCCGAAGGAGGAATGGCGGCGAGCACCGCGAGCGCTTCGGAGAGTTTTTCGTTCAAGATCATTCGAGTATCCTTTCAGGCAGGTTGGATGGGCACGACTCAACGGGCCGCCAGTTGGATGAAGGGCGAGAGCGTGGCAGCCCCTTTGGCCGGTGCAATCGGTGCGGCAATCTTGCTTTGGCCGTCCATGCGGAACAGGGTGCGAAACGCGGTCGCATCGGCGTCGAAATACAGATGCATCGAGGTCGCCGTTTCCATGCCACCCTCCCGGGTGATGGTCTGGTAGTAGGAGAGATCGACCAGGATCACGTCGCCCTGACTCGAGAATTGCGACGCATGCTGCGACACATAGATCGGACGCCCCAGGAGCGTGCCATAGGGGGATGCGCGCATCCCGGCCACACCACCGCCCACCGGCAGATAGATCGGATAATTGCCCAGCGTGAGCGTGAACAGCGCCGGCAGAACGCTGTTGTTGACGATCCACACCGCGTTCTTGAAGCTCCCCGGCGGCAGGCGCGAGATCATGTTGGCCAGATTGAGCGGCGTGAGCGTATTGGTCGCCTGGCCACTGTCTTTCGCCTGCGTGATGACCGCACTTCCCGCCAGTGCGCCCTGCGGAATCCCGGCGCCCGAGCCGAACAGGATCGACTCGTTGATCTTCCACTGCATGCGGGACGCCACCTTCTTCGGCAGGTACGAAGTCAGCGCATCGGTGTCCGAGAGCAACTCGTCGGTAATCGGTACCAGCGCCATCAGTTTCTTGAGCCGCAAGGCAGACGTGCCCAGCTTGGGCTTGCCGGTGGCGGCAGCCAGTCCCTCCGCCTGCCAGGCGACCGTGATGCCGTCCGTCCCCCAGGGCGTCGTCTCGTCCTTCGGGAACACCATCGCATTGCCGCTCACCTCGACATTGTCGGTGAGCGGAAGCAGCGCCTCGTCATCGAGCGACAGGGTAAAAATGTCTTTCGCAAATTGGGGTGGTACGAGAAACCCGCCATCCGCCCCCGCAGTCTCCGATCCATATACGGACGGCGCTGCCGCATTGCGTTGCGACAGCAGGCGCCCATCCGGTGCATTGCCCGGCAGGGATGCCTGGAAGACCGCACGGGCAAATTCACCGAAGTTGCGAAAGCCCGCGGAGGCGTCCATGGCACTGCGGTCCTCCACGGTGATGTCCCGGCCGTCGCCGGACAAGACCACCACCGATCCTGCGGCAGCCTGGGCCGCAATCCGCTCCTGCTCGAGGTCGATCGCCGCCTGAAGGCGCTCGATATCGATACCTTTGGCATGGGCATCCGCCTTGAGTCGGTCAAATTCACGTTTCTCGTCTTCGTTCAGATCCCGATCTTCCGATTCCGCCTTGTCCAGCAGGCCGGACGCCGAGTTCAGCAGATCGACTTTTTCTTGTGCAACCGCAGACTTCTTCGCCTGCAACTCACGCAGTTTCTTGCTCATGGTGCTCCTCTCGAGAATGAAAAAACCGCCCGAAGGCGGCTGGTTGGATCGTTGGGGTTGCCGGCCGTGAGCCGGTTTGGTGCGCTTGGCCGTGGCTCACGCCAGAACGGCCAAGCGGCTGCGGCTCGAACCGGAACCCTTCCTGACCGGCTGCGGACTCTTCGCCGACAGTTGCTGCGCCATCTGCTGCAAGACCTGCGGCAAGGTCATCACGCCGTCGATCATGTTCTGCTTCAAGGCCTCAGCCGCCCCCAGCACGCGGCCTTGCCCCATGCCGCTTGTGACGGCATCGGGTTTGACCCCTCTGGCGGAGGCCACCGCATCGACGAAGGCGGCGTAATAGTCGTCCACCCGCGACTGCATGAACGCCTGCGCGACCGGATCCAGCGGCTGATACGGGTTGCCTTCGGTCTTGTATTTACCCGCCGAGATCACCGTGGTTTGAATACCTGCGTTGTCGAGCATGCCGGAAATGTCCATGTGCGCCTGCCACACGCCGATGCTGCCGACCTCGCCGCCCGGTGTGCAGTAAAACGATGATGCCGAGCAACCGATCCAGTACGCGGCGGAGGCCGCGAGACTGTTGGCAAACGCCACCACCGGCTTGTGCTCGCGCATGGACAGCATCATCTCGGACACCTCCTGCACCCCGTACACCGAGCCGCCGGGCGAATCGATGGAGATGAGGAGGGCGCCGACCGCGGGATCGTTCATCGCCGTCAGGAAATCCGACATGAAGCCGTCGAGGCTCGTGTCGCCCATCCAGTCCGGATGCTGGGTGATGACGCCCGAAAGGCAGAGCACGGCAATCGCGCCTGGCGAGGATGCGGGATTGCGGCTCATGACCGGACGTGCCTGTGTCGATACGGCAAAAGGGTGTACGACCGCCGCCAGACACTCCGGCATCAGCGCCCAGGGGCTGGCGGCCATCGCCAGGCGACGGGTGTCGAGAGCAGCCGAGCCGATCCCTTCTTTACCTGCAGACCCGGTCGGGGCCGCATCATCGTGATCAGGCGCGTCCCGATCCGCATCGATGAGCCCGATCAGTTCGCCCGCGGCTTCGAATATCCCCGCCGCATCCTGCTGTCCGGCACGCTGGCGAATCGCAATCAGCGCCGAACGATAAACCTTGCCGGCCTTACCCACCGGATAGCGGTAATGCGCCTTGGTGTCGCTGTTCTCGGTTTCATCGAGCCCCAGGAACCACAGGCCGTACTGCGCCCAGTCGTCGTCACCCAGCAGAGCGTTTTCTTCATCGGCATCGATGCTCCAGGGTGTCTCACGATCCACATGGCCAGCCGTGATGCGTTGTCGGGCGTGCGCTTTGGCTTTGGGGTTCAGTTGTATGCCCATGTCGTCCTCAAGGGGTATTGGCATTCTGCGGCGGCAGCGGGTTGTTCTGGTTCTCTTCGGCCATGTTGAGCGGCCGCAGCGGTTGATCCAGACCGGGTAGCGGATTCATGTTCTCGGCAATCCGCGCTTCGTTGCGGGTGAGCCAGCCGGCGTTGATGCCCATGTTGTAGAAGGTCGCGCGCGATTGCGAATCGCCGCGCATCAGCTGCGAGAACTGGAATCCGGCTTCCAGATCCTCGTCATCGAACAGCAGTTCGGCCTCGATACTGGCCTCCCAGCGCTCGGCCATCGGGCCCAGTGTTTCCTGCACGAATTCGAGTGCCTGCTGCTCGATGTTGTTGTTGGTCGCCCGATCCAGATCGCCGATCTTGTGCGGCGGCACCCCGAACCAGCGCGCGATGTCGGTGACATGAAACCGGCGCGTCTCCAGAAACTGGGCGTCCTCCGGCGTCACGCTGATTTGGTGGTACTTCATGCCGAATTCGAATACAGCCAGTTTTCCGTGGTTGATGCCGGACTGCGCTTCCTGCAAGGACTCGCGAAACTGCTCGCGCGCCTGTTTGTCCTTGAAGGAGCCGGGATACTCAATCCAGCCGCCGCTGGGTGTGGCGTCATTGGCAAAAAAGCGTGCGCCGTAGTCCTGCGCCGCGTGCGCGCCGCCGATGGCGTTGCGTGCCAGCGCGATGGGCGACAGGCCGATGATGCCGTCGACGGAGAGCCCGCGCAGGTGCCAGATCTCCCCGCGCGTGAAATCGATGAGATTGCCGTTCCGATCGGTGTAGCGGTAGCCGTATCCGCCGCCGGATTGCACCAGGATCTGCATCCGGTCCGGATGCAGCGGCATCAATGCGGTGATGTTGCCGCGCGTGTCGGATACGATCTGGTTGTAGGCGTTGCCGCGCAAGGCCAGATGGCCTGCCAGCATCTCGCGCCACTCGAACGCGTTCTGGTACGGGTTCGGCCGGCGCGCGATGAGCTGGTACACCGGATGATCGCTGACCCGATCCTTGCCGCCATCGGGCCGGTTACGGTACAGCGTGAACGGCAGGCTGGCAAACTGGCTCGCGATGATGCGCACACAGGCGTATACGGCCGACAGTTGCAGGGCGGAATCGGCGGTGACCCGCATCCCGGCGGTGGTGTGCACGCCCACCGGCTCGAACCAGAACCCGCCGTAGGGCGAACGGCCGCCGCCGGCAAAGAGACGCGAGAAGACAGTGCGGATGCCCATCAGATCACCATCATCTCGTAACTGGAATCGATGACGGGTGGCGCATCGGTTTGCGTCATCATGCGACCCAGCGCCATGATGAGGGCCACGACCCCATCGATCTTGTTCTCCTCGCGCTCCTTGCGGGGATAGATGTTGTCCTTGGCGTCGCGATGGCAGACCACGTTCGAGATCATCCAGCTCAAAATCGGATCGCCGTTGTGCACCAGGCGTCGCTGCAGCACCAGGGCCTCCAGTTGTTTCATCGGTTCGGAAAAGTTCAGCACCGTGGGACGCATCTCCACCATGGGCAATCCCTCGGTCAGCATGTGGGCGGAGAGTTGGGTGGCCTGGAACGGGTCGAACGGCACTTCCACGATCTGGAAGCGGCTCGCGTCGGCCACCAGTTCCGCCTCGATCTGGTCGAAGTCCGTGACGTTCCCGGGGGTCACGGTCAAGAGTCCTCGGCGCGCCCAGCCGGAATACTGACTATTGCGCCCCTCATCCACGGCCGATTCGGGCAGGTAATAGGTCAGGAACACATAAAGCCGGCCATCGCGCTGAAAGACCTTCGCCTTGGCGGCGATGTCCACCTTGCTCGCCAGATCGAGCCCGATGTGGCAGGGCTCGCCGATGAAATCTTCCTCGGATAAACCAGGCTCCGCGCAGGCCTCCCAGGCCCGCATGTCCATCCAGGCGGTATCGGCATTGACCCACTCGTTGAGATGCTTGGTCTTGAAGTTGTTGATCGCCGAGGGCATCTGCATGGCCTTGGCCTGCAGGGGCAGCAGCACCTCCGGTCGCACCGAAATCCCCCAGTTCGGGTTGGCCTTGATCAGTGCCTCCTCGCTCGTCCAGTCGTCGGCGTCGTCCAGCCCGTAGATGATGCCGAACTGGGAGTCGTCCTCGAACAGGCCTTCGAGCAGGCGGTTCACGAAGGTGCGGATCTCATAGCAGATGCCGGCGCGGTTGCTGCCTGCCGTGGTGATGACCCACAGCAGCGAGTTGTCGCGTTTTCCCGTGCCGGTCTCCACCACGTCGTAGACGGTGCGGGTCTTGTGCGCGTGCAACTCGTCCACGCAGCCGAAGTGGATGTTGAGCCCGTCGAGCGTCGAGCCCTCGGCGGAAAGCGCCTCGAACTTGGAGCCGGTGGCCAGCACATGCAGGTTGTGCGCGCCGACTTCCACGCCGAAACGGGAGCGAAATCCCGCCGCGCGCCGCGCCATGGTCTGGGCATCCCCAAACACGATGCGGGCCTGGTCGCGGGTGGTGGCCAAGCTGTAGACCTCGGCGCCGCCCTCGCCATCGGCCGCCAGCATGTACAGCGCGACCGCCGACGAGAGCGTCGACTTGGCGTTGCCTCGCGGCACCTCGATGTAGGAGCGGCGAAAGCGCCGCTTGCCGTCCGGTTTCACCCAGCCGAACACCGCGGTGAGGATGAACACCTGCCACGGCTCCAGCTTGATCCGTTCGCCCGCCAGCGGTCCCTTGACGTGCGGCAGGCGCTCGATGAAGGCGCACAGGTTGTCGGCGGAGTGGAAGGCGCGGCCCTCGCGATCGCGCAGCTTCGGGTTGAACTGATAGGGAGCGGCTTTGCCCTTGAAGCGCGCGAGATCGTCGAGTTGCCGCTGGCATGCGAACTTCACCCAACGGCAGGCGGGAATCTCCCCCGCCACCACGGCTTCGGCATAACGCCGGGCAACGGTGGCGTATTGCGTCGCCATCAGCCGGCAATATCCGCCCAGGGATCATCAGTGCGCCGTGCGTCCTGCGCGACTTGCACCCGTGAGCGCGAAGCCGGCGTGAACCCCATCTCCGACTCGTACCCCTTCATTTCCATGGCCAGGTCGCGGATCACGTCCATCAGCGGCGAGCGCCGCAGGATGCCGCCGGGGGTCTTGACCAGCATGGCGGACACACCCGCGCGGTTGATCTTGGCGAGCGCCTCGCGGTACATCCCGGCGCAGTTCGCCCAGCGCTCCAGCACCGCTGCATCGAGCGATGTCAAGAGTCCGGCCGGGGCGTTGGCCACGGCATAGCGCCAGGCTTCCTTGGCGGTGTCCGACATGTATTCCGGCGGTTCGCCAGGCACGCCGACCGGGCGCGGCTCATGGGGATTGGTCCGGCATTTCTGCAAGGTTCCCTTGATCTTCTTCACGGCGACGGGCAGCGGTTTGCGCCCTGCGCCGTCCCGTTTGCCGCCGGCGGCCATAAAAAAATCCTTTTGAATTTGCACGCGCAAAAATTTGGGCAGGCGCGCGGTCCCGCGCGGCGCGGCCGCAAGGATTTCACCCCCCTACCGGCGGCGATCTACCAAAGCCGCCGTCCTCGCGCGCCGTCTTGGCGTCGTGGCAGGGCTTGCACAGCGCCTGCCAGTTGCGCTCGTCCCAGAAGAGCGTCCTGTTCCCTTTGTGCGGCTGGATGTGATCGACGACCGAGGCGGCGACCGTCCTGCCAAGGCGCCGGCACTCGGCGCACAGCGGATGCAAGCCCAGGTACACGACACGCGCCTTGCGCCACCGGGCGCCGTAACCGCGCGCCGCTGCCGATCCCCGGCGCTCGTCCTGCTGCTTGCGGGTCGCACGCTGATGCTTGTCGCAATAGCCCGGTGTAGTGAGCACCGCGGCGCAACCGGGATGACGGCAAGGGGTTGGGGCAGCGGTCGGCATCGAATCTTTATTGGCAACGACTCGCGACGAAACGCTTGGCTTCTCGTTCGAACAGCGCGTTCATGTCATCGTCATCAACCACCAAGCAGGAGCGCCAAATGACTTACACCACCGGCAAATTCACAGTCGACGAACTCGTCTTTATCCAGACCGCTCTGACCAAGGTCCTCGCCGCCGCAGCCCGTGGCGAGATCGACCTCAACCGACTCGCCCGCGAAGAACTCGCCGCGCGCGGCCGCGATGACCAGGGTGTATGGGTCGGCTTCGACCGCGCCAAGCAGATCCACAACGTCTGAACTTCAGGAGATCGCCATGACCACCCAACTCACCCCCGCGCAACACGCCATCCTGGCCCATGCCCACCACTACACCGACGGCAAGATCACCTGGTTCCCCGACAACATCAAGGGCGGCGCGCGCAAGAAGGTGCTCGAAGGGATGTTCAACCGCGCCCTGATCACGCCTTTGCATGACGACTGGTTCATCACCGCCGAGGGCTACGATGCCCTGGGTGTGCCACGCAAAGAACCGATGACACGAGCAGCAGTCGACGCCATCGACACACAACCGGCGCAGGTCGATGGCAAGCCCCGCAGCCGGGACAACAGCAAGCAGGCGCAGGTGATCGCGATGCTCAAGCGACCCGAAGGCGCCACGATCGCGCAGATCTGTGCTGCCACCGGTTGGCAGGCGCACACCGTACGCGGCACGTTCGCCGGTGCCTTCAAGAAAAAGCTCGGGCTCACGATCACCTCGAGCAAGGAATCGGGAACCGAGCGCATCTACAAGATCGTCGCCTGATCGGAGGTCGCAAGATCCGCGAATTTCGCGCCGTCACTGGCGCGTTTTGCTTCCTGGCCAGTGAATTCCTGCCAGCGGCGCACGATCACATCCACGTACTTGGGGTCGAGCTCAATCAGACGTGCGCGTCGTCCCGCTTTCTCGCAGGCAATCAAGGTGGATCCGGAGCCACCGAACGGATCGAGCACGATGTCGCGCGTCTTGCTGCTGTTTCGCACGGCGCGCTCCACGAGTTCGACCGGCTTCATGGTGGGATGCAGATCGTTTTTCTGCGGCTTGCTGATCTGCCATACATCGCCCTGATCGCGGGCGCCGCACCAGTAGTGGTCGGCGCCGTCGCGCCAGCCGTACAGGATCGGCTCGTACTGGCGCTGGTAGTCGGCGCGGCCCAGCGTGAAGGTGTTCTTGGCCCAGATGATGAAGGTCGACCACTTGCCGCCGGCAGACCGGAACGCCGATTGCAGGGTGTCCAGTTCCGAGGAACTCATGGCGATGTAGACCGCGCCTTTCGTCACCGACAGGATGTTTCGGCAGGCGTCCGTCAGGAAGGCGCCGAAGTCGTCGCCCAGGTTGTCGTTCAGGATCGGGCGGTGTTTGCCGCGCAGCTTGTCCTTGGCCGTGTTGGCGTAATTCACGTTGTAGGGCGGATCGGTGAAGGCCATGTCGGGCAATTCGTCGCCCAGCAGCACCATGTAGTCGTCAGCCTTGGTGGCATCGCCGCATAGCAGCTTGTGCCCGCCCAGCAGCCACACATCCCCGGTCTTTGAGATAGGCGTCTCTGGCACATCGGGCACAGCGTCGTCACCGGTGAGACCATCCTTGGTGGCATCGTCGCCGGCGATCAATACCTCCCACTCCTCGGCGGAGAATCCGGTCAATCCGAGGTCGAAACCGGCATGGTTCAGTTCGGCCAGTTCGAGGCCCAACAACTCCTCGTCCCATGCCGCGTTTTCGCCGATCTTGTTGTCGGCCAGGATCAGCGCGCGGCGCTGGATGTCGGTGAGGTGTGCCATCGGTACCACCGGTACCTCGGCAAGCCCAAGCTTTCGGGCGGCGAGCAGGCGCCCATGGCCGGCGATCACGTTGTTACTCCCGTCGACCAGGATCGGCGCGCCCCAGCCAAACTCGCGGATACTGGCGGCGATCTGTGCCACCTGCACATCTGAATGTTGTTTGGCGTTGCGCGCGTAGGGAATCAGGACGTCGACGGGACGCATCTCGATCCGGATGCCGGCGATCGGCGGATGTGGATCAGGCATGTTTGGCCTTTGCTGCCCGCTCGGCGGCGACCTCGTCGAACGACCGGCCGGTGGCCGCGAGCGTCACGGCGACGTCAGGGTGGTTCTGCCGGAAGCGCCGGATCGCCACGTCCACATATTCGGGGGCGATTTCCACCGCCCGGCATTGCCGACCGGTGCGCTCAGCCGCGAGCAGCGAAGATCCGGAACCGTTGAACGGCTCGAATACCAGGTCGCCCGGATCGGAGAAGGCCGCCATGACATGCTCGGGGAGTGCCACCGGAAACACCGCCGGATGGTCGATGTCCTGACCGATCCTGCCCTTGTGCCGCATGATGCGGATCACGCTGTCGGGAATGCGCGTGTCCTGGGTGGGCCGGCCGGCATGGGACCAGCCGCCGACTTCACCGTCCTTGCTGCGCATCGCGGTCGAGGAACCGTCGGCACGCAGGTGGGAATCCTGCCCGGCATGCCTGCACGGCACGATCTTGTTGGGCCGGCGCGCCTCGCGGTTGAAGTGGAAGACGAACTCGAAGCTGGGTGCGAGCCGCCCGTTCCAGTCACCGGGCATTCCCGGTCCCTGATCCCAGACGTACCAGGCGAAGCGCCGCCAGCCCTGAGTACGCATCCACGACAGCCAGCCGTCCCAATAGGGGATGACTTCGTTGTCGCGGTGGATGAGGCCGAGGTTGACCAGCACCTGGCCGTCGCTGGCCATGGGCAGCCGGGCAAACACGCCCTGCATGAGCGCGTCCCAATCGCCGATGCCCTGGGTGTAATCGCGCTGGCTGCCGTAGGGCGGCGAGGTGAAGCACAGCGCCGCCCGATCGCCGGCCATCAGATCCAATACCACTTTCGGGTCGGCGGCATCGCCGCAGATCAGGCGGTGCGGACCCAGATGCCAAATGTCACCGGTTCGGGATACCGGCTGAACGGGGGCTTCAGGGATTTCCTCGGCCGGTTCGGCTGACGGCGCATCCGTTTCCTCGCCAACCCCGGCGAGCAGGGACTCGATCTCACCCTCGGCAAAACCGGTCAGGTCGAGATTGAAGCCGGCCTCTTGGAGATCGGCCAACTCCAGCGACAGCAATTCATCGTCCCATCCTGCACGCTCGGCGAGCTTGTTCTCCGCCAGAATGAAGGCCCGCTTCTGCGTCTCGGTCAGATGCGCGAGTTCAATAACCGGCACTTGCGTCATCTCGAGCTTGCGCGCAGCCAGGATCCGGCCGTGACCGGCGATGACGCCGCGCTGGCCGTCCACCAGGATCGGATTATTGAAGCCGAACTCCCGGATGCTGGCCGCGATGCCGGCGATCTGTTCCTCGCTGTGTGTGCGCGCATTGCGGGCGTGGGGGATCAGCGACCCGATCGGACGATAGTCGATGGAAAGGTCAGACATGGGTTCCAGAAAATGAAAAACCCGCCGCGAGACGTGCTCGGGGGCGGGTTCGGCAGTTGGGGCGGCGGGCGCGAATCGGAGCGTTTCTCTGCTCACACCGCTGTCCAGAAGATAGCGGAAATACTACCCCAGACCGGGGTGTTTTGTTGCACGGCCAAACAGCCTCGAAACGGACAAACGGGGCAAGGCGGGGACAAACGCGGCAAGCATTACCCTAAATTGCCCAGAATTTTGGAAGATTGTCGAACGCCTCCGCCATTGAGGTTGGTCGCGACGATCTCCAGCGCCCTCTGCCAGCGCCGCCACGCCGTCGTACGATCGCAGGCAAAGCGGACCGTGATATCGCGCCAGCCGTAACGCTTGGCCCGCATCCAGACGAGATGTCGCTGTTCCTCCTCCAGCCATAGCATCCAGCGCATGGTCTCCAGCATTCGTTCGACGGCTGCCGGGCTTGGCGGAAAGGGACGGTAGACCGGCTCGTCTGCCGAAAAGACTTCCCACTGCTGGCGCAGGATAGGCGGCCACGTGTTGAAGTACCCCTGTACTCGCACAGGCGGAAGCCGGCGCCCAGTGGTCACAGCCTCTTCGAACCGCGCGGCGACGTCCTCGACAGTCCATTCAGCCATCACGCCGACCTCCGTACAGACGCTCACCAATGCGTCGCACGATCTCGCGTTCGATGAAATCCAGGCGCTCGTCGGAAGCGTTTACCACCAGGATCTGTTGGTCACGCCAGCCACGTTCCTTGATGGCGTCCAGATCCGTGGCTTGGGGTTGCAGCCGCCCGAGGGGGCAGCGGTATTGGGGTGTCGGAACCTTCACGTCACACCTCCTGCGTTTCGATCGCCCAGTGCAGCAGGGCCAGCGCATCGGCCTCGTTGTCGTCGGTCGGGGTGTGGCCACGTGACTGGATGGCCACGATCATCTCGTCCTTGCCGGCATTGCCCTTGCCGGTCGCGTGCTTCTTGATCGTCCCCACGGGCACGCCCTGGTACGGGATGCCGTGGTGTTCGCACCACGCCGTGAGCTGCCCCATGAAACCGCCATAGGCGTGTGCCGCATCCACGCCCGCGTGTCGCCGCACCTCTTCGAAGTACACCGCGTTGATGGAGTGGCTCGCCGACAGCAGTTCGTTGAGCCAGCGCTTGAATCTGAGGAAGCGCATCCCGCCGCCTTCGAACCGCTGCGGCTTGAAGCATTCCGTGCCGCTGATGATGCTGCCGTCCAGGTGGTGCAGCGCCCACCCGGTGTGCGTGCCCAGGTCGAGGGCCAGGATCGTCGCGTTCATGTGTTCAGTCCTTTCTCGTCTCGGCCTGACGCAGCCGACGCGGTTTGTCGAAACTTTCCGTGAGGCGCGCACGCGCGCGCGTATAGAGAGTTACGAGGAACAGCGTCGGCTGCGTCAGACGGACGGTTTTCATGGGGGTCAGTTGTCGGCGTAAGGGGTGTAGGCGGCAGTGGGCGGGTTCTTGAGACCGATCCCCTGAAAGCCCCGTACCCCCACGCTGTTCCGCCATTTCTCGATTCCGCGTGTGATGAGCAGATCGGAAAACCGCCGTTGCGAACCGATGAATTCGCCCGCTGCTTCTGCCCATTGCTTCCAGTCGGTGAACAGCTCGGCGGTCAACGATTTGGCGTTGGCGGTACGCACACAGCGCTCTTCCAGCCAGCGGCCCAGCGCATCCTCGGCTTCGAAATACTCCTCGGTTGCCTCCACGACCCGCTGGGGAGGGTCGAGTCGCCCCATGCGCTGCCAGTCCAGACAGCCCTGCACCGCCCAGGCCAGGATGCCGTCGCGCTCGGCCAGCAGCTTCTGCTGGAGATGCTTGTCGCGGCGCTCGGGCGGCACGGTGATCGTGAACGGGATCAGATGCAGCCGCCGCTTCATCGCTTCGTCGATGTTGCGGATGGCGGGCTTGTGGTTGCCCGCCACGACCAGCTTGAACTGCGGGAAGAACTCGAAGAAGTCCTGCCGCATGAAGCGCGCGGAGATCTTGTCGCCCCCGGTCAGGTTCTTGACCTTGGATTCGGCCCAGCGCCGCCCTTGCTCGGTTTCGATGGCGGCCACGAAGCGCGCGCCGCGCAGCCCGGCCATATCGGTCGGATGCCGGTCGGTGCGGGTCTCCATGAAGGTGTCCATCGGTGCGTTGGCCGCGTAGTCGCCGAGGATCGTGGCCAGCGTGTTGACGAATACCGATTTGCCGTTCGCGCCCGTGCCGTACAGGAAGAACAGCGCGTGCTCCTGCGTCGAGCCGGTGAGCGCGTAGCCCGCCATCCGCTGCAGGTAGGCTTGCAGCTCGGCGTCGTCGCCCGTGACCTCGACGATGAACTGCCGCCAGATCGGGCAGTCGCCGCCCGGCGTGGCCGTGGTGACCTTGGTCATCCGGTCGGCGCGGTCGTGCGGGCGCTGGCGGCCGGTCTTGAGGTCGACCACGCCGCCGGGCGTGTTCAGCAGCCACGGATCGGCGTCCCATTCGGCGGCGGTGGCCGCGTGCCGGCGATCCGCGCGCGCCAGCCGTTCCACGCCGCCCACCGTGCCCGAGCTGGCGAGCTTGGCGGCGATCTTGGGGTTGTCGGCGTGGACAGCGGCGTGGCGGCAGACGCTGCGGATCAGATCGGTCGCCGCGAGCGTGTCCTCGGTGCGCCAGCGATGCCCGTCCCACACCAGCCAGCGGCCCCATGCGGCGACGTAACGCCAGTCGCGGTGGTAGCGCCGGGTGAAGGCCAGCGCCAGCGCGTCCTCGGTGCCCCACACCGACTCGTCGCTGCTGACCACCGGCGCGGCGTCGTCGGCGACGTCGTGCATCTGGAGTCGCGGGCCGTGGGTGAGGAAGGCCGCGACGTCGAAGCCCTCCATCACGGCGTCCGCCGCGTCCCAGCCGTCCGTCGCTTCCTCGGGCGGGTACAGGATGTGGCAGGTCTTCGCGCCCGCCGACAGGATGGCCTGCGCCGCTTGTGCCGCGTAGTCCCAGCCCGGCTTGTCGCGGTCAGGCCAGATCAGCACGGACTTGCCGGCCAACGGCGACCAGTCGGTTTTCTCCACCGGGGCATTCGCACCGTGCATCGCCGTCGTGGCCACGATGCCCGCATGGATGAGCGCCTGCGCGCATTTCTCGCCCTCGACCAGTACTGCCTGACTGGCAGAGGCCAGGCCCGGCTGGTTGTAAAGCGGACGCGGCTCGGGTGGAGCCATCTTGCGTCGCTTGGCATCCCACGGGCGGAACTCCTTCTTCCGTCCGGGCGGGTCGTAGCGGTAGACCACCGCGATCAGCTTGCCGGCAGCGTCGTGGTAATCCCACTTCGCGGTGGCCGGGCCAAGGTCGTCGACGGGGGCTTCTTTCTTGGCTTTGCGCACGGGCACTGACCGCGACCGACCGAGCAGATCGGCAGCCTCGTCGAGCACACGGGAAAAGTCGGTGTGAACGTTGGCCCCGATGCAGGCGGCGATCAGCGCGAAGATGTCGCCGCCGTCGCCTGTGGCACGATCCGTCCACAAGCCCGCCTTCTCGCCTTCGAGCACCACCTCGAGGCTGTTGCCGGGGCTGCCCAGCACATCTCCGATCAGAAATTTGCCCTTGCGCTTCTTGCCTGCCGGGAACATCGTGGTCAGCACCGAGTCGAGGCTGGCCAGCAAGTCCGCGCGGATCGTTTCGCGTTCGGTATCGTGATTACGTCGCACCGATGCTGGTGTGTCGTTGAAATCAAGCATCCGAAGCCTCCCCGCCAGAAGCTACGACGTCGTGCTCGTCGCGGCTCTGAACTGCGATGCTGCGCGCGGCCCACGCGGAAAGTTCGGACAAGCGATAGCGCACCAGACCGCCCATCAGGTAGTGCGGAATCCGGTACTTGCTGCGCATCGCGTGGTCGGCGAACCAGTAGTACGGCAGGCGCAGCGCAGCCGCCGCCTGCTTGGCGTCTATCATGGGTTCGATGGCATTCACCGGCGTGTTGTTGTCGGTCATGCTTGCGTCCTCCAGCAGCGGTCTTGCCACGCGCACATCCGGCACTCGAAGTGGGTCGGGTCATGGAAGGCGCGCGGCAGGAGTTCTCCTGCCTCGGTCGCCGTGATGACCTTCACCGCCCGATCCGACATGCGCTGGGCCAGCGCCGCGTCAAAGGGCACGAGCTCGGCATAGATCTCCATCGTGTCGGCGTTGATGGCCGTGAAGATCGCCGGGTGCTCGTGCAGTTCGAGATAGGCTTGGTAAATCGCCACTTGCGCGGCGTAGACGGGCTTGGAGGTGGCCAGCCCCTTTTTCTCCAGGTCGCCCCAGGACTTGTTGCCGAGGCATTTGCACTCCCAGAGCGCGGGATAGGCGAAGCCCTCGGGGCCCGCGATGATGACGCCGTCGACGTGCCCCTGCAGGCGACCGTCGGCCACCGAGAAACCGAACTGTTCGCCGTCGGCCTTGCGGGGGCGCAGGTCGAACCCCGCGTCCCGCAGCCACGCGACCATGCAGTCCTCCATGACGTGGCCGCGTTTGAAGATGCGCAGCATCCGGCCCGGGATCTCACTCCCGTGGTCGACGGGAGCCTTGGCGTACTCGAACTGCAGCGCGCGCTCGCAGGTCACGCCCAGCCGCGAGGCCCCGAGATACTGGCGCTCGGACTGGCGGGCGCGAGCCTGCTGCATCCCGGCATCGACCAGCGCCGTGACCTGACCCGAGAGGCTCGAAGAGGAATTGAAATCCATCATGGCTTCTTCCCCTTCGGTTCGTCCCAAGGCAGGTCGTCCTCCAGATCGGCGAACGGGTTCGCCAGCGGATCGGGTGTCGGGGCCATGCCGCGCACGGGCGGGAACCTGGTCGCCTCGTGGTGTTCGACCATCGCCTCGGTGTAGCGGGTGACGACGGCGTCGATGACGGAGAGCGCCTCGGCTTCGGAGTAGTCGCCCAGGGCCTTGCCGAAGCCGATCTCGCTCGCCGCCTCGCCGAAGGCCTTGAGGCATTTGCGCATCGCGGCCAGTTCGACATCAGACGGATCGATCATGGCGACCTCCCCGATGCCGACGCGGCCTTCCTTCGCGCGCGTCCAGTTGCCGTAGAGCATGTGGAAGGCGTCCTGACAGCGGCGCGAGCAGAACACCCAGTCGATCACGTAGCGGCGCGGATCGGCGGTCTTGAACCGGCCATCGGTATGGCCGTAGCCGCGCGCCTGTCGTTTGCAGACCCAGCATTTCATCCGCCCCCTCACTGCGCCCAAGCGGGCTTGCCGGCCACCGGCGCGCGTTGCGGCGCATGCGGGGTGGCTGCGTAGGGCGGCGTGGCTTGCGCCGGAGCGCCCGAGGTGCCGCCGCCGGTCTTGGCCTTGGGCGGCACGCCCATGAGCTTGGCGTACTCGGGGTGGTCGGGTTCGACCGCGAGCTTGATGACGTTGCGATCCAGACCCTTGGTGTCCTTCTCGACGTCCACGCGGGCGAGGAACTCGAGGCCATCCAGTTCGTGGAAGCCCTGGATACGGCGCGCGGCGGCCGCCTGCGGGCTGTTGTCCTGCGGGTGGACGTTGCGGGCGCTGTTGAGCGCGGCGCGGATGAAGCTGCGCCCCATCTGGCCCCAGGTCGGGCCCTTCTTCGAGTGCAGGCCGATGTTCGACCACATCTTGCGTTTGGCATGCTCGCCGCCGGTGACGACGAACTCGGCGGCAAGGTAGATCGCGCCGGTCTCGAAGGATTCGGTGGCGTAGCCGCCGCCCCAGCCTTGTTCGGGGTCGTCATAACCACCGGGTTTGATGGTCATGCGCACCGGAACTATGGTGCCTTTGGGGATCAGATCGAAGCCGGATTGCTGGGCGTCGGCGTCGTTGAAGTCATTCCATGCGGTCATTGCGATTACTCCTGAGATTCGATGTGTGCGGGGGCGGTGGCGCGGGCGGGCGAGACGGACGTGCCCGCGCACTTGGCGATCAGCGCGCCGAGATGCGGCGGTTCGAGCAGGTCGAGACGACCGCTGCGGTCTTTGGCCGGGTAGCCGTAGGGATTGACGGTGTGGGTGACGAAGGCGCGGTAGGCGCTGCCGTCCTCGGCCTTGATCTCGGCCAGCGTCACGACCTCGTCGACGATGCCGGGCAGTTCGAGGCTGGTCTTGCTGCCCTCGATCTGCGGCACGAATACCTTGCGGTTGTAGTCGTCGAGCCGTTCGTCGAGGATGGCCACGAACACCACGTTCTTGCCGCGCGCATGTTGCAGGTGGGTCAAGGCGCCGACCATCTCCTGACCGAGCAGGCCGTAAGCACCACGCATGTCGGGCTTGCCGGTTCGGTCGCTGACCGCACCCGGTTGGGTCTTGCACCACGCGAAGCACTGGCGCGAGAGCTGCGTGATCGAGTCGAGGAAGAAGGTCTGGTAGCGGTCGAGCTGCGCCGGATCGCCGAACTTCTCGACGACGTGGTCGTGGTGCGCCTGCGAGAACGCGGCCTCCGGCGGCAGCGACTTGTCCGGCCCGGCGAGGAACACGAAGAAGTCGCGGCTCTCCGGCCACGACGCCGGGCGGATGGTGTCGCCCGGCCAGTCGGCCACGGCGAGATCGCCCGCCTCGATGTCGAGGAACAGCGTGGTGATCGGGTCGAGGTCTTTGAGCCGGGTGGTCTTGCCGATGCCGGATTTGCCCAGCATCAGCAGCTTCACCCCCTTGCGCTCGGCCAGGCGCTGCTGCGCGGAGATGATGGGGAGGCTCATTACGCCACCTCCTTCAACTGCTCGGCGACGGCGGGATTCCAGAGAATCTGGTAGCCGCTGTGCCCGTTGCGCGAGTACGGCATGGCCTCGGCCCACGCTTCACCGGCTTCGGTCAGTTCCCATTCGTCGCGGTCGTTGCGGAACTGGAAGCCGTGCGATGCCAACGACTGGTTCGTGGCCTTGGCCGAGCGGTTGAGCAGCTTGCCGAGCTGGGTGGCGTTGAGCGAGCAGATCGGCTCGTTGGCGGCGGGCAGCGCGCGGCGCAGGGTCTCGACGGCGAGGCCCGTGTTCTCGTGGATGCAGGTCAGCGTCGCCGCCATCGCGATGCCGGTCTTGACGCCGGGTACCTTGGCGACCGCCTCGCCGATCAGCAGGATCGCGCTCACGCGGTCGTGGGTCGGCGTGGGCAAGGCCGCCAGCGCGCCGGGTACGGCGTAGCCGCCGGTCTTGCGGATCGCGGGCAGCACCTCGCCGGTCACCCAGCGCTTGAAGCGTTTGGCGGCGTCCTTGGTGCTGCCGAGGATCAGGGCGTAGAGGCCCGATTCGTTGACGTGGTTGGCGCGCTGCGTGCGCCCGAGGTTGTCGATGACCTCCAACTTCTGGATGTCATCGACATCGACGTGCGACTTGATCGCCTGAGACGGGTTGCCCATCTCCAACGCATCGCAGACGTCGTTGGCGTTGAACCACGGCAGGCCAGCATCGTCGACCTGCACGCGCAGGGCGTGCGCTTCGAACCGGAACGGAATGATCGCGCTCATGATCAGCCCTCCCACGCGACGTCGGCGATCCGGTCGGCCCCACGCGCGGCGCGCTTGCGCACTTCGGTGTGGAGTTCCTCCAGCGCGGTGCGGCGGCGGCCGAGCGCCAAGGCTTCCTCGTTGGCGGTTTGGATGGCGAAGGCCAGTTCGTCCACCGTGGCGGCATCGAGCGGGACGACGACTTCCTGGCCGTCAGCGCGGCGATACCGGATTTCGTCAGGAAGGTGATCGCCGTAGATGGACGGCAGCTGCTGGCGCAGCGAAGCGATGAGATTGGTGCTCATGGTCATTACTCCGAATCGAGGGAAAGGGTGAAAGACGGCTTGCCGGAATCCACGGTGCGGGCGGCGGCGAACTGCTGTTGCAGGGCCGGAGGCCAATTCGTGAAGCGGGATTCGGAGACGGACAACTTGATGTCGAGGTAGCCCTCGACCTTCTCGCCCGAAGCCACGATGCGCTCGGCGATTTCGGCCAGCTGCTTCTGATCCCAACTGACCTTCTTGGGCAGCTCGAACTTGATGTGCAGCGGGCCGTCGTCGAGGTGCGCGGTGCCGAAGTCGCGGCCGGAGTCACGCAGTGCGGTGCGGGCCTGCTCGCCGTAGCACTGATCCAGCGCCGCATCGAACTTGGTACGGGCATTCTTGAGCCAGTCGATGGCGGCATCGAGGTTCTTGTCGATCTCGTGCTTCTGCGCGGCCGGCAGCGCGGCCAGTTGGCTGACGGACATCTCGGCGATGTCGGCGGGGAAAATGGTCAGATCGCTCATGGTCGCCCCCTCACTGGTACGCCCGAGCGAAGGTCGAATAGCGCGAGACGCGCCGCTCGAACGCTTCGACTTCGGAGATCAGATAGGTGACCCGCGCCCCGAGCTTGCAGAAGACGGGGCCGAGCTGTTCCTGCCGCCAGCGGCGCAGTGTTTTGACGGAGAGCCCCCAGCGGGCGGCGAGCTCGTTTTCGTTCAGGGCGATGCGCGTAGCACCGTCCGGGAGGGGCCGAGTCAGGTTCCGGCCGGGTTGAATAGATGGGACTTGGTTTTGCATTGCGGGACTCCTCTTGTTTGGGAGTCCCTATTGAATTGCTCCATGCCTTGGGCTTGCGCGAGCGCGTTTTGGGCTTTCATGAGCGACCTTCAATGCCAGACCGCCTCACATGAGCGCGCTAAGTTGTTGATATGTCTTAGTGCTCGCCTATCGTTTCGGTTATTGCGATTTCGCTTATTTCGTTTATAATGGCTTCAGATCGAACTTGACCCGACGAGGAGACCTCCATGAACGCTCCCGCTATCCCCAAAACACTGCCCTCCGAAGAGGACATCGCGCTCGCCCGGGAGTCGGGCCGCGCGCTGTCGACCGTGCTCCAAACCCGCGCCGAAACCCAGCAGATCGACTTCCATGACGACAAGGGAGCGGTGCGCGCCGTGCGCATCCCGACTTCGGCGCTGCGCCTCCTGCTCGAAGTCCTGACCGAAATCGGCCAAGGCAACGCCGTGTCCATCATCCCGATTCATGCTGAATTGACGACCCAGGAGGCGGCTGACGTCCTCAATGTCTCGCGCCCCTTCCTTGTCCAGCTGCTGGAGAAGGGCGACATTCCGTTCCACAAGATCGGCACGCATCGCCGCGTCCGCTACCAGGACGTGATGGCCTACAAGAACCGCATCGACGCCGAGCGCCGCAAAGCTCTGGATGAACTGGCGGCGCAGGCCCAGGAACTCGGCATGGGATACTGATGGGATGAGTTCGCACTTCACCGTCGTCTATGACGCCTGCGTGCTCTATCCGGCACCGCTGCGCGATCTGCTGATGCATCTGGCGCTGTCGGATCTGTACCGGGCACGCTGGAGCGATCTGATCCACGACGAGTGGACGCGCAATGTCCTGGCCAACCGACCTGACTTGACCCAAGACCAACTGAACCGGACACGCCGGCTGATGAACGCCAACGTCCGGGACAGTCTGGTCACAGGATTCGAGTACCTGATTCCGTCGATCAATCTTCCCGATCCGGACGACCGCCACGTGGCGGCGGCCGCCATCCACTCCGGGGCCAGCCTGATCGTGACCTTCAACCTCAAGGACTTCCCGGCCGACGCGCTCAAGCCCTACAACCTCGCGGCCCAACATCCGGACGACTTCATCGTCGATCTGCTGGATCTGCATCCCGCAGGCGTACTGGAATCCGCAGCCAGTCATCGGCGCTCACTGAAGAACCCGCCCAAGACGGCGGACGAATACCTCGATACCCTGCTGGCGCAGGGTCTGACTCAATCGGTGGCAGTCATGCGCCAATGGACTGTGGCCATGTGAACGGCCGAAGGGAGAATCAATGGGCAAAAAGACCCTGACCAACGCGCACTGCCTGCTTGAATTGATCGAGAAGGCACCAGCTTCAGTCATCAAGGCCTTCAGCGGCCTGCCCGAATGCCAGGCTCTTGCCCGTGGCTTCGACTGGTCACAGGATGCCGTTGCGCTTCCTGCCGCCCTGATCGAACACGTCAGGCATCTGCGCAAAGACCAGCGTGACCCAGCCGAACGCGAAGCGCTGCGCGTACTGCGTCTTGCATCTCCGCGCGGCGCGCAAATCCTCACGACCGTTGCCGACCAGTTCAACGACAACGACCTGATCGCCGCTTTCATGGCCCAAGACGGCGGCGAGATCGGCCGTTCGGTCTGGATGCGCACGCACTCGGATGAATCTGCGCGGCTGTTCGACGTGGCCGAGTCGATCCTGAACACCGGCGACCTTCGCGGCAACAAGCGGCTGCACGATGCATTCGACGTGCCTTGCGACGAAGCGCCGCCATTCATCTGGAGCGACTCCGTCAAGAAGGAACTGGAAACCCATCTGACGACAGCGATGCGTCTGGCAGAGCCTTGCGAGGTCATCCACGTCCCGCTTGCCGACGAAGACAGGAACGGCGACACCAAGACCATCCACTACTTGGTCGTCCGCTTTGCCGGTGATCAAGTCACGGCGGTGCAGGTGATCAACCGCAACCGCCGCAGCTTCTGCTACTTCCCGGCACGCGACGCCACGCTCATCTATGCGCCCCATCGCAAGATGGTCGAGGTCTACGCGCACACGCTCTCCACTCGGGCGCCGCTGGCTAACGTGTTGTCCAAGCACGGCTTCAAGATGCCGCTGTCGAACCGACCGCTGGACCGTTCCCGCTACGACCTGTCCCGCTTCGCGCGACCGCTCAAGGATGAGAAGCCGTGTCTGGAGGGCGCGAAGGTCGAGCGCCTGTATCTGCTCGAGGCCAAAGCCCTGCTCGGCCACGCAACCGACGCCGTGTCACTTCACATCGATAGTGGCGCGGACCTGCACGACGTGATCGGCGAGCGGTGGGGCAACCATCCCTTCGTGCAGCCCGGAGCCATCCTCGGCGTGACGCTGGCGGCGGATCTGGTGTTCGATGGCGAGACGACCGAGACGCCTCTGTCCATCGTGCTGGCAGAGCCGGGGCGATGCAGCCTCTCGGGCGAAAAGGATCAGCGTCTGCGACAGGCTGGGATGCAACTGCTTGAAGCCTTGGGTGTACGTAAACCGCTGCATCCGGGCTCGGGCGTTGATGACCCTGGGCTCATCGCGCAGGTCGCGAAGCTGCTCGAATGCGCGACCAGCCCGATGGATGGCTTCGCTCTGGCGCAGCTGGGCATCGACATCGGTCGGTTCGAGGACGAGGGCATCATCACCGAGGGTGAACGGATCACCGAGAAGGTCGTCGAACTGGCCGACGGCGAGCGCTTCACGGTGAAACTGGAACGTTGCACGGACTCCGAGCAGATACGCTACCGTGACCCGCTGACGGGCGCGGACGTGGTCTTGCCAGCCAAGCACGCAAGGCGCTGGAAAGTGCACCTGAACTGGTTGCGCGAGGAGATCATTACGGCCCTCGGCACGGCACTGCAGGGCGTGCGCGGCAAGCATCTTGGCGACGAGCCGGTGTTCCTCGGTGAACTCGAGATCGACGGGCATCCGGTCGCGCTGTATTTCGCCGAGAAGATGTCGAACGAGCGGCAGTATTCCAAAGTCGACATGGCGCTACGCCTGCGCCCTCGGGCCATTCCCGGCATCGTTCTGACCACCGCGTCGGTTCCGTTTCCGTTTGCCGGCACCAATGTCGTTATTCCCATCGAGGACGTGCTGTCGACCGCCGAAGCCAAGTCGGTCATCGACATGAACCACCTGAAGGTCGCTTATCGGCACGGCCAACTGGCCGCCATGGGCGGAACAACGGTGAATCTGAAGGTCTCAGGCGACGGCTACTCGGCGGTGCTGAATCTCCCCGGCAAGGCTCCGTGGAAGGTAACGAACAAAGCCAAGATCGCCGTACTGCAGCGGCTGGCTGATGCCTATGCGGCTGGCACGCCCCACGTGAACACCAAGAAGCTGATGGGGGACACCGGCTGCGCCTCGCCCGCCAACCTGTTCTCTAAGAACTCGCCATGGCGCGACTATCTGGTAAAAGTCAAGGGCGCACATGCATGGCAGTTGAATCTGCCGACGCTGGATGAGCCCGTCGTAGACGAGGATGCGTCGGAAGATTCGGACGAGTTGGTGGAGGACGCCGCGTGATGTCTGCCATTCACAAGTGGCAATTCGCGTCGCGCTTTCGCCGCCATGCCTTCGGTTGGCGATCCGACACGCCGGTGCAGCGGATCAAGGAAGCCATCGCGGAGATCAAGCAGGTCGCCTGCAAGGAGCCTGTGCTCGCGGCCGAGGGCGCCATCACCCTGCTGGAAAAGCTCTCGCCCGCGCTGGAACAGGTCGACAGCTCGTCGGGGGCGCTCGGATCGGCGGTCAACAAGGCCATCGAGACCCTGGTACCGATCATCGTCAAGGCCGACGTCGAGCCACAGCTGCGGCAACGCTGGCTGGAGCGGCTATGGCAAGCGCTGCAGGACGACGAAATGCCTTACATCGAACTGCTGGGCGACTACTACTGGGGCCAGCTGTGCGTGACCCCGGAGCTGGCATCGCATTGGGCCGATGAGTTCCTGCCTGTCGTTGAAAGCGTGTGGAGCCCGAAGGCGTCTGGTCACGGATATTTCAAGGGTACGGGTGCCTGCCTGGCATCCCTGTACGCGGCGGACCGCCACCAGGAACTGCTGGCGCTGCTCGACAAGGCCCCATTCAAGTGGTGGCACGACCGGCGCTGGGGCGTGAAAGCCCTGTCGGCGATGGGCAAGAAGGCGGAGGCGATCCGCTACGCCGAGGAATCACGCGGTCTCAATGACCCGGGGTGGCAGATTGCACAAGCCTGTTGCTATGGAATTTCTGGTTCTGGAAATTATAATTTGTCTCAATGACCCGGGGTGGCAGATTGCACAAGCCTGCGAGGCCATCCTGTTGTCCTCCGGCTTGGCCGACGAGGCCTACCAGCGCTATGCCTTGGAGGCGAATCAGGGCATAACGAACCTGGCCACGTTTCGCGCCATCGCCAAGAAGTATCCCAACAAGCAGCCGGAAGAGATCCTGCGTGACCTGATTGCCAGCACGCCCGGCGCCGAGGGCAAATGGTTTGCCGCCGCCAAGGATGCGGGCCTGTTCGATGTGGCGATCGAGTTGGCCACGCGCAGCCCCACGGACCCGCGCACGCTGACGCGCGCCGCCCGTGATTTTGCGGAGAAGCAGCCGAAATTCGCGCTGGAGGCAGCGCTTGCGGCGCTGGGATGGATCGTACGCGGTTACGGATACGAAATTACGGGCGCGGATGTGCTGGACGCGCATGCCGCTTTGGAGCGGGCCGCAGCGAGCGTCGGAATCGACAACGTTGCGATGGCCGGGCGGATCTCTTCCCTCCTCGCGGAAGGGCAGCCACACAGCGACTTCGTGCGCAAGATTCTGAGGTATCGCCTGCCGCGATGATCGGTCAGGGCGGAATCTGTCTCGCTTTACCCTGCGTTGCCATCCGCTTCGGAGGATCACGCTCACTATCCATGACGGTTGCTATTCCCCGGAGCCGTCATGAAAAACATCGAACTCGCATCTCCCTCTGAGATGTCCTCCAGCGCCCGCGCTGGCGAAGTCACCGCCATCCTTGCGGCCGCCATCGTCCGCACGCTCGTCGCCGATGAGCCGAAACAGAGAGAAGTTGGCCTTGGCTTCCTGCCCGACCAGCGCGTTCATACAACTCCCTATCAAGAGGAGAAGTTGTGATGAACGCGAAACAAGCATCCGTTGCCGCGCAGATTGCCGCGCTTGGCCACATGCCGATGTCCGAGCTCTGGTCGATCTGGGATCGGTACTTTCCCCGCCGCCCGGATTATCCGAATCGCACGCACGTCGAGTCGCGCATTGCCTACAAGCTGCAGGAGGAAGCCTTCGGCGGTCTCGCCCCCGAGACGAAGCAGCGCCTGGAAGCCATCGGCGCGAAGCACTCCAAGATCAAGCTGCGCGCCAAGCCGCGCGAGTTCAATTTCGCGCCGGGCACGATCCTGTTGCGCGAATGGGGCGAACGTGAACACCGGGTGACGGTCAACGCCGAGGGGCGTTTCGAGTATGAGGGCCACACATTCAAGAGCTTGACGGCGGTGGCCCGGCACATCACCGGCCAGCACTGGAGCGGGCCGCTGTTCTTCGGCTTCGGCAAGGGAGGTGCGCGATGAACGAAATTGCCAGCACCAAGGCCCGCAAGCGCTGCGCCGTCTACTGCCGGGTGTCCACGGACGAACGTCTCGACCAGGAATTCAACTCCATCGACGCCCAGAAAGAGGCGGGGCACGCGTACATCGCCAGCCAGCGAACCGAGGGCTGGATTTCGGTCGCGGACGACTACGACGACCCCGGCTTCTCCGGCGGCAACACCGACCGCCCGGCGCTGAAACGTCTCCTGGCCGACATCGAGCGCGGCCAGATCGACATCGTGGTGGTCTACAAGATCGACCGCCTGACGCGCAGCCTCGCCGACTTCTCCAAGATGGTCGAGGTGTTCGAGCGCAACGAGGTGTCCTTCGTCTCGGTCACCCAGCAGTTCAACACCACCACCCCGATGGGACGGCTGATGCTGAACGTCTTGCTGTCCTTCGCCCAGTTCGAGCGCGAGGTCACCGGCGAGCGTATCCGCGACAAGATCGCGGCCGCCAAGCGCAAGGGAATGTGGATGGGTGGGGTGCCGTCCATCGGCTACGACGTCGTGAACCGGCAGTTGGTCATCAACGAGGCCGAAGCGGCGGTGGTGCGCCGCATCTTCGAGGAGATGCTGACCATCGGCTCGCCGACACAGATTGCCGCCAACTTGACCGCTGAGGGCATCACCACCAAGGCCTGGACGACGCAGGAGGGCCAGACCCGTAGCGGCACCCGCATCGATAAGAAGTACCTGCACAAGCTGCTGCGCAACCGCATCTACCTTGGCGAGCTATCGCACAAGGGAAACTGGTACCCCGGCGCGCATCCGCCGATCATCGACCGGGAGCTTTGGGACAAGATCCACGCGGTGCTGGCCAAGGACGGTCACGCCCGGTCGGTGGAAACCAAGATCAGATCGCGCACCGATGCCTTACTGCGTGGCCTGCTGTACGCCCCCTCGGGCGAGCGGATGTACCCGACCTACTCGCGCAAGAAGGGACGCAAGTACCACTATTACGTATCCAAGTCGGAAAGCCGGTTCGGCGCGCCAGGCAAGAGCTACGAGCGCCTGCCCGCCCCGGAGATCGAGGCGGCGGTGGTTGCTCAGATCCGCACGGTGCTGACCAGCCCGGAATCCATCGCCTCGGTTGTCCGCCACATCCAGCGCAACGGCGCACAGATCGACGAGGCCACCACGGTAATGGCGATGGGGCGGCTGAACGACGTGTGGGATCAGCTGTTCCCGGTCGAACGCCACCGCATCGCCAACTTGATGATCGAGCGCATCGACCTCGTCCACGTCGGTGAGATGCAGGGTATCAAGGTGAAGTGGCGGGAGTTGGGATGGGACAAGCTGATTGGTGAATTCGCTCCGAGGGAGATCGGCGCGGAACTGATGGAGGTCGATGCCTGATGAACAGCGCGATGGAAACTTTTGTGCCCCTCCAGTTCAAGCGGAAGAAAGGAAAGCTGCTGGTCGACGGGCGGGAATCTGCGCACGACGTCCGCATCATCGAGGCCGTTGCCCGGGCGCTGTACTGGCACGCCCTGCTCGACTCCGGCACCTTCAAGAGTGTGGTCGAGATTGCCCGAGCCGAGGGACTGATGCCGACCACGGTGGGCAGGCTGCTGCGGCTGGCGCGGCTGGCCCCCGACATCGTCGAGCAGTTCATGATGGGTTGCCAGCCACGAAGGCTGACCCTGCTGTGGCTGATGCGAAACGACATCCCCGCGCTCTGGCCCGACCAGCGTCAGATGCTTGAACGATTCCGGTAGGAGGTGAGATGACCAGCAAGAAGCACTATGGCAAGCAGACAGGCCGCCCGGTCACCCATGAACTCCCGACACCTGCCGGTGGCGTGCGGCTGGAGACCTTTGTCCCCTGGACGCTGGTGAGGCGAGGATTGAAGAAGCAGATCATCACGCCGTTGGATGCACCGCAGGAATTTCTGTCCGAGGCCACCCGGGAGCGGGCGGTTCGGGCGGCGGCGCAGGACAGCGCGCTGATGCGTGCGCTCGGACTGGCGCACCACTGGCAGCGCCTGTTGGACGAGGAGCGAGCGGCGTCCGTGGCCGAGATCGCCGAGGCCGAAGGCATGGACACGACTCAAGTGCGCCGCGTACTACGCCTGACCCTGTTGGCACCGGAGGTCATCGAACGGCTGGTGGGTGCGCCAGACATTGTGCTGGAGCAGGTGATGCGCCGACCCTGGCCCATCAGTTGGATCGAGCAGTCTAGAGTTCTATTTCTCTTAACCTCCACAGACTGAACTCGACCACAGAGCCGACCTACGAGTTAAGGCAAAGCGGACGCGCGGCGCTGCTATATAAGATTCTTTGCTGCTAACCGCCGATAGTGCTCACCGAGAGCCGTGAGGCGGACAGTTTTGCTTTCCATTGCTGCATGCCACATGTGCGGCGCGCTATCAGGTACAAGAAGCCCTACGCGGTTGTACTTCTGTAGGATTTTGAAGATCGCGTTGTGATCAGGGTCAGGCGCTGGAATGCCCTGAGGATTTGATGCCCATGACTCGTGCCGCTCGGGCTCGTATGTGGGGTCAAGTTGGAATTGAGCGCCCGCAGCCGGGAAAAACTCTGAAATCCGACGAAGCTCGGCGAGTTCCAAGGGGGGCTGCACTTTTCGCAAGGAGATGAAACGCTTGACGTTCGTTTTAAAAACAGGCCGCTGAGCCCACGGGCCAAGCGACTGATCCACGTGTGCGTATACACCGCCTGGCGTCACGTCTCCAACGAGGTTCCCGGCAGCACCGCCGAGAGCATCGACTAACAAGCTGGTGAATACACCTGCCCCATCTTCCTCGGTCGCATACTGTTCCGCAGTTGAGGCGGTGAGGATAGTCACTCCATCGCTGATCTCGGCCACCTTCTGCTGCAGTGCGCTTCCTCCTGCGACACCGCTGTGACAACTGTCGAGAATGATCACGCGGTTCTGAATCTTCGATTGATTGGCCATGGTCATGATCTCAGCCAGTGGCACGCCGTCGTTTCCGGTCTTCACGTCTGAAGAGCAAAGGTAACCGCCCGTTGCTTCGATGTAACCATGCCCGGCAAAGTAAAAGAGCGAAACTTCACCATCACCAGCGAAGAGGCTTTCGATGGCCTGTCGAAGCTCATCTCGCCCAACCGGATCGTTTGATCCAGTGGCGGTTAGATGCTTCACACCGAAATTCACCGACCCATCGGCGTGCCGATCAAGCATGGTCTTGACCGCGAACGAATCGTTTACGCAACCATAGAGCGCAGAAACGTTGGTGTAGTGGTCAATACCGACGACGAGTGCTTTGCGCATTAGAGGCTATCAATCCAGGCAGCGATGTTGTCCCAAGTCCAGACCATCGTATTCACGCCGGCGAGGTCGGTGCGATCATCCTTGTAGCCCCAGATGCCGCGAATTTTCTTCTTCTCTTCCTTGGCACATTGAATCTCCCATTTCTGCCCACTGGAGCTGAGGGAATTCTTGCTGACGATTACGAGAACGCCATCAGACCGAAGAATGCGGGTCCGCACCTTCTTTTTCCACTCTTCGTCGTAGGCTTCTTTGACTGACATGTCGACATACTCAAAGGGCGAGTTGGTGTGCAAAGACTGCCCCTTGATCATGTCGCGGATGCGCACGTCCTCGATTGCGAAAGCGACGAAGATGACTTTCTTTTCGGCCATAGTGAGCTCCCTTGTACTGTAATTGGTACGCTAGATCACTGCGCAACTACAGGCGTTGGTTACCACAGGCACCCAGCCGTAACCAATAAAACTCCATAAAAGTGGCGCACCATCCAAAAAGCATACTTCAATCTTGCACCGACGTCTGCTTCAGGCATTCTTCCCCCAACGACGGTTTCTGGCCGATAGGCATTCTCAAAGGCTCGTACTGGACGCATCTTGTGATCGGTCGCCCCCGCTACAGGAGTTGCCAGCCACAACCGACCGCCCCTAAACCCGTGCCAGCAAAGGAAGTGACCTTGCGCACGCTCGCGAGACCACCAGAGAGAACGGAGAACAGAGAGGCGTGGCCAGGGGTGAAAATGTAGGGTTCGGAAAGGTGACGCTCGCGAGGCCATGCCCGGAATCCGCGCCAGCACTGGCGGGTATAGGCGAAAAAAAACCAACCGAGAACGGTTGGTTTTTGGGATTTTGGTGGCGCTTCAGGGACTCGAACCCCGGACACGCGGATTATGATTCCGCTGCTCTAACCGGCTGAGCTAAAGCGCCGTGAGTGGTGCATTACACCG
>JAEHJW020008466.1_pt1 | contig 45198 bp, 60 predicted proteins | sample 9271431 | NCBI WGS metagenome assembly JAEHJW02
TTCATTGGCGATTTTGGAATGTCCCCGTCCCTCCGGCGGAGTTGTGCTTTGCCGAGCCGGAAAGCATAGGGTTATATGGGGACAGGCCTAAATCGCTAAAAACTCCAAAAGCGGGCACTACTATGCGCGAATAGCCGGTTTCCGAGTGTTCAGCAACGGGTGCCCACTCCAATCTGGGCGTGCCTGCATTAAGCCATGTTTCACACGAAACAAAAAAACCACCCCGCAAAGAGTAGTTTTTGTGTCTCCGTGAGGAGATTTCGCTTATAAAGCAAGCACTACCAGAATATCACCCGCCCTGCTGTTTGTCAAGAAACCGGCCGTATGCCCCTTCCCAATCCCAATCCCCCCAGCCCAAGACCTTCAGCGTGAGGCAGGCCGGCGGGCGGAAATATACAAAGTATCGGTGCCCGGCCGGATTTTTCGGAGGGGGAAACCCCTACCAACCGAATAGGCGGGGAGAGGACAAAAAAGCATTATTCTTGTTTCCTCCCCCTCCCAAATTTCTGACCGGTCGCCGAAAATATCCCCCCATGCGGAGGCGGGCTCCCCAAAAGCCTCCCAACCCTATTCTGGCCTACGGCTTGCTATAGTGTTTTGTTATACCCCTTCCAATCCAGATTAAGCTCTGGCGGGGTTGTGCCACTCCGTGCAGGACATGTGCCTCCACGAGTGGGCTGACAGGTGCCACAGCGTGTTTCGCACGGTGGGTTCACCCGTGAAAAACAGGGTGCCCTACTGCCAAAGGCGGTAGTAGTGAGGGTAAATCCTGGAATCATAAGTTGAAAGGTTTAGGCTACCCGTCTACCTTCTTCTGAATATATGAATTAAGCAGGAGGAGGCAGGGAGCAGAAAGGATGACACTATGTTGCCCCTTCGGGGCGGGGGCAGACACATTGAACCTTACACTTTGCGACAATATGCCCGCACTTTGTTTAACACCTTGCCCAACACTTTGGCGTGCAAGTCTGGACACAGTTATTTGCGGAACTGGCACACGCAGAGGGGGAACAAGAAACCAATAATAATAAAAGTTTAGTATATATACGCATTTGGCGGCGAAAAGGAATTTTTGGCTTAATTAAAGTATGGATATTTTCGCCCGCAGTCCGCACGCTTGCCCCGAGCTGGACGGCTTATAAGCAATTATAGGCTTTTATGAGCAAGCCCGCGCCGGAGAAAATTTAACAAAAATCAGGGGCTTGACGAATGAATATGATAATGGCGAAATGAGGAATAATAACGCTTTTTGCCCGCTTATTTACGCCATTTTAATCACGCTTAAACACGCCAAAATTATGATTAAAATTATAATGACAATAGCTGTTAAGTATGGTATAATGAGAGTTTAACATAACAATCAACACCCTTTATAATGCGGATTGTGGATAAAAGGTGTATAATTATGCTTATTTTCGCTTGACGGCAATTTAAGGATATGTTAAGATGAGTATAGATAACTAAATGCGAAAGGTAAATCAAATGCGAATAAATAAAAGCAAGCGAGTTTTTAACGCCTATTCTGTTGCGGGGTGGGTAATCCGCAGACCGCAATCGGTCCGGAGAGTAGGAAAAAATTTAATAATTATTCTGGGTGTTGTTGCCTTTATCTTCCTTTACGGCGTAGCCGGACGGGTTGAATTTTGCGACAAATACCCAAAGCAGGAGACTTGCCACAATGTCCGATAAATTGGCGAATGTGCTTTTTGCCGTTATAGTAATTTGCTTAATCGTAATTGCTATAACAAATACCATTATGGTATTCCAGTCTTAATTAACTATTTTTAGGGCTTTTTTGACAAATTTTTGTATAAAAAGCCTTTAAGGAACCAAAAAAATGCGAAAAATTGACTTAAATAAATTGGACTATGAGCAGAGACGGGAAGTCCGCGCCCAAGCCGAGCGGTATTTTAGCCGTGAATTTAACGCCGTCTCTATGTCGCTTATTGAAAAGGCTTACGGCGAGGGCTGGATCAGCGAAAATGTCGTAGCGACCGAAAAAATGAAAGCGTCCTATTGGCGGGAAAACACGGACGAGGGCAAGCAGGCAACGGAAGACTATTGCCGGAGCCGTGAAATTGCCGAGCCTAAAACCTTAATATTGGAATCGGAAATCTTGGACTATTTAACCGAAAACCACGAAGACGCCATAACCGAAGCGTGGAGCGAGTCCGACCATTATCCGATGTGGGGAACTTTGTTTGAAGCCAAAGAGTCCGGTATGTATGCGGACAAAGCGGACGAACTAGACGATATCGGCATTGGCTTAATTGCGAGCGGTGAAGACACCAACGAAATGCTTTTTATTGCCGGCGCCGGATATGACTTTTATGACGCCCATTGGATACCGCTTTTTAGCGAAGTCTTGGACTGGATAGAAGTCCCCGCCGTCAAAAAGGAGGCTAAAAATGTCTAACACCATAAAAGCCCGCTTAGAGTATTTAAGGGGCGAAATCCGCAAGGAATGTATAAGCTATTCGGAAATTGCCGAATTGCAAAGCCTAAAAAATTATATTGACGCCGGAGATGTTGAACTCTTGCAGTGGGCCGGCGTGGAGGAACACGAAAATGCCTAAAAAAATTACAAAAAAAGCCGGTAAAACATTACTCTATCCGGACAATACGCGCTTTACGCCCCGAGAAATCGGAAGCGACAAGCGTCTGGAAATGGTTATCACGGAAAAAGAGTATAAAAAAATCGGGCGGGAATTTGTTTTAGTTACCGACTTGCTTACCGGCGAGAAATGGCTGGCCAAAAAGGCCGCTTGCGGGCAGGCGTGCTATTGCGACGCGGTTGTAAAAAAGCCGGAGCCAAAAGCAAAGGAAGAGAAAACCGACCCTTACACCGCTAAATATGTTAAAACATTGGAAGAGATAATAATAACCGCCGAAAGGTCCGGAGACTATACCACCGAAGAGGCCGATGTCGCCGCAATCGTAAACAAAATTTACGAAGACGGGTTTTCAGACGGCCACGCCGAAGGCGAAAACGAACACAACCGGGAAGAAATCCGGCAGGGAAGGAGCGAATTATGCTAATTGACACACGCCCCACGGCCGAGCAATTAAAAAGCGAAATTAAGCAGATTGACTTTATTCTGGACAATCCCGCCGACCCCGTAAGTAAAATTTTTCTGGAAAACTGGACGGCGGAACAGCTAAAAAATCGCCGGATAAATTGCAAACGCCTCTTAATGGCCGATACTTTGCAGGCTTTAGGCCAAAGCCCCGCGCCATTGCTTAAAGTTTAATGCTTGCCCCCGAGCTAGGGGGCTTGCATAAGCCTTTAAGGCTTAAAGAACCTTAAAAAATTAAGTGAAAGGAGCCAATATGCAAGAAATGTTAGTAAAACATTTCAATGGTTTTAGGACGCAATGCGACTTATGCGGCCGTAAAACTTGGTATGAGCAGGAGCAACAATGCTATTGCGAATACCCAAAGAAAGAGACTTGCGATAGTTGCGGGCATAGCGAGACCGTGGAACCGCTTAAAATGGAGCGGTGCAAAGGCACGCTAAGGCTAATTGACTACAGCGAGCTTGACCCCCGTTTTCTGGATTATTTTGAGTCCGGCCAACGGATAGAAATAACTTACGAATGGGGGGAGACTGAACGCTGTTATGTCGGCAAGTCCACCGGCTATAAGCCAATCTGGCTGTTAATCCGCAAAAAAAATAGTTTTGGCGGAGAGGCCTTAATGCCGAATAAAATAACCGCCATAAAGGAATTACAAAAATGGCGAGCGTAAAGCAACAGCGAGACCCCGAAAAAATGCCCTGGTATGGCTGGCTATTATTTGGACTGATAGCCCTTTACCGGATCGTGCATACTCATTTTTAAGACTGGCGCCCCTGGCCGAAAGGCCGGGGGCTACCGGCCAAGTCCGCCGGCAGAATTATTTTGAAAAATTTTTTTCCGAAAATGACAGATGTGAGGGCGACTTATCCACAGATAAAAGACATAAAATCCGCAGATGTGAGGCCGAGCCTCGCTCTTCGGCTTTCGTGCCCTTTGTCGCATTTGGGCACGGAGCGGATAGAACGCACTTTAACAAAGCCATGTGAGTAGCGTAAATCCGCACTACCCCTGCCGGTGAAACATGACCCAAGTAACCGGCAGGGTTGGCTCCTTAAATTTAATATGAAAACTAAAGAGCAAATCAAAAAAGAGAGACTGGCCAATCCCGAAAAACGGGATAATTATTTGCGTGATATGACGGAAACTTCCGAAAAAATCACCGAATCTTTACGCCGGAATCCCTTAGAGCATACTTGCCATGAAAAAGATTTTTGCGAACCTTGCTCGCTTGGCCAACAAGCGGCAGAATTAGCAGATGAAGGCATGGGGATTGAAGGAATAGACTTTTAACATTAAGAAAATAATTTTATGAAAGACAACTCGCTGAATTTTGCCCTGCTCAAAGAGCTTGGCTGGATAATCTTAATCATTATCGGGTCGGTTTTTGTGCTTGCCTTAATCGAAAAGCTCACCGGCCCGTTAGGATAAAAAATAATTAAGCCCTTCGGGGCAAAAAGGAAGAAAAAAAATGGTAAAGTCAGAACTTATCGAGACTCTCGCCGCACGCATGGGCGAGACCTCAACGCAGTCAGAAAAATGGCTAAGGAATTTTGTAGCTCTCATTTATGACGAGCTGGCCAATGACCGGATAGTTAAAATCTCCGGCTTCGGCGAATTTTCCGTCAGCCACAGGGAAGCGCGGATCGGAGTCAATCCCCGCCAACCAGAGCAAAAAATCACTATCCCCAAATTGAATACTCCAAAATTCAAAGCGGGAGAAGCCTTTAAGCAGGCCGTAGCCATAAAATAATGTTTGGGCCGGCGTTTGAGGCTTTCAAACAACGCCTGCTTACGGACTCGGACTTCCGTAATGCACAGGCAGATTGCCCGCTTTGCGAGCAAAAAGTCCAAGACAGGAAAGTCGCTTTATACCAAAGTTTAATCGACGACCTTTACAAAGTTTATTGCTGGTGCGGTGAGCATGCCACCCACGAATTTACCATGAAGGATATTCGGCATTTGCTCGGGCAAATAAATTATACCCGCTTTGGAGACTTAGTCCGCTTCGGCGGAATTGTCTACAAGCTCGGGAAAGCCCATTACGGAATTAACATGGCCAGAGCTAAAGAATTTTTTGCCGGCCAAAGAAAAATTCCGGTGCAGATTACCTTAAACCAGCTCACCAACGAAATTATTGAGAGCAATTATGTGGACATACACCACTTTCCTACTCTCCAAAGTTTATTAACCAAAGACGGGCTGTATGACCCGCATAAAACAATCCAAAATGAAAACCAAAACCAAAATCCTGTTCGAACTGACCTGCCTACTGGTAGCCCTAATTCTGATCCGGATAAATCTGGCCAAGCCGGAGCCCTCTGGTAATAGCCAACCATTTACGGCCGAAGAAATCGTAAAGCTAACCAACTTGGAGCGGTCAGTCGCCGGCGTGGCACCGCTCCAGTATAGCTTTGTCGTTTCCGACCAAGCCCAAAAAAAAGCAGAAGACATGGCCAAACGCCATTATTTTGAGCACCACTTAGAGGGTGAAGATACTTGGCAGTTTTTAACTGTAAAATATTCCGTAGCCGAAGAAAATTTGGCTATGGGATTTTTTAATGCCAATAAAATGATAGACGCTTGGCTCCAAAGCGAAGGCCATCGCAAAAATTTGCTTAATGCCGGCGTCTCCCAAATCGGAATCGGCATAGCCAGAGACGGCGAGCAATGGATTATCGTCCAAAACTTTATCCAGCCGGTGCCTAAAATCGGCCTGCGGGCCAAATTCGGAGCCGTGAGCTATTATTCTTACCGAATTGGGGACTATGACAGCACCGACCATTTAGTCGCAGCTGCACGGGACTTCCCGCGCGGAAGCTATGTCAATGCCTGCTCCGAGTTTGCCTGCGTTCGGGTAAAAATTACCGACTTCGGTCCGGAGAAAGCAAAGCACCCCGACCGGATTTTGGATTTAAGCCCCCGAGCTTTCAAAGTTTTAAGCCCTTCCGGCTCTCTCAAAGAGGGAGTCCTTCGAAATATTATGGCCGAACCGGCCGAATAACCAGTTATCCACTTGTCTTAACTTATTCTGATATGTTAGGATATTATAAAGCATAAAAAGCGAAAGAAACTAAAATGTATAAACCAAGCAAGCCCAAACTTCTCGACATGCTGGATCAGAAAAGTTTGGAGGTGTTAAAGAATTTCGGCCATATTTTTACCGACCCAGCAACCGGCAAAAGACGCATGCGTCCCTTCGCTCATCCTAAAATCCTCAACCAAAATGGGCAGCCTAATCGAAATAATAAATAATTCGGCGGTTGATACCAACAAACTCAAGCGGGGAGAAAAAAAGAAAACTTCTTTTTGGGCGAGCGAGACCGAGACAATGGCCTTCGACATTTTCCATAAGTGGACTGGCACTCCGGAAACCAACCCAATGGAAGGCGAAACCCTCATGATGTTGACCATGAGGAAAAAAACCGAGGAAGCCTGCGTGGAGCTAATGCAAAACGCCGGCATACTGATAAAAAAATTTTCCAATGACGAGCGCGTTTATTTCGAATGGGGCGAGCACAAAGTTCCAGTCTCCGGCTATCCGGACGCCGGCGTGGCTATAGACGGAAGCGAGGCCATAATTGAAATCAAGACTTACTACGGCCAGCATAACCATGTCCAAGTTTCCGCCGGCAAAATCAAACCGCAATACCTAAGACAGCTCGCCATTTACTGCTACCACTTCAAAATTAAGCACGGCGTCCTGCTCATGATAAATCAGGGCACCGGAGAAATGTTTGAGTATGATATTTACCAAAGCGACAAAGACCCCTACCATTTTATTTGTCCGGACAATGGAACTGAATTTACCCTTATTGACACCTTCCGGCGCTGGGAAAAAATCTATGTGGAAAATATTTTGCCGAAAGTTGAGCCGCCGATTGAAGGCGTATATAAATACGACATCTACAAGCTCGACTGGAGCAAAATCTCTACCTCCGACATTTCCAAAGCTCGTAACGGTGCCAAAGTTCTCGGAGACTGGTCAGTCAAATATTCGCCTTTTAAGAATCTTATTGTGGAGCGACAAAACACTTGCCTCGGGTATACGAATGAGGAGATTGACTACATCCGGAAGACTACTGAAGGCTATTCTCGGCGAGCTTCCGGCCTAATAAAATTCGAGGAAGACGAAGAGCCGGCGGAAGAAATGCCGCGCAAGCCAATGATAATTAAGCTATAAATTTATGACCCAAAAAGAAATGATTGCGGAGTTAAAGTCAGCCCAATGGATTGGGGAAGACGGCAATATGGCGGTAATTGCCAAAACCAAACTTGGTGCTTGGAGAAAAATTAAAAAAGAAATGGACGAAGTCGGTGCCGAAACCGAGGACTTAGCTCTCGATAAAGAATGGGAAAACTGTATGAGCATTGCGTGGGCTTATTTGGCCACCGACAAAGACCGCCAAGAAAACGAATGGGAAGATGCCGCAGAAGTAAGGTGGTATGTAAGCTATAAACAATCCGAAATTGACGGCGTTAAAGGCGTGCCAGTTTGGGCTTTAATTATTTAATTTTATGAAGCTATTAGTCTACAAAAATCAATATGGTTATTTCCGAGTCCAATGCCCATTTTGCGGAGAAGGAACTTATTATCGAGAAAGGCGAGGACGAGACCCATTGCTGGATTTACGGCGCCATTTTATAAATTGTGCCAAACAGGAAGCATTGGATTGTTATTTAGCCAAATACCAAACTACTCCCCCTCACTTAAAATATATGCAGGAACATGCCAAAGAAAAAATTATAATGCCAACAACTGCAAAATACCAATTCGACAATGATTTGGAAGTAGAAAAAACTACAAAGGAAATTAAAGAAACAAAATGAAATATTTTTCTACCTTCTCCGGTATTGGCGGTTTTGAAATAGGTCTTGGCGAGCGGGGAGAATGTGTAGGGTTTTCAGAAATTGACAAATACGCCATTCAAATTTACCAGCACCATTTCCCTAACCACAAAGCCTATGGAGACATTAAAACAATCTCAACAGACGCTCTTCCCGACTTTGACCTTCTCTGCGGAGGATTCCCTTGCCAAACTTTTTCTATTGCTGGGAAAAGAGGAGGGTTTAACGATACAAGAGGAACGCTTTTCTTTGAGCTCGCTCGAATCGCTCGGGCTAAAAGACCCCGGTTATTATTCTTTGAGAATGTCAAAGGCCTCCTCTCCCATGATGGGGGTCGCACTTTCGATACCATCCTCCGAACACTTGATGAGCTGGGGTATGACCTGCAATGGCAGGTGCTTAACAGCAAAGACTTTGGAGTCCCGCAGAACAGGGAAAGAATCTTCATTGTCGGAAATCTTAGAGGCCAACCCCGACCCAAAATATTTCCTTTCCTCCGAAAAGACCAACCAGATTTTGGAGCAGGGAGAATTTACACGGGAAACGAAGGACGGCTTCCACAGAGCGCGAATGGACAAAAAGAAATCCAGCATACAGGGGACACACCTAACCAAGAAGCAGGGAATGGCTCATTGCATGAGCACGGCTCACAACCGCTCCTAATCGAGCCGTTGTCATCGAAGACTTCTACCCCGACCGAGTCCGGACTTCCGAAAATGCCCCAACGCTTAGAAGCGGCCGAAGCGGGATTAAGGTCGGAACCTTACGCACCCACAAAGACGGCGAGGGATTCCGAGAAATTAGAAGCGGGGTTGCCCCAACAATTCCCGCCCGAGCAAGGGAAGACGGCTCCGGACAGCCAATAATTATGCTCACCGAACGCCGGACGGAAGAAGCAAAGGAAATTCGCCGGCAGAATATGAAGGAAGGCAAAGACTGGTCGCCACGTCGAGGAAAAGAATTGGTGCCAAGAGCAGACGAGCTGGCAAATACTTTAACCGCCAACCAAAGCCAAGAACATTTTTTACTCCAGCAAATGCAAATCCGGCGACTTACGCCCATTGAGTGCGAAAGACTGCAAGGCTTTCCGGATAACTGGACAGCCATAGTCTCCGACACCCAGCGGTATAAAACTTTGGGCAACGCCGTAACCGTAAATGTAATTAAAGCCATAGCAGACAAACTTCATGCAACATAACCAAATTTTACAAGGCGAAGCTCTGGAGGTGTTAAAAACTTTACCGGACGAATCAGTAGATTGTGTCATGACCTCGCCTCCCTATTGGGGGCTTAGAGATTATGGCACCGGCAAATGGGAAGGCGGACACCCCGATTGCCCGCACCTGCCGACAGCTCGGGCAAAGGGTGAAGATGTCCAGAAAAATTCCGCCGGCTCCCGTTTTAATATCCAGCCTGTTTGCTCCGCCTGCGGTGCCGTGCGGGTAGACAAACAGCTCGGATTGGAGCCAACGGCACGGGAGTTTATCCACAAGCTCGCAGATATTTTTGACGAAATTAAGCGAGTTCTCCGCCAACATGGGACAATCTGGGTAAATCTCGGCGACACCTACATAAATTACAAAGATTGTAAGTCAGTAGCCCAGACCATTGCCAAAGACGGACGCAAAGCTCAAGCCCACGAAATAGAAAAAGGCCGGTCAGTTTCCCGAGATACCCGCTCCTTAAAAGCCCAAGGCCTGTTAGACAAATCCCTCGGCCAAATCCCCGCGCGGTTTTCCATAGAAATGAACGACAGGGGCTGGATACTCCGCAACGAAATTATTTGGTATAAGCCTAACTGTATGCCGTCCAGCATTAAAGACCGCTTTACAGTAGATTTTGAAAAAGTATTTTTCTTTACCAAAGCAAAAAAATATTGGTTTGAGCAACAATACGAACCGCTTGCCGACATTACGCTCGAGAGATTCCAGTCCGGAAAATGGGAAGCAGACCCCGAAGGGAAGCTCGGCGCCGGGGAGCATGCTATGTCTCCGGAAGGCTTTAACAAAGCAATCGCCAACATGGCCTTCGCCGGCGAAAGAAATAAAAGGTGCGTTTGGAAAGTCTCTCCCCGCGCCTACCCCGAAGCTCATTTTGCCACCTATCCGGTAGAACTTTGCGAAACGCCAATCAAAGCCGGTTGCCCAGAATTTGTCTGCAAAAAATGCTTTAAGCCGAGAGAAAAGATTTTGGAAATTACGCCGGAATACGCCGCCTTCTTAGGCCAGTCGTGGAACCCGCACATAGACGACATGAAAATGGGCTATGGCCAGCAGACCAGAGGCCATGCCGACCGGAAGGGTGATGTTGCCGGAGTAAAGAGGTATAATTTCAAAGGCTATACAGACTGCGGTTGCGGAGCCGGTTTCCAAAAAGGCGTGGTGCTCGACCCCTTCTTCGGATCAGGGACGACCGCCGTTGCCGCCCGCCAATTAGGTCGAGACTGGCTGGGAATAGAATTAAATCCCGAATACATTGAGCTCGCCAAAAAGCGTCTCGCACAAGGAGTCCTCTTATGAAAAAACAGGAATTTCCTTGTGCAAATGAAAAATGTTTTGGTAAGGTTACGGTAAAAGATACTATTTGCAAATCTTGCCAAGCCAGAAGAAAACAACAAGCTACATTTTTCAAATATGGGGGCGGAAAAATAAAATTATGATTACTGAAGCAGAGAGAGAATTTTTAAGAGAGTCGAACGCCATTGAAGGCGTCTTTGACCAAAAGTCCTTAGACCAAGCAATCGTTGCGTGGGAATATTTGAAAGGCCAAAAAAAGCTAAATACTCATGTCGTAAAAAAGACCCACAAAATCTTAATGCTCCACCAGCCAGGGCTTTATCCGAATGAGAAGGGATATTTCCGAACAGTTCCAGTTTACATTGCCGGCCGGAAGTGCGAGGTGGTAAATGCTGACGGCTGGCCGCTTGAAACGGTCATGAGTCAATGGTGCTTTGAAGCCAGTAAAGCAAATTGGGAAGGATTTGGGCCGGTAGCTCTGCATATCCAGTATGAAAAAATCCACCCCTTTGTTGACGGCAATGGCCGAACCGGAAGAATGTTCCTAAACTGGCAAAACCTAAAAATGAAGCGGGAAATTTTAATCATTAAGGCCAACGAAAAACAAAAATACTATGCTTGGTTTAATTAGCGGGGAGGAATGGATGGCCGCATAAAAATTCAAATCACCTTCCACGCAGAAGAAAGATTGCTGACGAGGCTGGGAGTAAAAAAACATAAAATGTATCGAGTAGCGTGGAAAGCATTGCATTGCCGGCATTGGGACCAATGGCGGTATAAAAAACTGGAATACCAGCTACAATTCAGGGAAGACGCGCAGTTTGTTTTCTACCGGCAAATGCTGGGAAAAATCTGGGTCTGGCGAAAAATCGCCGAACATACTTATAGGTTAATAACAATCTACTAAATTGAAAACAATAAAATTCATAATTGAAGAACCAACTTACCAAAGCAGGGCAACATTTTTTATCGGCCATACCTTCAAACAATTTTCCGCCATTGTGGAAAAATACCGGCATGCGGATGAGAAGCCTATAGATAAAGACCTGCGGGATGTAAACGGCTTGGCCGTTACCATGCGGAATAAGGACGACTTAGTTTGTCATATAGTCTGGCTGAAGTTCTTTAACTGGACAATTCCCCAGCTCGGGATATTAGCCCACGAAATCGCACACACAGCCTTTGCCGTCCTGCACCATAAAAATGTGCCAATCCGAATAGAGAATGACGAAACTTTTTGCTACCTTTTTGAGCATTATTACAAGGGAGCTTTAAGAAAATTAAGCAAAACTCACAAAGAAAAAAAGGAGAAAAAAAATGGCAAACAGACCAGAAAATTGGGATAAGTGGAATAAGGACAAACAATGGGGCTATCTGCGGGGGCTCGCCGCCGGCAGAGTAGAACCGCCAATCTTGTCCGACCGCTTAAAAAAATATATCACCATTCAGCAACTCAACCCAGGGATAATCGGCAAACGCTGGAAGACGCGCCACTTTGCAATTATCCTAAATAAAAATTACGAAAGAATCGGGCTGATTAAATGGTATGGCGGGTGGCGGAAGTATGTGGCTTATTTGGACGAAGGATTTTTTGACTCCGAGTTCCTAAAATATGTGGGAGACTTTTGCTTCCACGAAACCTTAAAACAACTCGGGAAATTATGAAAATACTTTTCATTGACCAATGGCAAAATCTCGCAGGAGGCTTTGACTTTATAGGAATCAGCACAAGGTCTTTTCCCTGCGAAGGTGTTGGTTGCAGTAAAACAATTCACAGGCTCGGCTTTTCCCTGCTGGGCTTTGGTCTCCTGTTTGAATGGGAAAATTAAATTCAACTATGGCTACACCAATAGTAATCAAACGCCATCCGGCAATCAGCTCAAATATTTTGAGTGCCGGATACGACCCAGCCACAAAAACGCTGGAGATTCAGTTTAACACCGGCAAAATTTATCGCTACGAGGGCGTGCCGGAAGCTACCTACAAAGGAATGTGGGAAGCGGAAAGCATGGGCAAGTATGTCGCTGCCAACATTGCCACCAAATATAAATATAAGGCACAGGTGGCACCTAAAAAGAAATGAGAGGAGTCCTTTACCTTCTCTCCATAATCGCTGTAATAATTTTCGGAATAGACAAAATCAGAAGCCGAAAAAAATCGCAGTCGTCTTACGCAGAGCTAATGGCCTTACATAACGAGGCTTTGAATAAAAAAAATGAAAATCCTTGAACTAAAATCCTCCAACATAAAACGACTGAAGGCAGTAGAGCTTCAGTTAGACGAAAAGCAGAATTTAATTTTAATAACCGGCAAAAATGGTCAAGGTAAAACCAGCGTCCTCGACTCAATCTGGTATGCCCTCGGCGGAACTAAAATCGCTCCGGACAAGCCAATCAGGGACGGCCAAGAAAAAGCGGAAGTCGAACTTGATTTGGGTGATTATAAGGTTACCCGCTCCTTCACCGAAAAAGGTTCCTACCTCAAAGTTGAAAATAACGAAGGGGCAAAATACTCCAATCCCCAAGAGCTCCTTAATAAAATTATCGGTCAGCTTTCCTTTGACCCTCTTGAGTTCGCCCGAATGGAGCCAAAGAAGCAGGTGGCTACGCTTGTTGCTCTCACAGGACTCGACTTCTCTGACCTTGACCAACAAATAGCCAAGCTCACGGAAGACCGCCAATTCGCCGGCAGGGAACTCAAGGCAATGGGAGAAATTCCGCAGGAGACAGTTGCGGCAGTCGTAGAAACTTCCAAAAAAACGGAAATAAATATTACTGAACTGGCTAAAAAAATCCAAGACGCCCAGCACGCCTTAGATAAATATCAGCAGTCCCGCAGAGACATAGAATCCAATAACAATTCCATTGTTAATTTGGAAACCCAGCTAAAGAAAATTGAAGCCGATATTGCGACTCTGAAAAAGAACAATATCGAGCTGGAAAAAATGACTCCTCCCGATGTAAAAATCGCCGAACTGCAAGCCAGCTTAGACACCGCCGAAAAAGAAAATTCCGATATTCGGGAAGCCAAAAAAATTATCTCCGAAGACTTGGCCAGGACAAATAAGCAAAATAACTATGACGCTTTCAGCGAGCAGTTAGGACAGGCTCAAGAAGCCAAAGCCAAGCGTCTGGCGGAAGCTAAAATGCCAATCGAAGGCCTTTCCTTTACCGACACCGGCGTTTTGTTTAAGAAAATTCCTTTTGACCAGCTATCAGCTGCGGAACAGTTAAAAGTCTCAATGGCAATGGCCATTGCCGGCAACCCGAAATTGAAAGTAATTTTAATTCGGGACGGCTCGCTCTTAGACAAAGACAACATGGCGGTAATCGCCGAGTTGGCAAAAGAATTTGACTTCCAAGTCTGGATCGAAAAGGTCGACGATACAGGCAAGGTCGGGGTATATATCGAAGACGGAGAAGTAAAACAAATTGACGGCAATGAGCTACCCAAGCAGGAATAGGAAAATAACAGTTATCGGGGTGCAGAATATGAGACGCCTGCTCCCCAACGGCAAAGAGGAAAAAGTCCAAGTGCCGGTCATCTTTTATGGCAAAATTCCAAACACTTTTCTCAAGTGCAAGGAAGACGGCTGTAAAGAAAATCGTCTCTCCGGCACCGCTCGGTGCCAGAAGCATGTTATCCAATATCATTAAATATTTCCGAAAGATACTAAATTTAGTATTCTTCGGAAACAAACTACAAATAATTTTATGGTTAAAGTAATTGTGAAGACCAGCAAAGCAAAGGTCTTAGGCGAGCGCGACCGATTGGTCGCAGAAGCAAATGCAGATAAAAATTTGGTAGGCTACAGCGATGAGCATGTAGAAACCGGAAACTGCAAATATATTTTCCGTGTAGTGCCCATAGTAATTCCGGAAGATATTTTCAACCAAATTTACGATTTGGGCGACATAGAAGGCGAGGCGGATATTTCGGACATTCTTCGGACAATCCAAACCGCAGTAGACCAGCTTAATAAAGCGGTGGAAACCGTTTTGAAGAAGCCGGCCCAACAGGAATTGCCAGTTTATACCGGCAATAAAATCCCAGACGCTCCAGTTGCGGGCGTAACCGAAACAGGAGAAACCATAACTCCTGCACAGGCAGTCGGTAAATTGCAGGATATGGTAGACCAATCTAAGCAACCGGCTCCAGAATCTACGCAAGTTAAGGCAAATGAAGACAAAGAAATGACTCCGCCAGATGCTCAAAATGCCCCGCAGAGCCCTGCTCCGGCTCCGGACGGAAATTCCTCCGCAACGACCCCTAATCCCCAGCCTTAGCCTATGAAGTTTCGCGCTGTAAGAAGAATAAACTTGGCCAACCTCGACGAAAAGCTCTTTGGCTACGAGCATGAAGAATTCGAGGTTTCAGAGGCAAGTAGCATGGAGGAGGCTACGACAATCCTTGACCAATGGGTAAACCAAAGGATTTCGTTCTACAGAGGGCTTATGGCGGCGAAAGGCAGTAATCCTTCCCAGCCAACTCTTCCCTCAACGCCTCCTCCGGCACGCATGCCGAGCCAGCCTCCCGAAGCATCGTTTAATTTACCGCCGGGAGTGTCCAAAAATCCGCCGAAAGGCTTAGAATAAAATGTCCGAAGAAAAATATTTAACAATCAAGCAGGTAGCCGAACGGCTACAAAAGCACCCGGACACCATTAAGCGTATGATCCGGAGTGGAAAATTCAACGCCGTAAAATTAGGAGATAGCAAAAACAGCCATTACCGAGTAGCGGAAAGCTACCTACTCTCCTATATAGAACACTTCAATGTCCAACGACCTACCGAAAATTAAAGTCCTTACCGAGATTGGCGAAACGCCTTTCCAAGTGGCAAAGGTGGAAGAGAAGATTTTGCAGGGCTGGGACAAAACCAGCCGGCGAAGCCTTTATCTTTTCAAAGGGCCGACTCAAGTATGGTCCTACTATAGCAAGCGGGAACGCTGTATAGTGGAGGTGCCCCAATGGCGGGACGCAGAGGCCTTAATCGAAGGCGTCTGGGTAAAAATGTCAGTCTACTGGAGATTGCAGTTGCGGTTTGAAACGCCGGTCGAATATACTTCCTTCGAGGAAAAAGTCAAAACAAAGAAGGTGGTCTCCGAAGCCATTGTGGTTGTTACCGGCGCGGCTTACGAATCGCTGGAAGAGCAGTTCAAAGGCCGACCTGAAGGTTCGTGGTATAAATTCAGCTACAAGAAACTTAAAAACGGTCGGTCGTATGTCGACAAAGTTTCTTTTGTAAAATGACCACACTAACCCTATCCTTACTCAATAACAACTTTCCCCCGAGCTTAAATAAACGCCTGCATTGGTCTGTCCGCTCGGGACTGAATATCGCTTGGAAAAATCATGTCTTCTGGCATGTGCAGGAAAAGAAAAAAGAGTTTGGAAAAATCCCTTACCGGCGGGCGAATGTAGAAATTATTTACTATGCCTGCCGGCTAATGGATTGGGACAACGCCTACACTTCCGCCAAATCCATAGTTGACGGCCTGAAGCTGGGAAAAGTCATTGAAGACGACAACCAAGAGCATATTGAGCTGAAGGTTCGCAGTATAAAAGTCGCTCACAAAAATGAGCAGAAAATAGAAATAATAATTAACGAACTTAAATAAAATGTTCGGCTTAAAAGCAACCGCCAGCGGACTTCAAATAATCGTCCCTCCCCACCTAAAAGTGGCGAGAGAGGTGGTTAATCCGGAAACTATTTTCCAAGAGGCCAAAGAAATTTCCGCCGGCATGAAAAACGACACCTTTGTTTATCCCAATACCCTTTGGCCAACCGCCATTGCCTTAGCCCAGCCCCAAGTCTCCCGAAACCCTCTCCGGTATTTTGTAATAAATCCGGACTTGGAAGACATCATTGTGGCTTTTGGCGGGCCGGTAATAGTAAATCCGCATTTGGTCAGCAAGGACAAAATGACCAAATTTATGTTTAAGGACGCCTGCCTGTCCTATCCGCTCCGGCCGAAAATCAAGGTTAAGCGTTTTAGTAAAATTGTGGTAAGTTATGATATAATTACCTCATTGAAAACAGACCGGCCGGATACAAAAAGAGTGGTTGAAAAAGAATTGTCCGACCTGCCAGCCCTTATTTTCCAGCATGAGCTTGAACACATGAACGGCAAGAGTCTATTTACAAAATAACTGCGAAGTCGAGCGCGGTTCAATTAACCAAAAAAGGAGACATTACAATGTCTGAAGAAAACGAAGAGCAGAAGCCGGCTGAAGAAGCTACTCCTGCCACCCCTGAAGGCGAAGCCGCTCCGGCTGAAACCCCTCGTGATCCGGTAACCGGCGAAGCCAAACCGGAAGGCGAAGCCCCTGCCGCCCCTGCTGGCGAGCAAGAACCTGTTTAACCTTAATCTTTCCACTTAAAAAAAATGCAACAAACTCCTAAACCCACCGGCCCTAAAACAAAGGAAGAGTGGGAAAAGCAATGCGAAAAATCCGGAGGCAACATGATAATGTTGCCGGACGCTTTGGTAGAGGCTGCTAAAGAGCACCAAAAACATTTCGATGAAATGGAAGCCAAGCGCATGGAATTCGTAAAGGCGAATTATTACTGGAACAAGGAAGTTTCCGAATTCTGGAATAAAGTCAGGGAAGCTCTGGCAATTACCAACCCGAATATCTGGGACAAAGATATGGGCTGGAATACCTTTGCCGAAGCGGACGGCCATTTTGTGGTCAATACCCTTCCTTCGGGACGCCAACAATAAAAAACTACATACAAAAAACCCCGCTTCTGGTCTCTTAGAGAAAAATGTTGAGAAAAACTCTAAGAGGGAAACGGGGTTTTTATATTGGGCCAGCCGTTTAACTTCTTCGGCCGAAAGCCGGAAGGGTAGAGGCTCCAAAATAGTAGCCTACCACGGTTCCAGCCAACACGCGCAAGCTCTGCGCGGCAGCGTCATTCAGAATTGGTATGAAGAGCGAAGCAATGGCTCCGCCGACTACCAGCACGGCAATAACGCTTTGAGTGAGTTCTTTTGTGTTCATAAATTTTTAATTGCTTTTGCTTCCCTTAATCGCGCCAATCCAGTAGCCTTTTTTGTCTTCTGGGATTTGGGCAACGCTGTCTACTTGGATTCCGGACCACGGCCCGAATAAATCCAGCGCCAAGAATTCAAACGGCAAAGGGTGATACATGCCGTCCGCACCGACCACATAAATCAATGGGTCGCTTGGCGTTTTAACTAACCTTATTAAATTAGCCATAGCCTTCTTATCTACCAAAACAATCGGGGTGAAAAAGTAGGGAGATTTTATATAATTCTCATCTACCCAGCCGTCGCCGTTAAAGCCCCATCCCGCACTCCAATGGTTTTGGAATTTTACTTTCTTCAAACCGTTAATTTTCTTAAACCCTTTGCCTAAAAAGGCATGCCCCCATTGGGTCTCTCCGGACTGCGGAGGCCTGACTTCGCCGGACTGCCAGCCGGGATTTGAGCCGGTAGCACCTAATATTACCGCCCCATGTGCCTGAATGGCAAATGCGAGCTCGTCTACATTGTTAGGCGTAATATAGAAATATTTATCGGCGTTATACTTGGCCGCTTTTGCCCTAAGCTCATTGGTAATTCCAGACCGGCGCATAAACTCTTCGCTGGGAGGCACGCCATTGTCGTAAGAACTGTAATCTTTTTCCAAAGCAAAGCCAGTCCGCACGGAGCAGTTGGCGCCGGCGTCAAGGTAAGCTCCGCCCCCAGTAATCGGCAAGTAAATCTGCTCATAAATATATTTGGCGGATTTTTCTTCCTTTTCCCCGTCCTGCAAAAAGTTAATAACCTGGCCAAGCTCGGCCGTAGTCTGCCCAACGCAGGAACCGGAGCCGTCTTGGTCTTTTTGGGTTATTTCAAAACCAAACTGCTCTTCCACATCAAAGCCCTTGTCCCAATCGACAACGGGGGCTGCAACGGCGCCAAGAGCGAGCAACTGCCTATACTGGTAAGCTCGGCTGTCAGGCCGGCTGGGAAACGCTCCTGGGTTAAAATTTTCGTCAAGAATTGGCATTTTTATATTTTATCATCGAGTCTTCGGCCAAACGCTTCGCTGTAAGGCTTGGCTGGAATCCTCTCGTTAATTATGGTTTTGACCTCAACCATGCTATTGGAAATATTATTTATTTGATTTTGCTGGCTGTCAAATTTTGTCTGCAAAACCCGCATTTCATTATTCTTAAATTCGCTGAACTCCTTGGTAAGAGCACTTAATGCTTTTTCCAAAAGCACAAGTCTTTGGTCTGCCTTCACCGCCGGATTCCGGAAAAAATGGTAGACATTAAACATAATAGCGGCTATGGCGATAAAAAAAGTTATGTTCCCTTGGGTAAGGGAAATCGCTGTTTCAGTCATTTGGTTTGGCTTTTGGGTCAGCAAAAGTTAATGGTTTCTTAAAATTTGTCTGGTAGAAATCCAGTCCGATTTCTACAAACAACAAAATATACCACCACGGGCTTAATGGAAGGTGGGTCAAATTTCCAATGCCCGTGAGTATAATCATAAAAATTACGACAAACCGAACGGTATTGTCTACAGCTTTTGAAGCCATTTTGTCAAACAGCCTTACAGCTCGGGAGCGAATAGGAATTCGGACTCGGCTAATGCCGTCTGTTTGGGGGCGGTTGTCGGATAAGGACATAACATTTTTTTAATTTTTACGCTTCAACTATGACTACATTTCCTATACTTTCAGTTTTCTTTTCGTCCGTCCAGTTAATTTCGCTCTGGACGCTCTGAATGTAGGCGTCATAGTCATTTTTCAAAACTTGAGCGGTTGCATAGGCACGGGCTCTGGTTCCCCTGGATCCGCGCGTAATGCCCAAAATCTTTCGGGGAAGGGTGGAAGTGTAAAGCATTTCCTCGGCCACGCCGGCGGAAACGGCTCTAATTCTGCCCTTTGCTGGGAAGTTTTTAGTGCTATCCACCAAAGCCGACGTCGAAGTGCTGGCCATAGCCGAAGTCAAGGAGCACTCGACATAGTCTATATCTTCGAAACGGACAATTTGCTTGCTATTTTTTTCAGCCCAGAGAGCTGCTTGCAAGTCATGGCCGTAAAATTGGGATTCTTGTCCGGAAAGGAGTTTAACCCCGTCCGACATTTCCATTCGCATTTGCCAGCGGTTTTTGTAATCCGGAATCGGTTTGTAGCCGACAATAACATCTCTCACCACCGGCGTGGTAGTAGTGCCGGCCAATTTTACGCGCACAAATATTTTCTTATAGAGAACATTGGTGCTGGTATTGGAAATGTTAAAAGTCCGGCTGGTAGCGGTGCCTTCTGTAGTAGAAGTCATGGTAGTCAAAGCCGTCCAAGAAGAACCGCTGTTGGTGGAATATTCTATGGCAATATTTTCATTTGCCGCCAAAGCGTCAAAAACAATAGAAATAGTAGAGAGTAATTTGTCAATGGAAACCACCGGAGACATTTCCGAAAACACCAAAAAGTTTTTGGCCAAAGTTTCTTTATAATTACTGCTGTCCTGCAAAAGAATAGAACGGTCGGCGGTAGACCACCCTAAATAATTGGAAGTATTATTGCTATCAAGAAGCTGGGGTATGTAGTAGTTGCTGGTGTCGGTGCTGTCTTTTTTGTTGTTGTAAAAAGCCACTCCGTCATAAACCAAATTTCCCCAAATAAGTTTAGTCCCCACGAGCAATCCTCCATAACCCAAATTACAGTCGGCTTCAGCCCCTATAGTTTGCTTGGCTCCGTCTCTGTAGAAAACGCGCGTCATGGTAGTGCCGTCAAAGCTGTAAATTTCAGTATTGGGCACCGTAATAATTAAGTTGCCTCCTAAGTTATGAAGGAACCGGCCTCCGCACCCAAAGAAGGGGTAATTCACATTATAGAAAATATATACGGAAGTATCTCCGTTGGTTGCCGGATCAAAAACCCGAAGGTCGGCGTAGTAAATGCTGTTGACCAGCAAATAATAAATTTTTCCGCCAAAAGCAATCATGTCAACAATTAGAGAATCGGTGCTATGGGTAATTTCTCCCACCCAATTCGCTCCGGAGTCAACTGTAGAAGCAATGGCGGTTTTATTATTGGCCGAGTCGTCTATCTCCACATAAAGAAGCCCCGCCAATTCGCAATGGCAACGAGAAGAACCGGAAGCACTAAGCCCTGTAGCCGTGCGGATTGCCGCACTATGGTCTGTCCATGCAGAGCCAGTCCAAGTTCCTAAGCACCAATTATTTCCAACTCCGACTACGGAGGCCACCAGTAATCCTTTATGTCCGGAGAGCTGGGAAACTACATTCTGGGCTGTGCCGAAAGTCGTGGCTGCAACCGCACTCCAAGAGCCGGAATATTTATAAATTTGAGGATACCCGCCGGCATTATCGGCAGTTCCCACATACATGTTGGTAGCTCCGTTGACTTCAATGACCCCGCCGCAATATAAGTCTTCGGTAAAGTCATTCTGGCTTGTAAGCTGTTTGTGGAGCTTCATTGCCCCTGGCTCGCTTACAACATCAATATTGGTGGAGTAATAGAATTTAGCGTCATCCTTCCAAATCTTGTCGACTTTAACGCCGGCCGACCAGTCGGTTTGAGCGGTAAAATAAATGCCGGCTCCGGCAAAGTCCGAATACTGCAAATCAGAAATCGCCAAACGGCCTACGCTGGTTGGCACTTCGTCTCTGCGGTAAGCTGGAACATTTGGTGCTCCCCGCAACATGTAGCCTCTGCCATTTATGGCAATGCTGTATTTGTCTCGGACTCCCGTCCCTGTAAAAGCCATATATTTTACGCTGGCACATCTCCCTTAGCCGAATCCCAATACGGAATATCGAGGTTAGGCAACAAGGGCTTAATTCTTTTCCTTAAAATTTCAAACTGTGCGTCTTCGTCATTAGCCATAACTCTCAAGGCCTGAACATTCAAATGGCCTTCCTCAACCGTTGCATTGCCCTGCTGGGCAATTTTATTCGCCTGCGAGCGTAAATAGAAGGCTCCCGCCTTGTGGCCAATCATGTTAATCCAATCGCTTTCCAAATCCAAAGCCATGCTCACGGACGAAGGAGCTACGGGTTTCTTTAAGTAAGAAACGGCAATGTAGTTATTTCGGGTCGGTTTTTGGGAGGTAATTATTTTATTGGAGCGCTGGTCATATTTCCAGTTGGTTCGCATAGGCTGGTAAATGCCGTTTACTGTAAGGTCGGTGGATTCAAATATTTTCAGAATTTTTATGGTATTGGTTGGGCAGGGAATTGTCTGGCGTCCGCCGGAAATTATCATGCTGGAAGTGTCCATAATTACCGACTTAAAAATCCCGTCTCCCAAAGCCCTATGGCCTTCAATAATTGCCTGTAACCATTCTGCGTCCCTGAATTTTACGGCTTGGTAAATTAAAGAAATAGCGGAAGAAGTGGCCGAGACCAATTCAATGTCTCCGGTATCATAGTCCAAAGTATAATCCGTAACCTCGGTCTTAATGACGCTGTTAATGGAAAGCTCTGCCGAGTTTTCTTTAATCGGCGCGTATTTGCTGGCGTAGACGGTCGAAGACCCATCTCCGGTAATTTGGTCTTGGTGGAGAACGGGTTTGTCGTTAAACTGCCGGCGCAGGTTGCTAATGAAGGCTGAAGTTATCATATATTTTTTATCTTATTCTATTATCGGCCATACTTTTTTTGTAAGTTTGGTCTTGATTTTTCATTAAAATAAAGCCCCGCCTCGGCGCATGAATATGTGCTTTGGCAGAGATTGTTTTTACAATTCCGGCAACCCTAATTCTGGCTTTGGCCGTAACAGTTTTAGCAAGGTCTACATACTTAATCCTCGCCTTTGCCGAAAGAGTCTTGACAATTCCTGGCTGGAAAAGTCTCGCCTTTGCCGAAATCAATTTAGTATTTACTCCTAAAATGTAAGCCTTCGCTGAAATCGTTTGGGTAATTCCACCTTGTTTAATGCGTGCTTTTGTTTGGACAGTTTGTATAATCCCTCCAACTTTAACCCGAGCTTTAGCTTGAACTGATTTGCTGACATCAGCAGTTTTTATCCTCGCTTTGGCCGTAATGGTAGCAGTTTGGGTGGTAACAAAAGTCCCATTATAAAGATTAGAAATCTCTGTAGCAGTAAGAGCACGAGAAAAAATGGCTAAATCGTCAATTACCCCGTCAAAAGGTGCACTACTTTTATCCCAGACATTCTCACCTACAACAAAACTTCCCGCCTCAAGATTTGCAGATGAATAATTTACTGATCCATCTTCTGACCCATTCAAATATATTTTAATCGTAGAACCATTATATACAACAACAAAATGATACCAAACTCCAGTTGATAATGTCGTTCCATTTATGACTCTTCCTGTTGCTGATCCTAATTCAAAGAAGACCTTTGATACAGCTATACTATCATTTTGGAAAAAGATTGGCGTAGCATTCGATGATCCTGCACCACTACAAACCATAGAATGGTCGCCTGTTGCAAAACTTGTAAATTTTACCCAAAGAGAAATTGAAAAGTTGCCAGTTCCAGAAAGGGGAACATAACTTGATTTCCAAGCATATTGATTGCTTGCTTTTGCAAATTTTATAGCATTGTTGAATTTGCCTGTTTCGTAAGTTGGAGTATTGACGGCTGTTAAATGATTTGAACCCTTAGAATCATTAACATTGTTCTCAAAACGTCCATACCAAACAAGGTTTGCATCATTTCGTAAAGGTGTATTTTCAAGTTCTATGGCGGCCATAAATTTATTTTATTTCCCAGACGCTAACTTCCCCGTTAGGCTGGATTAACAAAATCTTTTTTTTAGTCTCGGTTTCAAAGCCGAGAAGGAATCTATTGTATAAAAATACTTCGTCAGTCGGCGGGTGGAATTCCTGCAAGTCTTTGGACAATTCTCCCGTAGTTTCCGACCTTCTGCGTTTAACCAGAAGAATAAGTTTTTTAGGTCCGGAAACTTCTTCCAGCAACTGCCCCCTTACTTCCTGCGGAATAAAGCCGTTCATAAACTCAAACATTCCGTTTTCCATGTTGAGCGTAACTATAATCCGTTTCTCGGCATTGTCTGTTGGCCAGTCAAAATTAGAAATAAAGGAAAGGCTTTTTAATTTGCTTTGGTCAATATCCCCGAAGTGGTGCTCTTGCCCGAGTTCGTCAAATTGCGCGGTGTCCGGCCGGGAGCCGTCATATTTCGCAAACCATTCAAACTCCAAATTGGAGCGGTTAAATTTTCCCAAATGGTTGTTGTAAGTTACTGGCACGGCCATGTCGCCGGTAGAGGCGAGCATGATTTTTACGCCCATTTCCAGAATTTCTTTGGTCGCTTTGGCGTAGTTATAAATGCTGTCCTGTCGAATTTGCAGACAGCGGTCAATTTTATCGTTGTTTTGTTTGTCAATCATTTTTTTAAGTTTAGCCCCAGTAGAAGGAGTCGAACCTTCATCTCCGGCCTTACGACCGGCACACTACCGTTGTGCTATACCGAGTGAAAGCGGGTGGTATCCCGCATGGCAACATTGTATTGTAGCCTTCGCCTCACATTTTACTGTTCGTCATAGTTCATCGTGAATACCGCCAAGCTGGTGTCTCCTGCCGCAGCAGTCGAGCTGGTAGCCAACTGCAAAACAATGTAGTTGCAGTAGCCGGAAGCCGCAAGGTTTCCGCCAGTTCCGCCGGTGCCAATGCTGACATTGGCTGCTCCCGGATCCGAAGTCGGAACCGCAGAGACGGCTTTGGAAAGACCAGTTACAGGGGTGGCATACACGGAAGTTCCGGCCGGTTTCCAACGGACAAATAATCCGGTGGCGGGAGAAAAATCGGTAGACTTCCAAAATTGAATGTTGTCAACTTTGTTGAAAGTTCCGGTAAATTTCGCCCTTAGCCAAACTTCATAGCTTCGTGTTCCAGCCGTTATAGGGTTGGAGGAATAGTTAGCCGCAGTAGCATCGTCAGCACGCTTGAAATTAAACAAGTTGCCGGAAATGCCCAAAGAGCTTTCAGTTCCCGCCGGTGCCCCGTAGCGCTGTGTCCACGCAAAGGTTGCCGCCATGTGAGTTTTCCTTTATTTGGTTGTTAAAAATCGACCTTTATAAAAGCTGAAGGTAGACTGTGCCGCCAGTCCCAATGACCTTGACATGCATCCCCTTCGGAAATTCGAGAGGCTCTTCGTTAAAGTTGAAGGTTTTAGCCGAAATGCCGGCGTCTTCCCACGCTACCGAACCGGAGGAAGCCCCGTCTCGGATTTTCAGCGTAACTTTACCAGAGGCCACTAAGGAATAAGCCGCAAGTTTGCGGAATTTCCCCGTAATCGGAAGCGCCTGTTTGCCTACGCTCCCGCTAACTGTTACTGCCAGTATTTGACCCATGTGAGTTTTTGTTAATTGTTAAAATTTCTTGGTAAGCGTTGTGGTAATGCTGGGCGTTGTCGTCCATCCAGTATTTTTTAATCCACTCTTTGTTATCTTTTGCAATTTTGTCTCTAAGCTCCGGATTTTCTATGAGTTCTTTAAGATAATTATACCACTCTTTGAAAGTAGAAGCCAAACGGACATTCGCTCCATGCTCCTGTGCCTCAATGTAGGGCTGGACTCGGCTGGCAACCACCGGATAGCCGACTGCCGAGTATTCTTTGAGTTTTAAGTCCGACTTGGAGCAGTTAAAAGCCGTGTTCAAAATTGGAGCAACGGCAATATCCCAGCCGTAAGAGCACAATATTTGGGGGTATTCGTCAATTTTCTCGCCCGGGTAATACTGCATTTCGCCCTGATACCCACATTTCGGGCATAAATCAAAGAATTCCTGCATTTTGAAGACGCCGGAGAGCTCGGCTTTGGTCATACCCATAGTTTCAAAGCGGACTTTGCCGGCATATTCCTTTACCAATTTTTCAATTACCGGAGCAATAGTCCTTAAATCGTCTGCGTGGGCGTTCCCGCCAGCCCAGCCGATCCGAATAATGCCGTCCCTCTTCTTGGTTAAAGGCAAGTCGTCCCAATGGGGCTTGGAGAGATAATTAGGCAAAATATAAATATTCGGGTTAAACGGAAAATACTCCCGCGCGAGCTGGGGAGTGGAAACTGTCATGGCGTCTGCCTTTTTAATTTGCTCAAGGGCGCGGTGGAGAATCAGGTTTCCTGGGTGCCAAGAGGTATAGCCGGGGTTGTTTGGCGAGACTACCTGCAAATAATCGTCAACTTCGGCCACAATCGTCTTTTTTTCCTTAATGGCAAAATCCATAGCCTCTATGCTGGCAAGCGTCCCTAATGCCTGAAAAACGACAATGTCAGCCTGTTTAATGTGTTCTGGGGTGGCAGATTGCATGTCAACAATGGCGTTCATGAGGCCAGTTCGACGCAATGCCAATGCCGGCTGGTAGCATCGGTAATATCCACAGCCGTCTTCGTCCCTTTTTATGTATAAAACTGTTTTCAAAGAAGGGTTGAAAGGTATTTTTTTTGGGTCTTCGAGTTCGTTAGCCATTTTATTTTTTCTTAATTCCGGAGAAGATTTTTTCGAAATGGTGCTTCTTAAACGCTGGCGGGTCATACCATTCCTTCTGCTCGCCTATCGGAAAGCCGACCTCTTCCAAATATTTGCTTATTTTCTCCGGAGACAAATAAGTCGTCTGCCTAAAGTCGCTGTTAAATTCCTCAAGTTTCAAGTCTCCGCCGACTACAGACCTGGCCAAATACTCAAAATCGGTTTCAATCAAATATATCTCCCCTCCGGCTTTAAGCGTGGACACCCATTGCTTCAAAGTCGGGACAATACGGGCTTCTTCGGTCTGCCCTAAAACGCCAAAGGCGTAAATGACTTCAACAAACCCCGGCCGGAAAAAAATTCCGTAGGGGTTGCGCGGGTCAATGACCAAATCAACCTCCGGCCCAGCCTTAAACCAGACCGTAAACATGTCGGGGATTCGCCTAACGGGCGAGATTTGAATTTTCATTTTTTCTTTCGGCTAATTTTTTTTCAAGCTCAACCAAATAGTCCGCATGGTCGGCAATGTTGGCAACCAGCCAGCCGGCGGTAATGGTCGGGGAGCAGAAGCTATCCGGTTCAAATTGGTGGTGGGTAAATAAATCTTTTTCGTGCAGGCCGAAGCGTTCCATGAGGTAGTGAGTAACCACGGCCGTCAAACGCTTAATATTCTCGTCCGTAGGCAATTCTTCATTGTAGCGGCCGACAATTTCAATGCCAATGCTCCGCTTCTTGCCCTCTGGGCCGGCATGGGTGCCTTCCTTTTCAATCGGCGTAAACAGCCAAATGCCGTCCGGAGCCACGAAAATGTGCGGGCCGGACTTCCACCCGCGCGACTGGTAAATAGAGTAATAATGCAGAATGGAGGCGCTTCCCTTCCAAGTTTCTATTGGCGAGCTGGTATGGTGGAAAACCAGCTTGTCAACGCTTCGCCACATGCTTAATTTTTGCAGGTGTTCTACAAAGGCATGGGCTTTTATTTTGCGGTTTATGATTTTTAACATTTATTTTTTATGTGGGCATTGGCCGTAAAGGCCTTTGGCAAAATTGCAATTTGCACACAATATTTGATACCCTTTTGGATAATTATTTTTTCTTAAATAGCAATATACACCAGTTCCTGCACCATGAAGTATTCGTTCTTTAGTTCCTCCTCCATTGATATGGTCTAATTGTAAAAATTTAATTTGTTTTTCTCCGCAACAAGCACATTTCGGATTTCCATTACTATAATGATTGAAAACAGCCATTTTAGCTCTAAGCCTAACTCCACAAGCAATTTCTAATTGGCGTGCATGATTCTTATAATACCAATCCATTGCTATTTTTCTTTTGATTTTTCTTTTAGCAAAAGACCATTTATGCCTTCGCTCTTTAGCTCTCAAATGTTTGCATGGTTTACATTTACCCTCATAGCCATCAAAAGTTAATTTACTTTTGTGGAATTGATTAAGCGTTTTAATTCTACCACATTTTTTACAAGATTTGAGCTTATTGTTGACCATAAGTTTGTTGTTCCAGCGGGAAGCCTTTGTCGTCTCGGTCTCTCCAACGAATTAAGTCATTCCCGAAGTCTGATTTATAATCGACCTTTACCGCTTTACCCTTTCGAGCTTCCCATTTAGCGGAATATTTTGGAAAGCAGTTCATGTAGTAATCGCAAGTCTCCTCCCAATGCTGAATGGAAATTCCCTTGCCGTAATGCTTCACATAGCCGGAAATTGGCACCCTAATTCCTGGCTCCAAATTTACTATCCGCTGATCCGGCGAGTCGTAGGAAAGGTGGATTGAATTGCGGAAGAAAAAAACAATCGTGCGGAACTCCGGCCCGAACCAATCCCTCTCAAAATAAGGGCTCTGCACATCCTCCGGCGTAATGTAAGCGTCAAAGAGCTTGCAGGCTATGGCTTTAACATGGGGGTTAAAAAGCAAATGCCACTCTTCAAAAAATAATCTTTCGTCAGCGTCAAAATAAACAAACCAATCGTCCGGCGTGGCATATTTCTGGGCTAAGGTCAACACCGCCTGCCTATTTTCGAACTCCGCTCGGGCGCGGTCGTAGTCCCATTGTTTCCCCTCAATTATCCCCTTTACCGCTGGGTGAGTTTTGCAAATTTCTACTGTTTTGTCGTTGGAAGCGTCATCATAGACATAAATTCCGCCCGTGCAAATCTTAGCCCAATGGTCAAGGGTATCGAGAATTATTCTATCCTCGTTACGGATTCGGGTTAGGCCTATTATTTTCATGGCGGAGCCTTTCGGCAATTTCCAAAAAGCGTTTAGCTGCCTCTTGGGCATTATGCTCTTTTAATATTGTTTCTTTTTGCCACTCAAATTGTTTAACATTTACCGCGCCTTCAATCATGGCTATGAGCTCTTCTTTTGTCGCATATTTGCCTTCGCTATTACGGCCGGAAAAATTGGTTTTGCGTATAGCTTCGTAGGTTTCGGGGGTAATTACCCCGCCGGTGCCCCAACGGCCTTGCACAAGGGCAATTTTGCCCATTGCGAAGCCTTCCATTACGCTGCGCCCCATGCCTACAACGACGTCTACAGTCTTTATAATCTCCTGTAAGTCCCAAGACCCGCTAAAATTGCCTCCAACGGCCTTAAACTGCCCGCCAAAGTGCTTTACCACTTCCTTGAGGGTCTTAACAGATTCGTCTTCCAAATTCAGATAGTTGCTGTTTATTAAAAAATTCTTAGGAACATTGCCGGCGTAATCCTGCCACTTAAATATTTCAAGGTCAAAAAAATTCCGAATAATTACCGACTCAATCCCATAGACATCTTTAAGCAGGCTCTGGACTTCTTCAGAGACGGCTACATATTGGTCAACCTTAAATTCCGTAACTGGGTGCTCCGGCCAAATCTGTCCAGTATTAACATCGGCATGCAAAATTCCATGCACGGTCGCTATAATAGGCACTTCCGGAAAACGGAAATGGAGGAATTTTGTAATCTCGTAATGGTTGCAAATAATAATGTCAAAACCCTCGTCAGATTCTTCTTCGAGGGCTAATTGGAATTTGTGTGCCTCCTGCTTCTGGGAGAAGCCGGAGACGCACTTAATCCCGTCTTTTTCCAACTGCATGGCTATAAACCCGAGATGGGGAGAAAAGGCGGTAACCTCATGGCCTAATTTTTTTAGGGCATTGGCCAGAGTATAGGTGAATGTTTCGCTTCCTGCTAACCAGTCAAGCGTATTATTCCCCATTAGAATTTTCAACTTTTTTTCCAACATTTTTTTTGAGATATTTAATTAAATTTTTAAGAATGTAAATTTGGTCTTCTACTCTTCCTAAAGCTACATTGCACGGATCGCATAACCACCCTCTTATTTTGCCAGTTTTGTGGCAATGGTCAAGACAAATTTTTTTTGATTTTCTTTTGCAAACCGGACATTTGTCTGGTTTTTTACCTGCAATTTTTTCATGTTTTCGTTGCCGATAAAGAATTCCGTATTGCCTATAATGTTCTTTTATTTCCGGCCGACTTTTATACTTTTTTTGTTTTTCTCTTAATCGTTTGGCGTGCTTCAATCTATATGCCTTATTCCAAGCCTTAAATCTTTCAAGGTTTCTTCCTCTATAGGCTTTTTTGTTAGCTCGGTATTTTTCCGGATTTTCTTTGTTCCATTTTAAGGTTCTAAGCGTTTTTGTGTTCATACTCAATACAGAGAGGGCGGCGACCTGGGGGTGCACCGCCTTTTCTGTCCCCAGGTTAATAGTTTATTTTTTTGGCGACATTTTATGGTCGACAATTTTTACTGCCCCGCTATGGAGCTCTCTCTTCAACTTCGCTTTTTCTTTTTCGGAAAGGGGCGAAACGCTTGAGAGCAGGAAGCGAACCTGCTGCATGGATTTTTCTTTGGCTCCCATAAAATTACAAGGGAGCTGGAGCCAATAGGCTTACAGCTCCCCGATCAGATTATTAGACTAAAAGAAAGGCTTTGAACTTGGCGTTTTTGGCACCAGCCACATAAATCTTGGTGGTGGTAGCGGCCGAAACGCTGGCAAGGCCTACAGTCTGGCCGGAAGTGGCCGGCCCCAGAAGGGCGCCGACTACTCCAAACGGGGTGAAAATAACTACACTCGGAACTTTTCCTAAAGTGTGGCTAATTCCGTAAACTACCCCGCTGTTGGCGATAGAGCCAGAGATAACTTGACCTTTCAAGTTATCAAAATAACTCTTAACGCCAGAAGGCCCGCTCATTTCAGGGTAATAACCGGATATTGCGTCTCCGCGCGAAATTGGTTGCTTGGACATTTCAATATTCCTTTTTTGAAGTCCAGCAGGGGAGCTTTATAAGGGCTCCCCTAACTGGAGGTTATTTACTGTTTGAGGTTGGTGTGAATGGCGTGTGCTTTGGAGCCGTTCTTGACTTCCATAGTATACTCGCCAACTATCTGCCACTTGTCAGCATCACCAGTCCTGGCTAACTTCTCGAGGAAGAAACCACGGCCTTGCAAGGGTTTAATCTTGATTCGGTTGGTGTCTATGACAAAGCAGGTGTCGCTGGGAACCCAGCGGTCGAGCACGATTTGAAGGTTTACACCCAAATCGGAAACGAACTCTTCAATGTAGAAGCCCGCTCTGCGAGTGTCCATAGTAGACCTGCGGAATTCTTTATCGAAGGCGGAGATTTTTCTCCTCTGCACGGAACCGACTACAATGCAGTTCGGCGTTCCGCCGTCATCGTAGACTTGTCCGCACATGTCGTTAATCACATTCGGAGTGATATACTCGGCGGTGGAATTGGTGTTTCCGCCGGAAACATTTATGAAGTCATACAGACCGCCCATAGTGCCGTAAGTGGTGCTTGCGGCGTTGTTAGGAGCACGAACGCCCATAATGGCGGTGCGGTCTAATTCCCTCATAAGCTCTCGGGTGCGCGCGTCAGCCTGATAAGCAGATTCGGAGTTTAAGCCGTTGTGCTTAATAGCTTCAGCGGTGCCGGTAATATTTACACCCTTGCTGAAAATCTGGGTGTAATTATAGTTCCGAGTTCTCGCTACGGACTCGTCTTTCGGAGCGTCCATACCTTGCGGTCTGGCGTTCGAAACAATGTCGTAGGTAGCGGTGGCGCCGTGAGCCGCTTGAGTTCCGCCATAAGCGCGGGTTACTGTAGCGGACACGCCGGAGCGAGCAATTACTTGCAAGACTTCGGTTTTACCGGAGAGCTGGTCTCTCAAGAGGGTGCCGGCAGTAATGCGGGCGGCTTGGGAGGAGCTTACAATTAAAACAGTTCCGGTGGAAACTCCTAAAGTGGCGGTAGCTTTTACAGTTACCGGGTTTAGGGTGTCTTCGTCCCATTCGTGCTTGGTCTGGGTAACGGGCATGCCGTCATCCGAAGTGAACCCAAGCGTCGAAAGTAAATCCGTATCGTCCAATCTTATGGCGTCGATAACCGGATCCAGGGAGAGGATATAGGTTGCGCTTTGGCTGGCAGAATAAGCCTGCGAGCTTGAGGCGGGGTTTTGTAGTGCCATGTGAGTAGCTTAGTTAGGTTGAATTATTTTTGGCCTGTGCCAATGCCAACTTTTTTCATAGCGTTTCTCAACGCTGTGGTAGACCGAGCTGGGCCGGTTTTTCCTTCGAGGCTCTCTTCGCCGACGTCAGTCTTTGAAGGAGCACCGACTCCGCCGTTGACCGGAGGAGTTTCGTGGACGGCGTTTGGCTGGTTTCCAGCAGGCTGACCCGGCGTTGCTGGGGCGGGAGTCCCGCCTTTACTGGCCTCAATCTCGTCGTCCAAGAATTCCTGAATGTCGAGAATGGCGTCTTCCACGGTTTTTGCTCTCGGGTCTACGAGGGCTAAAGGATTATTCTGCACAACACGCTTTGCAGCGGAAGGCAAATCCTTATAGGCATCGCTGGCCAAGAGGTCTCTGACCTTAATGGTCAGATTCAGCCTCATATTTTCCGCTTTGGTTTGCTGATTCTCCTGTCGTAGTTGGACTACGGCGGGGTCGTCATCCCCCTCTTCGGAACCTGCGGGCTGGCTATACCGCTGTTCTCGGCTCTGCCCACCTTGCGGTTTGCGGGAGCGAAAGCGTGCGGCGTCTCTCTGGAGATTCTTGTATTCTTCTAAGGAAATCTCAACCTTTCCACCTTTGTTGTCGCCTCCGCCGGCGGGTGGACTGCCTGCGGGTGGTGTGCCAGGTTGGTTCGCCGTTGGCGCGGCGGGAGGGGTGGCTGCCGCTGGCGGTGTGCCGGCGGGAGGGGTGGCTCCATTGTTTTGTTCAGACATTTTTTTATTTCCTGTTAAGGAATTACCTTAGCTTAATTATAAAGGGTATGGTATAATAAAGTCAAATTAACCAACCACACGATAAGTCCCGCTCCCGTGGTTGGTGGCGGGATTTTTCGTAGAAAGCAATTTATGAAAAAAATCAAAACAAATAAAGGAGAAATTATTTTGGTTGACAATACCGATTTTGCATGGCTTAAAAATTGGCGATGGCACTTAAACGAAAAAGGTTATGCTACAAGATTTGCGTTAGTTTGGAAGAAAAAAATAGACGGAAAGGAACGCAGAAAAAGAAAAGTTATTAAAATGCATCGGTTAATAATGGGGGTTAAAATTGGACTATTTGTAGACCATATTGATGGAAACCCTCGAAATAACCAAAGAGCAAATTTAAGAATTTGCACAACCTCTCAAAATCTAATGAACATGAAAAAACAGTTTAATAAATCTTCCAAATATAAGGGAGTTTTTTTGCCAAAAGGCAAAAAAAAGTGGAGAGCTTTTATAAAATTTAATTACAAATCTTTTGCTATAGGTTCTTTTGAAACTGAAAAAGAAGCGGCTAAAGCCTATGACCAAAGGGCAAAAGAACTTTTTGGCTCTTTTGCCCATCTCAATTTTCCTACTCCAAAAATATATCAAAACCCTTAGCTCCGCTTTCGCTGTCGACTTTTACTATGTAATCCGTGTCTGTAGTTGGCAAGGAGACTCGCTCTCCAAAGCGGTTGGAAGTCCCTTCATAGGACTTTTTCAAAATCTCGTTGCCGACGGGGTCGACAACGGAAACAGAGAATTTGGCTCCCGGTTTATTGGTCTGAATATTCAGCCAATCAACCTTGCCACCGCGCGGAAGCATGACTTTATCCTGCCCCGAGCGTTGCCCTTCGGCAATCTCTATGTGTGCGTGGTTAGGTAATTTTCCCATTTTTTTTATTGTGCCGGATAGAAAAGCGGTAAATACTTTTCTTTTAATTGAGCCGGCATTTTATCGAAAAGTCTCTGGTCAAGCGGTATCTGAAAACTCTGTAATTTGGCGGAAATGTCCCCCATTTGGAGCTTGTTATCCACAACTATTTTATCGAACTTCTTAAAATTCCCGTCCACAAGGGCGTTCATGGCCTCATTAACTTGGGCGTTGTATTTTAAGGTGTCCTTCCGAATGGCGTTAAGTTTGTCGTTTTGTGATACGGTTTCTTCATTGGTAAAGCCAAAAGTATATTTTAGCAAATCTCCAAAATTTACCCATTGCTTTAATTTGCCGGTGGAAGAATAAATCCCGAATTTCTTTTGCGGGTCGGGGTCGGTGGAAACGGCAATCCCTTCCTTGTAGCGGTTTACGGATTTGTAGAAATGCTCAACTCTTTGGGCTCCCACGCCTACCGGCAGGCCGCCGTAGTTTTTCAAAGCGTCATAAACTTCTTGGTAATGCTGGTCGGCCTCGTCCGTTAAATCTTGGAAGGAAGCGGAAATGGCTTTGGTAAATTCAAATGCGGCGTTGGCAAGCGGCCCCATTGGGACTGCGGCCAGCGGACCGAATAAAAGGTAGTGGGATAAGTCTACACCTAAAGCGTCTTTTGCGGAACGGTCGAGCAGGGAAGCCATAGCATACCAGCGGATAAGTTTGCCGTATTGCTTGCGGGCAATCCAAGACTTAATGGTGTGGGCATATTCAAACGGCCAAATTCCGTATTGCAAGCCGAATTTGCCCTTGAGGCCGTAAAAGGCGCGGGACTCGGCGGCCTTCCTGTAAGGGAATTGGGTGGAGTCCAAAATATCCTGTGCCATTAAATCCTGCGCTTCCTTCAAAGTTTCCGGAGTATTTTTTTGGAATTTTTCCCGCAAAATTCCCTGCAAGGTCGGATTAAAGCCGTCCATGCCTATTCCTTTTTCAAAATCTTGGTAGGAAATTTTGCCGTCCCTGAAAGCCTGCCAAAAATCTTGGAATCTTTGCTTTACGCCGAAGTAGGTTACGCCGGCATTTAAGACATCAGTTTTTCCAAATGGCACCAAGCTCAACTGCTGGACATTCTGGTAAGCGTCAAAGGCTTTGCCTACTTTGCCTTGAGCTGCTTGGCTGGCCAGTTCGCCGCCGAATATTTGCCCCTTCTCACGGGAGAAGCCGGACTTGTTAAATTCTTCGAGTGCTCCTTTTTTGAAAAACTGCTTCCAGCCTTCGGCAAAATATTTTCCCCCCAGCTCGGGGTAGCTCATTAAAAAGCTCTGCATTAAGTTGGCAAAAATCGGCACCACTCGGGGAATCCCCAAAGTCGCCGCATAAGAGTTGGTCATTAAAAAGTTAATGGCCTTGCGGAAAATATCCGCCGGAATCGCTCCGTCAGTTTTGGCCGAGAGCTTCATGCCCCAGCGGTTAAGAGCCATTTCCGGCTTGCCCTGATAGCCCAATTTTTCCTGCAAATAATCGTTAGTGGATTTGGCCAAGCCTTCCGGCAGTTTACCCACCAAGTCTTTGGTCTGCTCCACCGCGCTTCTTAAAAATTTATCACGGGAAAAAGCTCGGCTGTAAATGTCGTAAAGCACCAAAGCGTCATCTTCAATCGGCTGATCCATACCGCCCCTTTCAAAAGTAAAGAATGGGCGGAGTTCCGCCGGCAGGTCGGTGTTTTTATAAAGATTGGCAATCGTCCCGAGCTGGCGGATTTTCGGGGCATACTGCCCAAAGAACCTGTCGCTCTTAATTCCGGCCGCTTCAAAGAAATTCTGGAATTGGTTTTTAAGCCAATCCCCAATTTTAATCAGGTCGGCTTTGGTGGAGGGAGAAAGGGAAGAGTTATTGGTAATTACGCCGGTGTCGCCTTCAATGTAGCTGGTAATCAGCCGGCGTTCTTCCAAGTGCTTTGTCGGGTCGGCATAGTTGGTTATAACTTTTCCGGTCTTCGGGTCTTTAACTTCAAAAACATTTCGGACTTCATTGCCCAATTCTTGTTGCATGACTTTGGCAAGTCTCGCTCCGGTCTCCACCGGAATGTAGGCCTGGGAATAAATCGGGTAACCCAATTTGCGTTCGGCCGTCTCCATCCAGTAGCGGGCAGGGTTAATAAACGGCCGTAAAAACATATCCCGTTCGCCTGGAAGTTCGGCCGCTTTTTTATTGAAAAGTCTTATGGTTTCGGAAACCTCAAAGGCTTCCTTCTGGGTAAGGTCGGCAATATTATTTTTGCCGGTCAAAACGCTGGTAATGGCCTGAAGCATGGGAGTGTCAATTTCCCGCTGGGTCTGCATAAAGTTAATCTGGCCAATTTGCTTTTGGGTAATAGGTGCGTCAGCCAATCCCTGAAGCGGGCGGTTGACCGGAGAAGGATATTGCACACCCAATTCTTCCACCGCTCCCTTATTGGCCATTTCCAATTTGGTAGCCTGCTTTATGTCTTTGGGGTAGACCGGCTCAACGCCCTGCGGACTTGTCGCCGGCTGTAAAAATTCCGGAACTTGGTTTTTAGTTATGGCGTCCACGCCAGCTCGGGTAGTTGCTACTTTCATTGCCTGCTGGGCTATCTCCGGCGTAAGTTCAGCAGCTCCGGAGGTTTTCAAAAAGTCGGGAAGCATATCGCCGTTGGCCGTAATTACTCCCGGGTCGTATTTAATCAGGCCGGAGTCAACTTTAATTACCGGACCGATTTCAGTTTCCAAAACATTGCTCTTGCCGAACTTGGCCTTCATCCAGTCTACGCCTTTGGCCAGAGCAGAGTCCCTAAGCTGGACAACGGAAAACTCCGCCATGCCATCGCCGGCCGGGGAGACTTTGAGAAAAGTATCGGAAGACTTCCCGCCGTAGCGTGCAGCTGCGGAATCGGGAAGCTGGAAAAAAGAAGAGGTTGGATTTTGGTCGAAAGAAATTGTCGGCTTGTATTTTCCGCCGGTCATTTCAGCGACCTTCATTTTAATTTGGGAAAGCTGGTCGGGCTGTAAGGGGCGGAAATCTTCGGCCATAACTTTGCCTCCCTTTTCCACCAGTCTCGGTTTGAAGGCTCCTTTTACGGTAGCCAATAAATCGGCCGAAATGGCGACATCGCCGGCAACTTTGCCGGTGGTGGCAACGGCCGCAAGGAAAGTTCCCCATCCGCCTTCGCCTGCCATTTGCTTTGCTTCTTTGTAAGGCTGTTTGAAGCCGGTAATGTCCCCTAAATAATGGCCAGCCCAATTATCGCCGACTATGCCGGTCAAATCAATTTTCTCCGGCACGAACGGCTGGGTGCCTAAAACTTTTTGCGAAGCCGAATCCACGCCTTCCAAAATGGAATAGCCGACCTGCACCGGAGCTTTTATAATGTTGGCCGGAATGGCTTTGGCCGTATTCCAGCCGAGCTTGGCCGTGCCGGTAACGAACGCCCTGCTCTTGTCGCCGGCCGACATATTATCCCAATTTTCCTGCGGGCCGGTAAAAACCTCTCTCAAGCCTTCCCCGAAGAAACTCCAAAAACCACGATTGGTAGCGCGGTTAATCTCATCGATATTCTGCTGGTTGTGCAAAATATCTTTCGGCCCGGGTGGGGGAGTGGGTTGCACCTGAATGTCCGGCTGGACTTGTGGTTGTGCCACCGGAATTGCCGACCCTGCTGCTCCGCCATTCTGGACATAGCTGTCGTAGTAATTGCTTGAGCGGGGCATATTAGCTAAATAAATTTTTTACTGCGTTTACTCCTTTTTGAATTGTCTGCTGGGCGTAGCCCAAAGCTCCCTGCGGGGAGCGGGAAACCGGCTGGCTGGACTGCTTTACGCTCGGCACCGCAGGCACCGCCGTTCCCGGCTGGTTGCCCTGCAAGTTAAAGGCCGGAGGCGTGTTATTAAACGGCTCGGCTGGATTGCTCGGGGCAGACTGGATATTCAAAGTGGAAGTCGGTGTAGTCATGGGGACAATCGGATTTAAGGTATTGGCCGGCCCGACAAATCCGCTGGCCTTGTCTCCGACAAACGGAGAGGAAGCGCCGTCAATAGTCTCTTTGGAATACTGCAAAATTTTCTGCTCCAAAGATTTAGGAATCTGCAAAACTTGATCGGGAGGAACCGGAGGCACGAAGTTGAGATATTTTTTATAGTTGCCGTCTTCGCCACGCAGGTAGTAAGTGCCGTCAACGCCCTGCGCCCATGACCCGCGCGGAATATAGCTTTGGATTTGTATGCCTTGCGGTTCAATATTGGTAAATCCGCCTTTGCCGAATTTGACATACGGGCTTCCGGATTGCTGACTTTCATTTACCAGCCTCGAAGCCTTGAAGGAGCCGGGGTTGGCCGGATCAGGAATCATGGAGTCTACGGCCGAGAATTTCTGGTCGCCTAAAATAAAGACATTCCTGCCGTTTACTTTTTGGTTGATTTTGCCGAAGACTTGGAAGCCGTTAATCATGCCGCTGGTTTCGGTGTAGCCGTTCTGCGTTCCGTAAGGAGCGTAGTTGACATCCACAATTTCGCCCCTGCTGTTGGTGGTAACATAAGCGGCGAACCCTGGAATCGGCTGTGGGTCGGAAGGATTGTAATTTTTGGAAGCCCCCAAAGTATTTATGACATCTTGGTAGTCGCGCAGAGTTTGGTTCAGCTCCATTGCGTATTGGGAGCTATCCTGTCCGCTCTGGTCGTATTGGTCTATGGTTTCCGTTAAGTCGGAAATTTTAGCGGTTAAGGAAGCCGCACGGCCTTTCAAAAATTCAGAAGGGTTATTTCCGGAAACCAAAACATCTTCCCGCCCTTCGCTTTTTACGGCGTTGTTCATGCGGTCAATGCTGGAAATATTTTTCTGGGTAACTTGGGCTTTATTTTTGGTATACTCGGAGACTTTGACATTGTAGCTCGAACGCTGGTCGGGAGTCAGGCCTGGGGAGAGCTGTAAAGTCTTGGCCATGTTAATCAGAGAATCGTAGTCGCCTTCGGACAAAAAGCCGTCCTTAGCCAGCATATTTTCGGCAATCTGAAGCTGGTCGAGGAGTATTCCCGACCCGCTTCCCCCGCCGTTGCCGGGGCGTAGAGCTGAAAGGTTGTATACAGGCATAGAATTATAGCTTAGGGATTTTTAATGTTTGGCCAGGCTTAATCTGGTTTGGATTTTTCAGAATGTCCTTGTTGGCGTCAAAAATTTTCTGGAATTTATTTGGGTCTTGGTAATACTGCGAGGAAATTTTGGAGAGGGTGTCGCCGGCTTTAACTTGGTAGGAATCAAACTGGTTCTGCGAAGCGGGCTGGGCTGGAGTTGCGGGAGAGGCTGGCGTTGCGGTAGGCACCTGCAAACCCGGAGCCGGCTGGGTGTTGGTCAGCGGTTTTTCCGGCTGGGCTACGGGTTCAATCGGGGCGGTAACGGAAGTCTTGTCAATGTTCTGGCCAATCGGCGTATTACCTAAATTGGCGACTACTTGAACTTGGCCGAATGATTTGCCGGTGGCCTGCTGGAATTCTTCCGCGCTGAACTGGCCGGCAACCGGACGGAGCGAGCCGGCTTGGAATTGGTAGACGGTCGGATTGTTGTTTAATTTATAAACTCCGCCTTCAACAAAGGAGGGTTTAGCTAAAGTAGTTTGGTCAACTGTCGTCTGCGGGCCGGCGGTTTCAGTTGTCTGTTTGTTTAGTTCTTCAAATTGCTGGGTCGGCGTTTTGCCGGCTTGGCTCTCGGGAGAGATTGTCGCCCCGGCGCCCTGCTGAATGGCAAGCTGGAAAGCCTTGTCTTGGGTAAGACCGGGCTGGCTCTTCATAAGCTGGGCGGTAGCGGCGAGTATGCTTTGGAGCTGGTCGTCTTTTTGTTTGGAAGCGGCGAGGACTAACTTCTGGTAGCTGGTGGTCATATCCACGCCGTAGAAGTTTTGAATGGAGGAAAGTTCATTGCTGGCTTTGTTGGCGTCAAGGTCAATGGCGAATTGGTTTAAGACCTGCTGGGCTTTAAGCTGGGCGGTGCTGTCCATTGTCGTCTGCTGGACTTGGTCTAATTTTGTCTGGTAGTCGGCCAGCTCGGGGCGGGACTTAATGCTGGTGAAAGCGTCCCTCACGCCGGCGAGGGAGTCGGTCTGGAAAGTGCCTTTGGAAACTTGGTAATTTATTTTGTCGGTAATTTCGCCCTGGTATCTGGAGAAGAAGCCATTGGTGGAATTGTCGTTTAGGAAATCGGTTCGCTTGGCAGTCCAAAAATCTTTGGCGGAATTGTATTGTATGCCCCCGACCGTAATCGGTGTGGAGGGGTCGGCGGAATTTAAGTAGCCGTTAATGGAATCCAAAGTCGCCAAAGCAGACTGGCCGGTAAGCGTGCCGACCGAAAGGTTGGAAATGGCTTTGGTAATTTTGGTCTGGTTTAAGTTTTGGTTTAGGGACTGGAGCTGGAGATTGAGCGTGGAAACATACTGGTCGTCTCCGGCCAAAATGGCTTTGGCTTTTGCCGAGGTTACTCGGGCAATCTGGTCGTTAATCACGCTTTCGGTTTTGTCGGTGTTGGCAAAAGTCGTCTGCTTATCCAGCGTATCTTTTTGCAGGGTAAATCTTTGCTGCTCCAAAGTATTTAAGTTGGTCTGAAGCGTGCTCACCATTTTCGGGTCGGTGGTATTATTTATGGTCGTCTTCAGCCAGCTAATTGTAGAGTCAATGGACTGCATGCCATTGTTTTGGTTTTCTAACTGGTCAAGGTAAGCATCCGTAATTTTTTTGTTGTCTATCTGGCTCTTTAAGCTGGAGATTTCCGTCCTGATTCTGGTGCGTTCGTCCTTGTTGGAAGTTTTGGCGAGCTGGTCTTTTCGGTAAGCGAGCTGGTCGTCCAAAGATAAATGCTGGTCTAAGACCGCCTGCTGAAAACCGGCTTCGGCTTCGTTGGCCAGCCGAATCTGCTGGTTATTCAAAAGCGAAAGCTGGGCGGAAATAAATCCGGCCAAATTTGTCGCTATTGTTTTTTGTTCGCTAAGGCGTTCGTAGGCCATATATTTATGGATTTACTGAAGGGGCGGTTGTTAATTGAGGCACCGGAGCAGCTCCGGACGCCCGCTGATTGGCGGCAACCACGGCTCCTTCGGGAGACACATTAGTTCCCGCCTGATTTGGCTGGCTCGGTAGTCCGCCACCACCCTCACCAGGCGTTCCCTGTTGGCCGGTTGGGTTGGCCATTTGTGCGCCGAGCAGTCCTGGTTGCCGAGCAATCTGCGGACCCAAAATCGGATCAGCCAAATCGGCTTTAATCCGTTTCTGTTCAATCTTAGGCTGCGGTATCCCCAAATTCGTCTGGGTTGTGGTAAGGGATTGCACGCCGGCTTGGAGCTTGTTTAATTCGTCAATTATATTTCTAAGCAAAGTGGAAATTATGGAGACTTTGCTGGTATAGTCGCCCATGATAATTTCTTTGGTTTCCGGAAAATAAATTTCGTAGAGCTTCAAAATATTTGCGTTCATGTTCCGCAATGCCCGCTGGTATTGCTTAATGCGGGGGTTTAGTTTGCGGATTACGGACTGGAGGGCAACGGACAAAGCACGGCCGGAAATATTGTTGTTGTTGACGGTGGCAAGCAGAGCTTCGGAAACGCCGGAGACATCCAGAATGGCTCTGCGGTTGTCGGAAACATTATTGGACGAAGCATACGGGTCTCCGGACCTTTGAATCGGGTCGAGTTCGCCGTCTTCCGGCAGGTTAAAGATTTTGGAAAGGCCGTGCACCAAAACTTCTATGCCGTCCAAATTTTTGCCTTTTAAGTTTATGGTAGAAAGGAACCGCAAAGCGTTGGCCAAGTCATTCTTGGTCTGGGTGTGTGCCATTTGCGGGTCAATGACATCTTCAATGTCGCTCTTGCCGTAAGGGTGGTTGGGCACATAAATATTTTTGATTTTCTGAATCGGCACAAAGCCGTGCCCGTGGTGGTAGAGGGCTAAAAATTCTCCCTCGACAAAAATGCCCATGTCTTCCGCAGTCCAGTAGCGGTCAATATTCATCATGGGAATGGCGGTGCCTTGAGCTCCGGTGGAAAGGTTGGTGGAAGTCCGCTTTACGGCTTTGGCTACGAGCTTCTGGACATCTATGCCCCGCTTCTCGAGCAGTTCGCCGTAGAGGGTAATCATTTTGTTGGCCGAAATGGCCGTGGTGTCAATGAAGCCTTCGACGTCCACATAGTTTTTATCTGAAAAAAGAATCCGAATGTTGGCCGGATTGTCGGCATTGAAGAATACAATTTTCCAGTCTTCCTTTTTTTCGCTTCCGTTCTTATCCAAAAACGGCCCTAACAGGAAAGAGTCCCCGTAAAGAGAGCCGCACTTCGAGCAGTTGGGAAAAACAATTTCGTCTGCGTCATTGTCGTCATAAACCTTCTGCAAAAGTTTTTCCTTCATTTCCGCTTTTATGACCAAAAGGTCGTCAACTTCGTCCGCCGGCGAGCAATGGATTTCCGCCGGAGAATCAAACAGCAAGGAAGAAAAATTGTCGACAATTACCGCGCAGTAGTTTTCGGTGCGCTGGGAAGCTCCCGGAGGTTCGTCATGATCCCATTGGTCGCCCCTGTAAAACTGCTCCAGCGTCCTATAGCCGACAAACTGGAAACCTGAAGAGCCGCGCGTGGCGCGGATTCCGCCGAGACGGAAGTTTAAGTCCTCCGTGGTTTCCTGTTTTGCTTTTGTGTAGTCGCTGGTAAACTGCTTCTCATAATTTGAGCGCAGTTCCGGAGACATGTCTTTTTGGTATTTGAGTCGCATTGGATTAACCAATTATTTTTTCTTTTATTGCGAGGTTCCGGACTTTAATCCCGCCGGTTGCCGCTTTAAGAATCTGGTCGGGCTTGGTAGCTAAAATGTTTAGGTCGTAGACGGCCACATGACCTGGCCGTAATTTTTTATCGATATACCACACGCCTTGCCCGAAGGCCATAACCTCGTCCTGCTCTAATTTTTTGTCGTCCCGCTTGTAGGTGCCAAGCTGTTCTTCCAGCTCGGGAATCAGGAAGGAGCGGATTTTACCGAAGTCTTCGTGCTTGGAAAGGAGCTTGCCGTCAATCTGGGCGTCCTTCTGGCGGTAGGAGAGAGCCTTGCTGGTAACGAAAAGCATTTCGTCTTTGCTCTCGGGGTTGGAGGAAAAGTCAATAATATTTTTAATGCCGGAATTGCGGAGCATTTTTTTCAGCATGACTCCGCCCATAGAGGAAGCGTCATGGATATATAATCCGCAGTTGTAAGTTTCCCAGAGGAGTTTTGAAGTGGCGACCGCTTCGTAGGGGTCTGGCCCTTCCATTTTTACCCGCTTGACCACCCGCGCGTGCGGGAGTTTTTCATTTCCGTAGAAGCGGATAAAATCTTCGGGCTTTAAGTAAAGCTCCGTGAGGTCGAAGACATACATGATTGTCGGGTCGCCGTCATCGGCAAAGCCCCAATCGTTCGACACTAAATATTTGTGGCCTTCCATTGGCTCTTGGGGCTGTCCCTCCCAGAGCCGTTCTATGGCCGGTGTTGAAAAGAGCTTTCCGCCGGAGGAGATAAAATTTCCGTATCTAACCTGCTGATATTTTTTCGGGTCGGTTTGTTTAATGGACTCTAAGGCTTTGTCTTTGTTTTCTTCCGGAATAAAACTGTTGTCGTCAAGGTTGCCTAAGAGAGTGAACCAGCCTTCTTCCAGTTTTAATCCCTGCTTTACAATGCGGTGATAATATTGGTGGCTTGGTTTGTCGACTTCGGGAGTGCCAATTAAGTCCAGAGGGCCGCCGGAATCAATAAGTCTGGACTGAATTTTGGCGGGCAGTTCGTCCCGCAAGTGAATGGACTGCGGGGCTTCGTCATAAGAAATATAAAAAAAGTTTGTGCCGGCAATGGAGGACGCTTGGTCATCGCCGGTCGGGGCGCCTTTGACCATTGAGTTGTTGGCAAAGACGACTTCGCGCTTTACCTGCAAATGGTCAATCATGAAATCCCGAATTTTGCAGACATTGCGGATTTTTTGTCCCTTCCATTCGTAAACAAACTTCTCTTCGAGTATGTCGACAATGTAGCGGTAGAGTGCGTCTACCTGCATGGAGTGGGGCGAAAGATTTAAGGTGCTGTATCTGGCAACCGCTATGGTTTTTGGGTCGCCGTTCAAACCTATCTTATAGAAATTATACCACAAATGTTTAACAGATGTAATAAAGGTCTTGCCAAAACGGTTCGACGGGCACAAAATATTCTTCAAAAAGTTAATCTGGGCGAGCTTTTCCGCCGGCGGGAGGTCGTAGCCTATTGCTTTGGCTAAGTCAAGAGCGTCCTGGGTGCAGGTTTTGGTGGTCAACCAGAGCCAAACCTTCTGTTTGTCGTGAAAATGCAAGCCTAAAAATTCTTCGCCGAAGAAGACAGGGTTTTTTCTGCCTCGGGCAATAGCTTTGGCAAGGGCCAGAACTTGGGGTTTATTCTCCGGCGGCAGGTCCTTGAACACCTGCTGGTAGTCCGTGGAGTATCGGTTGTTTTTGATTGTCGCCATTTTGGTTTTGGTCTAATTCGTCCAGCTCCGTAAACTCGGCATCCGGAACTTCGTCCCCGTCAATGCCTCCGTAAGCGGAGCCTTCCATAATTTTTTCGTAAAAACTTTGTTCCCTTTGGTCGGCTCGGGAAGCAAGGTTGGTGCGGGCGCGGGAGTCCCGTGCGTGCATAGCCCTAAAAACCCAAGTCATGCGCTCGCTAATCGGAATTGAAGCGAGCAGGGCGGGGTTTTGCATTACCGCTTCAAGGGAAATATGGCCGATTTTCATGATTTTTTCCAAAGAACTGGCCTCCATTTTGGCAATAGAGAGCACGGTTTCGTTGGATTTGTCCATTACCTCTTCAATGATTTTGCTCTGTTCTGCGGTGAATTTTTTTATAAAATATTTCCAAGACTGGTAGGAAACTTCCGGCGCGTAAGGCTTAACATGATTTTTATAAAAATACATAACCGGAAGCGTGCGGCCAATCTGGTCATACTTTTGCATTATCAAAGGGAAGTCCTTTGATTGGGTAATGCCGAATTTCTCAAATTTTTCCGCATCTATTTTCATGCCAATATTATACACCTATCCACCGCTTTTCCACAAAAATCGTTTGACAGAGTTTTTAAGGCGGGTGTATGCTAAAGACCTCCACTTAATTTTCTACGAAATCAAAATGCGGACAAAAATAAAAAAACCCAAACCGAGACCGAAGCCCACATATTAGGCCGGTCTTTTTTTGGGCGAACTTCTCCGGCAGGCAAAAAGGTTATTCGCATTTCCTTCCGCCCGTAAACCGGACGCCGCAAGGCTCTGGCTCCGAGAGGTTCGCCGAAAACGAGACCAATGTTCAAACAAAATCGGCCTGCGGGCCAAATAAGGAGGTAGGTAAAATGCCGGAAAAGCCGGTATATTGTCCTAATTGCACCATAGTCGTTGCACCCGGCGACCCCGAAAAGGTCGTCAACAAACACGGCACCTTCCATAGCGGATGCTGGAAAAAGGTAAAACGGCTCCAAGAGCAAATCAAGGCTCAACAGCCAACCACCCAAACTGCCTTTGTCTGCTGAAGGAGGTGATCCGAATCTACGCCGGCCCAACCCGCCGGCACGGGGAGGAAGCAAAAAGCCTCCCCTTAATCATTAAGCGGAAAGGAACACGCTTATGAAAAGCCCCTTAACAATAAAACAAATATTAGCCGGCGTTGCCGTAGCAGGCATAATCTGGCTGATATTTCATACGAAAATAGCATTTTGAATTGAAGAGAGACATGGGTCATAAAGTCTCGTGCCTCGGGAGTAATCCTTTGGTCGGCAAAAACAAAATGAGATTTGCCAGCGGTTTGGGTGTTTTCAATCCGCTGACTGTCTCTCTTCAGGATTAAATGTTGTTTCCTGACCCGCCCGAATAAAGCTCGGGGCGGGTTTTAATCTCCGCGCGTGGGCCTAAATCAACCCCAATAATAAGCGGAGCCGGCGAACCCCCGCAAGTGATAACGATTTGGGAGGGGGTATAGAAAATCCGGTTAAGTCCCAAAGGCCTCTTTTGGTTTCATTGGCGATTTTGGAATGTCCCCGTCCCTCCGGCGGAGTTGTGCTTTGCCGAGCCGGAAAGCATAGGGTTATATGGGGACAGGCCTAAATCGCTAAAAACTCCAAAAGCGGGCACTACTATGCTCGAA
>JAEHJW020005750.1_pt1 | contig 45144 bp, 50 predicted proteins | sample 9271431 | NCBI WGS metagenome assembly JAEHJW02
AACCGCGGATATTCGGCGACGGTGCGAAGAAGTGGCGCAAATTATCGATCACCCGACCGCATCGCTGTTCCCGGATGGATTCGCTGATTTTGCCGTCTTCGAAGCCGAAGAAGAATTGGTGATCGATCGTAAGGTCATGGTGCTATTCAAAGATCGACGGGGACGCCCGGCGCTCTACCACGCCATCGACGGGAGCACCGTTAAGCCCATCGTGCGTGTGCTCTATGCGTGGATCGAAGAACATCTGGGCGAGCAAGCGAACCAGTGGGGTCCCGATATGTGGGACCTGGCCATGGAAAGCCTCTCCTACGAAGTCGGCTTTGATCTGACCAAAGCGGCCTGGGTGCAAGAGATCGACGGCGTGATTACCGCCGCATGGGCCAAAGATGAACTCAGCGTTCGGCAGGAATTCCCGAGCGTCGAGATCAACCGCGTGGCCTATGGCCGGGGATCGCTTTTCCAGCGCTCCCTGACCTTCACGGATCTATGGATCTCCTTGATCGATTACAATCGGGGTTTGTTCGACATCCATTACCCCGAAAATTTGCTCCTCCTCTTTGGCGATTACTCACCGGCCGGGGTCGAAGCGTTCACGCGCCAACTGACTTCGCAAATCGGCAACCGCAACTGGCAGCGTTTGGCCGTGGTGCCCGCCGATCCCGAGTTCAAGGCCCAAGTACAGAAGCTCCGCGACACGCCCAAAGACATGCTCTGGACGGACCTGAGCCGCCTCATCATCGCCGCCAAGTGCGCCTTTTACAGCATGCACCCCTCGGAGATCAACTTCGGAGAAGATCGCGAACACGGCGCGCTGAGCGAGCCCAATCAAGAAGCGCAGATGGCGTATGCCAAAGAAGAGGGTTTTGACGCGATCCTGCATCACCAGAGCGACTGGTTGAATCGGGCCATTGTCTGGCCGCGCTATGACGACCTGGAAATGGTCTGGCTCAATCTCCATCGCGAATCGGAAGAACAACGCATTAAGCTGGCAACACAACGGGTCGACAAATATTGGACCATTGACGAGGCCCGCAAGCAAGAGAATCTGCCACCGCTGGCGGACGGCCGCGGCGCGTTGCCGTTGCCGCTGGCCTTGCAGGATCAACAAGCGGATCTCCAACCAAAATTGCCGATGAACGCGGATGGGTCCGACGCGAACAGCTCGCCGGGCGGCCAGCCGCCGAAGGCAAAGCCGGGGAAGGCCGCCAAGCTCAAGAAAAGCGCGCCCATCTGGCGCCCGCGCGTACCGAGCGCGACGACGCCGGAAGGCTGGTGGCGCGTCCAAGTGGGCGGACGGCGCTATCTGATTGAACGCACGCCGTATGGGACGCGGTATCACGGCCCGAATGGCGCGCTCGTGTTTCAGACGAGTGATCGGGCGCACAACGTTGAAGAAGCTACCGAATGGCTCGAACAGATGATCGAAGGAGCAAAAACACGATGAGTCGGATGACGATAGAACGGGCCGTGGAACGCGCACCCCAGAGCCGCCTCGATGAGGCCACGATCCTGGCGATGAGCGATTCCCTGCAAGGCCTGGCGCAGGGCATGAAACGGATGCAAGAGGAAGCGGACACGCGCTACAAGGCGTCGGAAGCGCACGTCAATGGCGCGGTGGGGGCCATGGATGCCACGGCCACGGGACTGCATCAGGATCTCGCCAATGTGATTGTACGGTTACAGACGCTGACCACCTGGTTAGGGCACAAGTTTCCTGGGTTTGAAGCCGAGAGCCAAACCATCCTCCAAGGCATTATCGCCGACGCGGCCGCCGTCGCGGCCGCCGTCGCGGAAGCCGCAGAAGAAGAGACAGAGAGCCCCGAAACCGAGCCGACCAAGGAGGCTGTCGAATGAAAGCCCAAGTCCAAACCCGCTACCAATTTACCTTCACCGAAGACGAATATCTGACGCTCGCCGCCTTAGTGTTGGAGGGGCAAGAAGTGAGCGAGTCCGAAGGCCCGGGGATGGCGCGGATCGTGGAGCAGTTTCTACGCTATGCCGAGGTATTCGATGACGCGACACCGAGGCCTGATGAAGAACCTGCAGAATCTCCAGTGGAGGACGAATCCGAGGAGGAGGAAGCGATCGCCGCGGCCGTTGAATCCGTGAATACTGTGAATACGACCAAGCGTTACCGCAACCGATCGCATCGTTAAGCCATGACGCCGCTCATCCTGGAAGGGTGGGAGCAGCAGCTCGCCCGCATGGCCGCCGAAGCCAATGGCCTGCCGTCCGAAGCGGTGGGACCCTTTGCCGATCCGACCCTCGATCAGGCCGAACACCGCACGCTCCACGCCTTGGAAGCCCTCTTGAGCGCATGGCTCTTGGCCCGCTGGCCATGGATCCAAGGCAGTCTCCGCACCTGGACGCCGGTGCAAGCGCAAACCTGGGAGGCGATGACTGCCCGACCCTTGCGCGTCGTACCGATTGCCGAACAGATGGTGCAGCAAGCCTGGCATGCCGGGCAACAGCAGGCCGCGCGACCGCTGCCGAGACGCGCAGAAAGGCCCGCAGGGAAGCCCGAAGGGCGGGGACGGGTGATAGAGCCTCCGCGTACCGAAAGGCCGCCGCGTGGCCCTTCTCACACGTCTCCCGGGCGTCCGGTCAAGCCTCCCATTCCCCTCCTGCCCCGCCAACAGCAGAAGGAAGCCGAGTGGATTGCGGAGCAAGCCGCCGCGCAGAAGATCCGGCAATGGGCCGACGAGATCCGGGATGAGATTCGCTGGCAAGTGGTCGAAGCGGTCCGGCAACGGATGAGTTCCACCGCGTTGGCCAAGGTATTGGAAGATCGCTGGCGGCTCTCGGGCTACCGTGCCCGACGCATTGCCGTGACCGAACTGAACGCGGCCTATGCAAGTGGCATGCTCCTGGCATTGCCCGAGCATACGACCGTCTATGTGGCGCCGATCGGCGATCGGAAGGTCTGCGCGGATTGCAAGCGATTGCTCGAAGGCAAGTATTTCACCGCGCTCCATCAGCCACCGCTGCATCCGACGAAATACCAACGCGAAACCTGCTTGTGGCCCGCGAAAAACGGGATGACGGGGATGAACCATCGGGATTGGGATCCGGCGACGCCGCTGCACCCGTTTTGTAGGCATTTACCCATTCCGGTTGACCAATCGCCGCTCGGGAGGTGATGCCCCGATGCCATTAGTCTTGCGCAAGGGATGGGTACGCGGCTATGAGCGCCGCGGTCCATCGGGGCGCAAAGTCGTCGTGCGTGCGTATTGGCGAGAGCATCTCAAACCAGTGGGAGCCGGCACTTGGCGCGACTTGGGATTGCCGAATTGGGAAAGCCTCGCCAGCCATCGTGCACTAGCTCCGTTCCCAGAATGGGACTACAAACAATGGCTATTGCCTGCCCGATTGATGGCCTATATGATGCACTTTCTGCCGGGATTGGAAAAGGGGTCCGATGGCGAAGGACGGCGTGCACGTGCGTTTAGAGCCGGGCGGTCTAGTGCATCTGCAAAAGCGCCCTGATCAGCGCCGCATCGCGGCTCTTCCGGCGTTAGTCGTGACGCTTAAACATCCCTGGGAAATTTGGCGACAACCCGTCGCGAAAGATCGGTCTGCAGGGCGCTTGTATATGCGGGCGTTTCGCGGTTCGCGTCGTCAGAAGGCGGCGGTGGTCATTGCGCGGGTGGCTCAAGGACGGGTGACGTGGTGGACAACGTTGGTGATGTCCGATCCGCATGATGTCGACCAAAAGCGCCACGGAACATTGCTATGGAAGGACTATTGAAAAAGGAGCCGGCTCGCCAGCCTTTAGCCTGGTGACCGGCCTGCGGCATGGTCGCATCGTGGCCAAGGCACGCGCCATGCAACAATATCCCCGAAGAATCATCGGCCCACGGACCTGACGGGAGGTTAGGGGGATTGGTGCCGTGGCACACCCCGAGCCCCTTGCAATCCCAGTATAGCAGATGGGAGGTGAACCGATGCCAGTCAACATGGTCCGCTCGCCGCATGAAGAGAAGATGTGGCAGCAAGCCAAAGCTGCGGCCAAACGTGAAGGCCACGCGAAAGATTGGGCCTACATCAATGGGGTCTTCCAACGCATGAAAAGTCACGTCGGCGGCGCAAAAGGCACCGACGCCTACCGGAAGCAGATGCACCGGAATAAGCAGGGGCGGCTCGTCCTGAAGCGATCCAGCGTTGCGAAGTCTTTTCGAACGACCGATCTGCATGCGCATGGCGGCGTTCCGACGGATCGCGTCTATGACTACTTGCATGAGAATTATCCTGCGCGTGTGCTTACCTGGGTCAAGCGAGCCGAATGGCATTTTCAGCCGAAGGTCCGCTTGTCGGATATCCAAATGGATCGGCGACCAGGCGGCAGAAATCCCGATAAGGTGAAAGCCATCGCCGACGCGGTCAAGAAGCGCGAGCCCATGGAACCCGTGGTCTTGGTGGATACGGGCGATGGCAAGTATCGCATTGCCGACGGCTATCATCGGACGCTGGCCCACAAACACGCGGGCGAACATACCATTCGTGCCGTGGTCGGCATGGGGGTTCCTGAACATGGCCCGTGGGAACGTGCGATGCACGAGGCCAAGCTCAACAAATCGCAGGTTCGCAAGACCCGCGAAACCGAAGCCGGCGTCGCCATGAACCCACAAGGTCCGGTCAAAATGCAAGACGACATGATCACCGAACAGGGCGTCATCGCGCCCGAGTATCGCCCGATGGAATCGACGACGGATCGCCCGGAACCGGGCATGCTGCGCGTCTATGACAAACACGGTCGCAAGACCAACCGAGTCCAGAATCCGCAGTCGAGCGCGAAGCCGATGGTGCTCAGCCGGCGCAATGTGCCCTCCGCGCGCCTCGTGCTTCGCAAAGCCCAGGCCCTCCCTGCGGGCCAGCACTGGATTACCATCCATCCGCATGGGGTCGGTGCCAATGCGAACGGCGAAGAGGTCAAAGGCCGCCACGTGCTCATTGACGGCGACGGTCGCATCATCGGCGGCGCGTTGCCGAAAAGCGCGCACGGGAAGCATATTACCTCGTGGTGGAAGGGCCAAAAGACGCCCGAGCCCAAATTGCACGAGCATCTGCGGGGGCACGGGGTGGCGTTCACCCATCACGAATCCGGCACGCTCACGACGGGCCATGGCTATCAAACGGGCCCGAACAAATGGGGACGGCCGGAGGCTCTCCCGGGCCATGTGGGCCGTGCGCTCACGCGCAAAGAGGTGCTGGCGATGCTGGGGAAGGCCCCCGTGCATAAATCCCAGGCCCGCGATCCGCGCGGTCTCTTCATTCGGACGCAGGGATCGGCTCATCGGCTGAAAGGCGCCAATCCCAACCCGCGCAAGCGCATGAAGGGCAACCGCCCCCGTCCGAGTGCGTTGCCACACGAAGCCGGGAATCCGCTCGGCTCGCCGATGCAGGAATCCTCGATGCAGACGCTCGGCGCGATCACGCAGTCGCAGCGACGCGATGCACATCCGGACTGGGGGTTCGACCCGGCGGCCAACTTGCCCGGGAATACGAAGGCCCCGAAGCCCGTCGGCAAGCCCGGCATCTTCGTCTACAAGAGCGACCGGCAGATCGCCGACGCACTCCATGACTATGCCGCGTTGATCGACGACGGCAAGAGCCCGAGTGTGGCGCTCCATCAGGTGAGCGCGCGCTATCCCTGGGCGCAAGAATTCGATACGACCCGCGGCCGGGATTGGTGGGCGGCCGTACGGCGGGCGAACCTGCCACGTCCGCGCGCGTACACCGGCCTCGATACCGAAGTGGACAGCGACCACGAAGATGGCATGCGCCCCAAAAAAGCCGTCTTCTGGCGGGAAGACCTGGCCAATCTTGGCCAAGGCATTATGGCTCCGACCGGCAGCGGCGGGGCAGGGAGGTAAGGGCATGGACGAAAAACTTGCAACGCCCGGCCGCTTGGTGTGGGTGGAGGGAAGTTTTGGTCGACCGCCTCGGCTGGCGGTCATCCTCGAAGGCGGCGGCTCTGTCGGCGATGGGGAACGGTGGATCGACGTGGCGTACTTGGCGGGCTGCGAGGATTTGACGGTCTCCCGTTGCCTCAGTGAGCGCCGGCGCTTTCCCGATCTCGCGCTATGGGAAGACGTCCGGCAGGAGGCGATCTAATGGGACTCCGCGACTATTTGAACGCGCCCGAGCCGGTTTCACCGCTCCGCAAATCCTTGCGGCAGACGGCCGGTTTCCGGGAGACGCTCCACAAAGCGCAACGCAACACCCACCACGAAGAGCAATGGGGGTACTACGACTTCGACGATCCCGGCGAGGCCGAAGGCGCGGAGGAAGACGAGAACGCGATTGTCGCGCAAGAGGCCGTCGCAGGGCGTCCGCATCGTCCGGGCTATCACGGGAAGGGCGGGCGGAGTGCCGTCGTCAAGAGCGGCGAGGCCGATGAGAAGCGGTCCAAGAAGCATCGCAAGCGCAAAATCGATCCCACCTATCAAAACCCCGACGGCTCCTTCAAAGGGGGATTCGATGGGGCGGTGCGCTACTTCCAGAACCAGGGCTACTCCAAAGAAGTCGCTACCAAGATCGCGGGGAAGATCGCGGCCGAGAAGGGCAAATAATCCTCCGCAAGAAAGGGGGAATGCCTTACGAATGCCCTAAGCGCAGACGTGGACCGGAACGAATTTTGCCGCTATCCGATGGAACCCGGCGACACGCGCAACATCATCGAATGCTATCTCACCTATACCGGCGCGCTCAGCACCGACACGGTAACGGTGAACTTGGTCCGCCTGTCAGGCTACACGGACGGCACCACGCAAGTGGTGGCCACGCAAACGCTCACGTGTACCGCGAATCAACCGAATGCCACCACGACGTTCGCCCTCGAAACCATCCGCGAATTCCAACCGTTCAATCCGCCCGTCAACGGGCCGGGATCGAACTTGGTCGCGCCCGCCTCGCGGGACAATGGCATTTATCGGGCGGTCGCTGGAACCTATCAAATCCAAGCCACGTGCGATAGCGTGAGCGGCCAAAGCGAGCCCTTTCGGATCACGCTCATTCCGAGCGACGAACTCCGGCATCTGTGGCTCCGGGGTGTCCCCTTGGAAGCGCTGGATGTCGTCGCCCCGCTGTTTCAGCCGCAACAGGTGACGGGCGTTCGGATTCGCGACACGAGCCAAGATATGCTGGCCGGGATTTATCCGCTCGCGTTCACGGCGGGATCGCCGCCCACGCTGAGTTGGATGGGCGGCATGGCGGTTCCCATCACCGGCACCAATCGGCAGACGATTGTCTTGGCGAATTCCGCGCAAACCGATTACCTCGTGTGCGAAATCGTGCCCTGGCACTTTCCGGCCGCGAGCGTGACCGAGAACATCCTGATCGGCGGTAGTCAATTCAGCGACGCGAACCTGCAGCAATACGTCGACTACGCCACCGGGTCCCTGGAATCCGCCTGGTATTTCTTCGTCGAACCACATACCAGCGACACCGATCCGCTCATCTCGGAAGGCGATACGAAGATCCTGCAAGCGCGGGGCACGGTGCCGACGAACTACCATGTCGAGCACCAAGAAGTGCCGATGACCTATGTACGCCCGCGGGACTTCAGCCACTGGATGAGTTTCAGCTTGCCGCGACGACAGATCCAAGCGGTGTACTATCTGTTCGGGTATTTCAACCAGAGCCAGGCCGTCAGCATCGGTCGGGACTGGATTGTGTTCGATCCGATCACGGGCACGCTGGAATTGGTGCCGGACAACGGGGCGATTCGCCATAAGTGGTCGCCGCCCGGAGTAATCCGGGGCAAGAACACCCTTCTGAATTCGGGGGACGTCCCAACGCGCGTTGCCTGCGCAGTGGATCACCGCGAGCCAACCAACCGCCATGCGGCGTAGTAGGGGCGTAGAGACTAAGCGAAGGGCTCCTAGCGCCGCTAGGATGAAGCGATAGTCCGACCGTCCCGAGGAATCGGGAGAGGCCCGCAGAAATGACGGGCTCCGCGCGCCGCTCGCGAGTAACAATTGGCATTTCATGGCAATTCTATGGGGCGGCAATTCTTCAGTTTTTTATAAATTATGACACAATTCCGTCTTTCTGGCACTTCGGCGTAGCCTCTGGCCTCAATGACCTCCACGGCGAATATCAAGTCATTCGCGAAGCCGTGGCCAAACAAGCCAGCGCGAACATCCTCAGTGCCGCAGGGTTTAGCCTCTCAGGCGGCACCCAGCAACGGTCCATCACCCGCGATGGCGTCACGGATAGCCGCACCTATGCAGGCAAGCAAGCGGGCGCCGAACTCCGATCCCAATACGAGGAGTGGCTGAAGGCGAACATCCGCAAAATCAAGCAACGATACGGAGGCATTTCGCTCTCCGTCCTCTAAGGCTCCCAGGCCCGGCGCTGCCAGTGCCCGGGCCGCCGATATCCGGCGCACCCTGCGCCGGGGAAAGGAGTGCCCATGTCGCTCTCTCCGGCGCAAGCCAAAGTCATCAACAGCAGCGTCACCGGCGAGCAAATTCCGGTCGGCAGCATTCTCAAGGCCCTCCAAGAAGGCAAAGTGGGATCGGCCGGTAGCAAGACCTATGCCCAAGGCTTCAACGCCAACGCAGTGGGGGCGGACGCCCTGAATTGGGCCACCGTCAGCGCGACCACGAGTGCCACTGCCGGGACCGCGGTTACCGCGACGTATACGGTGCCCAATGCGCCGTCCACCTGGACCGGATTTGCCATGGTCATCTATGGCAACGGGTATGTTACGGCCACGCCCACCTATAGCAGCGGGGTCCTGACGATCTCCGTCGCCTCCACCGGCACCAGCCAAGCCGTGACCATCCTCGTGGTCAATAACACGAATTAAAGGGGGCATGCCCGATGTGGTATCCCCTCCTGAAAGCGCGGGAAGAGCGCCATCACGGCGCGCCCGCGCGGATTGTCTACGGCCCCATCTCCGCCGAAGTCGAGGACGGCGTGAAAGATATCGTCGTCCAAGACGGGATGGACTGCGATGAGTTGGTAAAAAGTGGTTACGCGAATTGGGACCATCTGGATGGCCCACAGCATCTCATCGGCGAGCCGATCAGCACGCGCCGCTGTCAACTCAACGAGCGCGGCGAAATCGACGACCGCCACGGCACCATTCCCGCCACCGAAGGCCACGTCTTGCTCTACGAAGGCCATCCGCCGAGCGATGCCGTCTGGTCGCTGGTGCAAGCCCAAGAACGGACGCCGCGCGCCAAGCGACGCATTGGCTTTTCCGTCCAGGGCGAGATCTTGGACAAGCAAGGCCACCGCATCGAACAGAGCAAGATCCGCCATCTGGCGATGAGCCATCAGCCGCTCATGCCGCTTTCATTTGCGGCGATCGCGAAGTCGCTGCGCAAGGCGCAAGACAGCGTCCCGGCCGCGCTCGAAACGCTCAATCTCGACGGCGGGGCGAATGGCTGGATTTGGGGGCATTGCCCGCGTGGAAAACGTCCATGCTACGACCCCCATACCTATCAATTTCACGATGGCGCCCGTGGCATGCTCACGCATTTCACGCGGTGCCGCGGGTGGAGTCTGCCGATGGCCAAAGCCGTCGTCCAAGGCTTCGCTCGGAGCCTGAAAGGAGGCCCTCATGGCCAAGCGCACTCGCATTGACCAAGCCGCGGCAGAATTGGCTGCGGAGTTCAGCGGATCGGCCGGCGACACTTTGCGCGAACTCGCCAAGAGCAACCGCCTGTTGGCGAAAGCTGCCCTCGTCAAAGCCCGCGGCTACGACGAGGAAGACGAAGAATTCGAGGATGAAGTCGCGGAACAGCAGGAAGACGACCACGACGAGTGGGATGAAGAGGAAGGCGAGGACCAAGACCCGGACAACCCGGATTTGGGATCGGGCGAGGATGACTTGCGCGGCGTCGTAGGTCAGAAGAAGAAAGGCCGTGCGGCGAAGTCCCGGCGGACCGCCAAGTCGCGGCGTCGCGAGGACGAGGACGACGATGACGAAGAACAGGCCGAGGATGAGTTGGTCCGCGCCAAACTGCGTCTGAAGAAAGCCGAACGGGCCGAGGACGAGGCCGAAGACGCCGACGAGCGCCGGGAAGCCCGCAAGTCGCGTCGGCGTGCGGAAAAAGCGTTGAATCGGGCGCGGGGCAAGCTGCGGCGAGCCAAGCCCGCGTGGGCAGGTGACGAGGACGAGGAAGCGGAGGATACCCGCCGCCGCGCCAACGATTGGGACGATGTCTACGCCGAGGGCGAAGACAGTTACTACACCAACGAAGACGCCAACCACGAAGAGGACGAGATTGTGCCTCCGGATGGTCCGGAGGTGGCGGACGGCGACGATGTCGATGTCTACACCATCGGCGCACACAAAGTGCACAGCAAGCGCGCCATGCGGCGCTCTCAGCGCGGGGTGCCCGGCAAAGAGGCCCTCTATCGGTCAGTGGCGCAGAATGGCCGGATCACCGAAGACCTCTTGGATGCGGCCCCGGCACTGGAAGAAATCGTCGAACTCTTGGGCAGCCAACAGACTTATCTCGCCAAGTCCGATCGGCGCATGGCGACGCAGGACCGCATCATTCAGGCATTGGCCGCGAATGCCGTCACGCAAAATCGCGCGATCCAGAAGCTCGCCAAGAGTCTGAACGAGGTGCTCAGCCAGCCGCAGACCCAACAAACCCCCTGGGGGCTGCCGCCGCAACTCGGCGTCCTGGCGGGCGGCAAGGGCAAAGGCAAGCTCCAAAAGAGTCGCCAGGACCTCTTGAGCGACGCCGAAGACGCGATGCAAAGCGGGATGCTCGACGCCGAGACGTTCCAGGCGATGGGCCGCGTGCAGACGCCCCAAGAAATTGTCGACCTCGCCCCCGCGCCGTTGCGTCAGCAACTGGGCTGGGCGAAATAAGGAGGGCCGCACTCGATGGAACAGATGCCAAACGGATCCCGCGTCATGCGTCTGCCGGATCGCGCAGGGCTCACCGCCCTCACGCAGGGATCGAACGCCCTCAAGCCGGAGATGCTCAGCATTCCGATGAGCGAGCGCACCGCCCGCTCCTATGAGAAGATTGCCAAATCGTGGCACAACGAGGATCACCAAGTGGTCCAACCGGGGTCCCGCGTCTTGGGCGGCGACGAAGCCGTCTGGATGCGCCACTTAATGGCCAACCCGAACGTCTCGCTGTACAAGAATCACATGAACCAACTCGTCAAGTCCTACTCCCTCGTTCGGCAGAGCTTTTTGAACGGCCGGGCGTTGGACTTCGAGCGCGCCCTCGCCTCGACCAATCTGGGCGCGGGCTACGCCGATGGCAACGCCATGGCGACCCTGAATTTGGATACCACGATGACCTCGGTGTTGTATGACAACCAACACCTGGTCCTGTGGAATTGGCTGAACCGCGTGCCGTCGATTAACCCGCTCTACCAGTGGACCGAGCGGGATCAATACGGCTCGACCCGTGGAGGCTTCGCCTTCGCGCAGGGCGGCGTACCGGCCACCGGCATTGGCGCGTGGACGCGCAACCAGGCGCAGGTCTGCTTCTTTGGCGTGCGACGCGGGATTACCGACGTCGAGGCCCAATCGGGGCTCCTCGGCGGTGTGATGGTCGACCCCGTGCAGGAAGAAGATCGGGATGGCGCGTTTCAGTTGCTGGGGTTGGCGGAAGGCAACTTCACGTTTGCCGACCCGTCGGTCACCGACAACTACGGCAACACCGTCAACTATCCGGGCATGATCATGCAGATGATCGATGGGTCGACCTTCAACTACCAGTATTTCGGCCCGAACACCGGCAGCACGAACCAAGCGCTCAACGGCTTGCAACATTATGGGCGGGCGGCCGCAGGCGTGAATGTGTACGACCTCCAAGGCAAATATTTGGAGTTCGGCGATCTCAACAACGCTGCGGGCACCCTGTATAACCAAGGCAAGTTGGGCTCCTTCGCCAACGTCCGGATGTTTGCGACGCCGAATACGCTGGTCGACCTGTCGAACTTGCGAGCGTTCACCGAGCGCCGTCTCTTGGGGCCCGAAATTCCGGTCGGACGCAGCGGCATGGGCTTCCTCACCGGTGAGCCAATTCCCAGTCACGCCACGCCGTTTGGCACGATTCCCTTCACCGCCTCGATCTTCTTGAACGAGGTCCCCAATGGCCAACCGATCCAAAACGGCAACGGCGATGCGCTGAGCCCGGCCCAGCCGACATTCACTGCGAATGCGACGAGCACTCTGCCGACCGGCGTCACTTCCTATTTCCTCGCCAGCAACGGCGTCGATCAATCCGATGCCGCGACCTATTACTACTGGGTGACCGCCGCGAATGACAACGGCGAGACCGCGCCGGTGGGCTCCAGTGCCGCCAGTGCGACGACCCCCGATGTGGATGGCGTCGCGGTCACTGTAGCGGTCGGGCAGATTGTCACTCTGACCATCACGCCCGGCGCGTCGAACGGCAATGTCTTGACCCGGTTCCGGGTCTACCGCGGCACGTACAACAGCATCAACGACCCGAACACGCAGATCATCGGGCACGTCGCGGTCAATCCGAATTCGCCCGCCGCGCAGACCTTCTATGACAACAACAGCACGCGCAGTGGCACCAGCATCGCCCTGATCCTGGAGCGCACCCCGAACAATCTGGCGGTGGCGCAATTGGCCCCGATGACCAAGTATCCGCTGGCCATCGTGGAAACCAAGGTCGAGTGGCTGCTCTTGCTGTACCACGTCCTGACGATGAAAGCTCGCCAGCGCGCCTACCTGTTCCTGAACATCGGACGCTTCCTGCCCTATGTGAACACCTGATCCGCGTAAGCCAAGGAGGATGAATAATGCGCATTCAACTACCGCCGGAATGGGCCGGAAAGCACTTGGCCGCGTGTGTCATTGGAGGCGACCCCTTTCGGGTCGCCTTCGACGATCAGGCGCAAGCCGTGGTGACGCCAGAACAAGGAGCGCATCTGCAAGCACACAGTGGCCTCGTGATCACGGTGCTTCCCGAGGATGACGCCGAGGCACCGCTCACGAGCGAACCCGTCGCAGATCCGACGCCCTCACCGGAGGTCCCACCCGCAGAAGTGCTCACCCCGGCCAAGCTCAAGGCCAAGCAAGGAAAGCAGGGATAAGCCATGGCGGTCCCGCGCGGAGCCAATATTAGCGACATGAACGCCCGCATGGCGGCGTCATATGCCCCCCGGCGTGGCCAAGCGACGGTGACCGGGACGGGCATCGCCGCCGTGACTGATCCGACGACGGGGAATCCGTTGCCGGGCGGCCTCTTTTATCCGGGCGATCGCTCGATTCAGATGGTGCAAGTCCAAGGAACGTTCTCAGCGACGATCACGATCGAAGGCAGTCAGGATAATGTGAACTTCCAGGTCCTCGCACCGGATATCGCCGTAGCAGGCAGCGGGAATGATAATCTCGGCGCGATTACGGGAGCGGGGGTCTACCGCTATTTGGGCAATTACCGCTCCCTGCGCGTCAATTGCACGGCCTATACGAGCGGCACGGCGACGGTGCTCTTGGAATCCACGCGAGGCTAATCATGGCCTGGAATAGTCGGCTCTATCAGCGCGATCTTCTGCGCTTCTTCCGCGATCACGCCGAGACGGTGCAATGGTATGCGGCTGCGCAATGTCCCTGCAGGAGCGGGGGCGGATTGAAAGGCCAAGCGAACAACAATTGCGCCGCATGCGGAGGTCTCGGCTACTGGTATCCCAATCCCCCTGAGGTTCTGCAGGTCGTGCTCACCAACGTCAAACAGGCCATCCAGCTCACTGAGCAAGGCTGGGCGATTCCGGGCGAGGATGTGATCGCCGATTTCGCGCCGGGCGCGTCACTGCCCGCGTATGGCGATCTAATCTGGCCGACCAAATGGCGGCAAGGCGAGCCGTTCGAAGGCCAGCGGCTGCAACGCGGAACCGGCGCGACGGACACGCTTTGGTACACCGCCGCCACGGTCGACTATTGCGCCACGGTGGATCCGGTTACCGGCATAGCCACGCCTTACGGGGCCAATATCGATTTTAGTGTGTCCGGCAAGACCGTTACCTGGCTCGGCACTGCCAATCAGCCGACGGTCGGCGCGATTTACACCGTCCGCTACAACGCGCAATTCGAGTGGGTGGTCTTCGCGCCGCCGCAAGTCCGCCTAGAACGCGCAAGCAGTCTTGGGCCGCGGGCGGTCCTGCGGAAACGCCATCTTGTGTTGCCGAATGTGCCCAGTCTGCTCGGAGGCTGATCGATGGAAATCACCTTCGACTGGTCGGCCCTGCAAGCGGCGGTCGGCTCTCTCGTTGCGCCCGCAAGCCTTGAAGGCGTGGCCGAAGCCATGCAAGGCGGCGCGGTTGATCTGGCCAACACCTGGGAGGGCGCGGCCTCCGGGATTAAGCTTCCCGGCATGACGCGAACGGTAAACGACCCGGTATATGCGGCCTCAATTGATTATCGGCAATTCGGGGTCCTGGAGATGGAAGTGGGCTCCAAAGATCCCGGCCGCGATGCCAAGGCGCAGGATTATGTCGAGCCGTGGGACATGAAATATCCGTTGACTCACGGTCCCAAGTCCCGCGCAACATTGCCGCGGCGAAACAATCCGGTTCATCGCTTCAATATCATTCCCATCCGCCACCAGGCCGCGAGCGTATCACAAGACGCGCTCTGGGCGCTTTTGGCCAACCTCCGGAATTTCCAGCCGCGTGACATGCCGCGCATGGCCAAGTTCACCCCGGCGGGCGTCTATGTGCATAAGGCAGCCTTGGAGGCGGGCATTCGCATGGGCCGCGGCGGTCCCGTCACCTTCCGCACGGTAAGCGAGAAAAGTCCCGCCGCTTCCTGGTGGTATCCGGCAAAAAGCGCCAATCCAATCGCCGAGGCGGTATGGGACTTGCTGGGCGACGCAATTGAAGCCGGGGTCCTCGCGGGTTGGATCGCGGCCTTGGGCTTGGAGGAAGAATAACCATGCAGCTCGACAAAGTGGTGATGAACGTGGTCGAGGAGGCCATCACCATATTCCGCGGGGATCTCGCCACCTATGTGCCGCAAATTTTTTGGGCCGAATCAGCCGCCAACCAGGCCGAAATCCAGACCTGGTATGCCAATCCCCAGAACGTAATCCAGACCTCGGTCGGCTACCCGCTCGAATCCATCGTTCAGCCCGGCATATGGGCCATCCTGCAACCGGCCCGCGAACCCGACGAGCAGGAATTGCAGGGCTGGGGTTTTACAGGCGTGCCTGGGGTTTACGCGATTCCAATGGCCGAATCGGTCGCCCTGGTGGTTGCCGCTCCCAACCAAAACCAGGTGCTCTGGCTGCAAACGGTGCTCAAATGGGCTTGCTATACCCAACGGGCGTTTTTGGAAAACACCTATGAGCTGCACAACCAGCGGCTGACGGCGAGCGCTCTGACCCCCGAGCCTGACAGCGGCGGCGACGTGATTTTCCCGTTTCGCCGCGTCTGGACCCTCTCTTGCTGGTATTACGACCAATACGTCCAGCCCCTGACCCCCATCACCGGAGCCAGCGTGACCGTGGAGGTGACCAACAGCAATGCCTAAAGCCAAGGCGGCGGAAGCCGTCTCAACGGAACCCGCGCCAACTCCCATCGCTCCTTCGCCGACCGTACTCTGGTGCGACGAATGGATGGAGCTGCAATCCTTCCGATCAAACCTCACGGAAAGCCGGACCGCCTTCGTGCGGGCCGAGTTCCGCACGGCCCCCCATGTGCGCCGAACCGACGCCGAATGGCGCAGGCGCTGGAAACAGTGGCAATCCGCCACTCCTGCTTGATCCCTAAACGAGGAGGTGGGCCATGCCGGCCTACATCAACGGCCAGTCCGTCTCGGTGCCCTCGGTGATCGTCACCACCAACGACCAGGCGCTGGTCAGCGGGGCGGCCACGCCGACCCTGGGCTTGCTTCTGATCGGTCCCGCCAATGACGGCCAGCCGAACACACCGCTTACCTTCACCAACAGCACCGCCGCCGAGGCCGCGCTTAACAGCGGCGATTTGGTGCAAGCCATCGCCAACGCTTTTCAGCCCTCGGGATCGCGGCCGGCCGTGAACACGCTGACCGTGCTCCAGGTCAATCCGCTTACCACCGCCTCGTCGGCCGTTTCGGCCACTGCGGGTGGCCCGTCGTTCAGCCTCACCACGACCCACTACGGCAATCCGGCCAACACCGCGCAATGGATGCTGTCGGCCGGAACCAACCTCGGCTACAAGTTTTCTCAGCGCATGAACGCGCTTATGCCGGGAAACGTGGCGTACAGCACAGTGACGCAGGACAACATCGGCATCAATGGGCTCAATCTCTACTACAGCGGCAGCGGGACATCGCCGACGGTCACCACCACCGATTCGGCGATTACGGTATCGGCTACCACCAGCGACACCGGGGGCACCGTCAGCCTCACTTCGAGCACGAGTTTAAGTCAGGCGGCGGCGGCGATAAGCGCTTTGGCCGGATGGAATGCGAGCGTGGCGGCGAGCAACCCCAACCAAATCGCGGCGGCCTTTTTTGACAACGTGACCTCCATTGCGGTTTCCACCTCAAGCACCAGTCCCACCGTGCTCACCGCCAACGTTTACGCTTTGGCCCAGTATTTCGCCCAACAGGCGATCTACTTCACCGGCACGCGGCCCGCCAACGCCACCGCGCTCGTCACTTCGACCTCATGGACCACGGCTTCGGGGGCAACCAGCACGACGGCCGCCAACAGCGACTGGCAGAACGCGTACACCACGGCGCAGAGCATTCCCGGAATCGGCATTGTGACGCCGATCAGCCCCAGCCAAAGCATCTGGGACATGAACGACGCCCATTGCCACTACATGCAATCGCTTGGCGTCGGGCGGCACGGCTATGTGGCCGACGCGCTTGGCGCGGCCATGGCTTCGGAGACCGCCGACGCGGCATTGATCAATTCCAACCGCACCTCGATTGTGTGGCCGGGCGTCAAGGGCACCGACATCAACGGCAACCCAACCACCTTCGCGGGCTATCTGTCGAGCGCCCCCATGCTCGCCTCCATGCGGGCCGCATCGCCAATGACGCAAGCGCTTACCGGAGCCACGCTGCTTACCACGGGTCTTGAACAAGCGGTGGATCCCGCGACGGCGGGCGTCGCCAACGACGGCGGCGTCATCGCGCTTTACACCGATTTGCTGAGCGGGGCGGTCAAAGTCTCCTGGGATCGCACCACCTGGCTGCAGAGCAATCTGCCTGACAAGGTGGAGAACACCGTCGGGATTGAAGCCGATCTGCTCAGCCAGGACCTCAATCAGGCGCTGCAGCCCTTCATTTCGGTGGTTGCTTCGCCGGGGGTGGTCGGAGCTGCGGCCGGGACGATCTACGAGCGGTTGATGTACTGGTACGGTCAAGGCTCCGTGGTGGTCGAACCCCAGCCAACGGATGTCAGCCTTACCGCCGCCAATGGCGTTATTTCCGGGACCGCCAAGGTCGCTCTGGGCGAGCCCACCAACTACGTCGCGCTGAGCTTGCAATTGCGAGCGGGCGTCTTCTCGGCGGCCGGTTAAGGAGGGGATGCGAACATGGCTACAGTACCGACGCCAAGTACGCCTTGGACCCAGGTATACACCGGCAACAACGTCTTCATCAGAGCCAATGGCCAACTGGTGGGAATGGTGCAGACGGGCACCATTTCACGCGCCATTGGCCGCCACTATGTCTACCAGGTCAACACTCCCATCGCGATCGATCTGCCGGTCGGCCAGGTCAACGTCCAGGTCAACCTGACCAATGTATATCCGGTCAACGGCGCTCTCAGCATGCGTTCGCTAGGCATGACCCCGAAAGGAAGCCTCGCGGGCCAGGTCAACATTCCGCCTTACAATCTCTCGATCCACGACAAGATCTCGTCAAGCGCTCCCGCACTCTGGATCGTGTTCGGGGCATTTTTCAATCAGGACAGCCTCCAGGTTCCCCAGACCACGCAATTGACATACACCTGCTCGCTGTACGCCTTCGACTGCATCGACAATCATTAAGCCTACCCCACAAGACCGCTCAACAAGGAGATATGCCATCATGTCCGAAGATCGCTTTCGCACCACGATTACGGTAGCCGACGCAGACTATGTGTTCAAGCTGCCGTCGAACAGGGAAATGCGGGCCGCGCAGAAGCGCACGGCGGAATTGATGGGTGAAGCCAGCGATATGTTCACCCGTCTTTTCGCGGAACGCGCCGGTCTCTTGGAAACGCTCTGCGTCGAACCCGCCAAGGTGGATTTCGACGACTGGGCGTTCCAGGACCTCGAATACGCCTATAACGAGGTGCAGCGCTGGCTAGACTCCTTTCGCTACGGACTCGATCCCGCAGGTAGACCTCTGGGCCGTCAAGGACGCGACGGACTGGAAGTTTCTGTACCGGAGGATTTACCGCTTGCCCGCTCATGATCCGCGGCTTGAGGGTATGAGCGACCTCGAATTCCGTTACGAGGTGCTGCGTTCGTGGCATCTGGACAAATTGGAGAGCGGCGATGCCAGTCCCGAGCCGCCGGAAGAGTACCTGGCCAGGGCCACAGAGATTTTCGCTGATATGGACCCGGCCGACATGCAAGGCGAGCCGCCGGACATTCCCGCTTCGTCGGAAGCCTTGATCCCGGTGACGGCGGAAGAACTCTTTGGGGAGGAGGCGCTGAGAGATGCCGGATCACAAGATTCGGGTGACGACAGAGGCGGATCTGACGGGATTCCACCCGTTGGAGGAAGCGCTCCGTCGTTATAAGGAACTGAGCGAGGCGATCAGCGCCAACTTTGCCAAATGGACGCCGCCGGAGCCGCCTCCATCGCCGGGAGGGCCTGCCGCCAGTCAAGCCATGCCGAGGGCGGTCGGCGATCCAGGAACCGATTGGATGAGCCGCCCGTTCGGCGAAGTGCGGCAGCAAGCCGCCCAAATCGGTCAGAGCATGCCTGATTTGATCCCGCACCTGGATCGCCTGGCCGACGCCTTGGAGAAGGTAAGCCAAAGCCACGGCAGGGCGGCGGCGACCGGAGGCGGCAGCACGGGCTACAATCTGAACACCATTCCGGGCCTTGAAAACTGGGTCCAGAACGTCATGGAACCGGCGCAGCCGGTGATTGACGCCATGGAGGCGGCGGGACAGGGGCCGCTGCCGCCTTCGACCGCGCCGTCTCAGCAGACGCGGAGACCGCCGTCCGCGCCGATTGCCAGTCCTTCGATGACGGCGGCTGTGGGCCGTGTCAACCAGGCGTACCAGGCGGCCTCCCAGGGGCCGGAAGCGGCTCTCTTCACGCCTCCCGGCGCGGCAGTCGAGCCTACTCCCGGCTTTTGGGCCTCAGCGCGGCAACAGGCGCAGACGGCTTGGGATGCGGCAACCCAATGGGCGCGACCGCCGAAGGCTGTGGGGGCTACAGGACCTTCGCCGATGACGGCCGCGGGAAGCGGGCTGTCAGGAATGCCTCTCAGCCACGCGCAATATCAAGCGGTGGCCGAATACGCGAATGCCCTCGGGCGATTCCAGACAAGCACGAATCCCGCGGCGACCGAAATGGAGGGCTTGGCGCTGGATCAAGCGCTGGCCCAAGCCCAAAAGGCCAGCGGCTTGGACGAAGCGACAATCAGCACTCTGAGCGATCTCTTGCAACAGCGGAAGGCGAATCCCGCGCTGACGCCGATTGAACAATCGCCCGCGGCGACTGAACATTGGCTAAGATCCACGGTCAAGAGCAGCGGGGGACTGGGTTTAACCGGGGGAGGCGCAGGCGGCGGGAGCGGAGGTGCGCCGCCGCCCGCCACGGGAGGCGCGGCAAGTCCTCTCGGCGGTTGGAGCGCGGGCATGGAGGGCGCTCTCGGCGGCCTCGCCAGCAAGTACCTGCCGTTTCTCACCGGGGCCGGGGCGCTCATGTTCGGGGCCGCGCAGATCGAGCAGGGATGGGGCGAATGGCAGACAACCGGCACCCCCTTTTCTAGTCTGTCGAAAGTCACCGGAACAGCCGGGGAAGCGCTGGTCGCGTTTCGCGATCAAGTATTGTCAGCAGGAACCGCGGTCGGTTACTCCATCGGCAATCTGACTTCGGTTGCGGGGCAATTGAGCACAGTGCTGGGCACCATGTCTTCGGGGCAGCTGGCGGCCAGCGTGGGCAACGTGGCGTCATTTGCGCGGGGAACCGGGTTAACGCTTGAACAATCCGCGCAGATGTTTAGCGCCGCCGGGCAAGCCGGTCTCATCAGTGGCGCGGGCGCTCCTTACACACAGTTCGGCTTTGCCGCGTTGCTGGGGTCGATGGCTGCGCAGGGAGACATGATCGCCCGTATGGGGCCGATGGCCACCGGATACCTGTCGGCCATGCAGAATGTTGAAAGCAACAACATAGTTCCGGTGGGGGCGCAAGGCGTTGCCGACATCCTAACCACCATGAGCAGCACCGACATTCAGGGAATGCAAGGAATGCGCGGCGCGAATCTGTTTAATGCGCTCAACAGCGGTTATGTGGGCAATCAGGGCGGCTTTGGACAATCACTGATCTTTTCCGCTCTGGAACGGGCGAATCCGGCCCTGGCCAGCAATCCGATGGGTATGCTGTCCATCCAGGCCGCCGGACTCGGGGCACCAGTCTATGGGACCCACGAACTGGCCCTGACTGCCATGCAGCGCTATGTCAGCACTCAATTGGGCGGCGCTCATCCGGCTTATGCAAACGCGGCGCAAAACTTTTTTCCGATCAATCAGTCAGCCCAATACGAGACGGCGCTTTTGATGAAACTGTTCGGGCTCGGGCCGTCACAAGTCAACGTCGCCAACGCTTGGGGATCGCTGATGGGCTCGCACTCTCATCTGGTAGACGCCAATTCGGCGCTCCATTTGATTGGCCAAGCGGGGGCCTCGCCTTCCGACTTTACGACCGGAGCGGTGCAGTATCTCGGCGAGCTCGGCGCGGTGCATACACAGACGCAATTTAGCCAGCTTCTTGATCGTTTCATCCAAAACGGCGGCTTGTCACAGCTCAGCAGCCATCAGCGGTCAATTTTAAGTGCCGCAATCAAATCGGGCCATCTTCCAGCCGAGACTCAAGCCCTGGCCATGAGCATGCAGCATTGGACGCCTATGAACATCATGGACTGGCAACAGGCGCAAGCCGCGGGGCTGGCGTTAACCCGCTCTCGGATGGCGTCCTGGATAACCCCTGTTGTGGGCGGTATGGAGGGCGTAATCAGGCACAACCCCGTAACTTTCGGGCTATCGACGGTAGGCGCAGCCGGGCTGACATGGTGGGGAGGCAAATATGCCGCGCGAACCATGCGCGGATTGATGACTCGGTTGCGGGGCGGTTCGACCGCCGAGGTGCAAGCGGCAGATCAGGCCGCGCAGGCGGCGGGAGAACCCGTTATTCAGGCCGGAGCAAACGCCGCCGCCGACACATTCCAGCTGGGCGCAGGCACGCCTTCTTCTCTGGCCGACATGTTCGGGCCGACCGGGGCCGCAGTCGGGGAAAGCGTAGCTGGGACTACCAGAGCCTCAGGATCGTTGCTTGATGCCTTGGGCGCATTCAAGGGCATGGGCGCAGTGGCACCCTGGATGCCTGTCGTCGGTTCCGTCGTTTCGATGGCGACGGATATCCCGCATATGTTGGCGCAGATTCACCATGGCCAAGCGGGCCGCGGCATCGGCGGATTGATCGGCACCGGCGGCGGCGCTTGGGGCGGAATGGCGGCCGGGGCAACCATCGCCGCGCCTTTGGACCCGTTTACCTTCGGACTGGCATCGGTTGTGGGGGCTGGGGCGGGCGCACTTGGCGGAAGCACGCTCGGACAGCATATCGGATCATGGCTCGGGGGCATCTTGACCGGTGAGCATCCAACCAAGCAGATGGGTTCGGTTGCCTACCAAAGCATGACCATAGGCGAATTGTGGATCCAAAACATGATGAGCGCGGGAGGTTCGAGTGGCCGCGTTTCCCTGCCGACCGGGCATGCGGCGGTCAGCACGAACGCGAGCGGCAGTCCACCTGCATTCGGCTTCGGCTCGTTTTTCAACTGGATGGGCCATCCCTTCCCATCTTTCAACACAGCCAACGGCTCATCGGTAATGCACGCCGTAAGCGGCCCAGCATTGCCGCCGATTCCGCTGATACCAAACGCCACGTTTCCATCCCGCGTGCTTCAATGGACTCCGCAAATCGCGGCTGACATTGCTCATATGGCGCATCATTCGCCGCTGCTCACCCCGGCCTTGGTCGAGTCGGTCATGTGGCACGAATCGCGGGGCTATCAGGCCATCAACGGGCATATCAATTCGAGCGGCAAGCACGGCGCGGGCGCGTTGGGGCTGATGCAGCTGGAGCCGGGAACCGCGCATGCCATGGGAGTCAATCCCTACAATGCCGCGCAGAACGTGCAGGGAGGCATTGCGTACCTCGACAAGATGCTGAACCAATTCGGCAGCGCACCGCTTGCTTTGGCGGCATATGCGCGAGGTGCCGGGGCGGTGCAGGCGGCAGGCGATCACATCCCGAACGTCAAGCTTACGGGCCATGAGACTTTGGCGCAATACATCGCCAACGAAGTCGCTATGATGAAAGAAAACGTAAGCGCGATCAAGGAGCTGACGGCGGAATTGCGGCGGCAGGGTGCCAGATCCCTGCAAGTTGGAGTGGGGCCGACGCCCAATAAGACTCACTTGTTGCCGAAGAGATCGGGCTGACGTCAGCCACAATAGGACGCGCCGGAAGCTAGAGGCTATGCGCCCATTGCAATGCCAATCGGGCTTCTGTCCTTCGTTGGTCGGCGGCACTGCGGCTATACATTGGCGCTGTCGCAAGTTGGACCCAAACGCTCTGATTTAGAAACGGCGTTGCGCCGTTCTTGTTGACGAGAAACTCCAAGCCATTTGATCCGCCTTGCGATCCGACCATAACCCAGATCCACTGCAAATTAAGCGCTTTCATTTCACGCCGAAGCGATGGGCTGCCGAGAGCGGCGAGATTATTCGGGCCTGGACGAAGATCGGCATATAGTTCTTCTGCAAGGACTTGTTGATTAGCTAGAAAGGTGCCTGGGGATTGTCTCCATCCAGGCCGAATACCAACCGGATTGGTGACAATTCGTACATGCTCAATCAGCACAAGATCCCGTCCGTGATCATAATTTACCGGTGCTTGTCCGAACATCATACGCCAAGGCGTCACTTCAACCCATCGCGACCCATCGGGGAACGCAGTAGCGCTCCCCATTTTCCGCAATTTGGGAGCCAGCCACGAAAGTAACGGATAAGTTGTCGGCGGTGCGCCGCGCCCAAATATGGTGACGCCATCGATGTGATCACCGACACCTAGGCCGGGGATATAAACATACCGTCCTTGCACAAAGATAGCTGCGCCGAGAATCGCAAGGGCAACGCCGCCGATTACTACTGTTGACCGCTTCACTGCATTCGCTCCTCCGTTTTCGACATGTGAATCTAGCCGTCTAGGGCAAGACCGCGATCACAGCCCTATCGTCAGATCGGCTTGGCAGAACCGGCAACGTGTTGCGTCGTCGGGAATACGGCTTTTGCAGGCTGGGCATTCCCTGGTGCCAAGCGGGCTGATGAATGCCAAGATTGCAGTGGAAAATAGACCGGTCAATACCGCGCCTACTATCCACGGTCCCGGCCTGCGCCGCTTGCGTTGAGCCAGAGCAATATTGGCGATGACGGCAAGGGTTGTGAATACTAGCAACAACATCGTGCATCACCTCTTTTGTTTGCGAGGAACCCCTATGCAATCTCTGATCATCGAACCATTTCTACCTCTTACGGAAGTCTCCTTCTTTTATGGCGGAAGCCGCCACGTTGTGTCAAGCGCTGATGATGATCTAATCGAATGGACATGCCAGCGCTCAACTTCGGGGCAACCGGGACAGTGGACCGTGAGCCTGGTCCATCGCTTGGTAAACGGCCATTCGTGGGCGGAGGAGATTCCGCGGCAAGCTTACTGCGAGATTCGAGCCGGGAACGACCATCGGCAGAATCCGTTGCCTATTCGGATGCGGGGATTCGTCAGCACGACCACTCCGGGATGGAGCATAGGTCCCAAGGGCGGCCCTACGCGCTCGGTGACGATTGCCGGGGAAGATTACACGAAGCTATTCCACAATTTTCAGATCCAGTATCTGTGGCAGACAATGACCGCCGCAAGCCAGAAAAAAATGGCCGTATTACGCTTTGGTCTTGACTACAATTTTCACATTCCACAGGTGAGCGTCCATCCGCGCCAATTCGTGCAACTTATTTTGGACCATGTGTTTGACGCGCCGAATACGGGTTATCTGCCGCATCTGCGAGAATCAATCAGCCCGCACATTCCGGGGATTGCCCTGCATTGTACCGTCCCGAATGCGGTGGAACTTCCGACGTTGACCATCCAATCATGGCAGGGGCCGCTATGGAACTTGCTTAGCTATTTCGCGTCCGCGCCGCTGACCGAGTTCTTCATTTTTGACGATACGGCAGGCCCGGTCCTGACTTTCCGGATCCCGCCATTTTACGACATGGATCATCCCAATCAATTGGCAACCTTGGTGGTCGAGCCGTATCTACCCGCGATTGCATTGGATCCGGCGCAAACAAGTGGTGTTGACGTGGGATACAGCGACCAGGAAGTTTCCAATTTTTTTCTGATATGGCCCGACAACACGGGGTCTTCGGTACTGCCGGTGGGCATGGTCAACTTCCTCAAGGCGGGGAAGAATCCGTTGATCGACGAGGAGTCAATGCACGTCTTTGGCTTCCGCCCGATGGAGGTTACTACACCATTGGTCGGCCTCTCGCCGACGCAAGGCAGCACGGCGCAACTGCAAATGAGGGCAGAACAGTTCGCCGCTTATCTCTACCAGACCCAGCATCGCAACCAGGATCTGGCTTCGGGCACAATCCAGGTCCACGGCCAACCCGAATGGATACCGGGGCGCTACCTGGAGATCCCGAATGTCGGGCGCTATTACATCCAAGGCGTGCAAGAGCAGTTCCAAGCCGTGGGGGCGGCGCAGCCGTCGTGGCAAGCCACACTGAGCGTTACGCGCGGCCAGGTGAGCAGTTTGGACGTGGTGCCGGAACCGGGAGGCTGACACGGATTTTTGGCCCTCGAAATCGTTGCCGACTGATATAGGTCATTGCCAACTGATATAGGTATGTTTAAAATAACAGAGAGATCTCCATACTAATATCTGTTGATGGGAGTGATAAATAGTGATCAACCCAGGGGGCGCAAGCGCGATGGAGACCGACGAACACCGCGTGTCGTTATCGGATCTCGGCCGCAAGCTGAGTCAATATGTGCAAGACACCAAAACCGGGCCGGTGACGGTGACCCAGCGGGGAAAGCCGGTGGCGGTCTTGGTGGATTTTTCGGACTATCGGACGTTGACCGAGATGGAAGAGCAAGCCGAGGATTTGTATTGGACGGTGGTCGCTTTGCGCCAGGACACCGAATGGCGCAAGGCCGGAAAGCCCACGGTGCCTTTGGCCGAAGTCGAACGCCGAGCCCATGGTCGTGATTGAGTTGGTGCCTCAGGCGGCGGATGATTATTTGGCGCTCGACAACAGCGTCCGCCTTGAGGTGCGAAAGGCATTCCGCAAATTGCAGATGGATCCGCGGCACTACGGCGAGCCGCTGGGAAACAAGGCGGGAATTGAACTCTACGGATGGTTCAGCATTCGGGCCGGACGCCGGATTCGGGTGATATATTCTATTGCGGCAACAGGAGCGGGTGATGAGCAGGTGATCATCCGCTCCATCGGACGAAGAGAACGATTCTTGGCCCACCAGGACGCTAAAGCGCGATTGCGGGAATACGCAGAAGCGACCCGCGAAGAACTGATTCAACTTGACGCTTTGGTGGAAACCGCGGAGGACCGCTAAATACCCAAGCCGAAAAATGATCAGCGCTGATCTCCGGGATCGGCGCTTTCTTTGCGCCTCTGAAGGAGCTTCCGATGGACGACTCAGATCTTTTCCAGCCGGGCTTTGCACCACAGGCGGTTCTTCAGCCCAAGGGCCAGCTGTACGCCGAGACCGCTTCACGGTTGGCCTGGGGCAAGGTGGTGGCAAGGCATCCCGAAGACGGCACCATGGACGTGGCCCTAAGCCAAGGCTCCACGCTGACACATGTGCCGGTCGCGGGGCCGTGGCTTTCGACGGCGACGGGCGAGGTCTACCAACCCTACCACGACTTGACCGCTCCGCTTCCGACTCCGCAGGGCGTATGGGACATCCCCATCGCGAGCGGGAAGACTGATCTTTGGGTCTTGGTTGGCTTCGCGCAGTCGAACGGACAGATGCACACTCCGAATGCGCCGATAATCCTCGGGTTCCTGCCGACGGCGGATAGCCAGATGGTCTTTCAGACGCCGGGGATAGCGGTCTGGCGGCACGAGTCGGGCGTATATCATGTGACGCTGCCGTCGGTCGGGCAACACGACGAGATCCACTGGCCCGACGGCAGTTATCTGGTGGTGGGCAGTGACACGGCCCCCACCAACATGACGGCCGAGAACGCGGCTTGGAATCCTCCGACGACGGCTACGCCGTTAACTTGGACGATGAGTCTCCGCGGGAGTTTGGCGTTTCAAACCGCGAACTGGGTCTCGGTCCAAGCCTTCGGAGCCACGGGGGATGGCACGACCGACGACGCGGCGGCCATCAATGCCGCCTTGGCAACCGGTAAAACGGTGTGGATCCCCTACACGCCAAACGGCTATGCGATCGGTGCGGCGCTGCTGCCCGGAAGCAATCAGACCATTATCTGCGATGGCTTCTTCGTGCCCCTGGCCGCGGCGACCCTCTGGCACTTCTCGGGGTGTCTGAACACGCGGGTGCTCGGCACTTTGCGCGTGGAGGACGCCGCGGGCATCACCACGAGCGCTGCGCCGGTCTTCCTGTTTGATGCGGAGTGTCGCTTTCTCCACCTCGACGCGATCGTGACCAACAATGTCTATGACGCCATCGACCTCGTGGACATCAACGAATCGCAATTCATGGTCATTCATTGTGACGAGACACGAGGCACAGGGATTACCATCGACAATGGCCCCGCGGGGACCGCCGTGTGCAACGTACACGACAATGCGTTCAATACCGTCTTCGTCGCGGGGGTCTACAACCCGCCGATGTACACCTCGCATTATGGCATCCTGTTCAATTCTGGCAACAACGGGACGATCGGTGGCAATAAATGGGGCTTGGTCACCTGCTTAGCAAACGGCGAATCCGGGATCGAAGTACGGAATACGGGCATGGCCGAACAGTGGTGGGATACGGTCATTGCCGACAGCAACGGGAATAACGGCGTGCGCTTCTATGCGAATACGCGCCGCTTCTTCTTCGGCAATCTCTGGTGCGCCTCCAATAACCAAAATGGCCTCTACCTGACCGGCTCGAACGCCACGACGGGCGCGATCCAAAATATCCAAATTAGCAATCTGTTTTTACGGGATAATCCGCGGGGGCTCTGGTGCGACGGCTGGGTGCAGAACCTCGAAATTGGGCAACTGATCGTCGCAGACAGCGGGACGGTTGGCGTACTGGTGACCAATTACACGACCAATCTGCATATCGGGTCTTTTCGCGGGTACGGCCAGCCAAGCGGCCTCGATATCAGCGACGGCGGAGATGCCACGAGCACAGAGGTCTACCTCGGGCAATTCGATGCGGAAGATGGCTATACGCTCAATACGTTAGCGCTCCATGGCCTACACATCGGGCGCATGCCGCGCGCCGGCTGGACCGTGACGACTCCGGCCCTCCCGGCGGCTACCGGTTCCGGGGACTCCGTGATCAATACCAATCCGTATCTCGTCCGAGTGTGGCAAGCGGGAGGAGCGGGTGTCCACCTCGTCGACGCGAGCGGAACCGATCAAGCGCTGGTAAGCGATCCATCGGAAATTTCCCTAGATTCCGGGTGCGCTCTCTACTTCGCGACGACATTGCCCACCGCCTGGCAATGGTTCGGGAGTGGCTAAGGAGGCGATCGCATGGCCGTCCCTACGGTCACCATCGAGGTGGGCTACGGCTTGGCGCGGCGGGCGGGAAGCCTGCTTAATCCGGTGGGGGCGCTGACGTTTCCCGCCAATCCGGACATCGATAATACCGTGGATCTGCGCACGACGCTGATCCAGACGCGGGTCGGGGCCTATTACGACAAATTCGGCATTGGCATCCCGACGCTCGTTTTAAGCGGCACCACCGCTTGGCTGAGTGCGCAAGCGCGATGGAACGGCCGTTGGGTAAGCGGCAAAGAGGCGGCCCTGCACCTTGCGCGCGACATCGTGGGCTGGTACGAGGCGCAGGCCAAGGCGAGCCAAACCCCGTCGGGTGTCGAAATGCAAGTGGTGGATGAGGCGGGCGGCAATCTCTGGACCGTGGAGCCGATAACCAACGTCCAGTTCAGCCAAACCCAGGCCGCTCCAATCCAGATCTTTTTCACGCTCAATCTGAGCGTCATTTTGGATCACATGACCGGCATTCCGGGGCCGCCGCCGCCCGATTGGCTAGCCCAGCACATCGGCAATCGGGGCATTCGCCAGCCGCACGCCGAAAAACATCTCGCCACTCACGCCAAGCAGGCTCAACACCAGCGGCAGCACCCGTATATGACGCGCACCATTTTGAGCGGCGAGACCTTTTGGTCAATCGCCCAGTCGGTGCTGGGCCAGAACGCAACCGAGCAGCAGGTGATGGCCGAAGTCCACGCAATCGAACACGCGAATCCGGCGCTCAATCCCAACAGCCTGCTGCCTGGGATCCGTGTCCGCATTCCGCTGCCATAGGCGGGTCAAAGGGGGTGGGTGGGCATTGCAGCGCTATCCGGGCCAAGTCGCCTCTCAGCAGCCCATTTTGGGGCCTTTGCAGGCAATTCGCAACCGGGAGCCGGTGTGCGAAGCCTGGATCCGTTTAAGCCAGCAGATAGCCTTGCAAGCCGGGAACCTCAGCCCGGCGGCGCTCGGCCAGTTATCGGCGGTTGGGAGAGCGCTCGGCAAGGTGTTCGGCGCGTTGCAGGCCGACACTCCGCAGAGCTTTCAGTCCCTGAGTTACCTCATGACCCTGGAGCAGACGGCATGGGGCGCGGCCAGGAATTGCACTCTGCTGGCGATGAGCGCGGCGGGAAGCCAAAGCGTCGTCCTCTCACAGGCGGCAAACGCGGCTCTTGCGACGCTTGGCGCGTGGGATCCGGTAATGGACTATCCGGCCCCGTCGCACGTCGGAGCGTTGGGATATGCGCTGGTTGCGGGCATCACCATGCCGGGAGGGAATTAGAGCATGATCGGGCAACCGCACAGGCTGACCGAAATGGACGTGTCGCGCGGAATCAACGCGCTGGCCGCGACTCTCTTGGGGGACGCCGCCGAATGGACGGTGCTGGTCAAGATCAATCAACTGACGCCTCCGTATCTCACGCTCGATCCCACGCAGGTTTACGGGCCGCCGTTGGCCAAGGGCGTTGTCGCCAATGCGATTCCCAGCGGCAGCACAAGCATAAGCCTGCCGGGGCAGTCGCAGGCGATATGGGGAGCGGCGACAACCGCCGTGCTTTCGGCTTCGGGCCTCACGGGGCCGACTCAAACCGGGGCGATTACCCAGATAGGCCAGGTTTATTCGGGACCCACCACGGCGCAATTGATTACCGAAGCGCTGCCGGTCGCAAGCTATGACGGCACGACGCTGGCCTTTACCACCGGGACGCAAAATAAATATCCGGCCGGGGCGCAGATCCAGGCGTTCTCGCAATATCCGGGGCAGACACTGAGCGTGCTCATGCCGGGAGACATCATTTATCTGCCGCTGGCGGCGGTCGAAGGCTTCGTGCTTTCGGCGGGCGGCCTCACTGACACCTATGGCACCGATTTTGAGGCTCCAATGGCTTTCGCCGACGGCGGTCTCGCCATGGCAAGCGGCATGCGGCTGCTGGCCCAGCGTTGCCGGATTCGACTCGTGACACCGAAGGGATCGCTTCCCAATCACCCGCATTATGGGTCGATCCTGCACCTCCTGATCGGAAGCGTGGGGCTTGGCAGTGTGCGCTGGCAGGCGGCCATCCGCCAATGTCTATTGGAGGAGCCGGGGGTAAGCGCGGTCAGCGGGATCACGGTCACCCGCGACAGCAAAGGGCATCTGCACATCGGAGCAGACGTGCAGGCCGCCATTTCGGCGGGCGCGGCGCAGAACCTTAACTTGGCGCTCACGCTGCCTGCGGCGGGTATCGCGGCTTAGCGCTGACCGCAAACACAATGCACGATAAGTCCGTCAGAACGGAGGACACATTCGACGATGGCCACCACTCCCGCCGCTCCCACTGCCGCCACGAGCGTCGCGGCCTCGATTGTCGCCACCATACTCAGCAGCTCGGGCGCGGTCACCAACCTTACACCGGGAAGCGTGATGCGCGGAATAATCGATGGCGTGGCGCAGGAAATAGCGGCAATCAACCAGGCAAGCATCGACCGCTATCAAGCGGCCGTCATTTCGGCTCCAGCCAATCTCTATCAGGTGCCTTACCTGGCCGCCGTCGGATCCACCTATCTGCTTACGTGGACCCTGGCCGCCACCGCAACCGGAAGCTATACCCTGGCCTCCGGTTCGCTCGCCGGAATATCTGGCACCGCGCTTCAATGGCAGACCAGCGCGGCGGCAACGCTTGCACCGGGCCAGTCGGTTGTCTTAGCTGCGCAATGCACCACCAGCGGAACAGTAACCAATGTCCCGGCCAACACCATCACCCAGGTGGTGAGTCCGGTCAGCGGGCTCTCGGTGACCAATCCGAGCGCCAAGCCGACGCTCGCCGGGCGGAACGCCGAAACCGCCATCGAGTTGCAGGCAAGGCTGCAAAACCGAGTGGCCGGTGTACAGCGGGCGACCGCCAAGGCGTTGGAGGACGGGGCGCAACTCACGACCCTGACCGATTCGGGGGGCAATGTGATCGAGGAGGTCATCAAGGCCAAAGCCTACGATTACACGCCCACCGCCGAGTATCCGGTCAATGTATGGATATACGTCTACAACGGCTCCGGCCCCGCGTCGACGACGCTGCTGAGCACCGCGCAGAGCATCATCGACGACGGCTACACCGACGCCCACGGCACCGCGGAGCCGGGATTCAAGGCGGCCGGACAGTTCGTCACCGTAATCGATGCGCCGGAATACCAGGTCAACGTCACCGCTTCACTGCTCCTCCAAGCCGGATATGGTTGGGCGGCGGTGGAAAGCGCGGCGACAGTGGCTATACAGCAATGGATTGACGGGTTGGATCTGGGCGGCACGCTCTCGACAAGCCAATTGATAGACGCGATCCTGGCCGTACCGGGAGTGGCCGACGTGGCCTTGAGCATACCCGGCGGCAATTTGACCGCGAGCCTCACGGTCGCCGCGCCGACGGCAAGCCCGACTCTGAGCGCGGTTACGCCGACTACGGCTACGACCCTGGCCAGCGGCACTTATTACGTGGCGACCGCCTTTGCCAATCCCTGGGGCACGACTCCCGCGTCTCCGCAAGGCTCGGTGACGCTCGCGAGCGGCCAGGCCATCGACGTGGCAGCGATCAGTCTTACAACCGGGGCGACCGAAGTTGTCTACTATCTGTCGGAGAGCGTCGGCAGCACCACCGTATTGCAAGACGCCATCGGCGACGGTTCGGCGGCAACGCTCACTGCTCTGCCGTCGGCTTCGGCCAATGCGCCGGTGACCTCCAACACCGCGACACTCCAGGGCGCGGCCTGGATTCCGGGCACGATCAGCCTGACCCAACAAGCCTCGTAGGAAAGCGATTCCCGCAATCGGATACGTCCGCAATTTCTCCTTTGGTTAAGCACATTTAAGGAGGCTTCCCCCATATGGCCTATCCCATATTCGCCACCAGCCAGGTGCTGGAGGTGGGGCCGACCAACAATTATTATGTCGCCGGCATTAAAGACGCCAACGGCCATCTCGCCGCCGCGACCACACAGTACGATCTGCTGCCTTCCGGTCTTCTGCTCCCGAGGCAGGTGGACCAGAACGGCATTCCGCTCACCGCGAGCAGGGTCACGACACAAATCACCGACGCGCCGTTAGCGGCGAGCGCACCGTACGAGCAAGCCTGGCAGGATTCGGAGGCTTTGGCGGTGACTTTTGTCGGCGGCTCGGTGTATGCCGACCAGGCGGGAACGCTCTACATCGACTTTTCGAACGATGACACCAATACCGCCGGGACGAGCGCGACATCGCTCGCGTTCACGCCAGCCTCGGCGGGTACTCCCGATTCGAACATGCTTCCGTATCCGGTGGAGATTCCGACCCGCTATTTCCGCTTCCGGTACGTCAACGGCTCGACCGCGCAGTCGGTCTTTCAACTCTACCAGACCCCGATGGCGCAATGGAGTCCGAGGACGGTTGGACTCTCGGGCAGTTTAGTGCCGCAATTGGGTTGGAATAAGTACATCGGAACCTACTCCGTAACATTCGCCGCAAGTGCAGCAGCGGCGACGGTGGAAACGGTTGCTGTCCCGATCCCTGCCGACGTGCAGAAAGATGCGCTCTACCTCGTCAGCGTGAACAACCCAACGGCCCTAGCCACAAGCGTCACCGTGACCTTCAATAACGGGGTGAAGTTCGGAGGAAGCACCACCGATTACAGCGAAGTGACCTCTGTGGACGTGGCCAGTGGGGCGGTGAAATCGTACCTCGTCCAAGGCTGGCTCCTGGGTGATGCGGCAGCCCAAATCAGCGTGTCCAACGACGCGGCGGCGAGTTCAACCGGCGGCAGCGTGCAATTTGAGGTGACGATGGTATGATCAACGATTTGACCGTCGTGCGCCCTGCCAAATCTCCGTACTGGGACGGAAGGTCTTTTTTTTATGATTTTCAAGACACGCCTACCGGGAACGTTCCTCTACACTGGACGCCAACCGCGTCAGGAGTTTGGGCAGTCGAGGCGCATAATCTTCTCGGTGCAACTATCGGAGGTGGCGTTCAAACAGATAATGTCATTCTTCTATGGCCGTTTGGATCATTAGAGGATTGCTGGATTGAAGTGGCGTATATCTGTAATGATTCTACGGCAGGAATCGGACCGATGGTAAGGGCAAGCGGTTCGCTGTCTGGTGGCGAAGCAAGTATTGATGGATATGAACTAGATTTGCATTTAGGTAACCTCGGCTTGCAGAAATTTTCGTCTGGATCATCCGCTATCATCGCTAGCGATGCTAGCGATTGGATGACTGGGCTTTCAGATGGAGTGCCGTATCGTGTCGGACTCGCGATTCGAGGATCGAAAATCGCAGGATATTGGAACGGTCGCCTAATCGGAACATATAGCGACACTACCTACACCTCGGGAGCCTTGGCATTAAAGACTTATGACACGACGACAGCCACAGTGTGGAAGTGGGTTCGAGGCGGTCGGCTGTGATAGAATGGAGGAAAATTGCGGTAAAGAAGGAATAACGACTTTAACCATTACTGCGCCAGATAATGCGACAACGTATTCAGGTGTCGTGGAAGTTGTTGGGATTTAGAAACACAGTAGTGCCACTATGTCATTAACGGGGCGCTTTCGATAGGCTAGTAGGCTGGCAGATCCTACCGTCGGACCCGCTAGCCTCTTGTGTGAAGGAGGCTGAATATGTTCTTGTCCGACGCGTCCGCGCGCTATTTCCGGGCGAAGGAACTGGACAACTACTCGCCGCGCACGCTGGACGCCTACCGTCTCCAACATCGCTTGCTGATCGAGGCGATTGGCGATCTGCCCGTTGACGAGATTGCGACCGACCATTTGCGTCAGTATCTCAGCGATGCCACGCCGGGGCGCAAACCCGCGACGATCAGCCATCGGATTCGGGCGCTCCATTCCTTCTTCCGCTGGCTGTTGGATGAGGACCATTTGGCCGCAGATCCGAGTCGGAAGATCCGCGAACGCATCGATCAGAATCCGTTGCCCAAAGCGCTCTCGGCCGAGGAATTCGAATTTTTGCGTGACGCATGCAAGACCCCGCGTGAACATGCGATTCTCGAAATGTTTTTCGCGACCGGTGCCCGGCTCACCGAAACCGCGACGATGCTCAAAGAGCGGGTCAACTGGGATGCGCGGTCGGTCATCATCTTCGGCAAAGGCCGCAAAGAGCGAGAAGTCTATTTTGGCGTCAAGGCGGCGCTCTGGACGAAGCGCTATTTGGCCGCGCGTACCGACGATCAACCGACCGTTTTCGTGACGGCCCGCAAACCCTATCGTCCGATGCACGCCCACACGATCTATCACGAGATCAAAAAGATCGCCCAGCGGGCGGGCATGGGGCACAAGGTCAGCCCGCACACATTGAGACATACCTTCGCCACAACATTGCTGGACAACGGCGCGGATATCACCGTGATCCAGAGTTTGCTCGGACACACCAAAATTTCGACGACGCAGATATACGCGAAATTGAGCGGGCGGCGACGGCGGATGGAGTATGATCGCTATTTCATGCAATAGCTTGCCGCGCTCGCCGGATTCCTCGCCGCCTTCGGGCGGTTTTGCTTTGTCCGCCAGAGGAGGAAGTGTTGAACACCTACATCCGACGCATGCTGACCCATGTGCCACAAGGCGCGGACATCAGCCCCAACGACGCGCCAAGCCTTGGGCTGGCGGGAATCGGGACGCTGGCCCTGACTGATCTGACGCTCTATGTGACCAACACCACCACCAACAGCGGGACGGCCATCGATCTGCACAATTCCAGCACGGCGGCCGTCGCGCAGCAAATCCCGTCCGGCATAACGGCAACCGTATTGCAGGACGGTCCCGCAGAATTGCTTTTAGCCGCCAATCCGACGCTTGCGTTGCCGACTACGCTGACCATCGCCACCGCTCCGCTATGGATGATGCTCGGCGCGTTCAGCAGGGCGCTCACCACCCTTGACCGGGCTGACGCGCATCTGGCCGCAGAGGTCAACGTTCGCGGCGCGACCGGCTTTGCGCTTGACGAGTGGGCGGCTTCGCTTGGGATTCCCCGGCATGCGGGCGAACCCGACAGCCTCTTTATCCTGCGTCTGGTGGGTCAAACCCTGCATCCGGCGGCCAACAACAGGGCCATCGAACACCTCTTGCAGACGCTCGGCTATCCGTCAACGGTGACCGACACGACGCCTTATCATTTCACGGCGGACGTTCAGATGCCAACGAATCCTCCGCAGGGATTCATTTATTCCCAAGCGCAAGTGGCGTCCGTTATCGGCGACATGAAGGCGGCGGGCATGATCGCCCTGGTCAATTTCGTCAATTCGTTAATCGACAACATAAGCTTCACCGACAGCGCGGCGGCCAGCACAACCGCCGTCGCCAACAATACATGGGGGAATGCGACGTGGAACCAGGCCGTCTGGCAGTAGACAACTCTCCTTCGTCGGGCGTGCTCCGCGTGCGATTTGCGGGCCGCGTGCGCGTGGTGCAACGAAACACGGCAACCGGACGCCTGGTGAGCGACAGTGGCTGGCACGCCAACACGGTGACCAATGCCTACCTGCAAGCGGTCATGCAGTGGTCGGGCGGCGTGAACAATGTCGGCCAGAATCCGGTGCCGTTCGCGGGCTACACCGAACTCGGCACCGGCTCGGGCACACCGGCGGTCACCGACAAGAGTCTTTTCGCCCCGGTTAGCGCGACTTTCCAGTCGTGCCTCGCGATAAGCCTCTTGACCAGTCCCGCCAACACCGAGCAGTGGATAAGCGTGTATACCGCCAATCCCGGCACCTACACCGAGGTGGGGCTGCTGACGGCTGATGGCGCTCTCTATGCCCACCTTATGACGAGCGTGACCATATCGAGCGGCAATCAGACCAGCATCACCTGGCAGATCACGGCTGGCGCAGGATAGGCAAAACGGGCGGCGATCACCGATAGCGAGGCGAAATCACGATGGCGAATTCCTGGCAAGAGGCGGTTGTCGGCGCAGGGATAGCGGCAAGCCAGCTAAACCAGCTTTTGAACGCGCTTACGCAGGCGCGGGACATCGGCCAGGGCGCGGGTCTTTACCAGCCGATTGCCGATCCCGGCGCGCCGACGGCGGCGATAAACACGGCCAGCGGGAATCTGACCGGAGCGTACAGTTATCTGGTCGTATACCGCACCGGGGGAGTCAACAACGCGGGCACCATCCTCTACTATTCGGGCAACACCACGGCGGCGGGGGCGGTCTCCAATGTCGTCAATCCCTCGGCTGAGCAGGTCAATCTTTCGTCTATTCCGACGGGGCCGACCGGAGTAATCGCGCGAGATCTGTACCGCACCAAAGCGGGGGGATCGACGTATTATTACCTTGATACCCTGCAGGACAATGTGAGCACTGACTATACCGACAACACGGCGGACAGCGGCCTCGGGAACACAACCGCGCCTGCGGTCAACACGACCGGAACGCCATGGGGGTTGCCGGTGTATCCGGGTCTGCCGGGATTCGGCGGCTTTGCGGGCGCGATTGCCGGGATGCTCAGCGGATCGACAAGCGTACCCATCTGGTGGGATCAGGCGCATTGGCAGACGATTCCGCTTCTCAGCGCGGCCAACACCTGGGCGGCTGCGCAGACCTTCTCGGCCAGCGCGACATTCAGTGCCGCGACCGCCTTCGCGCAAACGCCGACCTTTTCCGCCGGAATAACGGGTTCGGGCACGACCGGCGCACTCGGCGCGGGATCGGGCATTCTCGGCACGGCCAACACCTGGGGCGTCCCTCAAACCTGGCAGAACAATTCGGGCAATGGCGGCGTGCAAGGAACGATGTCGAGCAACGGCTCGGACGCGGCGCTGGCTTTAACCAACACCGGCGCGGGGGGCACCACCTACTGGCTCGACAGTTCAGGCGGAACGTCGGACATCGGCCAGGGATACCTGGGAGTGTGGTATCCAGCTGGCACTACCTGGTTGTGGCGGCTCAACGCCAGCAAGATGGACTTCAACGTGGTCGCCAACTTCCTGCGGGGGATGACCGTTCCAAGCGGCCGACCGGCGACCTTCAACGGTTCCCTGACGACTATCGGCGGTCAAACCACGGCAGGAACTTATGGGGCGCTTGCAACACTGGCTGTAACCGAGAACCAAGAAATCACATCCACAAGCACCACTACCCTTTGGTCGATTACACCTCCGGCCAACGGAATATATTCGGTCAAGTGCTATCTGCGCGTGATAACCGCCGCGACAACAGTTACGCTAACCTTAAGCTATGCTGACAGCGGGGGAGCACAAACATATACGCCGTCCGCGCTTAATGCGCAAAGCATAGCCGTCGGTTCTCATGGGGTGGTGGCGTTTGACTTCGAGGCGGTAACGGGCACTGCGATTGTGTTGTCAATCACTTGCGGCACAGCCGACCAGGTATATGTCACATCGGCGTTGGTGGGGGTGGCTTAACATGGCGGATCAGCTTGGCGCATCGGCGGGCAGCGCGACAGCAAGCCAGGTATTAAGCGGGATCACCTTCTCCAACGCGACCCAACAGAATCTGTCGGGGAGTATGCCGAATAATGGATCCACCGGATTTACGCCATCGGGATCAGGGACGGTAGCGATCCCGGCGGGATATTACGATGGATCTGGCACGGTAGCACAAGTTAGCGTGCCCGCCGGTGATGTTCTGAGTGGCATCACCATTGCGGGGATCGGCGGCACGATGCCCAACAACGGCAGTCCCACTTTCAATCCATCGACGAGTAGTCAGACATTGAGCGCGGGATATTACAGCGGAGGCACTGTATCGGCGGTCACCGGAACCGCAACCGCCGCCGGCGTGCTGAGCGGAGATACGTTTTCCAGTGCCAGCGGAATCGGATTGGCGGGGAGCATGCCGAATAATGGCGCGCTTAGTTACACGCCATCGACGAGTAGTCAGACCATCCCCGCCGGATACACAAGCGGCGGATCGGTCGCGTCTGCTACCCTGGGCGCTACCGGCCAGATTACGGGAAGCCTAAGCGGAACAACTGTCACATTTGTCGTTTCGGGCTTAGCGTTTCAGCCGTCGGCAGCGGGAATAGGAGGACAATACAGCGGAACGACAGCATGGTCTTGGTCAACCGGGTATAATGCCTCCTATGTGAATTTTGCCTCGGGGATTAACTCCGGGCAACTTCCCGCAACGTTTTCTGCCACGTCCACCGGATTTACATTGACAGTCAATGCAAGTTCGCCCGCCGACGCGACGGATATCGCGTCCAACACTACATTTTGGTACGCATTATCCTGAGTTTCGGGCGTAGTAGAATGTGCTTACGAATCCGGCATTCGGATCTGCGATAGACTGAGCGGTTAAGACCGTTCCGTTATCCTCGTGGATCCATGAATACACTTTCGACACAGGGATGATGCTCGCAATCCTTATTGTCGTGGTGGTGGGATCCCAGAGGCGGCGCAGGTTTAAGCGCCACGAAATCGGGATTTGGTGCCGCAGATCGCGCCAAGAGCGGATTGACGAGCGCAACCGGCGCGATGGCACCTGAAACACCGCAATACCTTCCGGCATCAAGATGCGCAGAAATTCGCGAATATAGGCGTGCGCTAGCTCTGGTGCAATGTGTTGCAAAGTAAGGTTCGAGTAAATCAGCGAAAAATGATCATTCGGGAAGGGTAGTCGAGAGTCTGCATTCGCGAGCCACCGGATATTGAGTTCCTTCGCGCAGTATCGGCGAGCTTGGACAATCATTTCGGGCGAAAGATCAACGCCAATCACCTCGGGAACACGAAGCGCCAGCGCTTGGCTTAGCCGCCCCACGCCACATCCAAAGTCCAGGGCGCGGTGAAGCGGATTAGGAATCCATTTATGCGCGGCCAGTATTGCCCACAAATCGGCAATTTCCCGCTCGCCCGTATCGAAGAATTCATCCCGATCCCAAAGACCGCCGTATTTTGCGGGATCAGACAGAACGGCCCACATGGGATCGCTTTGGGCGAATCGATCCCAAGACCGTTGGGCCTCTCTTAAGAATCGCAACATGTTTTGTTTCTCCGCCCTTCTTAACGATTTATCAAAGTGTATCACCAAGGAGTCGATTATGGCCTACAACCCAGCCGATTTATCGCCGGGGCAGATCATCCTTTGCCTGCCCACGCCGCGTGAATCCCTCGCCGCGAGAGCGCTCGACGCCGCCATCGCCTGGTCCACGGATGGGCCTTTCGTGCATGCGGCGATGGCGGCGGACAGCGACCACCTGATCGAGCAGGTGGCAACCATCCGGTTGAGTCCGCTTGACGCCTATGCCGCCAACGGGTGGGCGTTCAGTGTGGCCGGGGCGAGTCCCGCGCAAGCCAGCCGGGCGGTTGACGCCTTCCGCGCACGGCTCGGGCAGCCCTACGGGATCATGGAATTGCTGGCGATGGGCGGCTATTACGACCTGCACGCGGTGCGGCTGGCAACGCGGCATTCGCGATGGACGGTTTGCTCCACCGCCGTCGAACGGGCATGGCGGGCGGCCGGAATCATCCTCTCGGAGCGGCCTCTGGTTGCGCCGAACGACCTGGCTTTCTCGCCGGTCTTGCTTGGCTCGCGTCCCTGGCGACGAGACTAAACTTTTCCCGGAGGTGGCTCGGATGGCCGACACCGAAGATTTGGGCCGCGACTTGGCCGTTACCCGCAACGACCTGCGACACCTGGAGCAGGCAATCGCCGCGCTCGACAGCAAGGTCGAAAACCGCTTCGGCGGCATGACGCAGAGCATAAGCGCAGTGGACGCCAAGCTCGATCTTATGCGAGAAACCTATCTCACCACCGCCGAATGGGGCCGGTGGAAAAAAGAGGAGTACACGCCGCACAAGGACGCCGTGGAAAGCAAATTCCGCATCCAGGGGGAGCGGCTGTCAAAGTGGCTCGGTATCGTAATCGGGGCCGTCATTACGGGGAGTCTCACGCTCACGGTGTACCTCATAGTCCAGGCGGTGGGGAGCACAAGGCCGTGATCGGCCTCGGCGGGCGCATTATAGCGCGGTTGTGGCGTCGATCCAACGATTGGCTGGCCGATCATCTGGCGGCGATGATGGCCACGATGGGCATGTTTTGGGTCTTGGTGGGCCTCACATGGGGATCGGTGATCCTGTCCCGGCCCAAAGGGGCGCAAGGCTGGGATTTGTTTTTGGTGTCGATATTTTTTCAAGGTGCAGCGCTGCCTGTGCTCGGATACATCTCCAACAAACAGGGCGACCGGATGGTGGCGATGCTAAAGGAAACGCATGACGCCACGATGCAGGAGCTTGCCGAAATAAAAGCCCTTCGCGCCGAGGTTGACGACATCAACGAAGACACCGACGCAATCCGCAAGCAGGAGGGGATCGGGGATGGAAGATAAACAGATTGCCGCCCACAAGCAAATTCGCCATCTGCTTGAGGAGGTGGACATTCCCGAGCATATTGATCGCGGAGACGCCTCGCATGCCGAATTCGAGCGCAATCGTCGCTTCCTGATCGAGGAGCAACATCTCGGTTGCTGGCGTTGCGGCGCAATGACCGACTTAGAAGTCCACCATCTCCTCGAATGGAGCTTTGCCGAAAAAATTGATTGGGCAGCTAAGGCCAAACGCGTCCTCTTGACCTTCCGGTTTTATTCCTGGTCGGAAGCGGAAGCCGCGAAAGTGACGTGCCCGGATTGTCTCGGGAACCTTTTGGTGTTGTGCGCCTCGTGTCATCGCGGAGTGAACGAAATACCGGGTCAGCCGCATACCGGTTATGGCTTGCATACTGAGACGTGGCCCGCGTGGCTCGGACAAGCTGCCATCAAAGATCAGGACGATGACATTACTCCCGACGGGCATGTGGTGGCGTGAGAGGCGATCCATTGCCGATCCATAAGCCCGACTGGGCAGATTAGGAGCCTATCTATGCGCTATACATTGCCGCTTGCCGCTACCGGACCTCAGCCGTTCGACCGCCGGTTTCAGGACGTGCATCCGTTGATTCCGCGTGCTCAACTTCCGGAGACCATCAACCTCGGCGAATGGCTGGGGCCGATGTACAACCAGAATCCCGCAGGACTGGGCGAATGCTCGGGCGAGTCCGGGGCCGGGGCGATGGACTGGCTATGCCGACGCTATCGCGCTGAGGCGTTTGTCGGCTCGGGGACGGGCCTCTATGAAGTGGAACGCCAGCTGATCGGCCAACTCGGGCAAGACACCGGGGCACGGCTGAGGCAGACTCAAATCGCCATGCAGACGGTTGGCGTGTGGGACCTCATTCTTGATCCCGATACGCGGGCCGACTTCGAGACGGCCATCACCCCGGCCATGATCGCGAGCGCCGCCAAGCACCGCATTAGGGACGGCCTCTGGTGTCCAACCCTGGACGAAATTCTGAATGCGCTCGCCCACCCGACGACGCCGGTGGTGGTGCAGGTTGGAATCGTGGTCTATCCGAGCTTTGAAGCGCAGGCGACGATGGCAAGCGGCATCGTTCCCATGCCGGGAAGTGGCGAGAATCCACTCGGCGGCCATGCCGTGCTGGCTTTCGGAGCGGATTTCAAGCGCGGACTGGTATTCCTCCGCAACTCGTGGGGGCCGTGTTATGGTGCGGAGATTGGCGGCCCCGGCTACGGGAATTTCGCGCTTCCCTTTGCCTATTTCGCGGGGCCGAGGACGTTTCTATCCGCGCGAGCCTACTCTCTCTAGTTTTTCCGCGCAGCTAGGCATGGGAAGTGTCAAGTACGCTGCCGTGAGGAGATAGGATAACGGATGGATCTGTTCGATAGAGAAAGTGATATGGTAAGCGTCATATGTTGTCATTTAGTCGCAGCCGGATATCAGGTTTTTCGGGAAGTGGCCTACTATGGGCGGCGGATCGATGTGCTGGCGTTGCGTCATGACCAATTTTGGGCATATGAAGCGAAGCTCACTCGATGGTCGCGCGCCCTGGAACAGGCACGCTGGCATGTCACCGCTGTTGATTATTCGTCGGTGGTTTTGCCGCTGCTGTTGGCGGAACGCGTGGATTTGCTCCCATTTCGGCGACAAGGGTTGGGATTGATTGGGATAACCGACAGCCAATGGGTGACGCTGGTGCCGCCCGTGACGAGCGCTTTAATGTGGGAACCGGCCAAGGCGCAGTTGTTTCGTACGGTACAGGCGTTTCGAGACGCGGGGACGTCATTAGCAAGTACGCCCGGAAGAGTTGATCCCGGTCCGAGTGTCAAGTCTTAGGAGGGATAGCATGCCCACGCCCATCGCGTATATTCCCAAAGTCGGCTCAAAGTGGGTCGATTTTGGCTCTGGCGGTCATTCTGCCGCATGGTATGCCGCCGTGGCCGCGTCCGGGTGCGACGGTGTTTTTCTGGACACGTATTCGGCGACGGCGTCGGACGCGCAACTTGCGCTTCAAGCCGACCTCGGGGTGATGATATTCCAGGGATTCGACGCGGCGGCCTGGGCGGATCCAACCTTAGCCGTCAGCCGGGCCAAGCAGCTGGTGAACTTCGCGAAATCCATAGGCTATCCCCAGGGCCTTACCGCGTGGCTTGACTTTGAGTCCTGCAGTCTGGCCTACGCTTCAGCCGCCGCATGGATCAACGCTTGGAGCCAAGCCGTGCGCTCAAGCGGCTATTTTCCGGGCCTCTACGTGGGTGCGCCGGAACCGCTAAGCGGCCTGCAATTGTACGGGCTGCTCACCGGCATGATGCACTACTGGGAGTCCGAATCCAAGGTGCCGACGGTGGCTCGCCGCGGCTACCAGGTCATCCAGGAGCAGGGCAATGTCATGCTCCACGGGGTATTGGTCGACACTGATCGTATCCAGATGGACGCGCTGGGCGGTCTGCCGCATGGGATGATCTTGCCGCGACCAAAGCCCAAGCCCACGCCAAAACCGTCGCCGATCCAAACCGCCGATGCAACCATTGCGACGCTCAAAAAGGAACTGGCGGCAAGTCAAGCCCAAGTCAAGACGCTCGAAGACATCGTTGATCGCGTCCGCAAGGACGTACAGGGAGGCTAATCCATGCACTACCTTATCCAATTCGGGCCGTGGGCGGTTGGCGCGGCCATCACCGCAGGCTCGCTCGTTTGGCACTACGATCGCAAACAACTGATCGCATTCTACGACGCGCACACGACCGCCAAGCAGCGGGAGGTGATCGCGGGCGACATCGCTTTGGTGCGGCCCCTGGCCGAAGCCGCGGTGCCGTTCGTCGAGCGGCAATTCGCGAGTTTGCCGGGAGCTGAAAAATTCGTCCAGGCAGTGAACCATGTGCTTTCTATCCTGGCCGACCGGGGAGTCAGCGTCCCTGCCGCCATGATCCAAGGCGAGGTCCAGCGGGCCTACGGCATCGCCAAAGCCAACGGCACGCTGGCGGCGAGCACGCCCAAGGCCGCAACCCCGGCAACCGACAGCAAGCCTGCCTCCTGACAGCAAAGCAAGCCCCCGGCCTTTGCGGCTGGGGGCTTTTACTCACTTTGCGGGCCCTGGGTCAGCAACCCAGGTATTCGGTCGCCAAGCGCCGCATAAGCTCGCTGGCGTCGGTGTTTTCGGCCCGTGCGCGGGCCTTGATCGCCTCCCACAGGTCGTCCGCTATGCGGATGGCCCGGCGCGGCGTTGCTCCGGCCCCGACTTCGCGGGAATCCACCTCCTCTTCGGGTACCATATCCGAGTGGCCGTTGGCGATTAGCCACTCGTAAGCCTCACCCTCCGGGATTTCGACGTATCTCTCCCGGATGTTCCCCTGCTGCGACCAGGTGTTCAACACCCACCGGCCGCTCGCGGTGTGCCACAGTATTTCGTGATGCCACTGGGAGCCGGTGGCGAGCGAGATCCAATTCGACCCGTCCCATTCCCGGCCCTCCGAAATTTTTTCGGCGCGGTCCTGGTCAAACCAGGTGCCGCTCGCAAGACCCGTATCCGGGTCCGTAAGCGCAGTGCGATTCATCGATTAGTCCTCCTTCTATATCCGCGCCAATGCGCGGCAACCGATGATGCGGCCGTCAGCATCCCGAACGGTGTCGTCGGGAATCATAACGTCTTCCCGTCCAGCTGCCTGGGCGACGAGAGACGATACGATGTATATGGTGTCTTCGAAGGGTTCAGGCAAGCCCTCCACCGCTCCAAAGCAGGTGCGGTTAACCGGCACGTGGATCCCGTCACACAGGACCTCATCCACCATCATGCGGTCAACCGAGCACCGCGCCACAGTCCCGCTCGGCGGCACGGTGGCAGCCACGTTCCCGGACGCGTCTACAAATGTGATCGCGTGCGGGGTCAGGTTAATAAGTTTCATCCCAATTCCTCTTTTCTCCTTGCCTCCTGGGCAGGGAACCCGGTCCCGCATGGGGGCCGGACTCTCCGGTCAGGAACGCTTGGCCAACAGAGCCTTGGCCTCTTCGTACCGTTCCCGGCTCAACCGCGGCGGTATATAGCCTTCCCCGCCCTCATTGTGCAAGTCGTTGTATGCCCGTTTCCACTCTATGACTTCGGCGGCACTCGGCAGAGTGTCTGCGCCAAGTCGTTCGGCGGCGGCAACGATGGCCTTTGCTTCGGCCAGATCATCAGCCGCTTGCTGCTCGGCGGCTGTCTGTTGCCCTACCGCGTGCAGCACCTCTTGTTCCATTTCTTCAATCGCCGCTCGGATGGGGGTGGCGAAGTCACCCACCGCAACCTTGTCAGCCAAAAAAGTGAGCGGCAGATTGGGATCCAAGTGATTGCGGTCCCAGACCCGTTGGTCAGCCCAGGGCTGGCTGTAGTGTGACAGGCACACTCGATAATCGCGGGCGACTACCTGTCCGTTTTGCACCATCTCTATTATCGTTGAGATGGTGGTCTTCGGATGCACACGTTGGCCGTCCAGCGTCTGTTCAGCTTCGAAGCGGGACACCGTGATTCGGGCAATGCTCTTTGAGCCAAACGGCAACTCGCGGGTCACTTTTTGGTCGCGCATCTTTGGTTCCTCCTTGTTTTGTCTGTCTAGACACAGTATATCACCTGTCGAGACAACTTGCAATAGGGATTTCAAACTTTTTTGAGGAAATTTTCCATGCAAAAGGCCCGCTCGATGGCGGGCCCTGCCTATCCCGGATCTTAACCCACAATTTTCAATCCACGCGGGATTACTCCCGCGAGCTCGCATCTTCCGGCCCGAACACACGGGCCATCTCCGCTTCCTGGACGAGCCAGTCGCGTCCCACCTTTTTCGCGTGCAAGCGGCCTCGGCCGATGGCCACACGGAGATAATCCTTGTTGCGATTCCATCGTGCCGCCGCCTCCGGCAGCAAGAGCCAGCCGTCA
>JAEHJW020006578.1_pt1 | contig 45107 bp, 50 predicted proteins | sample 9271431 | NCBI WGS metagenome assembly JAEHJW02
TTCCGATCTTCCGCAGAAGCTTGCCGGCCAGAAACGCCGGCTGCCGGAGTTTGCGCTGCGCGACGTGGATTTTCTGACGGACTACTTCAAGGCCCGGGGGCTGACGCCCAAGGATGCGGCGCGGCGTGCCCGGCAGGTTGCCGGACGGGTGCAAGCGGCGCGCAACGAGAATAAGGACTTGTTTGGTTTACCTGACATCAAGGCCGATGAACTGAACGCCGATCTGGCTTGGCACGTGCGTGCTTGGGGCCGTTGGGTGCTCAAGCACGCGCGCAAGGATCTGGCGCGCTTTTACCCGACCTATGCGGAGTATTGCAGCCTCAAGCCCTATCGACGGGTCGAGCTCAATACCGACGAGCCCCTGAAGCTGGTTCCGGTCAACGACGATGGCGAGCCGCAAGTCGAGGTGCTCAACACCGGTTTCGATCCCGCCTACTTGGAAAACCCTGCCAACCCACGCTGGGTGGCCAAGCCCACGGTGGCCTACCTGTGGGCCCGGACGGTCACGTGCAAGGCATGCCGTGCTGAAGTCCCGCTCCTGAAGACGCGCTGGCTGGCCAAGAAGGACAACAAGCGCGTGGTCCTGACCATGCGCCCTCGCGCTGACCGAAGCGGTGTCGAGTTCGGCATCGACGCAGAGGCCAAAGTCCAAGGCGGCAACGCAGCCCAGCGGCGCGAGTACGACAAGAAGCTCGGCCAGGGAACGATGAGCCGCTCGGGCGTCACCTGCCCCTGCTGCGGCACCATCATGACGATGGAAGACTTGCGCCTGGAGGGCCGCGCGGGCCGCGTCGGCGCCGTCATGACCGCCGTCGTGGTTGACAGCCCCGCGGGCAAGGAATACCGGCGGCCTACCGCGCACGAGATCGCGCAGGCCGAAGCGGCCAAGGCAGAACTGGCGCGCGTGTATGCCGAGGTGCCCTTTGGCCTGCCGACGGAGCCGATTGATCGATATGGGAAAGCGGGGGGCAGCTACGGCTTTCCGATCATCACGCATGGTATCGACCAGTGGCACAAGTTATTCACACCGAGACAGCTGGTCGCCTTGGGCTCTTTCGTGGACGTCGTTCGGCAGGTGCGAGATGAGCTGGCGAAGTATGGCTACGGCGCTGGAGAGGCTGAGGCCATTGCAGCCTACTTGCAGTGCGGTTTCGACCGCATGCTCGATTTCAACTCGAACATCTTGGCGTGGATCACCTCCGTCGAAGCAATCAGGAACACGTTCGGCCGTTTTGCGCTCCCGATGAACTGGGATTTCAGCGAGGCCGCGCCCATCAACGACGTGCGTGGCGGCTGGTGGATGTGCCTGGATGCTGTTGCGGAGTCCATCGAGACGATTCTGCGGGCCACCAACCCGGTCGCCCCGGTGCCGAAGGTGCTCAACCAGAGCGCCATCGAGTGCCCGGAAGCAGGGGCCTACGACGTTATCGTCACCGACCCCCCGTATTACGACGCCATCCCGTACTCAGACCTGATGGACTACTTCTACGTCTGGGATCGGCGTCAACTGGCAGATCTCTCAACCGCCTACGCGCAGGCCTTTGCATCGCCTCTCGGCCCCAAATGGCGCAGTGACGCCAACGATGGTGAGCTGATCGACGACGCATCGCGCTTTGGCGGGGATCGCGAGGCGTCCAAGCGCAACTACGAAGAAGGCATGGCCCGGGCCTTCAAGGCGTGCCATACGGCACTGAGGCCGGAGGGGCGGCTCGTCATTGTGTTTGCGCACAAGCAGCCCGATGCGTGGGAAACCCTGGTCTCGGCGATCATCAAGGCTGGCTTCGTCGTTGACGGGTCCTGGCCTATCCAGACCGAACAGGCGGCCCGTATGCGCGCCCAAGGCTCGGCCGCGCTGGCTTCGTCCGTCTGGCTGGTCTGCAAAAAGCGCGACCCGCTCGCCCGAGCCGGATGGGACACCCAGGTGCTCAAGGAGATGGAGTCGGGCATCACCACCCGGCTGCGCGACTTCTGGGACGCCGGCATTCGTGGCCCAGACTTCATTTGGGCCGCTACCGGGCCGGCGCTGGAAGCCTACAGCCGCTACCCGGCGGTCAAGAAGGCCTCTGAGCCCGGTCAGCTCATGACGGTGAGCGAATTCCTCGGTCATGTGCGCCGCATCGTGGTGGATTTCGTCGTCGGCCGCGTGCTCTCGCATGGGGCATCCGAACCTACGCCCGGGGACCATCCGCTGGACGACGTGACCACCTATTACCTGCTGCATCGCAATGACTTCGGCCTCAAGGAAGCGCCGGCTGGCCCGTGCATCCTCTACGCCGTGTCTTGTGGCCTCTCGGAGCGTGAGTTGGTCGACCAGTATGAGCTGCTGGCAAAGAGCGGCGGTGGATCGCAAGCCGAGGAGGATGAGCCCTCGGACGACGACGAGGAAGGCGATGCCGAGGAGGCCGCATCGATAGGCGGTGGTGGCAAGTACAAGCTCAAGGACTGGCGCGCCCGCAAGCACCGCTCGCTGGGTGTGGAGACTGCGAGCGGACGCGCGATTCCGCTGATTGACCAGGTGCACAAGCTGATGCAGCTGTGGGTGGCCGGCGATGTCGTCAAGGTCAACGACTACCTGGACAGCCGCGCGCTGCGTCGCAGCCAGGTCTTCGCGCAGCTCATCCAGGCCTTGATCGAGAAGAGCCGCGCTGAAGGCTGCGCAGACGAGTGCTCAATCCTGGAGCGCTTGCAGAACTACCTGCGCTCTGTAGGCAGCACCGCGCAAGCGCCGCTCGGGCTTGAGTAAAGAGAAGCAGGATAAGGAGAGCAACGATGGCCAAAACCACCACCAAGCCCTGGCACCAGGTCGTGCAGCTGCGCGACGACATCACTAATCAGGAACTGTCGCAGAAGCAGTTTGCGGCGGACTTGTACGACGTGGTGATGGGGCGCAACCCGGGCGTCTACCACGATGCGAAGGAGTTCTTCGCGCTCACGTACCCCACGGTCAAGCTGCGAGATCTTGCGCGTGACGTCACCCACCGCCTGGCGGGCAAGTCCGAGAAGGCCGTGCGCCAGTTGCACATGACCTTCGGCGGCGGCAAGACCCACTCCTTGATCACGCTGGTGCACTTGGTGCGCGATCCTGCGAGCCTGCCTGACATTCCAGCGGTGCAGCAATTCAAGGCGCACTGCGCACTCGAAGGCGGACTGCCAAAGGCGCGCGTGGCGTCGGTGGTGTTCGACCGCCTGGACGCCGAAAAAGGCGTGGAAGTCGTTGCGCCCGACGGAAGCCTGGCAACGGTCAAGATGCCATGGAGTGCGATCGCCTGGCAGCTGGCGGGTAGCGAAGGCATGAAGCTCTTGAAAGACGACGGCACGGAACGCACGACGCCTCCGGCCACAGGCGTCATGGAAGATCTGCTCAAGCTCGCCCGCAAGGACGGCGATGGCGTGCTGATCCTGTTTGACGAGGTGCTGTGGTTCGTGCGCGTGATGGCCGATACCGATCCGAAATGGATCGGCCGTATGCGCGAGTTCATGCACAGCCTGACCCAGGCGGTTGCCAAGGTGCCGCAGTGCTGCCTGGTGGCCTCGTTGCTGGCATCAGACCCCGGCAAGATGGACGAGCTCGGCAAACAGATCAGCAAGGAACTCTACGACGAGTTCAAGCGCGTGGCCGATGAAGGCATCCAACCGGTCGAAAGCCAGGACGTGCCGGAGATTCTGCGGCGCCGGCTCTTGAAGCTCGAAAGCTACACCGATCGTTCTCTGTGGGGCGCGCAGGTGGTCGCGGCGCTGAACGGCATTCAGGCCATCGATGATTACACGGCCAAGAACCGCGCCGCGGAGGAAAAGCGCTACCTGGAGGCCTACCCCTTTCACCCCGACTTGATCGATGTCCTCTACAAGAAGTGGACGATGCTTGAGGGCTTTCAACAAACGCGGGGGATTCTCAAAACGCTCGCTTCAGCCCTGCGCGACGCGGTGAAGTGGGACCAGCAAGCACTGATTGGGGCCCAGGTGTTCCTGGGGCACCCGGATGCGGATGGGCTTAGCGTAGCCGCGGCACAGCTTGCCAATGATGCTCAGCTCGAACAGTACGAGGGTCGCCGGCAGAACTGGACGGCCATCCTGCAGGCAGAGCTCGCCCATGCGCGCAAGGCGCAGGATGGTCTGCTGGGTGTCCAGCACCGTGAGATCGAGCAAGCGGTGATGGCAACGTTCCTCCACTCGCAGCCCATTGGTCAGCGCGCGACCACGCGCGAACTGAAGGTCCTGATTGGCGTGGGATCGCCGGACCGCATCGTGCTGGACAAGGGGCTCGCGCGTTGGTCGGACGCCTCTTGGTATCTCGATGACACGTTCACCGGAGACCGTGAAGGCGGGTTGCCCAAGGTATGGCGCCTGGGCTCCAAGCCCAATCTGAAGCAGATGCATTTTGATGCGCGCCAGAACGTGAGCTCGACGGCCGTGGAAGAAGTGCTGGAGGCCGAAATCGCCAAGGCCAAACAGCTCACCGAAGGCGCTCGCACGCTGGGTGCCAAAGTCCACGTGCTGCCGGCGCGTCCTGCCGACATCGAGGACGACGAGGACTTCCACTACGCCGTGCTCGGCCCCAAGGCGGCGTGCAATGGCAAGCCGAGCGCCGAGGCCAGGCGCTTCATTGACGAGACGGCGGGGCCGGACAAGCCGCGTGCGCGCAACCGCAACGCCGTCGTGTTGGCGGTGCCGTCCAAAGATGGCATCGAGGTGGCCCGTGAAAAGGTGCGTGACCTGCTGGGCTGGGAGAAGGTACGCGAGATGCTCAAGGAGCGCAACGACATCGACACCGCAGCCACAGCGCGCCTAGAAAGCAATCTTCGCGCGGCCCGTGGGGAGATGGGGTCGCAGATCGTCATGGCCTACTGCATCGCCGTCACGGTCAACGACGGTAACGAAGTGGCTGCCTACCGCATCAATGTCGATAACGAGCCCTTGTTCCCCAAGATGGTGGCGGACAAGCGGCTGCGCATCGAGAGCACGGCAGTCAATTCCGAGGCGCTGCTGCCTGGCGGACCGTTCGATTTGTGGGCGGATGGTGACAAGGCGCGCTTCGTGAAGGATCTGGTCGGCGCTTTTGCGGCTACGGCCAAGTTGCCCAAGATGCTGAACCGCCGCGCCATCCTGGAAACCCTCCTGGCGGGCTGCGAGGCGGGAGAGTTCGTATTGCGGGTGACGCGCGCCGACAAATCGACGCGCACTTTCTGGATGTCCCGCCCGGACGAGAACGCCGTCAACGACTCCAGCCTTGAGGTGGTGCTGTCAGATGCGGCCGTACTGTCCGAGCTGGATCCGCAGCTGCTGGCCCCTGGGCGGCTGCCGGGCCTTTGGAACAGGGAGCCTCTCACCCTGGCGGATCTTACGGCCTACTTCTCCGGTAAGCACTTCGTCGAGGTCGACAAGGGCGGTTACACCGAAAACCTGCTGATCCCCGAGGCGACTCAGCAGGCCATCCTTGACGCCGTCACCGGGGCGGTCAAGAGCGGCCGGATCTGGTTGCTGAACGGGACGGTCAGCGTGCTGGGTGAAGACGTTCCTGCAGGGTTCATCAATGAGGCGGCCCAGCTGTTCTCGCCGCCACCGCCGCTTTCGGCCGTTGATGTGCTGCCTGCGCACCTGCCCACGGCGTGGCAAGGCGATGCGACTAACGCGCATCTCATTCATGCGGCGCTCTCGTCGAAGGGGGGCAAGGTGCTGCCATGGACGCGCGTCGCTGCGGCACTCGATGAAGCCTTCCGGCTGGGACTCATCGAACGCTCCCTCGACTCGGGTCCCTGGCCCTGCGATCTGGGCGGTGCGGCGGCAGTCAAGATCGTGGCGCGCAAGAGCGAGGCTAAGGAGCCGGCTCCGCCAAAGCACTACGGGTCGAAAACCGCCACTGCGGAGCTTCAGACCCACGAGGTTCAGGACCTTGCCGACCACATAGACGCATTGCGCGAAGCAACGGCTGGGCATCCGCTGCGTATCCGCGTGACTGTGGAGATCGGCGATGGCAACCCAGTTGATCAATCCGTTGTCGACCGGGTCAACGCGGTGTTGGCCGAGGTCAAGGCGGGCTGGAAGGCTGAATAAGGACACCAAAGGCATCGCGGCATATGCGCTTCATTGCTGGCCCCCTCAACAAGCAATTGCTACAGAACTTGCTCGGCGAGGTTATCGAACCCTGCACGCGTGTTCGTGCAGCGGTTGCCTACGCTAACCGCGACAACATGCAGTTGTTCGAAGCTTGCGCGCGGCACATGAAGCCGCTGGAGTTCTACGGACGTTACGACCATACGGTTCCTGTCGACCCCGCCGTGTTGAAGTGGTTCCTGGACAAGGCCAGCCCCAACTATCACTGCAAACTGGTGCCCGACATCCTCCACTCCAAGGTCATCTGGTGGGTGGACGCGGGGGCCTACATCGGGTCAGCCAATCTGTCGGACAGGGCTTGGATCTCAAACATCGAAGCCGGCGTCTTTCTGCCACATGACGAGCTCGCCGAAACGGGCATGGAACGCGAGCTGCTGCACTTCTTCGAGGAGGTGGACGACAGATCGGTTCCGCTCAGGGAAGAGATTTACCTGGAGCAGCGGCAGCTCGCTGATCGACGACTGCAGCTTTCGAAACAGGACTATGAACTGGAACAGCAGTTCGACAAGAAGCGCTTGCTAGACAAGAATCGCGGTCTCGTGTTCGTTGAGACGAAGCGGTCAACGGAGAAGCGCTTCCGGAAGTTCGAGCAGGAGTGGAACGATACCCTGCAGCTGATGCGTTCCATTGCAGCCCGCGTATCTGCTCCGGGCGTGAAGCCAGGCTGGATCGATGACTCTGTGCCGCCCGGGGTGCAGGCGGACCAGTTCCTTCACGCGTACTACTACAAGCAGGTCAAGGACGGAAACCGCCATCCTTACGAGGAGTTCTTCGCACGGAACTCGAGGAACCCAGAACTGGCGCTGCGGGAGGCCTTGGAATGGTGGCATGCCGCCGAATTCGATCACTCTTTCGAAGAGCGTACGATTTACGAGTGGTCGCCGCGACTTCGTGAACTGCTCGCGCGCGAACGCATTCTTAATCTGACTGAGGAAGAGTTCGTTGACGCTATATCTCGGGTGCACGCGATCCGAGACCACGCGATCAAACAGGAGAACGAGCACTTGGGTTTGCCTGACAAACCTCAGGCGGGTGACGACAAGGTGCAGAAGTTCGGCGAGTGGCTGTGGAAGCAACGCTCGCGCGAAGGCAAGACGATGCTCGATCTGCTGAACTACGTTGTGTGGGGAAGTGGCCATGTGGCAGAGCGCATTTGGAATGCCATTCGCAGTGACGACTGGGCAATCCCTCATATCGGTCTGAGCAGTCTTGGCGAGATCGTCGGCTGGGCCAGGCCTGACGAGTATCCGCCGAGGAACATGCGTACGAGTAAGGGACTGCGAGCGCTTGGGTACAACGTCAAGATTGGGATGTGATGCCCACTGCAGCCAGCAGGCCCAAGACCGTAGATCGACCGACACCGTAAGAGCAGGTCCAGATCGAAGAACCAGAGGGGACGAGGTGATCATCGATGGGAAAGTTGATCGAAGGTGACGACGGGATGCCGGCTGAGGAGGTGGGCAGCTGGGCCAAAGAGAAGCATGACTACCTTTGCCGGTACATCGACATCTCCCGCGCAACCCGAGCAAAGTACATCGGTGATCGAAAAGGGGGCGCCACGTTCATCGACCTCTTCTGCGGACCAGGCAGGTGCCAGGTCCGGGAGACTGGGGATTGGATTGACGGTGGCGTTGTTGCTGCGTGGAAGAAAAGCTGTGAAGGCGGAGCACCCTTCACGCAGATCTACATTGCCGACCTCGATGCACAACGGCGGCGGGCGGCCGCCGAACGACTGCGGCAGTTGAATGCACCAGTCATTGAAATTGATGGTGCTGCAGCACAGGCCGTGAAAGAGGTCGTCACCCGGGTGAATCCCTACGGCCTGAATTTTGCCTTCCTTGATCCGTTTGACCTGGCCAACCTGAGCTTCGACATCATCGTCGCGTTGGCCAGCCTGAAGCGAATCGACATGCTGATTCACGTCAGTCAAATGGACTTGCAGCGGAATGCGGTTTCCTACGCGATTGCCGATGAATCTGCCTTCGATTCCTTCGCGCCGGGATGGCGGGACAAGGTAGCCCGCGACCAATCGCAGCAAGCGTTGCGGCAACAGGTCCTCCAGTATTGGCGAGGAAAGGTAGCAGACCTCGGGGTGTGGCCATCCACCGAGATGAGGCTGCTCAAGGGCGGGAAGAACCAGCCCCTGTATTGGTTGTTGCTAGCAGCGAAACACGAGCTCGCACACAAGTTCTGGGCAACCGCGTCCAACGTGGAAGGCCAGGGTAAGTTCGACTTCTAAGCGCAAGTCATCGCTTCCGGGTACTCGTCCCACGTGCGGCCCCGGAAGATGCGGCCGTTTGCCTTCTTGTGGCGCTTGACACCGTCGGCACCCCAGCCGCCCCATTGCTTGAAAAAGAATGCCGCACCAGCAGCCTCGGCCTGGGCCTGTACGTTCGCCACCCATTCTTCTCGCATCGGCCGGGCTTTGTGCCCGGACTCGCCACCGACGATGACCCAGTGAATGTCGCGCAGGTCGATTCGTCCGAGGTCTTCCAGCAGCGGCTCGACGGACAAGAATCGAATATGCGCATCTACCTTGCGCAGGTGTGCGATGCGCGGAACACCGTACTTCTTGTCTTCGACCGAAACCCCAAGCCAAACATTTCTCGGGCAGGCACGGCGAGCAAAATACTCCGGTAACCGTTCCGCTCGCTTGGTGAGGATCTGGTACGTGTGGTGAGGGGTGCGCTCGATGATCGAGAACACACGATCCAGGAAGGCGTCCGGAACGGCCTCGTGGAACAGATCGCTCATGCTGTTGACGAAGTACGTCGTCGGCTTCTTGCGCAGCAGTGGCTGTTCGAGCCGGCTCTCATGCAACGTGAGCTTGAACCCGTTCTCGTAGCCTGGCGCGCCCATGGCGTGGAGCCGGCGCGCCATCACTTCCGCGTAGCAGTTCTTGCACCCCGGTGAAACCTTGGTGCAACCGGTGGTTGGGTTCCACGTCTGCTCAGTCCACTCGATGGTCGATTGAGTCGCCACGTCAGCCTCCAGTGATCATTGAGGCGCAGCACGCGTAACGCGAGTCTGCGCGTGTTCGGACACAAAGGCATCCACCAACCGAGATAGCGCCAAGCGCGCCTGCCGCAGGTCGGGGTCCGCCAGGGCGGCGCGAATGCGTTCTGCCAGTTGGTCGGCGGTGGGGGCGTCTTCCGCGTTTGCCGCATGCACCAGCTGCATGCACTGCTCGATCACTCGGATCGGTGGGCTTGCCTTGCCGCTCTCGTAGCGGCTCACCGAGGACTGTTTCACGCCCAGGAAGGCAGCGAACTCTTTCTGGCTGCGCCCGTTGCGGGCGGCTTTGACCAGTTCTCCCACGCTGGTGATCGCCATTGCCTTAGCCGTTGATGCGTCAAGAGCATAATTTATCACGTCAATGCACATAATGCATGCACGTCCCTGCTCCCGGATCTGTTACCCGTGCACGAGAAGACGCGCCTCGGCTTCCCGTCGAGCAACAAGTCCTGGCAACACCCTGCCACCGCCGTACACCCACCGGCGAAGTTCAGCGGCGGCGGCTGACCAGTCCCGCTGATTGACCCGCCGCCGCAGCGTCGAGGTCTGCAGCCGCCCGGCGCCGAGGTTGAAGGTGAAGTCCACGATGGCCGCGAGCCGCCCTTCCGGCTCGGTCGCCAGCACAGGGCAGTAGCGCAGCGTGGCGGCCAGCGCCACCTTCAGATCCTGGGCGAGGTAGGCCTCGGCCTCTGCTTCGGTGATCGGCGGGTGCTTCGGATCGCAGAGGTGACCATAGCCGATCGTCGGATAGCCGGCCGGACAGATGTACGGATAGGCGCGGTTGGGATCGTGCTTGGGCACGCGGTGGAAGCCCTCAAAGCGCTTGGCCAACTCGATGGCCGCTTGCGGCACGGGGATCACGGCCGCACCCGATCGAACACGCGGCCGAGGAACCAGAAGTTCAGCACGCCGGCCCATAGCGCCTGGTCCGCCTCCGTCCAGGCGGCCTGCACGGCCGGCATCCAATCGACGCCTGCATCGACGGCGCCGACGAAGGCGGCGGTCTTGGCCGCGCAGTAGAGCGCCATGAACCAGTAGGTGATCACCGGCCGCACGCTAATGGACAGCGCATCGGCCCATTTGGCGCGGGAATGCCGTCCCTGGGCGGTGACGGCCTCGCGCAAGGCCTCGACGGCGCCGCTGTTCCAGGCCGCATCGGCTGCGGCGTTGATCTCAGCCATGCGGGTGGCGCCGCGCAGCTTCTCGAACTCCAAGGCCTTGTCCTGCATGGCGAGTTCATGGCTGCGCTCGCCCTTGCGGTCGAGCCACTTCAGGACTTCGGGTGCCAAGCGGAAGGCCCCGCCGAGGAGGCCGCCAAGCAGGGTCTCGATCATTGGCCACCTCCGAACACCTTGAGCTTGATGACGGCGCCCGCGACCAGCGCCAGGAGGAAGCCAGTGGTGACGAGCCGGATCACGGTCTGCCAGGCGGTGTGCTTGGCGGCGTTGAAGGCTTCGAGCAGGCCGCGCAGCTCGCGGATATCGTGGGCGGCGTCCTCGCCGTCAAGGCCGACGTCGGCAAGGGCGCGCCTCGCGCCGCGTTCGGCTGCGCGTGCGAGCAGCTCCTCGAACTCGTCGCGCGGCATGACGACCATGCCGTCTTGCAGAGTGGGTGGGCTCATTGCTGGTCTCCAGAAACGAAGAACCCGCCGGGCGGCGGGTTCGGTGGATGCAGTAAAGAGAATGCGATCAGACGGCGATGCCGGTGCTCCAGCCGGTCGCCTTGTAGACGGAGAGCACGCCCTCGTCCTCGACGAAGCAGGTCCAGCCGATCTTGGGGACGTGGTACTCCCACGCGCCCGCGATGCGCACGGCGATCTGGTCGGTCCTGCCGGCCCAGGCGCCGGTGGCGGTTGCCGGGACGATGTAGCGATCGCCGTCCACGGGTGTCGCGGGTGGAGTGGCGAGGTCGCGGTCCTTGACCGACAGGCCCACCACGGCGCCGAGCCGCTTCAGGTTGGTGTCCATGCCGCCGTTCCAATTGTGTTCGCCCTGGGCCCAGCCGTAGGCGAGGCCGAGGTTCGGGTCATTCAAGGCCATCAGACACCTCCGTAGTAGTCGCCGTAACGCAGGCCGTAGCCGGTACGGTCGAATTCGATGACGTGTTTCTGCCAGGACACGTGGCCGTCGCGGCTCGCCTCGATCTCCACCTTGACGTGCGCGTTGACGCGCCCGAGGCCGGAGTCGGCGAGCTCCTGCGCCAGCGGCCAGGTGGTACCGTTACCCGTGATGCCGCTCACCGTGCGCGCGAGCTGCCCATTCTCGTTGTAGAAGCGCACGGTGACGGTCTGGCCCGCCTCCGGCGTGATCGCCCCCTCGGTCTGCAGGACGAGGTAGGCGGTCTGGGACTGGCGGTTGCGCGTGGCCCAGCTCACGTTGATCTCGCCGGCCACCACGGTCGGATAGCGCTTGCCGTTGATCTGGGCGTTGCCGGGGCAGTACGGACGGATGAAGCGCTTGTCGAGTGGCAGGCTCATCTCCGTGGCCGCCGCCTCGGGCAGCGTGCCGCGTGCCGTGCGGGTGAGGAGCTTCACGCGCACCGTCTCGCCGGCGACGTACTCGGGCGTGAGGTAGTGGCGGAAGCCGTCGACGAACCAGATGCGGCTGCCTGCGGGGTGGCTCGCCGGCACCGTATCGAGCATCCCGCGCTCCAAGGTGACGGTCTGGGTCGCGAGGTTGAGCGACACCACCTTGAGCCATTCGCCGTCGATCACCGTGAGTCCTCCGGCAGTCACCTCCTCGAGGCCGATGCCGGAGGTCAGCCCCACACTCACCTGCGCGGCCGACTGCGGCAGCATTGCCGTGAGAACCGCCGTGGGCGTGAAGATGCCGAAGCCCTTGTCGGCGAAACTGCCGCTGACGCGGGCCAGCGCCTTGAAGCCGAAGGCATCCGACGAGGGGCGCGAACCGCAGGCTGCCACCAGGCCGTCGAGATCGTCGATGTCGCCGAGCAGGCTCTGGGACTCGCCGGTGAAGTCTTTGACCACCGACCAGTACGGCACCTCGAACAGAGTCTGGTGGGGGCACGGTGCCGGCAGACTGGTCGGCTCCGTCCAACCCGAGGGGGGCGGCGCCGAGTAGACCGACTGCGGCAGGCCGAAGATGTCCTGCACGCACTCCACCCGCACCGCCCCGTTCGCCAGTTCCCCGTAGGCAATGCGGGCGACGCGCATCACCATCTGGTCGATGCCGTAGGGCGGCCAGGAGAGCTTCACCACGTCGCCGATGTTGAGGCCGGAGGCCTGGCGGTTGGCGACGAAGGTGCATTTGGCGAGGGGGCTTACGAGTTGCTTCAACTCGCGCATGGCCACCCGGTTGGCCAGCTCCGCTCGGCTGATGCCGGGGTAGTTGACCGTGGTCGCCACCACGCCGCCGTTGAGCTGCACGGCGGCGATGTCCTGCACCGTGACGCTGCCGTCCTTGTCTGTGGCGCCGTCGCGGTAGACGACGGTCACCTGGTTGGTGATCTCGCCCCAGGAGGGCCGCGTGAACTCCTCGATGCGCAGGATGTTGCCCGGATCGAAGGTCGGCAGGCTGGAGAGCGTGTAATCGGCGCGCGCGAGCTTGAGGGTGAAGAGCCCGGTGCGCGGATGGACGTAGAGCAGCCCGTCCACGTGCCTGAGCACCGACAGGATGAAGTCCTCGATGGTCTCTTCCTTGTTCCACAGCAGCGACAGCCCGAAGCCCTCGGCATGGAGCGTGTCGGCGGCCGCCGTGAAGCTGGCATCGTCGATGTCGCTCGTCGGGTAACCCATGCCCCACTCGCCGTTGGTGAGGCACTCGCGCACGATGTGGGCCGGGTTGGCGTCGCCGGAGATCTCGGCCTTGGCCGCGTACCACTGCCTCGGCACCCGCTTGGCGCGCACCGACCAGGGCTTGATGTAGGGGTTCATGGCCGCGACCCACACCCGGCGCAGGATCAGCGACACCACGCCGCGGAAGGCCGGGATGTCGGCGCCGAGGCGCTCCTGCAGGTAGGCGTTCCGTCCCTGGGTCGGCCCGCCCATCAGGATGTCCACCGGCCCCTGCACGCCGCCCTCGCGCTCCTCCCCGCCGAAGAGATTGGGGTTGTCGATGGTGATCGTGGTGTTGCCGGTGACGTTGCCCGACCAGGCGACGCGCTCGCCCACCCGGATCTCGGTGATGGCGTCCAGCGGGCCGTGGCACAGGGCGAGGTGGGCGCCGAGGCCGTACCAATAGCCGACCGTGTACTCCTGACTGCCTTTGCCGCCGCCGCTCATCCTGCCTGCTCCTTCTGTGCGCTTCGCGCATCCCTCGCTGCGCTCGGGACCAGCACTTCGTGCTGTCCTGCGGCCCTTTGGGCCTTGTCGGCTTCCTCGGCGACGCGGATCGCCATCGCGTCACCCGTGGCGCGCAGCCAGTCGGCCGGGACCCCTCGCTCCACGAATTCGGCCCAGGTGTGGCTGCGCCCCTCGAACCAGCGACGCATGCCGCGGGCGCAGTAGCCCAGGGCACGGGCATGCTCCAGCCGAGCGATGACCTCGGTCACTTCTTGCCCCCGGAGGACTTGCGGATCGGCCGCACCTGGACGTCGCCGTACCAGACCACGTTGGGCCCGGAGATCACCCGCGTACCGAACAGCACCGGGATGGGCGCATCCTGGGAGGCGATGGGCACATCCTTGTCGCCGATCTGGCCCGGCTGGGCGTCCTGCACCTTGGGGCGCGGCGCGAGCAGCGCCGACAGGACCGTGGTGACGACCCAAATGATGATCTGTTGCCACATGGGAAAGCCTCACACGATGGCGTCGCCGGTGAAGGGGTTCTTCACCGGGATGAAGGGGAAGCCGCCGAAGTTGTCGAGGTTGCCGAACCTGTCCTTGCAATGCGCCATGGTGTGGTCGCAGCCGGCATAGAGCTGTATCGCATCGCCCGCTGCGAGGCCGACCATGGGCGCGACCAGCGTGAGGTCGATCCCGGCGTGACCGACGATCATGCGCGCGCCGGCGGTGGTGGCGAGCATGCCGCCCACGAAGTAGCCGTCCGGCCGGCTGGCGGCGACGGCGACCTGGACGGTCACGCCGCTCACCGCCGCTACGGTGCCGTCCACGCGGAAGCTGTCCTTCAGCGCGCCGCAGCCGCTGGAGTACAGCACGTGGCGGCACAGCAGCTGGTAGCGGGCACGCAAGCCCGGCCGCTTCAGGCTCGAGGCGATGGGCTCGCACTTGAGGGTGGCCTCGGCGCCGGACAGCCGCGCGCCGGTGATGCGCCCCTTCCAGTAGGTGATGAACTCGGCGTCGCCGACATGGCGCCGGTAGATGGTCACGCTCACCACACCCTCGGGCGGGGCGGCGAGAAACAGACTCGCCACGGCCAGGTCGCGCGGCATGCGGATCTCCAGCCCCAGCCGCGCGAGCTCGTTGCTCTGCTCGAGGCCGCCGCGCGAGATCGTCGCCGGCTGATAGGTCTCGGATTGGTAGTCCACCGCCGCCTGCCCCGAGGTGTAGAGCCAGCGCTGCGCGCCCTGGGAGAAGCGGTAGAGCTCCTGCGGTTGTCCGCCGTGGGCGGACTGTTCGATGCCCAGATAGCTCATGGTCTTAGCTCATGATCTCAACGTCCGGGTGGAGAGCTGCACGCGCGCCGTGGCGTCCGTCTCCCAATGCAGCTCGACCGCGTCCTGGTCGAGCCGGGCCAACTCCAGGTACGAGACCTGCAGGAACTGCTGGGGATCGAGGGTCACGCCCAGCGGCGCGTCCAGGGAGAGCAGCTCCTCGTCCTCGGAGATCTCGTTCGCCCCGGTGATACGGCGATGGAAGGTGCCGGCCGTGGTGAGGAGCCGCAGGTCGCGCCGCAAGGGATCGGCGGCGACGAAGCGGGCATAGCCGACGTTGCGGACGACGAGGCCGGCATCCGTGGCCGCCACCGTGCGGCTGACTTCGAGGTCGGACTCGAAGGTCGGCAACCAGCAGGGATTCGCCCGTCCCGCGCGTGCGGCGAGCCAGCCCCGGAAGGCGGTCGCCTTGCTCCGGTCGGTGAGCAGCCAGGTCAGCGTGCGTCCGATGAGCGGGGAGCCCGACTCGTCGTCGAAGGTCGGCAGTCCCGTCCCGTAGTCGATGATGGAGAGGCGCCGAAGCCACCTGTCCTCGAGGTCGGTGCTCCGGTTGGGCCGCCAGTCGAACACCCGGTAGCCCTGATAGGCCGGGCCATAGTCGGCGACCGCGGGCGCCGTGATGTCCTCGATGCCGAAACGGCAGCGGCCGACGGCGATGGTGTCGGTGGGACGCGCCACGGCCACCTCGCCCTCGAGGCGGGCGAGCCGCGCCGGGAACACCCGCGTACCGGCCGGCCAGCTCCCGGCCAGGGGGAGCTTGAGGGTCAGCGTGTTGCCGGCGATGGAGAGGATCTCCACCGCCTCGTGCCGCGTGTTGGAGCGCCACAGTACCGCCAGACCGCCCGCGTGGTAGTCGCTGTTGGCGGCATCCTGCACGGTGAGCGCGGTGCTGCCGATGGCTGCCTCGCCCGCAAGGGTGGAGACGTCGGTCCACACCGGCAGGCAGTAGATGCGTGCGCCCCAGGCGAACAGAAGGTGATCCAGCACCTGGGCGTCTCGACCCTCGATCAGGAATCCATACTCGAAACCGCGTCGCGGCAGCTGCCGCAGGCGCACCCGCTGCTCGGTGCCGTCGTAGGCCTCCAGCACCTCGGTGAGCCATTCCAGCCGCTCGGTGATCCCTTGCGACCAGTCCGGACGCATGCCGAAGACCACCACGCGGCGGCCGGTGACCACCAGCAGCGCGGTGAGCCCGCCGGCAAAGACGAAGCGGTAGGCGGCGTCGATCACCGGCGCCCCGCGCGTGCCCGCTGCGAAGGTGTAGAGGCGCGATTGCAGCGGCCCGAAGGCGAGCGGCGGCGCCGGCTGGCCCGAGAGCAGCAGCCCGTCCGTTCCGGTCTCGTCGATGGCATCGAGCGTCTGCGCGTCGAACCGGGCGTTCCACACCTCCAGCACCCGCTCGACCGGGCTCACCAGGTTGCCGAGATCGATGGTCGAAGGGATGACGTGGATGCGGTGGTACCAGTCGGCCCCGAAGGCGGGCAGCAGAGCGCCGTTGACGCCGAGCCGCAGCTCGTCGACGGGCTGGGTGTCGAGTCGCGCGCCCGGACGCATGACCGAGCTCGCACTCTGGTCGAACGGAAAGGCGACCGGCACGCGCTCGGAGACCTCCGGCGAGCGCGACCAGGTCGGCGGCTCCTGGCGGGCGGCACCAGGCAGGATGGAACCGGGAAAGGTCGGCATGATCCGCTCAGGGGATGAGTCTCACGGCATAGCCGTGCAGGCCGCTCTTGCCGTTCTTGGAGTGGGCCGGAAAGGCCATCCACTGCTCGGCGCCCAACGCGAAGGCCTCCGCCGGCGCGTAGTGGGTGATGTTGAGATAGCGCAGGTGAGCGGTGTGGCCGAAGGGCGAGAAGAAGCCGGACGGCCGCGCCACGAACAGGTAGAACGGCAGCATCGGCGTCACGCCGTTCAAGGTGTTGGGCACGTGCCCCCACCAGTAGCGCGCCAGACTGTCGCGCGGCGTGCCCGTGCCCCGTTCCCACAGCGCCTTGGCGCGCTTGCCGGTGAGCGCCCAGTCCTTGCAGACCGAGTGCCAGTCGGTGGCGCCGTCCACCTCGGCGAGAACGAAGTTCGCGCCGCCGTAGTACTTGTAATCGTTGAACGGCAGGCCGAAGTGCCGGTCGTGGTCGTAGCCGAAGACATAGTCGTTGAAGCCGCTGTACGTATAGGTGTAGGCGTCCGGGCCGAACGCGCCCGACACGAACGCCCCGCCGCCGTAGCTGCCGAACTTCGTGAGATCCCCGAAGGCGAGATGGTGATAGACGCCGGGCGAGACCTCGGCGACGAGCATGATCAGTTCGGGCGTGGCGGCCGAGAGTAGGTGGTAGGTGTTGGCGGTGCCCACCTCGAACAGGCCGCAGGCTTCGGCGCGGTAGCTCGTGGTGTTGCTCACGTAGCTGGCGTTGACGATCGATTCGGGTTGATCCCACCAGGGCTTGCCGGCATCGAATCCCGTCGAGCCGATCAGCCAGATGCCGGTGATGGTGTTGTAGCGTGTGGAGAGGCGCTCATTCACCGCGGAGCGCAGATGGACGTAGAGCCCGCCCTTGGCGAGCGACAGGGTCTGCCCGGTGCCGTCTGGGGCCCAGCGTAGCTGGGTCCAGCCGTTGGCCACCGCGAACACGCGCAGGGCGTCGAGCAGCTGATCGGGGTTGGCGGAGGTACCAGTCTGGTAGGCCATGGTCGGTCACGAAAGGCGCAGCGCCCAGTAGTCGCGCACGCTGGTGCGATACACGTTCTGCACCACGAGGTGGTCCACGCCGCCCACCGTGATCAGGTTCTCGGCGGCGTTGTTGAACCCGGAGACGTGATAGATGCCTTCCAGCTCGCCGAAGAGGTCGTGATCGGTGCCGGAGTTGTTCTGCGTGAGCACCACGGGCGAGAGCACGTAGGTGCCGTCCGGCGCCTCGCGCAGGTTGTCGAGGTAGGTGTAGTTCGTCGGCCAGACCGGGCGCGGCCCGTCGTAGCGATACTCGGACGACGAGTAGGCGAGGTTCTGGAACGGCAGCCAGGCGCCCGAGGGGCCGCGCAGCATGCAGGCGGTGTTGGCGTTGTTCTGTCCATCCTCGCCCGGGTCGACGAAATGGCGGTGGTTGGGCGAGGTCACGCTGTAGTTGCGGCCCCGCTGGCCGGTCATCGAGCCGCCGACGAGCAGCGGGTACGGGTACTGACCCGGCGTCGCGTAGGGCAGGACGAAGCCCAGGTGCGCCGCCTGGTAGACGGTCGAGATCTTCGCCACCACCACGGCACGTCGGCCGTTGGCCACGAACCAGTACGGGATCGCCGTGTTCCAGAGCGACATCATCGGCAGCCAGCCGCTGATTGCGCCCGGTTGCGCATAGAAGTCGTTGGCCGGATTGAAGCCGATGAAGCCGTTCAGGTCCCACATGTAGTAGCCGGCCGTGGCGTTCTCGTAGGCCCGGATGCCGCAGTAGATCTCCTCGGCACCGGCCAGGCCGGGCGCTTTGAGGATGAGCTCTTTCGTGGCGGCGTCCGTCGTCCAGTGCAGCGCCTGCCACTGCTGGCCCGCGGCGACCAGATTCGGGTGAGTGGTGAGGAAGGCATGGAAGCGGTCCAGCAGATCGCGGTAATCGCTGGCCGTGCCGATTTCGAACGCCATTTACGCAAGCACCTGTCTGACGGCTCCCGCATTGCGTTGCAGGATGTTGAGGATGGTCTTCTCGCCCGCGGACGAGTTGAGGTAGTCGGCGGCCATCGCCGGGTCGATCACGTTGACGATGCGCACCGCCTGGCCCTGCGGTTGCGGTGGCGGCGCCTCGGGCACCAGCCCGCCGGCGGCGAAGGCGAGCCGGGGCCCCTGGATGCGCGGTCCGCCTTCGATGCCGTTGATCGCCTCCAGGAATGCCACGCCCACGCGCTTCACGGCGGCGGCATTGACTACGTACTCGCCGGCGGAGAGTCGTGCCGGGATCGAGTCGCTGGTGGAGGTGCCCGGGCCGGTGACGTAGCCGCCGCCGGCGAAGCCCTGAAACAACGACGAGACCAGCGATCCCAGGCTGAACCCGCCCGCGCCGCCGCCCCCGAACAGGCTGCCGAACAGCGCCTCGGCGAGCTTCTGCGAGGCGATGCGGTTGATGGCGGCGAGTACCGAGCGGGCGAAGTCGGCGAAGGCGTCCTTGGCCGATTTGGCGCCGCTGCCGATGGCCTCGAACATCTGCGCGAAGCCGTCCTGCACCGCCCCGTCGATGGCGACCGCCACGTCGTCCACCACGAGCTTCACCTGCGCGATCTCGTTCTTCCAGGCCTGCACGCGCGCCGCCGCCTCGGGGCCGATGGCCGCGGCGGCGGCCTCCAGTTGTGGCAACAGTCCTTCCAGCGCCGCCCCGGTCTCCCGGTGCAGCGCGAGGATCTGCTGGCGGGCCTGGGATTCCGTGAGCAGCCCCGACTGGCGCTGCAGGTTGATCGACTCCTCGGATGCACGCATCCGGGCGAGCGCGTCGTTGAACTGGCGCTCGTAGTCGGCGAGATCGGCGGCCGCCGACTTGACGTCGATGAGGCGCCCGACCGTGGCCACGCCTTCGGTGTCGCCCTCGGCACGCAGCCGCTCGATCAGCGTCTGGTACTGCCGCTCGATCGCCGCGCGTCGATCCTGGCTGGTCGCCGCCCCGGTGAGGTCGAGCAGTTCGTCGCGCACCTTGGCAAGCTCCTCGCGCAGCTCGCGCTCGTCCTGGGCGGCCTTGCGGGCATTGGCGACCTCGACGTCCGCGCGCTTGTTGTTGAGGACGGTGAGCTCCGCTTCGAGCTTGGCGACCTCGGCTTTCGCCTTGAGGCGTGCCGGTTCGTCCTTGCCGGTCTCTTGCAGGCGCTGCTGCTCCGCGAGCGAGACCTGCACGCGCCGGATCTCCGCATCGATCTCCTGCTGCTCGATCCGGGTCTTGGCGGCGTAGTAGTCCTTGAGCGAGATCAGCCGGTCTTCGAGGGAGGCATCCAATGCCCGCGCCTGACGGTCCAACGCGTCCTTGAGGAGCTTGAATTCGGTCTCGGCCTGGGCCTGCACGAGGGCGAGCTTCGCTGCTTCGCCTCCCTTGTCGGGGGCGGACAAGGCCTGCGGCTGCGGACGGCCGAAGACGCCCGGCTGGGTTGGCTCGGGGCGGATGCGCCGGGCGATGGCTTGCGCGGCCTCCCCGACGTAGTCGCGGGTGACGGCGTCGCGCACGGCTCCAGCCAACTCCTTCCCGAAATCCCGCACCTCGCCGAGCTGGCGGCCGAGTGCTGCGCGCAGCGCCTGCATCGAAAAGTCGCCGCTGAAGGCCGCTGCCACGTCCTGGCCCAAGGCCTTCGCCAGCTCTCCGATGTCGGAAAAGGCGCTACGAAAGCGCTCGACCAGGAAGGCGGCCGTGATGCCGACGACGCTGCCGATGGCGTTGAACGCGCCGATGACGACATTGACCATCGCGCGGACCGCCGTGCCGATGGCGTTCAGCGCGGCGACCATCGCCGCGCGCACGCGGGCCCAGGAGAGATCGTTGGTGCCGACCAGCCTTCCTAAGGCGCTGACGACTTCCCCGACCTTCTCGACGACCAGGTTCCAGGCGGCGGCGACGATCTGCTTGATCGAGGCGGTCCTGCCGCCGAACTCGACCACGGCGTCGCGCGCCGAATAGAGTGCGCCCGCGAGCAGCCCCGCGGCGGTCACGATGACGCCGATGGGCCCGCCCAGGAGCGCGAGCACCCCGCGCAACAGACCCGCGGCGCGACCGAGCAGGGACGTGGACGCTACTGCCTGAGCCACGGCACCGGAAGCAGCGGTGGCTTGCAGCCGGGCCTTGGCCGCATCCGCGACCAGCGCGCCGGTGGCAAGCCCTTGCGCACGTGCCTGAGCCAGGGCGGCATCGGCGAGCCGCACCCGGGCGAGCGCCTCGGCTTCCAGCGTGCGCAGGTTGGCCAGGCGCGCGGCCGCTTCCGCCCGGGCGGCGGCAACACTGGTCGCGAAGGCGCCTGCCATCCGCCCGAAGGCGGCGACCAGCACGACACCGGCCAGGTCGATCAGCAGCTCGAGATGCCGGGCGACGAACTGGATCGCCTGCGCCAGTCCCGCCGTCAGACCCGAGCTCGCGTCGCGTTCGCCAAAGGCCCGCTGGAAGGCGTTCTTCAGGCGGGTGAGCGCACCCGACACCGTATCGGGGAGGCTCGCGTACTCCTCGGCGAGGCGCGTCCGCTCCTTGAGCAAGGCGTCGAGCACGGCCTTCGAGGTGATCTTGCCTTCCTGGGCCAGGGCTCGCAGTGAGCCGAGCGGCACGCCCATGCCGTCGGCGATGGCCTGCGCCAGGCGCGGCGTCTGCTCGATGACGGAATTGAACTCCTCACCGCGCAGCTGGCCCGAGGCGAAGGCCTGCCCCAGCTGCAGCAGGGCACCGGCCGCCGCGTCGCTGGATGCGCCGGAGAGCGACACGGCCTGCCCGATGGCGTCGGTAGCCGCCAGCACGTCCGCCTGCGAACGCCCCAACGCCTGCACCGAGGGTGCGAGCCGCGCATAGAGGGTGATGGTCTCTGCCAGGGGCGCGCGGTTTTTCTGGGCGATCTCGAAGAGGGCCGCGTCGGCGCGGTTGAACTCCTCTTGCGAGGTGACCGCGAGCTTGAGGCGCGCCTGCAGGTTCTTGTACTGGTCGGCGACCTCGACCAGTTCGCGCACCCCCAGCCCAAGGCCGATCGCGCCGCCGATGCGTGAGAGTACCTGGCCGACCTGGGCGGCTTCGCCGCGCAGGCGGGCGAGATTTCCCTGTACGGACTGGAAGGCCCGTCGCGTCTCATCGACGGCGGTGATGAGGATCTGGGCACGGTTACCGGCCACGTTCAAACCTTCGACATTGCTTTACGGATGGCCGCCGTCAGGCGGGGAAGATCGCCTCGCACCGAGCGGGCGAGGTCGAACCGTTTTCTCAAGCTCACGCGTCGCACGAGCACGGCGATGGGAATCTCCTGGCCGCGCCGCACGCGCCTGGCGCCGGTGCGCTCCCGCTCGGCACGACGAAAGCGCGCGAGCGGCCGGGCGTTCTCGGCGATGTTCTCGGCCATCAGGATCTGCCGGCCGTTCTTCTCGATGAAGAAGGCATTGCCGGAGCGCATCAGGGCATCGATCACCCGAGCGAACGCCTTGCGCCCGATGCGCCGGTGCTGCGGCAGCAGCGGGACGAGCATCCGCCCCCGGATCGTTCCGCCCTGTTCGTGGATACCCAGCCAGGGCACTTTCGAGCCGATGTAGAGGGCCGGGAATTCCTTGGCCTTGCGGTCGAACACCTTGGCGTGCATCGAGCGGAGGAACTTCGGCTTCACGACCTTGAAACCGGCGCGCATTTCGCCCCGCGCCCGCTCGGCCATCACCTTGCCGGTGTCGCGCATCGCGCGGGCCACGGCGGTGTGGATCGCCTTGCGGGTGTCGCCCTGCCAGGCGCTGAAGCGCCGCCGATCCAGCAAGCCCTCAGCGACCAGATCGATCTTCATCACGCATGCCCCGATGGAGTTCGGTCTGGAGTTCACGGATGCCGTCGCGACTGCCCTGGGCGGCAGCGGTCATGACGGCAAGCCGGGTGGCGAGCCGTTCGTGTTCGAGGCGGCGATCGGCGGCGAGGAAGGCGTTCAGCTGGCCCAACGTGTAGCCGAGGATGTCCGGGTAGCGGTGACCGCCCCGTATCAGGCGGGCGATGGCGTCAGCCCAGCCAGACGGCCGTTCAGACGCTGCGCCAGATCGCCGACTTTCGGCGCGATCCGGCGCACGAAAAAATCCGCGTTCACCTCGAACACGGTCGCCGCCAGGGTGATGGCATCGTCGAGAGCCAGCGCGTCCACCCACTCGCGCGGTTGGCGGCTGGCGATCGCCAACCCGGTGAGCAAGGCATCGCCGTGGTCCGAGAGCAAGGCGAGCCAGTCCGGCTCGCCCGCCAGTCGTTGCGCGAAGGGCTGCACGGCCTTGAGCATCGCCGGCAGCTCGCCGAGCACCAGCGGGCTGATCGCGAGGCGTTGGCCGGCCAGATCCACAACTTGAGGCTGCGGCACGAGAACATCCAGATCGGAAGCACTCATCGTCATCCCCTCACAGCAGCACGACGCGGCCGAACTGGCCGAGGTCGCCGGCGGCGGGCTTGAGCGTGTCGGCCAGCACCTGGCCCGAAAGCTCGAACTTCAGCAGCTCGTCGGTGATGACCGAGAGCTCCTTGGCCGGATTGATGGCCACGCGGTAGAGATCGATCACCACCTCGCGGTTGCCGTCGGCGGTATTGAGTCCCTCGAAGCGCACCCAGCGCTCGGGCAGCGGCTGGGTGAACATCGCGGTGACCGAGGCCGTGCCGTAGGCGTAGTCGACCTTGAAGGGCTCGACGTAGGGTCCGCCGGTGGTGGCGTCGAGGATCACCAGCGAGCCGTGCTTGGCGTTCACCGAGTACTGCGCGGCCGGCAGAATCTTGGGGGTGGCGCTGGAGTCCTTTACCACCACCGACGAGACGTCCTGCTTGGCGAGCAGGTAGAGGCTGCCGGGAGTGACCGGGTTCGGCAGCGCCTCGGCGGTGACCGTGCCCGGGGTCTGGGCGGTGGTGGCGCCGTAGAGGGCGAGCGCCAGGTTGGTCGCGATGAGCTCCTCCAGCGTGCAGGCGAACTCGCCCTTCTTGGTCTTGATGAGCTGCAGGTCGGTGAGGCGCTGGCCGCTCACCGACTCCTGGTGCTCCAGGGTCTCCACCGAGAGGGAGACCTTGAGTTCGGGCACGTTGCCCACGTAGGCCAACCCCTGCGGGTTGCCGAGTGCGTCGCGGGCGCCGATGTAGACGCGCCCCTGTCCGGAAAAGTAAGGCATGGTCAGTCTCCTTTACGGGTCTTGATCGGGGTCTGGGGTTGGGGGTCGGCCGGCCGCGCGGCTCCGCGCTCGATCAGCCCCCGCGCGGTCCCGCGCTCGATCAACCATTCCGCCGCTGCCTCGTCGAGATCGAGGATCTCGCCGGGGGCGTGGAGTCGGCCGGCGTGGGTGTGTGGTTCGATGAGTTCGATGTGCATGGTGACTATCCTTTTTGGGTGAGGTCGGAGGCCAGGGTGCGGTAGCGGATCTCGTAGCGCGCGGGCACGGCCAGGGCTTGGCTGTCTGCGTCCTCCGCGTCCCACTCGCAGTCGATCTCGCGCACGCCCAGGGCCAGCCCGCCGAGGCTCGGCTCGGCCATGAGCGCGCCGTGCGCCGCGACGATGAGCGCGTCGGCCACGTCGAAGGCGTCGCCTTCGCGCGCGAGCGCGACCAGCCTCAGCGTCAGGGCACGCTCACACCGGTCGTTCGCTTGCGCGAGGACTTGATCGCCTTCGATGAACAGGAGGATCGCGGGGCTCGCCTCGCGCGGGAGCGGCACGGTGGGCTGGCGATGCAGCGGCGTCGGTGCGATCGCGGGACCGATACGCGCCACGACCGCCCGGACCAGGCGCTCGCGGACGGAGGACGTCATAGCCGGGTCAGCTTGGCCTGCATCTCGGAGCCGTCGCGCAGCTGGCGGACCTCGCGCACCCGATACGGGCTTCCTGCGATCTCCACCGTGTCGCCGGCGGCGAGGGTGAGCCAGGCGCTCGGGTACTCGAGGTGGTAGTCGCGGTTCAGTGCGAGCCCGTCGAGCGCCAGCTCGTCCGGGGCGCTGAAGACGCACTGCACCGTGAGCGAACCCACCATGACGTCGGTGAGCAGCCCGGCGCGGCCGGCGGCCTCGTAGAGATCCGTCACCTGCGCCATCACGCTGCCGTCAGCTTCACCAGCACGCCGGGCCGGTGGCACATGGGCAGCGGGTTGCTCTGGGTGTGCAGGTCGGTGCCGCGGTCGAACTTGCGCGGCTCCTGCTTGGCGTAGAGCGGCAGGCCCAGGGTGTTGACCGTCTCGTTGAAGTCGGCGGGCGCGACGTAGGTGGCGAAGGTGTCGACGGTGCCGAGCGGGAAGCAGTGGGCCTCGCCCGCGGCGATGAAGCGGCGCGCGTTGCCGTTGGCGTCGGTGGCCTGGCCCCGGTACTCCTCGAAGGTGATGCCGGCGAAGACGAAGCCCGCGCGCACGTCGTTGATCAGGATCGCGCCCTGTTGCCACTGCGCGTAGGCCTCCTTGACCGACTTGTGGCCGGTGAGCGCTCGGAAGAACTCGGGCGAACAGAGGACGTGCACGCCGGTCATGAACTCGCCCTTCAGGTTCTCCTCGATGTGGGCCAGCACCTCGTAGCAGTGGCCCTTGACGTCGCTCGCGGCATTGGCCAGATCGAAGGCGATGGTGGTGGGCCTGAGATCGAACTCGTCGAACAGGTCGTAGATCGTGCTGCCGTCGGCGTCCAGGATCTGGCCCTTGAGTGCGCCCATACGCAGGTGTTCGAGGGTGATCGCGTGCTTGTTGCGCATGGTCTCCAGATGCCGTGCCAGCACGCCCGCGACGGCCTCCATCTCCGTCTCCGAGCCGAAGGCCCGGATGCCCTGGACCTCCTCGGGCAGCACCACGTCGTCGTGCGGGATGTGCGGGACGACGAAGGAACGCAAGGAGCGCTGGCCGCGTTCGCCCACCGTGCCCGGCGAGCCGGGCGGCCGGGTGGGCAGCAGGTTCAGGCGCCCGGCGTACTCCTCGATGACGACCTGGCGCGTGCGCACGGGCTTGGCCGGAAACAGGTTCAAGGCTTCCAGCCGCCCGTAGCGGTTGGGGATCAGGTTGATGGCGGCGGTCAGGCTCGCCATCGAGAAGCCGGGGGAGTCGAAGGGGTTGAGCATGGGGGTCTCCAAACGACAGAACCCGCCAGCGGCGGGTTCTGAACAGGGGGCTCGATGAGTACTCGATCAGGCGCTGTCGCGCACCACGATGCCGCGCGCTTCGAGCTGGGCGATCGCAGCGAGCTGCTGCGCGGTGGTGATCCCCGCGGGCCAGACCAGTGCGTTTCGCGCGACGATGGCGTGGCGGGCGATCAGGATCGCGTCCTCCCGGTCGATCAGCGTCGCATCCACGGCCAGCGCGAGCACGCCCACGGCGACATCGCTGCCGTCGCCGGCGGCGGGGTCGAGGGCCTTGAGCTTGGCCGTGGCCGTCTCGCGGCCGACCACGGCGCCGAGCGGCAGGTTCTGCCCGGCGGCCACGGTCGCCTGCTCGCGCGAATACAGGTTCGGCGCCTCGTACTTCAGCAGGTCGCCGAGGGTGGGGGCTTGGGTGAGCGTGGGCATGGTTCACTCCCGGGTCACGAGTTTCTTCACGGCGGCGACCACGGGCGAGGCGGCCGGATCGGCGCCGGGGGCGGCCCAATCGTTGGGCGCGTGGGTCGAGCGCACGGCCGACTCCATGCTGTGGGCGGCGCGCGCCTCGATCAGGGCGCGGCGCACCTCGGCTTCGGTGCGGCCGGCGGCGATGAACTCGGCGGCACGCTCGGGGCAGCCGGCGAGCAGACACAGTTCCGCGATCGCTTGCGCGGACTGCGCCACTTCGCGGCGGGCCTCGGCCACCAGGGCGGCGGCTTCATCCACGCCGAGCGTCTCGGACGGGGTGTCGGTCATGGTGGGGGTTCCTCGGAGAACGGTCGCCTTCCCGGTCGGGGCTTGGCGCGGCGGGGAAGACGGACGCCGCGTGGCAGAAAGATGTCGGTCGAACTCGGCGAGCACCGCGGGGAGCGTGGCCACCCTGTCGGCCAGCCCCGTCTCGACGGCCTGCGGGCCGAAGAAGAGCGCGGCCTCGGTCGCGCGCACCGCGTCCTCGGGCAGGCCGCGCATCGCCGCCACGTGCGCGACGAAGAGCGCGTGGAGCCGGTCCACCTCGGCCTGCAGCGCCGCGCGGGCGGCATCGTGTAGCGGCTCGTGCGGCGAGTAGTCGTTCTTGCGCTCGCCCGCGGTGATCGCGGTGTAGCGGTAGCCGTCTTGGGCGTCCTTGACCGACTGGTCGACGTGCAGCGCGATCACGCCGATCGAGCCCACGCCGCCGGTCTCGGTGACGAAGAGCCGCTCGGCGGCGCAACCGATGGCGTAAGCCGCGGAGAAGGCGGCGTCGTTGGCCACCGCCCAGACCGGCTTGAGGCCGGCCGCCTCGCGCACGCGGCGTGCGAGCTCGAAGCACCCGCCGGTCTCGCCGCCGGGTGAGTCGATGTCGAGCACGATGCCGGCAACCAGAGGGTCGCCAAGGGCTGCCTCCAGCCGCGCGCCGATCTCGGCGTAGCTCGTCAGCCCCGAGGCCGCCTCCAGCCCCAGCGTGCGCTTGACCAGGGTGCCGTGGATCGGCAGGACCGCGATCGAGCTTGACGCAGACGCCGCAGGGTTCGGGGCCCTCGGCAGCGGCGGCGCGAGTGCGACGTCCGGCGCGGTGAGATGGAGGCGCTCGGAGAGCACCGCGAGGATCACGTCGAGCTTGGCGCGCTGGACGAGCAAGGGCGTGCCAAAGAGCCGGGAGGCGAGATGGGGCAGCATCGGTGTCAGTCCTGAAGTTCGGTGTCGGGCGCAGGTGTCGGCACCAGCCTCGATGCTTGGTCGTGCCGCGGATCCGAGTCGAAGACCAGCCCCAGTTCATCGGCGCGGGCGTTGTCCGCCGCGATCTCGCGGTCGATGTCCTCGGCGTCGTAGCCGTAGGCCGAGATCGCCTCCGAGCGGCTCATCAGCCCTGCGCGGATCGCGAGCTTGAGCGCGTTGAACTCCTTCAAGGGATCGACCCACTGCCAGCCCTGCGGGATCCACTTGGCGGCCTGGTACGCGCGCCGGCGGCGGGCGTAGCCGGGCAGGCTCAGCGCCCCTTCGAGCACGGCCTGCTCCATCCAGGCCCGCCACACCGGGCGGCACAGCTGGTGCACGATCACCCCGTGCTGGATGGCCTCGCAACGGCGGCGGAACTCCAGCAGCCCCGCGCGGATGGACGAGTAGTTCACCTGGGTGAGATCACCGGTGAGCATCTCGTAGGTGATGCCCATGGCGGCGGCCACCGCCCGGAACTGCTGGCGCATGAACTCGCCGTAGCTCGCGCCCACGTCGGCCGGCGCCGAGAACTTGATGTCCTCGCCCGGCTCCAGGATCTGCAAGGTGCCGGGTTCCAGCCCGGCCAGTGCCGCACCCTGGGCGTCCGGCAGCCCTTCGCCCATCAGGCTGTCCTCGGGCGCGAGCCGCGTGATGAAGCCGGCGAACATCGCCGCGGTCTTCTTGCGCACCAGTTCCGCGTCGTCGTACTGGTCGAGCTCGTGCAGCTTCACCAAGGCGCGGGCGAGCCAGGGCTCGCCGCGGATCTGCCCCGGGCGCAGCGGACGGAACAGGTGGATGACCTCGTCCGCCGGCACGCGCACGGTCTCCATGCCGCTAGTGCCGGACATCGGCGCCAGGCTTCCATCCCCAGGGTGCGAGCGGGTCAGGTGATAGGCCACGCGCCGCCCGAGCCGGTCGAACTCGATGCCGGCGCGGATGACGTGACCCGAGGGCAGGTCGCGGTTGAGCGTCGTCGGCAGGTGTTCGGGCTCCAGCACCTGCAGCTGCAGGCCCACCGGCAGACCGTCCTCCGGGCGGCGCCAGCGCAGGCGCACCAGCGCCTCGCCGCCTTCGAGCATCGCGCGGCAGGCCAGCGCCTGCAGGCCGTAGAAGTCGGTGAGTCCTGCGGCGTCGGCCTCCTCCACCCAGTCCCACCATAACGCGTGGATGGCCTCGCGCACGGCCGCATCAGTCACCATGCTCTGCGGCTTGATGCCGGTGCCGATGGCATTCGCCACGAAGGCCTCGATGCCTGCGGCCGCCCAGGCGTTGCGCCGCGCGAGATCGCGGCTCTTGGCGCGCAGCTCGCCCTGGGTGGAGGCGAGCGCCGCGACCGCCCCGGGGTTGCCGACCTGCCAGGCCACGGCCCTACGGCCGCCGCCCACGCCGTCGTAGGTGGGGCTCGTGCCGAGCAGCCGGCGCTTGAGGGTATGCCACCAGCCCATCACGTCCCCTTGGTCGTGTGAAGGCGGATCTGCCGCGGTGCGCCGGGCCACAGCCCCGTGGCCACGGCCTGCTCGAAGAGGTCGCGTTTCACCTGGCGAATAGCAGCTTGCAGTTCCTCCACGCTGCGGTACTCGACCGTCTTGTCGCCGAAGCTCACGCGCTTCTCGCCCTTGGCGAGTGCGGCTTGCAGGGCCTCGAGGTCGGCTTGGGTGTAGGCCATCAGCGGTAGACCACAAGGTCGATCTCGGGGGAGTCGGCGAAGGACGCCGCGGTGGTCGCGCAGCCCACATCGACGTGCGTCGGCGTCTTCTCGTCGGCGGTCGCGCGCACGATCAGCAGCCGCTGCGTGCCGGTGTTGGTGCTGCTGCGGGCCACGCCCACCCAGGCATAGTTCGCGTCCGGCAGCGGGCTGGCGAAGTGCACGCGGTAGCGCCCTGCGGCCAGCCGGGTGACCGAAGCGACGTTGTGCGCAGCACGCACGACGACCTGGTTGCCGACATAGCCGAAACACACCCAGGCGCGCGCCAGACCCGGGTGGTCGGCGCCGACCTTGACCTTGACCTCCCGCCCGATGCGGCCGGCCAAGGCGGCGATGCGCGCAGCCAGACTCATCAGAGCAGCGCCCCTTCGAAGATCGCGACGAAGTCGGTGTCGGTGTCGCCCACTTCCACGCTCGATGCGGCACCGATGTTGCTGCGCGCCTGGGCCTGCTCGGTAGCCGTCAGGGTCTGCGCCGCGTCGAAGCGCACGCGGTGGTTGACCGCGGCAAGCAGCGCGTCTAGGCCGCTGGTGCCGTCTTGCAGCAGCTGCTGGATCTCCAGCAGCGTGTCGTAGGCGGCATCGGCCCCGCCCAGGATCTCGGCCTTGAGCGTGTCGAGCAGCGTGACGATCTTGCTTGACGAGTAGGTGCTGGTGGTGGCGACCTGGGTGTCGTCGATCGCTCCCGAGGCCACCACCGCGGCCTTCAGCTCGTTGATGGCCGCCACCAGACTGGACTTGTCGGTGGTGGTGAGGTTGGCGAGATTGCCGGCCTTGGCGCGGACGTCGTTGAACTCCTGCGCGACGCGGATGACCAGGCTCTCGATGCGGGTGGTCAGTGACATAGCGTCTCCTCGTCAGGACAGCCAGCGGCTCTTGATCACGCGCCGGCCGGTGTTGCGGTTGCCAGAAACACCCAGGCCACCTCGATGGGTGGCCTCGGTGATCGATTCAGTAGGTGTTTCAAGGGCTGGCGGACTGGCCAGCCCCAGTTGCCGCTCCAGTTCGCGCCAGTGGCGCTCCTCGAAGCGGTCGAGACCGCTCGCTGCCGCGGCGGCGCGGGCGTACACGTAGCAGTCCAGCGCCTCGTTGCGCTCGCGTAGCTTCTGCCACTCGCGCACCGGAAAACCATTCCTGTCGCGGCGGGTGATCAGTTGCTCGGCGCAGAGCTGCTGGATGAACTCGGCGTCGATCTTGGGCAGGTGGACGAATCCGGCCGGGTAGGTCACCGTCACGCCGTCGTCGGCCACCTCCGCGCTCTGGCGCAGGTGGTTGTAGAACTCCAGCTTGGCGAGCCCCACCGCGACCGCATACACCTTGATGCCCCGGCGCAGCTTCTTGCCCGCCTGCGAGACATCGACCGCCGTCGGTGTGCCGATCAGGGCTGCGCCCCCCATCGAACCCGTCCGCACGCCCTTGACCGCCATCACCCGCGCGTCGCGGCAGGCGCGCACGAAGGCGTAGGCCTCCTGTGTCGCAAAGCCGGTGTCCAGCGCCAAGCGGGCCAGCGGCATGGCCGCGCCCGAGGCATGGGTCCAGGTCTCGGCGAGCATCCCGCCCAGCGCCTTCCACACCGCATCCCGTGCGGTGTCGCCCATCAGCACCCGGTGCTCGATGAGCCAGGCCTCCTTGCCACGCCCGAAGGCCCAGACCGAGACCTCGATGCGGTCCTTCTGCACGTCGGCGCCGGCGGTGAGCAGCAGGCCGCCTGCGGGAATGGTGCCGATGGCATAGTCCTCGCGGCGCTCCAGCAGGCGTTGCCAGTCGGGCGCTTCGCCCTCCTCGACCCAGGTCTCGCCGAGCTCGGTGTTCTTGAAAGTCTTGATGGCAGCGGCCGATCCCGACTCTTTACTGACGGCGGCTTCCCACGCAGCGGCGATCTCGCACCAGGCGCGCCAGCCCAGCGGGCTGTACAGCGACGACAGATGAAACCCCGCCGTCTTGCCCGAGCCTTCCGCCGTCGCGCGCCACTCGCCGTGCTCCAGCATCCAGGTCTTGTGGTGCTCGGCGATCGCCGTCTCGCACGATTCGCAGACGTAGGCCGCCGTCTCGGGCCGGCCCTTCTCCCAACGCAGTTGCTCGAAGCGCAGCCACTGCCGGTGCGAGCAATGCGGGCAGGGCACGAAGTAGCGGCGCTGGTCGCTGGCCTCGTACTCACGCTCGATGGCCGAGGCGCCCGCGATCGTCGGCGTCGAGACGATGAAGATCTTGCGCCGCGCAAAGGTGCGCGTGCGCGCCTCAGCGAGCGAGATCGCATCGCCCTCCCCCTCGACATCGAGCGGGTAGGCGTCCACCTCGTCGAGAAAGAGATAGCGCACCGGCATCGAGCGCAGGCCCACCGCGCTGTTCGCGCCGGTCATCACCAGCACGCCGCCACGAAACTCCTTGGCGAGGATGGTGTTGCCCGAGTCGCGCGAACGCGCCGGAGCGATGAGTTCGCAGAGCACCGGCGACTCCTCGATCAGCGGGTCGATGCGCTGCTTGGAGTTGCGCTTGGCCATCTCCACGGTGGGCCACACCGCCATCATCGGCCCGGGGGCGTGGTGGATCACGTAGCCGATCCAGTTCGAGCCGGTCTCGGTCGCGCCCACCTGCGCGCCCTTCATGAACACCACGCGCTCGACGGGCGAGGTCGGCGACAGGCAGTCCATGATCGCCTTCAGATACGGCGTGCGGCTGGTGCGCCAGCGCCCCGGCTCGCTCGAGGCCTTGCTCGACAGCACCCGGTGACGGTCGGCCCATTCGGAGACGGTGAGCAGCGGGTCCGGCGTGAGGCCCTCGCGCCAAGCGCGCTCGATGACGTCCCAGCCCTCATAGGCGAACTCGTCCATCAATCGACCCGAACCTTGAGTTCCCCGAGCTCGGCGAGGTGCTCGCGCACGGCGGCATCCAGGGCCACGTGCAGGGTGTGGGCCTCCACGCCGAGCCGGGCCGCCATCTGCGCCGAGATCCGCGCCGGCCAGTTGAGCCAAGCGTCGCGCTCCGTACGGGCGAGCTTGAACACATGCGCGATGGCCTGGTGGCGATCGACCAGTTCGCCCTTGAGGCGGGCCAGCCGCACCTTGTTGGTCTGCGCCTTGACCACCTCGTTGACCGTGCGCGCCTGCACGAGCGTGGTGCCGCCTGCGGGCAGGCCGGTGGCGAGGTTGGGGGCCGGATCCCCCGCCACCCGCACCTTCACGGTCCGGGAGCCCGTTCCCGCCTTCGGCGGCTCGGAGTTCCGGGTCCAGTCGCGGTCGGCCCGGTCTGGGTCGATGGTGCCGTCCGCCTCGGGCGTGATGCGTCCGGTGCGGATGGCCTTGTGTACGGCGGTGTCCGATACCCCACGGTGGCGGGCGTAGGCGCGAATCGACAGTCCCATGGTCTCCATCAAGCATTGGCGCCGTCCCGCTCGGATTCCGCTTGGCTTCGCTCGGGAACAGCGCGTTCATGTCATCACCATCAACGACACCCCGAGGAGAAGCACATGACCGAGCAAGCCGAAAAGGACATCGACCGGCAACTGCAGCAGATCGCGCTGGATCACCTGTTCATCGACACCCTGGAAACGCGCAACAGCGACCGGCTGGACTTCCACGAGGTCAGCGTCTGGGCCGTCAAGAGCGCCTTGATGGCCGCCTACCAGGCAGGCCGGCAGGCCGCGCGACAGGGCTGAGAAAGCAGCGGAAAGCGCTTGGCTTCTCCAGAGAACAGCGCGTTCATGACCACACCATCAACCATCACGAAGGAGCATCAGATGAGCACCATCCAACTCACCCCCGCCCAGCACGCCATCCTGGCGTACGCCGTCGAGCACACCGGTGGCAAGATCGAGTGGTTCCCCGACAACGTGAAAGGCGGCGCCCGCAAGAAGGTGCTGGACGGCCTCTGCAATCGGGCCCTGATCACCACCGACGGCACCGACTGGTCCGTCGCCGCCGAGGGTTACGAAGCCCTGGGGCGCCCGCGTCCCGCGCCGGCGCCGGTGGAGGCAGATGCGGATCTCGAGGCGGAGGTCGCAGCCGCCGAAGCCACCTGGGCACCGCAGCGCGCCGAGACCAAGCCCCGCACCCGCGAAAACGAGCGCAGCGAAGTTTCGCGAGGCGAAGCCGAGAGGGTGCGAAGCACCCGGCAAAACAGCAAGCAGGCCCAAGTCATCGCGATGCTCCGGCGCCCGGAGGGCGCGACGGTGCGTCAGATCTGCGAACTCACCGGCTGGCAGGCGCACACGGTGCGCGGCACCTTCGCCAACGCCTTCAAGAAGAAGCTGGGGCTGACCATCACCTCGGACAAGCCCGAGGGCGGCGAGCGCATCTACCGGATCGCGTGATTCGAGCGGAATGGGAAGCCAAGCAGAAAACGCTTGGCTTCCCGCGCCGGCAGCGCGTTCATACGGGTGTCGCAACCATCCACGCCAAGGAGCACAGCATGAAACCCACCCGCGCCATCCTCACCCACAGCAACTACGACGCCGACGACTACGCCTACCTCACCGCCAAGGGCTGGAGCGATGACGAAATCCTGGCCCGCTGGAGCGAAGAGGCTGCGCACGGCAACGGACCCTGCCACTGGGAAAGCGCGTCGGCCCGCGCCAAGCTGGCCGCCGTAACCGGTCGCCAACAGACGACGCGAGATGATTGAGATTGAGCTTGGCTTCCTGATCGAACAGCGCGTTCATACGTGTGTCGCAACGATCAACGAAGGAGACAACGATGACCACAGCCAAAACGATCCCCGCCACCCGCAACGAAGCCTGGGGCTTCTGGGGCACGATGGACGCGCACGCGCAATCCGCCTGGCCCATCGCGATGAACGCCATCTCCGACGCCACGGGACAGCCCTTCGAAGCGGTGCGGGCCTTCCTCGACAGCCGCCACGGACGCCACTTCGCGGACGAAGTCCTCAACCGCAAGCATGCGGGCCATGCCCTCCACGACGCGATCCGCGCCGCCACCCGGCAGTGGATGGAATGGACCATCGGCCGCCAGACCAGCAAGGACTACGGTATCCCGCGCGGGCTTCCTTATCTGACCGGGTTCGTGATTCACTGCGCGATCGCCGACGAGTCGCTCGCCGCCTGATCGAAGGCCAGGCCATCCGCCTCGCGGGTGGCTTGCTGGCCCGTCCAGTCCTGCCAGCGCCGCACGATCACGTCCGCATACTTCGGGTCGAGTTCGATCAGGCGCGCCACGCGCCCGGCCTTCTCGGCGGCGATCAAGGTCGTGCCCGAGCCGCCGAAGGGGTCGAGCACCACGTCGCCGGGGCGGCTGGAGTTGCGGATGGCCCGCTCGACCAGATCCACCGGCTTCATGGTCGGGTGCAGGTCGTTCTTCTGCGGCTTCTTGATCTGCCAGACGTCGCCCTGGTCGCGGTCGCCGCACCAGTGGCGCGTCGCGCCTTCGGGCCAGCCGTAGAGGATCGGCTCGTACTGGCGCTGGTAGTCCGAGCGGCCCAGCGTGAAGGTGTTCTTGGCCCAGATGATGAAGGTCGACCAGTGCCCGCCGGCGGCGCGGAAGGCCGCTTGCAGCGTGTCCAGTTCGCTGGAGGACATGGCGACGTAGATCGCGCCTCGGGTGTGCGCCATGATCAGCGCCAGCGCATCAAAGAGGAAATCGTAGAAGCCTTCGCCCAGCGCATCGTTGAGGATGGGGCGGTGTTTGCCGCGCAGCTTGTCCTTCGCGCTGTTGGCGTAGTTCACGTTGTAGGGCGGATCGGTGAAGACCATGTCCGCCCGCTCGCCGTCCGGAAACAGGCGCGCGTAGGCCTCGGCGGTGGTCGCGTCGCCGCAGACCAGGCGGTGCGGCCCGAGCCGCCAGACGTCGCCCGGCTTGGACACCGACTCTTCCGGCATCTCCGGGACGGCGTCGTCCGCGGTCTGGCCCTCGTGCTCCGGTTCCTCACCAGCGAGCAGTTCGGCCAAGGCATCGGCATCGAAACCGGTCAGGTCGAGATCGAAGCCATCGTCCTGCAGCGCCTCCAGTTCGATGCGCAGCAGGGCATCGTCCCAGGTCGCGAGTTCCGCGAGCCGGTTGTCCGCGAGCACCAGGGCGCGGCGCTGGGTCGGCGTCAGGTGATCGAGCACCACCACCGGCACGGTGGCCAGACCCAGCTTACGCGCCGCGGCAAGCCGCCCATGGCCCGCGACCAGCACACCGTCGGCGCCGGTGAGAATGGGATTGACGAAGCCGAACTCCGCGATGGAGGCCGCGATCTGGGCGATCTGCTCGTCCGAGTGCTGGCGGGCGTTGCGCACGTAGGGCAGCAGCTTGTCGATCGGCCAGTGCTCGATGCGATCGGCCAGCCAGCTCATGCAGTGACCTCCGCCGTCTCGCCCAGCCGCTCGGCGGCGACTTCGGCGAAGGTCCGGCCGCTGCCCTCCAACACCGGCACCGTGCCCGGGTGGTGCTGCAGCCAGCGGCGCAGCGCGACGTCCACGTACTCGGGCGCGAGTTCGATGGCGCGTACCGGGCGGCCGGTGAGTTGGCCGGCCAGCAGCGTGGTGCCCGAGCCCGCGAACGGCTCGAAGACGATCTCGCCCGCGTCGGTGTAGGCCTCGATGAAGAACTTCGGCAGGCCCAGCGGGAACACCGCCGGATGATCGATGCCTTCACCGATGCGGCCGCGCTGGCGCGTCACCTCGACGACCGAGTCTGGGATGCGGAACTCCTGCGTGGGCTGTCCGGCATGGTTCCAGGCGCCGACCTTGCCGTCCTTGCCGCGCATCGCGGTGGACGATCCGTCGGCGCGCAGGTGCGTCTCGTGCCCGGCCCACTTGCAGGGCACGATCTTGTTCGGCTTGCGCGAGCGTCGGTTGAAGTGGAAGACGAACTCGTGCCGGGGCGCCAGCCGCCCGGCCCAGTCGCCGGGCACGGTCACCGACTGGTCCCACACGTACCAGCCAAAGCGCCGCCAGCCTTGAGTGCGCATCCATGCGATCCAGCCGTCCCAGTACGGCTGCCACTCGTTGTCGCGATGCACGAGCCCGAGGTTGACCAGGAGTTGCGCGTCCTCGCGCAGCGCCGCGCCAGCAGCGCCGAACACACCTTGCATCAGCGCGTCCCAGTCCGCGATGCCGCCGGTGGTGTACTCGCGCTGGTTGGCATACGGTGGGCTGGTGAAGAGCAGATGCGCCCGCTCGCCCTCGAGGAGGCGCGCGACGGCGGCCGCGTCGCGGCTGTCGGCGCACAGCAGCCGGTGTTCACCGAGCAGCCACAGATCGCCGGGGCGCGTGACCGCCACCGTGGGCGGTGTGACGTCGTCCTCGTCCGGGTCGCGGACCAAAGCACTCGTGTCCTCTTCGGCAGACGGTTCCGTCTTCTCGATGGCGTCGAGCAGGCCTTCGATCTCGGAGGCAGAGAAGCCGGTCAGATCCAGGTCGTAGCCCGCGTCGGCCAGTTCGGCGAACTCCAGCGCGAGCATCGCCTCGTCCCAGCCGGCATCGAGTGCGAGCCGGTTGTCGGCGATCACGTAGGCGCGCTTCTGCGCGGGCGTCAGGTGCGCGAGCTCGATCACCGGCACTTCGGTGAGCCCCAGCTTGCGTGCGGCCAGCAGCCGGCCGTGACCGGCGATCACACCGTGCTCGCCATCGACCAGGATCGGGTTGGTCCAGCCGAACTCGGCGATGCTGGCGGCGATGCGCGCGATCTGCTCGTCGCTGTGCGTGCGCGGATTGCGGGCGTAGGGGATCAGCGTCTCGACCTTGCGGTACGTGACGGCGAGCGTGTCCAGAATCGGTGCCTCGGAAACGAAGAAGCCCGCCGACGGCGGACCGTGGGCGGGCTGGGGGTGTCGGGGAGAAGGTCTCGGGCTGGAGGGCTGCAAACCGCAAACCCTGCAAACCTCGGTTTGCACCCTGACGCTATCGAAGCGCCGCGCTCGCGCCCCCCGCATGGCTCGGTGCCCAGGAAGGACCCGTGGATGGCTGGGCGGCTTCCTCGACCGTCACCGCTGTCCAGACCTTAGCCGAAATGCTACCCCCAAACGGGCGGATCTGTTGCAGTGGCGAAAGCCGCATTTCGCCGCCGATGCGCGCGGATGCGCGACCGCACCCGCCAAATCACGCCAAAACACGCAGGCGTGGTGGCATGCGCTCGTGCCCCGCGACTTCAGAGCACGGCCTCCAGCCCCTTGCGTTCGATGAGGTCGAGCAGCTTCTGCGAGGGACCACTGGGCTTCTTGTCGCCCACTTCCCACTTGCGCACGGTCGAGACGCTGGTGTTGAGGACCGATGCCAGCACGGCCTGACTCAAGTGCAGGCGTTCGCGCAAGGCGCGCACTTTGTCGGCATCGAATTCGGGCACCGGCTCCAGGCACAGCGCGTCGTACTTGCGCATCTTGCGCTTGTCGATGAAGCCCAGGCGATGCAGGTCGCGCGCCGTCTCATGAACGGCTTCGAGGATCCGGTCGTCGCGCTTCTTCGTGGCCATCCAAGACGCCCACTTGGCCGGTGCTAGCCACCGAACTGGGCGCCGATATCCCGTGCGCCATGCAGGACGCGCACGATGCTCACTTCATCGTCGGAGGCGCAGAAGAAGATCACGTAGTTGCCGTGGGCGCAGGATCGAATGCCGTCGCCGAGCTCGGGGCGAAGCCGATACGCCTGGGGTGCCGCGGCGATCTTCCTGCATTGCATGCGAAGTTCTGCCATGAAGCTGACGGCCCGGCTCGGATTGTCCTGGGCGATGTAGTCGCCGATTTCCTCGATGTCGCTTGCGGCCAGCGGGGTGATGACGAGCCGGTTCATGTCGTCCGGCGCTTCGCTTGACCCCGATACTTCGCCTCCAGACGATCAAAGACCTCTTCGGCCGGCTGCCCCGGACCACTGGATCGACCGGCTGTGATGGCCGCGCGCAGCTCTTCCAGCTGCAGGGCGTGACGCTGGGCTTGCTCTTCCAGCAAACGCAGGCCTGCGCGAACGACCTCGCTGGCGTTGTTGTAGCGACCGGAGGCGACTTGCTCCTTGATGAACGCCTCGAAATGGGGGCTGAGGGCGACACTCGTCGGCATGGGCTTGTATCCTAACAGTTAATAACTGTTATTGGATTCCTGCAACCCCGTCTTGTCAAGCGAACGGCTGGGCAGGCGGTCCGCTTCTCGGTTGCCGTTGAGCGCGTCCGCCACGATCTGCAACGCCCGCTGCCACCGCCGCCACGCCGTGGTCCGGTCACAGCCGAAGCGGGCGCAGATGTCGCGCCAGCGGTGGCGCTCGGCGCGCATCCACACGAGATGCCGTTCCTCTTCCTCCAGCCACAAGACCCAGCGCATGGTCTCGAGCATCCGCTCGACCGTCTCGGGTGCGGGCGGGAAGCGCCGGATCGTGGGTTCGGCCCCCAGCGTCTCCCAGGGCATGCGCCGGATCGCGGGCCAGGTGTTGAAGTAGCCCTGCACGCACACGGGCGGCAGGCGGTGGGCGGTGATGGCCGCCTCCCGGAAGCGTTCGGCCACACGCTCGACGGTCCACTCAGCCATGGCGCGCCTCCCGTGCACCGTAGAGCCGCTCGCCGATTCGGCGGATCAGCTCGCGCTCCACCCAGTCGAGCCGGTCGTCGTCGACGGAGACGACGAGCAGGCGTTGCTCGCGCCAGCCGCGGCGCTTGACGGCCTCCACGTCCATCGGCTCGGGCTGCAGGCGCCCCAGCGGGCAGCGGTAGCGAGGGGTCGGGAGGTCCATCTCACGCCTCCTGCGCCGCGTCGTGGAGCGGGAGGGCCCAGTGCAACAGCGCCAAGGCGTCGGCCTCGTCGTCGTCCGCCGGGGCGTGACCCCGCGCACGCACGGCCGCCATCACCGCGTCCTTACCGGCGCGGCCAGAGCCGGTGGCGTGCTTCTTGATCGTGCCCACCGGCACGCCCTGGTAGGGAATGCCGTGGTGCTCGCACCAGGCCGTGAGCGTGGCGAGGAACCCGCCGTAGGCGTGGGCCGCATCGGTCGAGACGTGGCGGCGCACTTCCTCGAAGACCAGCGCGTCGATCCCGTCGGCGTGGGCCTTGAGTTCGGTGAGCCAGCCCTTGAAGCGCAGGAAACGCATGCCGCCGCCTTCGAAGCGTCGGGGCTTGAAGGATTGGCTGCCGCTGGTGATGCGGCCCGTGCGGTCGCGCAGCGCCCAGCCGGTGGTGGTGCCCAGGTCCAGGGCCAGGATCGTGGTGTGCATGGTGTCAGTCCTCGTTCGGTGGGGACTGACGCATCCGACGCACGATATCGATAGTTCCCGTGAGGCGCGCGCACGCGCGCGCGCGTAGAGACTTACGATGGACAGCGTCAGATGCGTCAGTCCTGTCGGTGGTCACGGGTGTTCAGTCGTCGGCATAGGGGGTGTAGGCGGGCTGCATCGGGTGCTTGAGACCCACGCCACGGAAGCCCCGGATGCCGGCGGCGTTGCGCCATTTCTCGACGCCGCGGGTGATCAAGAGGTCGGAGAAGCGGCGCTGTGAGCCGACGAACTCGCCGGCGGCCTCCGCCCACTGCTTCCAGTCGGCGAACAGCTCGGCGGTCAGTGACTTGGCGTTGGCCTGCCGCACGCAGCGTTCTTCCAGCCAGCGGCCCAGCGCATCCTCGGCCTCGAAGTACTCCTCGGTGGCCGCCACCACCTGCGACGGCGGATCGAGCCGGCCTAGGCGCTGCCAGGCCAGGCACCCTTCCAGCGCCCAGGCTAGGATGCCGTCCCGCTCGGCCAGCAACTTCTGCTGCAGATGCTTGTCCCGCCGCTCGGGCGGCACGGTGATCGTGAAGGGGATCAGGTGCAGCCGCCGCTTCATCGCCTCGTCGATGTTGCGGATGGCGGGCTTGTGGTTGCCGGCGACGAAAAGCTTGAACTGCGGCCAGAACTCGAAGAAGTCCTGGCGCATGAAGCGCGCGGAGATCTTGTCGCCGCCCGTGAGGCTCTTGACCTTGGACTCGTTCCAGCGCCGGCCCTGCTCGGTCTCGATGGAGGAGACGAAGCGCGCCCCGCGCAGGCCCGCCATGTCGGTTGGATGCCGGTCGCTGCGCGTCTCCATGAAGGTGTCCATCGGCGCGCTGGCGGCGTAGTCGCCGAGGATCGTGGCTAGGGTGTTCACGAACACCGACTTGCCGTTGGCGCCGGTGCCATAGAGGAAGAACAGCGCATGCTCCTGGGTCGAGCCGGTCAAGCAGTAGCCGCTGACGCGCTGCAAATAGGCTTGCAGGTCGGCGTCGCCGCCGGTGACTTCGGCAAGGAAGCGCCGCCAGGTCGGGCAGTCGCCGGCCGGCGTGGCGGTGGTGATCTTGGTCATGCGGTCGGCGCGGTCGTGTGCGCGCAGGCGGCCCGTCCTGAGGTCGACCACGCCGCCTGGGGTGTTGAGCAGCCAGGGATCGGCGTCCCACTCGGCGGTGGTCGCGGCATGACGTCGGTCTGCGCGAGCCAGGCGTTCGACGCCGCCGACGGTGCCGGAGGTGGCCAGCTTGGCCGCCAGCTTGGGGTTGTCGGCCTGGAGGGCCGCGTGTCGGCAGACACCGCGGATCAAGTCGGTGGCCGCCAGCGTTTCCTCGTTGCGCCAACGCCGGCCATCCCACACCAACCAGCGGCCCCAGGCCGCCACGTAGCGCCAGTCGCGGTGGTAGCGGCGGGTGAAGGCCAGCGCCAGGGCATCTTCGGTGCCCCACACCGATTCATCCGCGCCGATCAGCGGCTCGCCGGGGTCCGCAATGTCATGCACCTGCACACGCGGGCCGTGGGCGAGGAAGGCCGCGACGTCGAAGCCCTCGGCCACGGCATCGGCCGCATCCCAGCCCTCGGCGGCTTCCTCGGGTGGGTAGAGGATGTGGCAGGACTTCGCGCCGGCGGACAGGATGGCCTGAGCCGCTTGCACCGCGTACTCCCAGCCCGGCTTGTCGCGGTCGGGCCAGATCAGCACCGCCTTGCCCGCCAGCGGCGTCCAGTCGGTCTTGTCCACCGGGGCGTTAGCCCCGTGCATCGCGGTGGTGGCCACGATCCCAGTCTCGATCAAGGCCTGGGCGCACTTCTCGCCCTCGACCAGCACGACCTGGGCGGCGTTGTGGATCCCCGGCTGGTTGTAGAGCGGCCGCGGCTCGGGCGGAGCCATCTTGCGGCGGCGCGCGTCCCAGGGCCGGAATTCCTTCTTGCGCCCGGGCGGGTCGTAGCGGTAGACCACGGCGATGAGGCGCCCTTGTGCGTCGAGGTAGTCCCACTTGGCGGTGGCCGGGCCGAGGTCGTCGATCGAGGCCTTCTTGGCCGCCTTGCGCGGCGGCGCCGTGGGCGCTCGGCCGACGAGGTCCTCGGCCAGGTCGAGGACGCGGGCGAAGTCGCCGTGCACGTCCACGCCGTAGTGGCCGCCGATCAGGTGGAACACATCGCCGCCGGAGCCTTCGGCGCGGTCGGTCCACAGTCCCGCCTTGTCGCCGTCGAGCACGACTTCCAGGCTGTCGCCCGGGCTGCCGAGCACGTCGCCGATGACGAACTTGCCGCGGCGCTTCTTTCCAGCGGGGAACAGGGTGAACAGCACCGACTCCAGCCTCGCGAGCAGCGCGGCGCGCACGGCCTCGCGGCGTTCGGACGCCGGGATCTCGGGCGCGGGTGCGGTGTCATTGAAGTCCAGCATCCGACTCCTCCTCGTGCCCTGCGTCGGCCGTGAGCAGGGCTTGACGTTCCTCCATCCACGCCATCAGTTCGGAGAGCTTGAAACGCAGCAGCTTGCCCACCCGGTAGTGCGGCAGGCGCAGACGTCGGCGCTCCTTCGCGTGCGTGAGCCAGTAGTGCGGCAGATTGAGCGCCAGTGCCGCCTCGCGTGCGTCGATCAGGCGCTCCCCGAGCACCGGGTGCAGTGGTCTGTCGGTCATGCCGCGGCCCTCCAGCACCGGTCCTGCCACGGACACATCCGGCACTCGACATGGGTGGGATCGGAGAACGAGCGCGGCAGCAGTTCGCCCGCCTCGGTGGCCGTGATGACCTTCACCGCCCGGTCGGACATGCGCTGCGCCAACGCCGCATCGAAAGGCACCAGCTCGGCGTGGATCTCCATGGTGTCGGCGTTGACCGCCGTGAAGAGCGCCGGGCGCGCGTGTAGCCCCAAGTAGGCCTGATAGAGCGCAACCTGCGCCGCGTAGACGGGCTTGGCCACCGCCAGCCGGTGCTTCTCCAGATCCCGCCAGGACTTGGCGCCCAGACACTTGTTCTCCCACAAGGCCGGGTAGCCGGAACCGAAGCCCAGGTCGGGCCCGGCGACGAGCACGCCATCGACGTGGCCCTGCAGGCGCCCGTCCAGCGCCGAGAAGCCGAATTGCTCCTCCGCGTCGTTACGCGTGCGCAGATCGAAGCCCGCCGCGCGCAGCCATCCGACCATGCAGTCCTCGATGAGGTGGCCGCGCTCGAAGACGCGCAGCAGGCGGCCGTCGGTCTCGCGACCCGGATCGACCGGGGCGTCGGCAAACTCGTACTGCAGCGCGCGCTCGCAGGCGGCCCCGAGGCGCGAGGCGCCCAGGTACGTGCGGCGAGGCTGCGCCGCGCGAGACTGCTGCAGCCCGGCATCGATCAGCGCCGTGAGCTGACCCGACAGGCTCTTGGAGGCGTTGAAGTCCATCATCGCCGCGCCTCCTTGGGTGCTGCCGTGCGTGCCGTCTGCGCTTGAGCCTTCGGCTCCTCCCACGGCAGATCGTCCTCGAGGTCGGCGAACGGGTCGGACACCGGGTCTTTCAAGCCCCGCACCGGCGGATACTTGGTCGCCTCGTGGTGCTCGACCATCGCCTCCGTGTAGCAGGTGACGATGGCGTCGATCACCTGGAGCGCCTCGGCCTCGGAATACTCGCCCAGCGGCTTGGCAAAGCCGATCTCGCCCGCGACCTCGCCGAAGGCCTTGAGGCACTTCCTCATCGCGGCCATTTCGACGTCAGACGGGTCGATCATGGCCACCTCCGTCTTGGGCGTGCGGCCTTCCTGCACGCGCAGCCAGTGGCCGTAGAGCGCGTGAAACGCCTCCTGGCAGCGCCGCGAGCAGAACACCCAGTCGATCGGATAGCGCCGGGCATCGCCCACCGGATGCCGGAGGTCCGAGTGGCCGTAGCCGCGCGCCTGTCGTTTGCAGACCCAACACTTCACTGACCCTCCTCTCACTGCGCCCAGGCGGGCTTGCCCGGCATGGCGGGGCGTTGCGGGTTGACGGGCGGCGTCGTGCGCGGCGGGGTTGCTGCGGCGGGCGCGCCGGTGGAACCACTGCCGGGGTTCTTCGGCGGCAGCCCCATCAGCCGGGCGTAGTCCGGGTGGTCGGGCTCGACGGCGCTCTTGACGACGTTCTTCAACTCGCCGCGGCCGTCCTTCTCGACGTCGATGCGGGCGAGGAACTCGATGCCGTCGAGCTCGTGGAAGCCCTGGATGCGCCGCGCGGCGGCGGCCTGCGGGCTCATGTCCTGCGGATGGACGTTGCGGGCGGAATTGAGCACGGCGCGCACGAAGCTGCGCCCCATCTGGCCCCAAGCCGGGCCCTTCGGGGAATGCAGGCCGATGTTGCTCCAGAGCTTGCGCCGAGCGTACTCGCCCTCCAGCACGACGAACTCGGCCGCGAGATACACCGAGCCAGTTCCAAAGCTCTGCGTGGCGTAGCCGCCGGTCCAGCCCTGGGCCGGGTCGTCGTAGCCCCCGGGCTTGAGGGTCATGCGCACGCGGGCGAGCGTGCCCTTGGGGATGAGGTCGAAACTGGGCTGCTGCTGCGCGTCGTTGAAATCGTTCCAGGCGGTCATGGCTCACTCCTCGAAGGCGGTAGCGGATGGCGGAAGGCGGGTGGCGGCGGCGCACTTGTCGATCAGCGCGCGCAGGTTCGGCGGCTCCAGCAACTCGAGCTGGCCGGAGCGGTCCTTGGCCGGGACGCCGTAGGGGTTCACCGTGTGGCAGACGAAGGCGCGGTAGGACGATCCGTCCTCGGCCTTGATCTCGGCCAAGGTGACCACCTCGTCGACGATGCCGGGCAGTTCTGCGGCGGTCTTGGCGCCCTCGATCTGCGGCACGAACACCCTGCGGTTGAAGTCGTCCAGGCGCTCGTCGAGGATGGCGACGAACACGACGTGCTTGCCGCGCGCGTGCTGCAGGTGGGTCAGCGCCCCGATGAGCTCGGCGCCGAGCAGGCCGTAGGCGCCCCGGGTGTCGGGTTTGCCGGTGCGCTCGCTGACGGCCTGCGGCTGGGTCTTGGCCCAGACGAGCGCCAGACGCGCGAGCACCGTGATCGAGTCGACGAAGTAGGTGTCGTACTTGGCGAGTTGACCGGGATCGCCGTAGCGCTCGCACACATGCCGGTAGTGCGCCTCGGAGAACGGTGCGTCCGCAGGCAGCGCCGGGTTCGGGCCGGCCAGGAACACCACGAGATCGCGGAACTCCGGCCAGGTGCTCGGGCGCACGCAGTCGCCGCGCCAGTCCTTGACGGCCAAGTCGCCGGCCTCCAGATCGACGAACAGGGTCGATCCTTCCGGCAGCGTCTTGAGCTGGCTGGTCTTGCCGATGCCGCTCTTGCCCAGCAGCACGAGCTTCACGCCCTGCTTCTCGCGCAGCCGCTGGTCGGCGGTGATGATGGGAAGGGCCATCACGCCACCTCCTTCAGCACTTCAGCGACCGCCGGGTTCCAGAGGATCTGGTAGCCGCTGTGCCCGTTGCGCGAATACGGCATCGCCTCGGCCCAGGCCTCGCCGGCTTCGGTCAGTTCCCACTCGTCCCGCTCGTTGCGCAACTGCAGGCCGTGGTGGGCCAGGCGCTGGTTGGTGGCCTTGGCCGACAGGCCGAGCAGCCTGCCGAGCTGGGTGGCGTTGAGCGAGCAGATCGCCTCGTTCGCCGCAGGCAGCGCGCGACGCAGGGTCTGGACGCTCAACCCCGTGTTCTCCTGGATGCAGGTGAGCGTGGCCGCCATCGCGATGCCGGGTTTGACCCCCGGCACCTTGGCCACGGCCTCGCCGATCAGCAGCAGAGCGGCGACGCGGTCCTGGGTGGGTGCCGGCAGGGTCGGGCGTGCACTTGGCACCGTGTAGCTGCCCGTCTTGCGGATCGCCGGCAGCACCTCGTGTGTCACCCAGCGCTTGAAGCGCTTGGCCTCGCGCTTGCGGCTGCCGAGGACCAGGCTGTACAGCCCGGGCTCGTTGACGACGTTGACCTGGTCATTGCCGCGCGAGATGCCCTGAATCGAGATCAGGGCTTGCTCGTCAGGGTCCAGCCGCGCCAGGGCGCGGGTGGTGTTCGGCAGTTCAAGAACCGCGCACACATCCGCCGCGACGAACCACGGTTCGCCTTGGGCATCCGTGACGACCCGGACCGGACGGCCTTCGAAATCAAACGGGATCAGTTCGGTGCTCAT